>Ga0210133_1000126_pt1 | contig 29036 bp, 16 predicted proteins | sample Joice_ThreeSqC_D_2_FD_184874 | JGI IMG/M metagenome (GOLD analysis project Ga0210133, IMG submission 184874) | Wetland microbial communities from San Francisco Bay, California, USA, that impact long-term carbon sequestration - Joice_ThreeSqC_D1... | ecosystem: Environmental > Aquatic > Marine >...
GCCTCGGCGACTCCCGTCCCCGCCGCCCGCTCCAGCTCGGCCAGATAACGAACCCGCAGGGAGGCCACCTCGGTCTTCAACCCCTGCGTCTCGCGCTCGACCTCGCCGAGTGGAACCTCACGAAGATCTAGGTCCTTGCGAAGTTCGTCGAGAGCGCGCGCCTCCTCGTCGGCAAGCACAATACGGCCGGCCAGTGCCGCCTCCTGCTCGGCCAGTTTGGCTTGTCGGGCACGAAGCTCCACCTCGGCTTGGCTGCGCACGTCCAGCCCTTCCTCGCGCGCCATCACCTCTGCCTGCATGCGCAGGGTCTGGCCCTCCCGCGCCGCGGCGTCGCGTATCCGATCGATCTCCTTCGCCAAGGCGTTGCGAACCCGTTCCAATCGGGCACGTGTCTTGAGGGCGTACCACAGCCCGACGCACGCGCCAGCCACGCCTGCAAGCAGCAGCGCAAGCGCAACCGGCATCGTTACCCGATGGCGAGACCCAGGTGGCTGCGCAGCTCGAAGTACTCCTCCGACACGCTCCACTGGATGAGATCCCGCACCTTGTCCTTGGGATCCGCGCTTCCGACGGCGATCGGCTCCGAAAGAATCTGCTGCACGGCAACTTCCAGGTCGTTGCACAAGAGGAACCCGGCACGCGTCGAGGTGTGGTCGACCGCGGTGGCCCACTTGTGCAAATCCGCCTCCGACTTGCTCTCGAAGAATCGCCGCACCACTTCGGCCAGCGTCTCCATCTGCTGGGGCGGCAGGAATCGGCGCAGCAGCTCCACGCGCTCGGCCACGGCCTGCTGCATGTCGGGCTTGACCGGCACCTTCGACTGCACCAACTTCAAAGCCGCGAGGAAGAAGGCCTTGAGCTCCGAGACCTGGGGAACGATGCGCGGCCAGCGCATCACGTGATCGGCACGCAAGAGCGTCAGCCGCTTGCCCAATGCGTAGGCCAGTTCCTTCTCCTGCCTGCCTTGCAGCATCCCGGTCCCGACGATGAGCGCCGGACAGAGTTGCTGTTTCTCGCGAGCGCTGACGAACTCCATGTCACCCGCCCAGTCCTGGCGCAGGTAGAGCTCCGGCATGCTCACGCCGAGCACCTGGCTGGCGTAGACGAACACGCGACTCAGCATGAGCTGATCCGTGGCGAGGTCGCGACGGTCCTTGCGCTTGATGCCGTATTCGCGGTGCTCGTGGGCGCGAATGGCGATGACTGTCTGGCTGATGTTGGCCAGTACCAGGGAAATGAAACGGTCCTCGTTGGCATGGAAGAGATGCTTCTGCCAGTTCTCCTCGGTGAGGCGGGACTTGACCCGCGCCAGACCCTTGCCGCGGTATTGTTCGAAAAAGCGCATCTCCTCGGCGTCGGCCTGTTTGAGGAACGACAGCGTCGAGGCCACGCACCACACCTGGTCGTACTTGCCGAGCTCGGCATACAGGCGGCGCAGGGTCTTGAGCGACGTGACCATGTCCTTGGGATCCTTGGCGCGCGAGATGAGCAGCCGGTATTCGCGGATGGCCTTCTCGTAGCACTCCGGTCCCTGCACCTGATACAGCTCGGCCAGTATCTGGTGCCGTCCAAGGTTGTCCGGTTCGAGATGCACGCATACCTCGAAGGCCTCGGCGGCCTCGCGGTACATCTTCAGGCGCGAGCGATAGATCTCGCCAAGGCCGTGCCACAGCGCGAGCTGCATGGCCTTCTTCTCGGCCCCTTCCACCTCCTGCCCCAACCGCTTGATCATCTTGCGATAGTTGCGCTGCTGGTTGGTCCAGTCCTTCTTGGCCGTCATGATCTTGTCGATGCGCTCGAACGGCTTCAGGTGATCGGGATACTCGTCGAGAGCCTGATTGAACATCTCGACGGCCTCGTCAGGCGAGTGCAGCTCGGTGTTGGTGATGATGCCGGCGGTTTCCAGGTACTTGGCCTTGGCCCGCCCGGTTTCCAGGTTGGCGAGGCGCATGAGGATCTCGACTGCCTTCTTCCATTGCTTGGTTTCGTGCAGGAGCTCGAGCACGTCGACGAGCAAGTTGCGCGCGTCGGGTTTCAGCTCGAGAGCTTCGAGGTAGGCCGCAATGGCCTTCTGCGGATTGTTGAGGTTGTCCTTGTAGATCCCGATGATCTCTTCGTGAATGCCCAGCTTCTCTTCCAGGCTGTCGCTGTGGCTGAGCAGGGCCCGCTTCTGCTTGATGACCTGCTCCCACTCCCGCCCCTCGGCGTGCAGCGCGGCCAACGCTTCCAGGGTGGCCCGATGCCCCGGATTGATTTCGAGCGCCTTCTCGAACATGTTGATCGACTTGGCGCGTTCGCCCACCTTCATCTTGATGGTGCCGATGCGGTGGAAGATCTCGACGGTCTGGGCCTCGCTCTGCGATTCGCGATGCTGGACCATCACGGTCTGGTAAAGTTTGAAGGCCTCATCCCACTGCTGGCGTCGGTAGAGCAGGTCGGCGCGATCCACCAGCGTTGGCAGGTGCGTCGGATCGAGCTCATAGGCCTGGCGGTAGCATTTGAGCGCTTTTTCCTGATCGTCGAGCCGATCAGCGGCCTTGGCCAGCCGGTAGAAGAGAACGTGCAGCTCCTTGTTGGCGCGGCGATCGGTCTTGCGCACCAACATCTCCAGCACGGGAATGAGCGGCGTCCATTCTTCATTGTCGTAGTAGATCTCGGCCAGGGGCGCGGCTGCCTCGACGTGCTCCGGATCGTATTCGAGCGTACGCGCGAAGAGCTCCTTCGCCCTCAGCTGATCGTCGAGCTCGATCTGGCAGAGCCTACCCGCCTCGAAGAGCAGGCGCGTCTTCTCGAGCACGTTCGGCGTGCACGCCTCGGCGCGCACCATCATCTGCGCGGCCTTCTGCGAATCTCCACGTCGCCTGTAAAGGGCGATGAGCGACAGCATGCTCGGCACGTGGTTGGGATCGACGCTGAGCGCGTCGGACAGCCGCTCCTCGGCCGACTCCGGCATCTGCATCTGCTCGTCGAAGATCTTGCCCAGCCGGTAGCTCAGATCGACCCTCTCTCGTGCATCGACCACGCCGACCAGCCGTTCCATGACTTCGACCGCTCGATCCCATTGCTCGGTCTGTTCGTAGATGCGCGCCAATCCGCGAAGAGCGTCGGTATGGTCCGGATCGAATCCGAGAATGTCGTTGTACGACTCGGCGGCGCGGTCGGGATCGCGAAGCTCTTCCTCGAAGAGTCGGCCCAGGGCAAGCTGAACAGACGACCGCTCCGACGCCTCGGTCTCGACATCGATGTGTCGCCGGTAGATATCCACCAAGGAGTCCCAGTTGCGCTCGGCGCGGAACAAGCGCTCGATGTCGCGGTAAACCGGGAGCTGGGTGGGATCGATCTCCAGAACGTTCTGCAGACACTCGATGGCCTTGTCGGTTCTGCCCGGCTGCTGTTCCCAGACCTGTGCCATGCGCAGGTACAAGCTCACGCGCTCGGTGTCGGCCGGAGTCACCTCGAGTTGGTGCTCGAGGACTTCCAGGTAGGCGTCGATACGTCCAGCCTTCAGGTAGAGCTGCTCGAGCGCCTTGAGTGCCGGCAGATTCTGCGGGTCGACCGTCAGCACCTCTCGATACGCCTCGGCCGCTCGTTCGTTGTCGCCAAGGCGCGACTCCCACAACTCGCCGACTTGCAGGCGCAGCTTCACCGCCAGCTCGACGTCGTTGACGATCTGGGATTTCTTGCCCAGGACCTCCGCCAGTCGATCCCACGCCTGGGCGCGGCGGTGTAGCCGCTCGAGCGCGTCGATCGCAGGCAAGCAACGCTCGTCGGTACGCAGGGCCTGCTCGTAGGATGCCGTGGCCTGTCCCACGTCGGCGAGCTGGACCTCGAAGGTCTCGGCCAGGGAGAGCAGCACCTCGACCCTGCGCTCGCTGTCCTGTTCCAGCTCGGCCTGCTTGGTGAGGATGGCGACGATCTCCTTCCATTGGCCACGCTTGCGGAAGAAGTCGGCGAGGGCCGCCATGGCGCCCACGTGATCCGGGTCATGGGACAGGGCCTCCTTGGCGGAGGCAATCGCGTACTCGGTGTGATCGAGGGCCGAATCGTACCAGCGCGCGATCTTGACCCACAGGTCGGCCGCCTGCTTGGGATCGGGCATGCCGCGCGCAACCTGGGTGTACTCGGTCAGCAGCTCGTTCCACTTCTTGGTCTCGTTGGCCAGCCGTTCCAGTTCCTTGGCCACGTGATCGTTGGAATAGTCCTCGCGGAAGGCGGCCTGCAGGGTCACGAAGGCCGAGTCGCGGTCGCCCATCTGCTCCTCGTAAATCGTCGCAATGGCACGCAGGAGATTGATACGCTCAGCAGGGCCATCGACGTAATCGATGCGCGCCAAGAGCAGTTCGACCAGGCGCGGCCACATCTTGCGCTGGCGGTAGAGCCCCTCGAGCTCCGTCGACGCAACGAAGTGGGAGGGGTCGATCTCGAGCACCCGTTCGTAAGCCTCGGTCGCCGAGCCGCCATCCACCACCTTGTCGGCCCAAATCTGGGCCACTTGCATGAGCACGTCGACCCTGTCACCGGGTGAGGACATTGCAGCCGCGCGCCGCTCGAGCACCTCGACGCACTCCTCCCAGCGAGCCTCCTGCGTGAACAGGGTTTCGAGGGCAGCGAGTGCCCGGAAGTCGGCGGGATCGATCTGCAGGACCTGCCGCCAGGCCTCCACCGCGGCATTGATGCGCATGAGGGTGGTTCCCTCGAGCTCTCCGAGCTGCGCGTAGAGCTCCTTGACCTCGTCTGCGCTCAGGGCTTGCGTGCCCACCGAAATGGTCGTGCGCAGGATATCGGAAAGCTCCTCCCAGGCGCCGGCGCTGCGGTAGTTGTCGGCGATGGCGCTCAAGGCCTCCACGTCGCCGGGGTCGATCTCGACGACCTTCTGCCAACACTCGAGAGCATTGCGCTCTCGCCCGAGGTTGGTACCCCACACGCGACCCAGCCGCTTGTAGACGGGGATGCGAGCGACGGGATCCTCGGTCGCGCGAATCTGACTGTCGAGAACCTCGGTGAGCTCCCGCCACTCCTCGGCTTGCTCGTGAAGATCCCCGAGGGCCGACAGGGCCAGCGGGTCCGCACCGCGCAGATCGAGAACGCGACGCCAAAGCTCGACCGCGCGCTCGCGCTCGCCGAGCACGTCCGAAGTGATCTTGGCCATGCGCGCATAGCAGTCGGACAAGGCTTGGTCGCCCGGCGCGATGTCGAGCATCTTCTCGTACACGCCCAGCAGCTCTTCCCAGCGCTCGGCGCGGAAATACAAACGTTCGAGAGCGTCGAGAGCCTCGGGCGAGCGAGACTCGTGTTCGAGCACGGCCAGGTAGCTGGCCACGGCTGAGTCCGGATCGTCGATGACGTCAGCCAGAACCTTGCCCAAGCGAAGATGGAACTCGACGAGATAGTTCGACTCGTCGGTGATGGCAATGCGCCGGCGCAAGATGCTCGCGAGCTTCTCGAAATCACCCTGCTTGTCGTAGACTCGATCCAGAAAGGCCAGGGCGTCGCTGTCTTCGGCGTCGAAATTCAGGATCTGGGCCAGGACCTCCTCGGCTCGCGACAAGTCGCCAAGCTCGGTTTCGAATACCGTCGCGAGCCGCACGAGCACATCCTTGTGCGCGACATGGTCGCCCGTCCTGGCCGCGGCCTCGGTCATGGTCGCGACGTAGGTTTCCCACTGATGGGTGGCGCGAGCCAGGCGCAGAGCCTCGTCAAGAGCCTGCTCGGATGACGGGTCCTCGATGACCGCACGCGACCACCACTCGAGCGCGGCGATCTGGTCGACGAGCCTACTTTCGCTGATGTCGGCCAGGCGGCGAAGGATTCGCTGCCTCTCCTCGGGCTCGGCCTCGGAGGCCAACTCCACTTGATAGACCCGAACCAGCTTCTCCCACTCCTCGCTTACGCGGTAGAGCGGTTCGAGGACCTGGGCGATTTCCCGCTGCATCGTCCCGCCCGCCATCAACCGTTCCAGCGTAGCGCGCGTCTCCTCGTGGGCGGGATCGATGCCGAGGATCTCCTGGTAGGCCTCGACCGCCTTGGGCAGGTCGGCAAGGGCCACTTCGAGAATCTGGGCCAGTCGATAGGTCAGCGAGACGATTTGTTCCTCGGTGTCGGCGAGGCGAATCTCGCGGCGGACGATCTCGGCCAGATCCTCCCAGCGTTCGGTCACGGTGTAGAGACGATCGAGCGCTACCAGGCCATCCTTGCGATCGGGCTCGGCCTCGGCCACCCGCTTGAAGGTCGCGATGGCCTTGTCGACCTCGCGAGTTTCTTCCTCGTACACCCGGGCCAGCCGCAACAGCATCTCGACCTGCAGCTGGCTGTCCAGCACGCGTTCGATTTCGGCCTCGATGGCGGTGGCCAATTCGGACCAGCGCCCGCTCGCCTCGGCCAGGCGATCGAGGTGGGCAATGACCTCCGGGCTGGCCGGGTCCACACGCATGGCCCGGACGTAGGCATCGAAAGAGGCATCGAAATTGGCAAGGCGTCGCTCGTAGATGCCAGCCACGATCCCCAGCAGCTCCACGCGGCGGATGGAGTCCTGAGTGTTGGCGATCATCACCTCATAGGTGCCCGCGACCTTGTCCCAGTCGCCGGCCGACTCGTAGATGGGCTGGAGCACCTCCGCCGCGGCGATGGGCTCTTCCCCTCGCTGCATCATGCCCTCGATGGCGCGCAGGGTGGGATCGTAGGTCGGATCCATCTCAAGGACCCGCTTGTAAGCCTCCACAGCCCTGGTTGGGTCGTTTAGCTTCTCGCGCCACAGTTCGCCGATGCGATGCCGAAGGGAGACCACCTCGGCCGCCGAGCCTGAGAGCTCGGTCTGGCGCTCGAGCACCGAAAGCAGGTCGTACCAGCGCTCGGTTTCGACGTACAGCCGGTCGAGCGCCTGCAGGGCCTCGACCTCGTCGGGATCGATGTCGAGCACCGACGAGTAGGTCTCGATGGCGCGCGCAGGATCCTTGAGCTCGCGGTCGTAGACCTGGCCGAGCACGAAGAGGCGCTGCTTCTTCTGCACGGGATCCGGGGTCAGCTCGGCCTGCTTGGCGTAGACGTCCTTGAGGTCGGTCCAGCGCTCGAGGCGAACGAAGAGACGTTCTAGGCTGTCGAGTACGGGCAGATCCGCCTCGTCGAGCGCCAGCGCTTGCCGGTAGGCATCGATGGCCTTCTCGGGATTGTCGAGAACCTCTTCCCAGATCTTGGCCGCGCGCACGCACAACTCGCGCTTCTCGGCGGGCGCGTCGGTCATGTCGACCTTGCTCTGCAGAAGGAGCACGAGGTTGGTGTAATCCGCCAGGCGAGTGTAGATGCGCTCGAGGGCGTCGGCCGCTTCTATGTCGCGAGGGGCAGCACCGAGAGCTTGCTGGTAAGCCTCGGCCGCGATCTCCGCGCTGCCCAGCTCGTTCTCGGCCAAGGCCGCGATCACGTGAAACACGGCGTTCTTGGCTTCATCGGAGGAAACCGTCTCGACCGTCGCCCGGTAGCGCGCAACGAGGTCGTCGACGCAGCTGAGCGCCTTGGCCAGCCGCTCAACCCGTGTTTGGGTCTCGTGCTCCAGCGGATCCTCGGCCAATGCCTGACCTAGGGCGAGGTAGGCACCCGCCGGATCGTCGAGGCCATCCTCACGCGCCGTCGCGACCTCGTGCAGTAGCTCGATCTTCCTGCGCACATCGGGGGTGTGGCGCGACTGGATCTCGATCACGCGCACCAAGTTGGCGAAGTCGCTCCGCCCGCGGTACACCGGATCGAGAAGCTCGGCCAGCGCCAGTTCGTGGTCGGGAAGCGAAAGCAGGTTCTCGAGCGCGGCAATGGTGTCGACATGCCCCGGCTCGAACTCGAGCAGGCGACGGTAGGTTTCGATGGCCGCCGCGACATCGGCAAGCTGTTGCTCGCGCAACTGGCCAAGCCGCCACAGAAGCGTCACTTGCTGGTCGGTCTCGACGGCCAGATCGAGCTGACGCTGGAGATTGTCGGCCAGATCCACCGCCAGGCCCTTCTGACCAAACAGGCGATCAAGGGATCTCAGTGCCACCAGGCTGCCCGAATTATCCCCAAGCACCTCTTTCCAAGCGGCGATGGCCTCCTCGGCGTTGCCGATGGCTTCTTCCAGAATGGTGGCGATGCGAGCGTGAATGGCCTCGCGCTCCTCCACCGATTGGACCAGCTCGGCCTTCTTCTTGAGGGTCTCCACCAGGTCAGGCCAGCGCTCGGTGCGGGTGTACAATCGTTCCAGCGCCTCGAGAGCCGAGGCGTCCTCGGGCTCGATCTCCTGGGCCATGCGGAAGAACTCGACGGCCTTCTCCGACTGGTTCAACTTCTCGTCGTAGGCGACGGCGACCACCAAGAGGATCTCGCGTTCGAGCGCCGGTTCCAGCTTCTTGTTGGCCTGGGCCTTGGTGTACAGCGCAACCAGCACGTCCCACTTGCCCATGGCCTCCGCGAGTTGCTCCAGCGCGGAGCGAGCATCGATCGACGATGGATCCTCCGAGAACGCCGCGGCGTACGCCTCGTAGGCGGCATCCGGCCGTCCCGCTTCTGCCTCGAGCAATCCTATGCGGAGCAACAAGGCAACTTTGCCGGCGGGGTTCTTCTCGCGCTTGAGCTTGATACGCTGGACTTCGATCAGGCGCTCGATGTCGTGCAGGGCTTCGTAGATGGGCTCCAGCGCCGCGACCGCGGCCATTTGGTGCTTCTTGACGCCGAGGAAGCCTTCGAGGGCTGCGCGCGCGCCCGCGTGATTGGGATCGAGCCCCAGCGCTTCCTCGTATGCCTCGACCGCCTCGGCGGGATTGTTGAGGTGGTCCTGCATGAGCTGGCCAAAGGAGAACTTCAGATCGGCGGACGCGAGTGCATCGTTCGCGCACAGGGTGAGCTGACGTTCGATAATCTCTGACAGCTCCTGCCACCGTTCCGTCCCCTGGTACAGTCGGCCTAGCGCGCGCAGGGCCTGCAGATCGTCGGGATCGGTCTTGAGGATGTCCCGATAGAGCTCAAGGGCCTTGCCCGGGTCGCGGACTTGCTCCTCGTAAAGCAGGGCGAGCTGAAGACGGACGGCGCGCTTCTCGGCATCATTTGCCGCGAGGCTGAGCTTCTTGTCGTAGATGGCGAGCAGCTCCTCGTGCTGCCCGGTGGCAACGTAGAGACGTTCCAGTCCGAGCACGGCCTGCTCGTCGCTCGGTTCGAGCGCAAGCACCTGCTTGTTGCGCTCGATGGCCAGCGGGTGGTTGGCCAGCTCCTTCTCGTAGGCCCGCGCCAGGGTTGCCAGCAACGGCAGGCCGGCGCGGCCAGAAGCCGATGGCAGCGCCGCCTCGTACACTTCGACCAGGCTGGCCCACTCGCCGGTTTCTGCCGCCAGTCGCTGCCCCGCCTCGAGCGCCCATGCCTCGACAGGATTCTCCGAGGTGGCCTGCAGGATCATGGCGAGCGCCGAGGACTTCTCACCGGCCTCGGTGTCCAGGATCTGGGAAATGCGCATCATGCGCTCCTGGCGTAGCGCGGGATCGGTCGTGTGAAGAAGCTGGACCTGCAGCACCCCCGCCAGCTTGCGAGCGTCCTTGGCCTTTTCGTAGATGGGGATCAGCGCGTCGGCGGCCACCAGATTGGCCGAGTCGAGTGACAGGGTCTTCTCAAAGGCCTTCTGCGCCTTCTCGGCCTTGCCTATGCGGTCCTGGTACAGCGACGCGATCTTGTTCCACAAACCGGCGCGCGTGGTGTCGTCCTCGGACTCGCTCTGCCGTTCCAGCACGCGGACGAATTCATCCCACTTGTTTTGGGACGAATAGAAGCCCTCCAGGGCATCCCAGTCCTTGCTTTGCAGGTACAGCTTGCGCAGGGCGTCCTGGGCACGGCGATTGTCGGGCTCGACGTCGAGCAGCGCCTTCCACGCCGCGATCGCCATGTCGACTTTTTGCAGCTTCTCGGTGTAAAGGAGCGCCAGCTTTGGCAGAAGAGCCCCACGCCTGGCCGGATCATTGGCCAGGGCGACCTGCTTGTGGAGGATCTCGGCCAGGTCCTCCCAGCGCTTCTCGCGCTCGTATAGTTTCTCCAGCTCGGTGAGGGCTTCGACATCGCTGTCAGCAAGCTCGAGAACCTTGCTCCACAGCTCGATGGACACAGCGGACTTCTTCAGCTTCTCCGTGGCGAGCTTGGCCACCTCGGCCCACCGCTGCGCCTGCTCGGTCGGGTCGGGTATGCGTGCCACTTCCTGTCGCAACACCGCGAGCAGCCGCTCCCAGTCGCGACGCTTCTCGTACATCTGTTTGAGATACCTGATGGCCTCGGAATTCGCGGGTTCAATTTCCAGGATGGCCTCGAAACACTTGATGGCCTCGGCTTGGTTCTGGAACTTCTCGATGTAGAGGTTCGCCACGCGAAGCAGGAGCGCAACCTTCTCTTCCGCAGCCTCGGTGACCGCAGCTTTCTTGCGCAGCAGCGAGATGATGTCCGGCCAGCGTGGGTTCGCGCTCCCCTCAAGCTGGGCGATCAGGGCGTCCATCACGGCCACGTTGTCGGGCTGAATGGCCAGAATGCGGTGATAAGAGTCGATGACGTTGACGTCGAGCTTGAGCCGCTCGCGGTAGATCTCCGCCATCTCGAGCAGAAGCGGAATCTTGTCCTCGGGACTCGACCAGCCCGCCTTCTCCACGGCTTCCTTCAGGATCTCCACGCACGCCTTCCAGCGCTCCACCTGCTTGTAAAGACGCGCGAGCTCGCGCCTTGGCTCCCAGGCAGCTGGCGCGCTTCCCACCAGCTTCTTCCACGCGTCGATTCCCTTCTCGACAGACTGGCGCTCTGCGTCTAGGGCCGACGTTGCCTGATCGCGTAGTTCGGCGGGAAAGTCCGTAAGGGTGCCGTTCGAGGTCGGATCCATGCCCACGTGTTCCTCCGGAATGAATGGGACCAATCTTGGAGCCGAAGCCAGGTAGCCATCGTCTCCCGCCCGAGATGGGCTAAAACCGCGGAAAATGGAGCGTTTTTATATCACGCACCCGGGTTAGCAGACAACGAGAATGAGCCCCTCACGTAACGAAGTTGATCTGGGGGTCGGCCCGAGTCTTCTGGCTGACAGACTCGGAGCGTCACCCTGTCTCCCACCCGGGGCGCCTTAAACACGCTACCCCTGATAAGGCAAAGGCACCAGAAGCGAAGATGCCTCTGGTGCCTGAGTGCGAAGTGCGGAATCCCGGTATCTGCTGACCTAGGGACCGCTCAGGGCGTAGAGCTTATCATTCGCCGCCCGAATGAAGCCGGACGCCGCGCCATCCTTCCCTCCTCCTGTCGCGACGTACTTCTGCAAGTAGTCGTGCGCGAGGGTCTTGTGTTCGTTCGAATGCGACTCGTCATACCACTCGGCGAAGGTCATGCCGCAGTTGTAAACGGCTTCGAACATCCCAGAGTCGAGGTCGATGGCCTCCTTGAAGGCGCGCACTGCCTGGTCGTACTGCTTGAGCTGCTTGAGGGCCACCCCTTGGAAATTGTAGCATTCGGCGCTGTTCTCATTGGCGCGGACGCACTCGGAGAAGACCTGCGCCGCCTCCTTGTCTGCGTCCCAATTGAGATAGAGCTGGCCGAGCGCCACGAAGGGCTTGTCCATGCGCGGGTTGAGCTCGATGGCTTGGCGCAAAGCCTGGTCGGCCTCTTTGGGCTTTTCTTCGTACATGTAGACCAGGCCGAGCCGCCAGAACGCCTTGAACAGCTTACCGTCGAGCTCGGTCGCCTTCTTCAGTGAAGTCTCGGCTTTGTCTAGCTGCTTCGACTCGAGGTACGCCTCTCCCAGGTCATAGTGGAAGTTGGCGTTGTCCGGGCTGCGCTGAACCGCCGATTCGAACGCCTCGGCTGCCTTGTCCCACTTGCGCTGGGCCTGGTAGACCTTGCCCAGGTTGTAGTAGGCCTTTTCGTAGGTCGGATCGGTCTGAATGGACAGGCGCAGGTCACGCTCCGCCGAGTCGAAGGCCCGGTTCGTGAAATGCTCGACGCCCCTGTTGGCGATCTCGATAGCCTTGATGCGATTCTGACTGCACACAAACTGGTCGCATGCCGGCAGAATCACGGCCAGGGCGATGACTGCATTGAGATAGCGACGCATAGAATCCTCCCTTGTTCGTCGGGCGATCATGAGGACCTGAAAGTCCTACTCGCCAGCACTGCCGGCCGTGAAGTTGAATGGATAGGAGACGATGACGATACCGCCACCCCTCGGCTTGGGGAACTCCCAGCGACGAACCGCTTGAACCACGCAGTTCTCGACTCGGATATTGCCCATGGTGGAACTCTGCAGCACGGATGCAATGACTTGCCCGGTCGCGGCGATGGTGAACTGAATCGAGACACGGCCAGCCAGGTTTGCCTTCTTGACCAACTCCCTCTCGTAGCAGTACTTCACCTCGTTGATGTGTCGGCGAATGATGCGGCGGATGATTTCCTTGTCGAGAGAGCCGCGGACATTTGCCTGTCCGGGGATGACGTCTGGAGCCCTGGCCCGGCGTCCACCAAGGCCACCGGCGCCGCGGCCGTAACCCGAACCGTTGCCGCCGCCACCGCCCTTGCCGATGGTACCGAAGTTGCCAAGACCGATGGTACCTTCACCGGTGCCGCCGCCGCCAGTGCCCGTGCCCACCAGACCGAGACCGCCGACGCCGTAAGCCTCGCCGATTTCATTGCCAATGAGACCGCCGAGGACGTTCACCGCGTCCGAGCCAGCCGCCGTATCGCGACCGAAGATCGAAGCCAGGTGCGAACCTTCGTTCATCTTGAGCACGCCGAGGATGCCGGCGTTCTTCGCGTTTTCTTCCGCCAACTTCTTGGCCAGGTGCGGATCGGGGTTGTCCTTGGGGCCCTTCAAGCCATACAGACCCTCCTTGTTCTTGGAGGTCTTCTTGCCCATCTTGCCTTCTTCGCCCTTGTGGCGCTTGCCCTTGCCGCCCTGCTCATCGGGCCCCTTCTTCTTGAGCCACTCGGGAATTTCTTCTTCCTTCTCCTCCGGGGGCTTGATGAGGAAGTTGACGAAGCGGCTGTCGGCGTTGAAGAGATCGAGCGAAAGCGACTTCGGATCCGGTGGAACCGAGAAGATCATGAGGAGGAAGAGCAGGAGCGCCGCCGCTGTTCCGACGGTGTAGGCCTGCTCGCTCCAGCGCCAGATCAGGAACGGCACGGGAACAGGCCGTGGTTTTGGCGTGGCGCTAATCAAGAAGGAGGTCGCGCCGCAATCGATCTTCACCCGCCCGCGATCGCCCAGCGAGAAACTCGGGCCACGTTGCTGCACGTACTGTGGTAGCGGTACCGACTGACCGTCAACGTGAACCTCGCCGGACATGGCGGGCGTCACATTCACCATGAAATCCGCGCCCGTCGTCGAAACGAGCGAGAACGCCGACGCACCGATGATCTCGGGCGCGACCGGCGTGTCAGCGATACTGTCGGATCCGATGACGTAGTTCGGGCTGCTCTTCGTGCGACGCTTGAGCCCCATGTAGACGAGGGAAATGCCGAGGATGATCCCGCCGAACACCGTCACGTCCAGCGCTGGACTCTGCTGTGCCCACTGGAAGTTCTTGGCTTCGCCGCCGTCTGCCAGGTAACTTTCGTATCTCGACTTCTCCTGTCCGCCTCTCACGATTGCGAAGAAGAAGGTCCCCAGGGCGATGGCAACCGCCAAGGCCCCAGCGGCCATGAAAGTCTTTGACTGACCCGCGGTGCTCTTTCCGCTTGGGTCGACCAGATGTCGAGTGTTCGTCACCACGCCGCGGAACAGCGCCTGGACTTCGACGGCCTTGCTGCCATCCAGAATCTCGACCTCGGCCCCCACATGCCCACCGAAAGCCGGAGCGGCGAAGGCCGCTGCCGCTTGCGCGGCCTGCGGAGCGGCGGTCGGTGGCGCGAACCGCTGTTGCGGTGGCGCGAACTGCTGCTGCGGTGGCGCGAACTGCTGCTGCGGCGGCGCGTACTGCTGTTGCGGCGGCGCGTACTGCTGTTGCGGCGGCGGCGCGGAGGGGGCCGGCGCGGCCTGGGGAGCGGACTGCTGAGGGGGGAACTGCATCATGGTTGCGGGGAATGCCTGTGCCTGTTGCTCGGGCATAGCGGGACTGGAGGCCGGCACCTGTGACGTCTCCGGTTCCGCAGCCGCCGCGCCATAGCTGACGACCACCTTCGTGTCGCCAAAATGAATCACATCACCGGACTTGAGAACCGCCTTGTTGATTCTCTCCCCGTTGACCATCGTGCCACGCGTCGAGCCCAAGTCGATGAGCTGGATCTCGCCCGGCCCCGTGAGCTCGACAACCGCGTGCATGCGCGAAACGGTTTCGTCATCCAGACGTAAATGCGAGGACGCCAGCTTGCCGATCTTGATGACCGGTTCGTTCAGGACTTCGTCTCGCACCAACTGGTCCCCTTTGAAGATCTGGAACCTGATGGGGATGGGTACGTTCGCCATGGCGTTCTCCTTGTGTTCCTTACGTCAGCGGCGGCCGATGGCCGCCGCCTGTGCCGAAGGATCCGAGGGGGAGAGACCACGGGCGTGGCCGCGGGCCACCTCTAGATGTCTTCGAGCGACTTGAGCATTTCGGGAATGAAGTCTTTTCGGATTTCGATGAGGCTTTCGTGCTGCGCCTTGTTGATCGAGTTCACCAACTCGCCGTCAGGACGCTGGAGGTCACCCTCGACGTTATCGTCTTCGAAGTCGTACACTGTCTTGGACTTGTACGTCGTGTTGTCGCCACTTGCCGCTTCCTGTGCGAAAGCAGCGCCCATCCCCGAGAGGCTTAGAACCGCTATCAATGCCAGAGTCTTCATGGCCTTTTCTCCTTGCTGCTTCGGGGTGGGCACTTTGGCCCGCCCCTACTGACAACCGGGACCGGAATAAGTTCCCAAATTTTTGGGGAACCTCCCTTGCCCTGGAAGTCTAGCCCCTATTTCTCCTTTTGCTTCCCTGCCGCGGCCTTCTTTGCCGCACCGGGCGAATCATCGGCGGGCTCGGCGTCGTCAGCCTTGTCGTCCGCCTTGGTCCCCTTAGGGGCGTCACTCTTCGCCTTGGACTTCGCGGCCTTGTCCTCCTCGGCCTTCTTCGCCTTGTCCTCTGCGGCCTTCTTCTTATCTTCCTCGGCCTTGAGCTTGTCCTGCTCGGCCTTGAGTTTGTCTTCCTCGGCCTTCTTCTTCTCCGCCTCAGCCTGGGCTTTCTCGGCCGCCTCCTGCTTCTTCATCTGCTCTTCCATCAACTTCTGCTGCGCCTCGGCCTTGCGCTGCATTTCTTCGGCTTCCTTCATCATCTGCTCAGCCTCTTTCAAGGCAGCGAAGGTGTCGTCGATGTCCTTGATGCGTTTCTCGGCATCCTTGCGCATCTTGGACGAATGCGAGCGCGACAGGAAGTCTCGGTAGTAACCTTGCGCCTTCTGCAACATGGGCTTGTCACTGCCCCCCTTGTACTCCTGGTACAGGATTCCAAGGTTGAAGTACGCTTCCGGGCGCTGCGGTTGCATGTTCTTGGCCTTGTTGTACTCGGCCTCCGCCTCATCGAACTTTCTGTTGCCGCGAAGAGCCACACCTAGACCGATGACCGCTTCGTAATTCTTGGGTTGGGCATTCAGAACAGCGCGCAGGTTCTGCTCCGCGACATCGTAGTTGCGGAACTTGAGCGAGAGCGCGGCCAAGTTCAGGCGGGCTTCGTAGAGATCCGGATCGGTGGAAACGGCACGCGTGTAGTTCTTGATGGCCTCGGTGTAGTTCTTCTTGGAAAGCGAGATCATACCTAGCGTGTTGTAGACGACGGCAACCGCCTTCTTCATTTCGATGGTGTAGCCGGTTCCCTCCATCGCATCGTCGTCTGCCTTGGCATCCTGCTCCTTCTGCTCTTCTTCCTCCTTCTTCACCGCCTTCCTTCCCCTGGACTTTCTGCCCTTCTTGGCGACCTCCTCGGCTGCCGTCGACTCGTCCTCGAACTTCCCGGTGGCGATTTCCTTGGCGCGTTTGATGGCCTGCGCGCCGACCAGCTTGGCCGCCTCGGGCAACCCGAGGTCGAAATAGATGTAACACAGTCCAGCATAGGCCTGAAGGTTGTTGCCGTCGAGTGCCAGGACCGTGCGCAGATGGCGAACAGCCTGATCGTTGAGCGCCTTTTTCTGACCCTCGCTCCCCGTACGCGCCTGTTCACGCATGATCTGAGCCAGGTTGATGCGCGCATAGATCGACCCGATGAGAGGATCCGCCTGCACGGAGCGGTTGAAGAGCGACTCCGCGTTGGCCTTGTTCCCACTCTGCCATGCCAGGTAGCCCAGGTTGGCGAGAGCCGGTGCGTAGGGCTTGGCACCGTTGGCCAAGGAGTTCCAGATACTGACGGCCTGGTCCTTCCGACCGCACTCCAGATAGATGGTAGCCTCGTTGTTACGCGCCTCCAGCAACTGCGGATTCTTGTCCGCGAGCTTCGTGAACGTGCTGGCGAGCGAGTTGCAATCCGAGGGCGACAGCGGCCCCTTCTTCTTGATGTTCTGGTAGTCGGCCGCCGCCTTCTCGAAATCCGCCTTCACATCCTCGCTGACCTCGCGTCCCGACTTCTTCCGTATGAGTGGGATGTCAGCCGGACCACCGCCCGCGGACGGCGCGCCACCTGCCCGGGCCCCTGGCGTCCAAGCTTCCTCCTCGTCCGGCAGGGGCTTCTTCTCGCCCGATTTCGAGGTTGCACACCCTCCCGCCAGCAGGGCCAGGGCAGAAGCGGCAAATACGGTCTTGAGTGACCACATTCCAATTCGTCCATGCATGGTCATTCCTGGCTCCTACTATTTCGAGATGACCTGAACGTCGTCGGGTAGCTCCGAAACGACGGCAGCGGGGGTGATGGGGGTCGAAACGTAGCCAGGCTCGGGCTTGGCTTCAGCGGCGAGTGGGTATTCGGCGGGTTTCATCTGGTTGAGCTCGACCTCGCACATGGTCGACCATTCGTTGAACCACGATTCCTTGGTCGCGGCCTTTAGGCACAGGTCGTAACCAAAGACGGCCTTCGCCTCGATGGGCTCGGCCTTGTCGACAAGGGCGTCGCAGAAGATCTCACGCGGGCGATTGCCCCACTCATCCTGTACCTTCAGGTCCTTGGGGATCTCGGCGGTGTAGAGCTGGTTGACGAAGTCGGCGTAGACTTGGCCGATGCGGGCCGAGGCCGCGATGGTCCAGTGGGCCACGTGGTAGTCGAGCACGAAGTCGTACATGCCCTTCTTGTCCTTGCTCGGCCCGGTGAGCCTCTCGGCCAGCTTGGCCTTCTCGGTCAAGTAGACGAGGAACTTCTTCTGCGATTCCTCGAACTTCTTCTTCTTGGCAGCCGCCACCTTCTTGCTGTCGTACTGCGTGGGCTGTTGGAAGTCGAGCCCCTGCGGGAACTTGACCTTGAGGAACTGCTCGTACACCTGCTCGGCCTGGTAGAAGGCCGCGCCTGCAACCGCGAAGCGCATGAAAACGTCACGCGCAGCAGCCTCGCCGGCATTGGGAACCTGGCTCTTCAGCTTCCTCTCGGCATCGCCCTTGGCCCATAGTCTGAGCACCTCGGTGAAGTGCTTCTGGGCGGAGGCCGCGCTGGCCTTCTGGCGATCGTAGACCGTAATCTTGGAGCTGGTGGGCGGCCCGCACTGGGTGCGCAGCTTCTCTTTCAGCCTCTTCTTCCTGTCCTTGATCTTGCTGTTGATCTTGTAGATCGCGGTCCACTTGCCGTTCATGGTTACACGGTCGATCTTGATGCAGGCGCCGTTGACTCCTTCCTGCGGGCACGACTTGGTCCAGGCGATCTCGCCCAGCTTGAAATGCGCGAGGATCTGCTTGTCGATGCCACCTTTGGCGCCCCATCTCTTGAGATAGGCCTCGAGGTGTCTGGCCAGCTCGTCCGTCTTCTTCTGCTTCTCGTAGACTTCGCTCATCTGGAAGACAACGTTCGCGGTATCCGCCGGCTTCTTGTTGCCGTAGTACTTGACGAAGGCATTCATGTCGTCGATGGCCTTGTCAAACTCGCCAAGGCCGATGCGGAACGAGTAGGCGTTGCCGAGCGCCGTGAAGGCCTTCTTCTCGCCCGGGAACTTGTTGGCGAATTCCTCGTAGCGCCGGGCCGCCTCCGAGTAGTAGGCAAGTTGGTGGTATCCGGAGGCGATCTGGAACAACGCGCGCTGGGCCAGCACGTCCTTTGGGTGCATCTTGATTAGCTGCTCGCGGGCCTTGATAGCCTGGCCGATCAGGCGGGCGTTTTGAAAGCACAAACCAGCGTTGTAGAGGCGCTGGGCATGGTCCTTGTGGTCTGGGATGGTTTCGGCAGCGGCGATGAAGGAAATCCCGCATTCCTTGTAGTCCTTCTCCTTTTCGTACTGCTTCGCCTCGGCGACCAAGCTGTCGGTCTTGAGCGAGACCATCTGCTTGCGGAACTCCTCGTCCTTCATGAGCACCGGGTTGGAAAGGAACTTCTCGACCGTCGCCAGCAGCTCCTTGTAGCGCTTGAGGATGTTGAGGCAGTCGAGCAACAGATTCGCCGAGTAAATGGCGAGCTCGTCGTTCACGTGATGATCGACAATCTCCTGAAAGAGCTTGATGGCCTCGTCAAAGTGATTGTAGTCGTAGAAGACGCGCGCCTTGCGGTACTTGATCTTCACCAGCTCCGGAGCATCCGGCACGTACTTGATGTACGTGTCGAAGGCCTCGATCATCTTCTGCTGGTACTCCGGGATCTTGCGCGGCTTCAGATCTTTCTCTTTGCCCTTGTCCTTGTCTACCCCCTCGCCATGGTCGTCGATGTTGAGTGCGTTCTTCCACGCCAAGACCGCGGCGTAGGCCGCTTCTTTGACGTGCTTGCCTTTGGGCGCCAGGTGGACCACCTTGGTGTAGGTTTCCGCCGCATCTTTCCAGGCCTGCATCTGCCACAGAATCTCGCCGTAATAGAAGGTGATCTCGGGCGTGTCCTTTTCGTTGCCAAAGTGGCTCAGGAACTCCTTGTAGACCATCCCGGCAAGCTGGTAGGTATCGGAGTTCTTCGTGCGCTGGGCTTCCTTGTGCCAAATGAGCGCCAGCTCCTTGCCGGTGTCGTGGTACGTGTTCTTACACTCGGCCATGACGTCCTTCTTGACGTCCTGCCTCTTGACCATGAGCTCGAAGACGTTGCCCAGTCGCTTGAGCTCCTGGACCTGGTCCTTCTTGTTCCCTGCCGAGAGGGTGTTTCGTAGAATCTTGTTCTGCCACTCGCATAGGCGTGGGGAGTTCTCGTTGAGCACGATGATCTTGCGGTAGATCTTCGACGACTCGGGGAACATGCCCTGTTCCCAATAGAGCTCGGCCAAGGACTCGAGCATCTTGGGGGCGAAGGAGCCGCCCATTCTCTGGAAGAAATCCCACGCCTTGTCCGGGCTGGCCCCGGGTGTGCGCGCGTAGGCCTTCACGAGGTCCTTCTTGGCTTCCTTCTCGAGCGGACCGGCCTGATTCTTCGGAATCTTCCCGTTCTTGCACAACTCGATGACCTTGACGAAAATCTCCAGCGCGTTCTTGAAGTTGCCCAAGTTGATCTCGACCCAGCCCCTCTTGTAGAGCGCGAAGCCGAACACCGTGGAGTGAGTGAACTGCGTGACCTTCTCGTAGAACTTCCCGGCGTTCTCCATCTCGCCCTTCTGGAAGTAGTACTCGGCGAAAGACAGATACGCGTTGGGCACGTACTTGGACTGGGGGAAGTCCTTGATCAAGCGGTGGAAGAACTCACGCGCCTGGTCCTCCTTCTTGATCATCTGCAAGAGGTAGGCGAGCCGGAAGAGCACCTCGTCCATGCGGTTGTACTTCTGGTACTTCGAGGCCGCGACGTAGCTCTTGACCGCCTCAAGCGCCAGCCGCTCCGAGGCCTTCTCGTACTTCTGTTGCTGCTGCTTCAGCCTGGCGGCCTCCCCCATATTCTTCTTCTGCTGTGCCTCGAAGATCTTCTCGTCGAGGCCGCGTGCGTGGAACCCGAGATCCCGTTGCCGTTCCGCATACAGCTCACCAAGGCGGAAATAGTAGTCGGGCTTCTGGGGATCGTCGTCGGTCGCTGTGCGCAACAGAGCCTGCATGTACTTGATCTGCTTGTCGGTGATGCGGGCGATCTTGCCCCTTTGCTGTCCGGTGAAGGCTTCCACCGTCAGCGTAGGACCGGTTTGCTTCTTGGCCTGCTCCTTGACCGGTTCCTTGGGCTTGGTGAGCTCTGTCTGCGACCCACCCGATACCTCGATTTCCTTCTTGCTATACTTGGCCTCTGCTTGTGCCACCTGCGCGCCGACCGCCGTCGATGCAAAGAAGGCGACCAGCGAGGCATACCGTGCGAAGAGTCGATTGCGCGTCATGTTTGGTTCCTTATCCCTCGGTGGAAGTCACAGGTATTCCTACTCATCCATCTCTGGCACGGTGGTATCGGTCGCAGGCGCAGGGGCAGTCGCAGGCGCAGTCGCGCCTTCTCCCTCGGCTGGTGGGGTCGCGGGCGCTGCCGCCGCTTCGTCACCACCTTCGGCGCCAGCTTCAGCACCGGCCGCAGTCGCGTCAGGCGCGCCCTCGGGCTGCATGGTGCGACCGCACTTGTTGACCAGCTTGTAGCGGTAGTAGCCGAGCTCGTCGCGCCAGTACTCGCCAGTGAAGGGCCAGAACTGGTGCTCGTCATCCACGGTGATGGTGACGATTTGCCGGGCCTTGTGCTCATGGGCCGTGGCCTTCTCCTCCCGCAAATCCTCCTCCTCCTGCCTCTTTTCGCCCTCGAGGATTTCGAACTTGATCTTGATGACGCGGGTGTGGAGCGCAGCGAACTCACCAACCAGGCGCTCGATACGCTTGCGCGCCATTTCGCCTGCCTCGTTCACCATGAGAGCCCGGTTCACGCCGATGTCGGAGGAGATGTTGGTGGCGACGGCTGTCGACTTCCAGGCCACATCGGCCTTTTCGTACTGGGCCATCTCCTTGTCGAGCTCGCGGACGTACTCGAAGCGCTTGGCGAGGCTGCGATCGGTGAGCACGGCGCGCGCGGCGCGCTCGACGATGGACTTCATGCCGGACCGGCCCATGCGGATCTTGGCCGCGATGTCGAAGAACTGGGCATTGTCTCCCTGGTACTTCTTGAGCAGCTCGTCGAGCCCCTTCTTGACGTCGGGCACCGTCTCCTCGAATTCGCTGATAGCGTCGTTGGCCCGGTCGTACAGGCAATTGTAGAAGTAGATGGTCGCCTTGACCGTGAGCGCCTCGGCGGCGGACTCGGGTTTGATGAAGTACTCGAAGAAGGGCGCGCGCAAGGTGTGGATGTTACCAAGGGCCTTGGAGTAACCGGCCTGCTTGAGCATGAAGTTGGCCCACGACGACTCGAACAAGCTGTTCGGCCAGTCGTAGGAATCAGGCGAAACGCGGTCGAAGTACTTGGTCGCGAGCACGAACTGCCCGGTCGAATAGAAAACGCGGGCAAGCGACAAGTTGGCCAGATCCTGGAAGGGGCGAACCTTCGGGTCCGAGCTGTCCTCGGCGACACGCAAGACCTCCTTGAAGGCCTCGACGGCGGGCTTGGCTTCGTATTGGCGGACAAAGGTGGCGCCCTCGAAAAGCTTGGCTTGAACGAAGAACGGGCTCTTCGGGTTCACCATATTGAAGAGCTCGACCGCCTCCTTGAACTTGTTCTTGGTGTAGTTGAACTTGCCAAGCAGGAAGTACAGTTCGTCGCGCACGGTCGAAAGCTGTGGGTTCTCGAGCTCCGCCCGATCGTACTTGCCGATCTTTTCAAGCACGCCGGCCGAATCGGGAACATCCCGGGTGAGCGCGGCGAGCCACTGCAGGGTTTCGTTGTAGTGGGGATGCGAAGCCCCCTTCTGCACGATGCGATCGAAGTAGCTGATGGCCGCCGAATAGAAGTGGAGCTTGTACAGGGTCTTGCCCATCTTGAACTCTGCCGTCTGCCGGCTGAGCTCGTCGCTGGCCTGGTCTTCAATGGCCTTGTTGTATTCGATCGAGGCCATATAGAAGCTGTTGTTTCCGTAAAACTTGTCACCACGGTCGACGGCCTCGCCGCCACCGCCACCTGTCAAGGGCGCAGCCACGGCCTTCGCCTTGCCGTTGCTCCCTCCCGACAAGACAGGCGTGTCCACAGACTTCTTCTTCCTCCTGGCCATGGCATCGGGCGCGACTGCCATGGTGACTGCAAACACGAGGAACAGAGCGCAACCCTTTTCACGGCTCATGGATGGACCTCACAAGGTGACGCCCGCCAGGCGAAGACTGAACGGGCAAATGATGGAATGGCCTGCAACTTCGAAATTGGTTTCGCCTACCTGAAACAATCCACGATCACTAAGAGGTTGACGTTCAAACACGGTCTGCCCGGTTTGTCCCCAGGAAAATCGCGTCTGATCGTCGGTGATAGGCTAAAAAGCCGAGTCATCCTAGGCAGGGGGATCTACGGTGTCAAGCGAGAAGAACCCCCATCACCAGACCAGCAAACACCGCGGAACCGCAAAACAAAACCCCGATGGTTTGATCTACGTTTCCCTGTTGACAGGGTGCTTTGCCTCGCTAAGATGGCCGTCCTTGGCGCCTAGCCGTGCTAGAACTTATTCGCGGCCCCACCGGACGGAAGGAGTCCTTCGATGAGCCAGATACTGTGTGCCAAAACCTCCACGCTTCGTCGCGCTGTCCTGCGACTGTCTCTCGTCGGCGCCCTTGGCTTGGCGGCAGTGGCACTCGGCAACACGGGCTGCGAGGACCAGGCCATCGGTCGCCCCTGTGACGTCCTCACCGACGCTGGTCCGAAACAAGGCGTGTTCAATGCAGAGGCGCTGGAATGTCCCAGCCGCATCTGCCTCAAGCCCGTCGTCCAGGAAGGCGCCTCGGGCTCGGTAGATACCACTGCGTATTGCTCCGCAAGTTGCTCGCAGGATAGCGACTGCGACGGTCAGCTTCGCGACCCCAAGAACGGGCTCGACAAACGCTGCAGCAAGGGTTTCACCTGTGGCATCGCCTTCGTGAAGGGCAAGATCTGCTGCCAGAAGCTGTGCCTTTGCAAGGACTTCCTCGGTCCCGCTGGCGCGCCGACCCCGATTGCCTGCCAGAGCGGCGGGGCCGCAACCTGCAACCAGTAGTCCTGGATTCGCCCTTCCCGAGGGCCCGGCCGGGCGCTGACCCACTTCATACCAGCCGTCATGGCCGATAGTGTGCTGAGCAAGAGGCAGGCACTGGGACAGCGAGCCGAGAGCCTCGCTTCCGACTATCTGGAAGCCCTGGGATACACCGTCCTGGCGCGCAACTGGCGGAGGCCGGAGGGCGAGCTCGACCTCGTGGTCGGCAAGGAAGGCCTGTGCGTTTTCGTCGAGGTTCGCTCACGCACCGGCATCGAACGAGGACATGCACTTGAAACAGTCGATGCCCGCAAACGCGCGCGGGTTCGGCGCGCCGCACGGATGTACCTCGAAGAAGAGCGTCCAGGCGCGGCGGTTTACCGCTTCGATGTCGTGGGCGTCACCTTCGCCCTCGACGACAGCCCGCCGGACGTCATCCATATCGAGGACGCGTTTGGGGCCGGAGAAAGCAGCGGATAGAGAGCTAGGCTGGAGTCGTCGTGGGCGCCGGCTCCGGCTCGACGGCGGCCTGGGACTCGGCGGCCGCCTGGATGCGCTCACCCTTGATACGGGCGGCCTTACCTTGCAACTTGCGCAGGTAGTTGAGCCGAGCGCGACGAACGCGACCGCGCTGCACGACCTCAATCTTATCGATCCGGCTCGAATGAAGTGGGAACACGCGCTCGACACCGACACCGTACGAGATCTTGCGCACCGTGAACGAGGCCAGCGCGGTGCTGCCGCGGCGGTCGATCACCACGCCCTCGAAGACCTGGATGCGCTCTTTGTCGCCTTCCTTGATGAGGGTGTGCACCCTGACACTGTCGCCGGGACGGAAATCCGGGAGATTGTCCCGGCGGAACGAACTTTCGATTTCTCGGATCAGAGGATGGGTGCTCATGGTTTGGCTCGTAGCTAGGGGGCGTATTTACTACGCGGAAGGGGACACATAGTCAATATCGACCGTCATCGACGGGTTGATTCCTTCACGTTCGCTTCTTTGGGTTCTTGCGCCGCTTGTCCTTTCCGCCGCCCTGCAGCGCCTCTTCCTCATCGGTGACTGGATGACGCAACAGCAGATCGGGACGCCGCTGCTGGGTTCTGCGCAAGGATTCCAACCGCCGCCACCCTTCGACCTGGGCGTGGTTTCCGGAAAGCAGAACGTCGGGCACGGCGAGCCCACGAAACGTGGGTGGGCGCGTCCACTGCGGGTATTCCAGGCGCGCAGCCGAGAACGATTCGTCTAGCGTGGATGCTTCGCAGCCGAGCACCGACGGGATAAGGCGTGCCACCGCCTCGATGATCACGGCAGCCGCGATCTCGCCGCCGGCCAGAACGTAGTCGCCGATGCTCACGATCTCGTCGGCGAAGAGGTCGGCAACCCGCTCGTCCACGCCCTCATAGCGACCGCAGATCAGCATGAGGCGGCCACGGCCGGCCAGCTCCGCGGCGAACGCCTGGTCGAACAGACGTCCCGCGGGAGAAAGCATCAAGCGAAATGCTCGGCCACGCTCCGCCTCCGCCGCTTCGATGGCAGCCACTACGGGCTCGGGACGAAGGATCATTCCCGGCCCGCCGCCATAGGGTGAATCATCCACCTGCCTGTGGCGGCCCGGAGCGTAGTCGCGCGGGCTGGTACGGTTCACGCGGACAATGCCGTTTTCGATGGCCCGGCCGAGAAGGCTCGCGGCCAGGAACGAATCGAACATCTCCGGGAACAAGGTAACCAGTTCCACATCGAGAAGCGGAGTCGCCGAGGAGACGTTCGTTTCTTCACTCATGAGGGTCGACCGTGAGGCAGCGACGTTCGCCGTCGAAGGAGAGCACGTACTCCGCGACGACGGGGAAGAGACGCTCACCGCCGTCCTCCCCAACGACGGTCATCACGTCCTGGGCCCCGTTCCAGAAGGTGGCGGTGACGCGCCCGATGCGTTTGCCGTCGAGCCCGAAGGCATCGCAACCGACGATGTCTTCCACGTAGAACTCGGCCGATGCGAGCGCAGCGAACGAGCGTCGGGGCAACCACACCTCCAGCCCGGTGAGCGCCCCGATCTCGTCGCGATCCTCGATGCCGTCGAAGCGGACCAGGTAGCCCTCGCGCACGATCCGGCAGGATGCGAGGCGAATTTCCCTGGTCTGCCCGCCGCCGGTCAGACGAACACGATCAGGCGATGCCGGCTCCTTCGCCTGCACCCCACCGTAAGGGTACAGGAAGATCTCTCCCTTCGTTCCGTGCGGACGCCGCAAGATTCCGAATGGCAACCAGTCCGATCCCATGCCAGTCGAGTGCGGGGCAAAAGGCCGCCCCGCCAGGCGCTAGTCCTCAAGGATTTCGAGAATGGCCCGACGCTTCATCTTGGCCGAGGCGGCCGAGAGCACGGTGCGAAGCGCCTTGGCCGTGCGGCCCTGACGGCCAATCACGCGGCCGAGATCCGATTCGGCGACCTTGAGCTCGTACACGGTCGCATCTGGCTCGTCCACTTCTTCGACCGCAACCTCGTCCGGATGCTCGACTAGCGCGCGCGCCAGGAAGAGCACGAGCTCCCGCAAGGCAGGAGCCTTGTCCGACGGTTCGGGGGCGGGGATGGGATCGCCCTCAGTCACTGATTCACGCCTTGGCCGGGGCCGATTCGGCAGCGCGCCGAGCCTTCCTGATGAGCTGGCCGACCGTTTCGCTGGGCGTTGCACCGCAGGCGATCCAGTGGTCCAGCCTGTCCATGTCGAGCCTGATCGCGGGCGGATCCTGCCGGGGATCGTAGATGCCAACTTGCTCGATCAACCGGCCATCGCGCGGGCTACGTGAATCGGCGGCAACAACACGGTAATGGGGAGACTTCTTGCCTCCGCAGCGGGTGAGTCTGAGAGTGACGGCCATGGTCTGGATTCCTTGTGGGCTCGTCGTGAGCCAGCGGGTGAGAGTGAGTATAACGCAGCCAATTGTCAAGACGAAGGTGCTTCTTTGCGGAAGATCCGATTGGTGGCGGCTGGCACCTCGCGCTAGCCAGTCGAGTCATCTGCTTCTGACCTTTCGACAGAATCAAGTATATGGGATTTTACGACCGCCCATGCACTTCTTGCACTCGCTCGGGGTCGTTTTCCTCTACGTCCTGCTCGCAGCACCGCCAGCGGACGGTGCTCCGGTAGAACGTCGCGCTATCGTGTTCTATACGGCGGAGACCCACGGAACGCTCGAGCCTTGCGGATGCACCAGCGATCCGCTCGGAGATTTCGCACGCGTGACCGCCTTGGTGCGGTCGGCGGCGGGGCGGCACAAGAACGCCCTGCTGGTGGACGCGGGCAACCTCACCTACCCGGCCACGGAACCTTCGGCCCAAAAGGCGCCGGCCGAGAAGCTGCGAGCCGAATTCCTCGCCCGGGAGCTGGGCAGGCTGCCCTTCGGCGGAAGCGCCGTGGGCGAAACCGACCTTGCACGGGGCGCCGGTCTGGTGCTGCCCAAGCGCCTGGCGGTCAATCTCGACGGAGCGCCCTTCGTCGAGCCATCGCGAATCGTCGAGATCGGGGGAATCAAGATTGGCGTGCTTGGTATCGTGGATCCAGCCGTCGCCGCCGCCGCGGGACTCGTGGTGCGCAAGCCGGGCCCGGCCGCGCAAGCGGAAGCTGCAAGACTTCGCGCTGCCGGCGCCGAGATCGTCATCCTGCTCGCGCCCGTCGAGAGAGCAACGGCCCGCAGCCTGGCGCGAAGCTCTGGCGCGGACATCACCGTTGTCGGAAGGAACGTGGGCAAGGGCATGAGCCGGGCCGAGGATCTGAGCGGCGCATTTCTCGTGGAGCCGGGTGATGAATTGCAGTACGTCGGACGGCTGGAAATCGTCCTGCGCGGTGGGCCGCCCCGCGCGGCAGGCGAATCTCTCGTCGACGCTGGTGGACCGGCCCAGACGGCCCTGCGCTTGGCCGAAATCGACAGCGCCCTTCACAAGCTCGAAGCCGACCTCGGCCGCTGGCAGAAGGACAGCGCATCGGATCCCGCCTTCGTTGCGAGCAAGCTGCGCGAGCGCGACGACCTTCGAGCCGAGCGATCCCGTCTCGCGGAGGGCAAGTGGCAGCCGCCTTCGGCGGGCTCGTACTTCACCAACGCCCTCATCCCCATCCGGCGCTCGCTGCCGCGCGACCCGGCCCTATCCGCCAGCCTCCACAGGCTCGATCGCGCCGTCGGCAAAGCAAACCTCGCCGTCGCCGAGCCGCCGCCACCCGCCGAGCCAGGACGCGCGTTCTACGTCGGAGACGCCAAGTGCACCTCCTGCCACAAGTCCGCGGCGCGCGCCTGGAAGAAGACCCGGCACGCGCACGCATGGAAGACCCTGGTGGATGTCGGCAAGGAAGCGCACGACGACTGCGTGAGCTGCCACGTCACGGGCTTCGGCCAAGTCGGTGGTTCCAGCCTGGGCCACACCAAGGGGCTGCAGGACGTGCAGTGCGAAGCCTGCCACGAGCCGAACTCGATCCACGTGGAGAAGCGCGGCAAGGAATGGCCCTATGCCGGCGTGACCAGAACTCCCGAGTCGGTGTGCGTCCGTTGCCACAACGAGAAGCATTCGGACACCTTCAAGTACGAGCCCTACATGCGCGAGGCTCTCGGACCGGGGCACGGCGAGCTCTTCCTCGACAAGATCGGCCCGGGGCCTACGGCCAGCCAGCTCCGTCGCGCCGCAGCGGCTCGCGCGAAGCAGGGCAAGCCCTAGATAGCGTCTTGCCACGCGTGCTGGTAGATCAAGCGCGATGTTCGACGTGTCCATCGAGCGCCTGGTGGCGGGCGGTCTGGTCGAATCAAGCCGGGCCGAGCGTACGGCCTATCTGTGGGACGAGATTCGCCGTCTCAAGCGCGACAAGCGCGCCTTCGTGCCCGCCCACAACTATCAGGTGCCCGAGGTGCAGGCCATCGCGGACACGGTCGGCGATTCCTTCGAGCTGGCGGTGCGCGCGCGCAAGGTCGACGCGAACATGGTGGTGTTTTGCGGGGTGCGCTTCATGGCCGAGGGCTGCTACACGCTGGCACCGCAACTGCCTGTTTACCTGCCCAACCAGCGCGCCTTGTGCTCGCTGGCCGAGGTCGATGTCGACGAGCTGGAGGAGCGGCAAGAATTCCTGCGCGGGCTCGGCCGCAGATTCGTCACCATGACCTACGTCAATACCTACGCCGACGTCAAAGCGCTGTCGGACGCGTGCTGCACCAGCTCGAACGCGGTGAAGATCGCCGAAGGCCTGGGCGCGCCGGACATCCTGTTCGTCCCCGATCAGAACCTCGCCTATCAGGTCGCCATCAAGACCAGGCGGATGTACCTTCCGCCGCCCGATCCGCACGCGTTTCACCCCAAGGAGTACCTGGAATTCATCGAGCCGCTCCTGCGCGAGGGCGAGCGCCAGGGACTGGTCGGCAACGTGTTCGCCTGGGAAGGCGCGTGCCACGTGCACCACAACATGACTTGCGCCGACATCGCCACCATCCGCCGCGAGGATCCGGCGGCGGTGGTCATCGTTCACGGCGAGGTGAAGCCGGAATTGCAGGAAGCCGCGGACGAGGTCATGTCCACCTCCCAGATGGCCAAGTACGTCGAGGCCCATCCGGAGAAGACCAGGCTTGCGATTCTCACCGAGTGCGGGCTGGTGGTTCGCCTGGAGCTGGAGCACCCGGAAAGGCAGTTCTACAAACCTTGCCGCCTGTGCGAGCACATGAAGGCCATCGACCTCGAAAACGTCTACCTCACCCTGCGCGACGAGCCGGCCGAGTGCCGCGTGACCGTGCCCGAGAACGTGCGCGCGGGCGCCGCGCGGGCGATGGAGAGGATGATCGAGCTGGCGACGTGAGCCGTCCCTCACCCGGGCCTCACCCGCTCGGCCCCTCACCCGCCGAGCTCCGCTCGGCGACCTCTCCCCGAAGGCTCGGGATCCATCACATTTTTTGCGTTGTTGGAGGGGTGGACGATTGATGGTGGACATGTCGACACGCAGGTCGAAGTCCATAGCGAAGGAGCTCGG
>Ga0210133_1000127_pt1 | contig 29024 bp, 27 predicted proteins | sample Joice_ThreeSqC_D_2_FD_184874 | JGI IMG/M metagenome (GOLD analysis project Ga0210133, IMG submission 184874) | Wetland microbial communities from San Francisco Bay, California, USA, that impact long-term carbon sequestration - Joice_ThreeSqC_D1... | ecosystem: Environmental > Aquatic > Marine >...
GGAGGATTTATGCAAAACATCATGGTTACAGGTGGCTGCGGATTTATCGGAAGTGTTTTCATTCGCCACCTGCTTCTGGAATCAGATTTTGACGGGCGCATCATCAATCTGGACAAGCTGACCTATGCCGGCAACCCTGAGAACCTGGCCGATATCGCCGGGACACTCTCCGAGCGTTATGTTTTCATCAAAGCGGACATCTGTGATACGGATGACATCAGCCATGCCTTTGACACTTATGCCATTGACGCCGTTTGCAATTTTGCGGCGGAATCCCATGTAGATCGATCGATTGTTGCACCGGATGCATTCATCAAAACCAATATCGAGGGTACATTCAGCCTGCTGGAAGTCGCCCGTCGAAATATAGATCAACTGGAGCTCTTTCATCATGTGAGCACCGATGAGGTTTACGGTTCTTTAGGCGCCAGCGGATTTTTTACCGAGCAGACCTCCTACAGGCCCAACAGCCCGTATTCAGCGTCCAAGGCCGCCTCCGATCATCTTGTCCGGGCTTACGGCAAAACCTATGGACTGCCGGTTACGATATCCAACTGCTCCAATAACTATGGCCCTTATCAATTCCCGGAAAAATTGATCCCTTTGATGATATTAAATGCCCTGGAAGATAAGGCCCTCCCGGTCTATGGTGACGGCCGCAACATAAGAGACTGGTTATATGTGAAAGACCACTGCCGGGCCGTCTGGGAGATTATGAAAAACGGCACCCGGGGGCAAACTTATAACATCGGCGGTCGTTGCGAATTGGCCAACATCGATACCGTCAGCATGGTTTGCGATTTGCTGGATGATATACAGCCCAGAGAGGATCAAACATCCCGCAGGGATTTGATTAGCTTTGTTAAGGATAGGCCCGGCCATGATTTGAGATACGCAATAGATAGCAGCAAACTGGAAAAAGAGTTGGGCTGGACACCCCGGGAATCATTTGAAAGCGGTTTGAGAAAAACCATTCAGTGGTACCTGGATAACTCCCAATGGGTCGAACGGCTTAAAAGCGGCGAATATAGGGAGTGGATAGAACAACACTATCAATAGAGTGTTGCGTGTTACGAGTTGCGTGTTGCGCGTTCTGAAGAATCTGACATTCAACCCGCAACCCGTACCTCGCAACGCGAACTGGATTCATTGATTTTGATCATCTAAGATAGGAAATGAACATGCGTAACCCCAAAGACTTCATCATCTTTCCCCTGGATGTCGCTGCAGAAGACGAGGCAAAGCGGTATGTTGAGCTTCTGGCTGATCACGTGGGCCTGTTCAAGGTGGGACTCGAGTTATTTATCCGCTCCGGACCGGGGATTGTTCGGTTTATAAATTCAGCCGGGTCGGCCGGTGTTTTTTTGGATTTGAAGCTGCATGATATCCCGGCAACGGTATTCCGGTCCATGGAGGGCATCGCCGATCTGGGCGTATATTTTGCCACCGTCCACTGCGGTGAAACTCAAAAAATGTTGGAAGCCGCGGTATCGGGGAGCAGGGGCGAGGTGCGCCTTCTCGGCGTAACGGTGCTTACCAGCGTGTCGGCGAAAGATGTCGAAGCCGCCGGATACCGCTCTGAATATTATCCGGATTTGTCCGGACTGGTTTTAAAGCGAGCCCGGATGGCCCAAAAAGTGGGGTGTGCCGGTGTGGTGTGTTCCGGGCTTGAAGCCATGGAAATCAAAAAACAGATAGGGGCTGATTTTATCACTGTCACCCCGGGCATTCGGCCGTCCTGGGCGGCCGGGAAAAAAGATGATCAGCAGCGCGTCACAACACCGGCCCAGGCCGTTAATAATGGATCCGACTACCTTGTCATCGGCAGGCCCCTAAGGGATGCCGCCGATCCCCGGGAGGCTGCCGGGCGGGTGGCCGACGAGATCGAGGGCGCGCTAGGAATGAAGAATGTCGAATGATGGAAGCGCTGCGCTCAATCTAATTTAAACCTGTAAATAGACAGAATTCCTTAATTCGTTCCGCCGCAGGCGGATCATTCGACATTCTTCATTCTTTACTGGATGAGTCGGCTCGAGGTGCAGGCGCGGCAAGAGCCGGAGCGGAATCTGGCGGCATCTGAAAGCGACATGACACCAACGATATTTGCGGGATCGGACGCATGCACGAAGATGCGCTGAACATCCCTGAGCAGCATTTGCTGGATGGCGTCGGATAATTGCGCCTCCCCCGGGCATGATTTTACCGGTGTGCTCATCACGGTCCGGGCTCTGACATTCACTGCCAGGCCGTGTTTGTAAGCCACGATCAAATCCGATTTAGACACGACCCCCACCGCCTTATTCCCGGCACTGGTAATCAAAACTGCACCACAGCGGTGTTCCGTGAGCCCTTCAATGACATTCACCAGATCGTCATTTTCATGGCAGGCGGTAACCGAGGCCGTCATGACGTCTTTGACTTTCAATCGCCGGTATTCATATTCTGCCTGACGACGCCTGTTTTTCAGCAAACCTTTGTCGCAGGCCCGGCAGTAGCGATACAACAGCCCGACAATGTCCGGATATGCAATAACACCGGCGACGTCATTGGCCTCCGAGTCCAGCACATACAGCCGGTGAACACCGTTATGGTGCATGATATCCAGAGAAGTCTCGAGTTCATCATCCGGATAGCAGTAAAGCAGCGGCCCAACCATAATGCTTTCAACCGGTGTGTGGGTCGGAAATCCCGCATAAAAGGCACTCATTATATCGGTTTTAGAAACAATTCCGCCGGGGCGCTGTTTCTCGTCGGTGAGCAGTACCGCATTGATTTTGTATTTAATCATACGGTTGATGCAATAATCGATGGGTGCACTGTAGGGCAGTTTGATCACCTGCCGGCGCATGGCCTCTTTGACTTTAATGCCGCTCAATACATGTCGTTTTTTAACACGGGGCATGGAACGACCTCGGAATTCGGTCACTTATATAATGAATTTTTCCAATAAATGGTGAAATACATCAGATACGTAAACAATACCGACGACCTCCTGATCATCGACGACCGGCAGTCGCCGGATGTGTTTTTTAATCATAGTATCGGCAATAACCATCAGATGGGTATCCGGAGTTATGGTCACCACTTCAGCGGTCATGATATCACCGACCAGAATGGATTTTACCTGTTCCAGGCGTTCATCGTACAATACTGAAGGGTCCAAATCGTCCATTTCGCCCCAGATTTGAATATGCTTGGGCTGGATGAACAGCAGAATATCATACATGGACAACATTCCCACCAGATGATCACTGTGGTCTGTAACCATCAAACCGAATATCTTTTTTGTCTCTGACGCGCTGGCTGATCGAAAACATTTAACGGCCTCAGCTATCGTGTCGCCGGGGGAAAGGGTATGAAACCTGGTTTGCATTATGTCGCGGGCAATCATTTAATAATATACTCCCAATTCCGTTACCTTATAAAAAACACCCCTCCGGGGCGGGAACTTCTATCCCAATTGGGCAAAACCGCTCACCTGGGGTTTTTGGGTAGAGGTCTAGAATGAAGGTCTACCGGGGCGTATTTCAAAAAAAAATACTGTAAAATCGATAGATTGACAGGCTCAGAATAACGGCCCCCAAAATTAAGGCCAGTATCAGTTGATCGGGGCTAAATTTCCTCATCATCCAGACCAAAGGCGGTGTGAAGCACCCGTACCGCCAACTCGGTGTATTTTTCTTCAATGACGCAGGAAATTCTGATTTCAGAGGTGCTGATCATTATAATATTTATGTTGTCCCGGGCCAGCGTTGTAAACATTTTGGATGCCACCCCCGAGTGATCCTTCATTCCAACTCCAATGACGGAAATCTTGGCAATGTTTTCGTCTCCGAAAACCTCTGCGGCGTCTATGTCGAGGGCCACTTTCTTTTGCAGTTCAAGGGCTTTTTTAAAGTCATTTTTGGGGACCGTAAACGTCAAATCGGTTTGTCCCCCGGCCCTTGTATTTTGAATGATCATATCCACGACGATCCCGGCATCGGCGATGGGCGCAAAAATCTTGGCTGCGACCCCGGGTTGATCCGGAACTTTTTTTAAAGTGATCCGGGCCTGGTTTTTATCGTGGGTGACACCGGAAACGACCAGACGTTCCATGCCGGAATTTTCATCGACAACCATAGTTCCCTCCTGTTCACTGAACGATGATCGGACATGCACCGGGATTTTGTACTTCTTGGCGAATCCGACCGATCGGATTTGCAGCACTTTGGCACCCAGGCTGGCCATGTTCAGCATTTCGTCATACGATATTGTGCCAAGCTTGCGGGCTTTGGGGCAAATATTTGGATCGGCGGTATAAATCCCGTCCACGTCCGTGTAGATTTCACAGACATCGGCCTTGATTGCGGCTGCAATCGCAACCGCGGATGTATCGGATCCACCCCGTCCAAGGGTGGTAATATTGCCATCGGCGTCGCAGCCTTGAAATCCGGCAACCACGACGATGTGACGTCTGTCTAAAAGCTTTCGGATACGATCGGTCTTAATATCCACAATGCGAGCATTGCCGTAACAGTGATCCGTCACCACTTCAGCCTGATGTCCCATCAGAGACTGAGCGGGGTAGTTCATTGATTTTAAGTTCATCGCCAGGAGGGCACAGGTGGTTTGTTCCCCGGTGGCCAGGAGGACGTCAAGTTCCCGCCGGTCGGGTGATTCCGTGACTTTTTGCGCCATTCCGATCAAATGGTCGGTGATACCGGCCATGGCGGACAGGATTACGACTACATCGTTTCCCTGATCATAGGTTTTGGCAACCCGTTTAGCGACATTCATGATGCGCTCCGGATCCGCTACTGAAGTACCTCCGAATTTTTGTACGATAAGGCTCATTTTTACTCCATAAATCCTTTTCGATATTATTTTTTTTCGGGTTATCCGGTCGGTTAGATACTATCCCGACAGCGCATCTTCAAGGGCTTTTATCAAATTCACCACATTATGTCCAGTTGCATCCAGGCCAAGAGTGCGGCAATCATCATCGATGATCGCCAGGGTGACCCGCAGATGCTCGGCCGGCAGGGTGTCCGACAGCTTATCGGCCCACTCTATTGCCAGGACTGCCTGACCATTCAGCATTTCGTCCAGGCCGATGTCTTCAAGGCCGTCAATATTCTCCAGGCGATATAGATCCACATGCACCAGAGGGTAGCGTCCTGGATATTCATTGATCAGGGTGAATGTCGGGCTGGTGATATAGTATCCGTCCGGAACCTCAAGGCCCTTGGCCAGACCTTGCACAAAAGCAGTTTTGCCACTGCCCAGATCCCCCGTCAGGGCGATGATCAGCGGCTGATTGATCAACTTGCCCAGTTTTTGACTCAGATCTTGGGTTTCGCGAAGCGATCGGGTGGTTATTTGAATCCTGTAGTCTATCATAGAATTAAATTTTTCTGGTCTCTGGTCGCTGGATGCGCAGGAAGCAAAGCGCATGGTGCCTAGCGTTCAGGTCGATAGTTCGGAATTTCGGAAAAATCTAACGCTATGCTCTATGCGCTTTGCTTTTAAATCCCAAATCCTATAGTTATAACCCGCCACCATCGGTCGCTGGATATGGGCCATTTACTATCTCCTTAATTGCACCCGGAATCGCATCCATGACTTCGCTTGCCAGATAACCATAAGGCCCGATGGTTTCCACCAGGCTATCGGCCGCCGCCCCGTGCAGATAGACGCCGGCCCGGCAGGCGTCTTCCGGAGAATGCCCTTGCGTTATCAGGCCGGCAATGATTCCGGTCAGAACATCGCCCATACCGCCGGAGGCCATCCCGGCATTGCCGGTGGGGTTGATAAATACCCTGCCGTCTGGGTGTGCGATCACCGTGCAGGCACCCTTCAGGATCACATGGACCTTGAAGCCGGCGGCAAAATCCCGGGCACATTTTATTCGGTCGCGCTGGACAGCCTCGGCGTTGGTATCCATAAGGCGGGCCATTTCACCGGGGTGGGGAGTTAAGATGACCGGAGCCCTGGCACTTTTAAGTATTTGGGCCTGGCCGGCCAGGTTGTTTAAGCCATCGGCATCAACGACGAGCGGAATAGAGGAGAATTTGACGATTTTGCGGACAAGTTTTTGGGTCTTGACTGCCTGACCCAGGCCCGGACCGATGGCCACGCATTTTTTTCCCGCCATTAGGTTTTTTATACTTTCGAAGGCGGATTCACCGAGAACACCGGGTTGAGTCTCGGGCAGCGGTGCCGTCATGGCCTCCAGAACCTGTGATTCTAAAACGGCATTCAGGGTTTCAGCAATTCCCAGCGTCACAAGTCCCGCGCCGCTGCGCAAAGCTGCGATAGAGGTCATCGCGGCGGCCCCGGTTTTTCCGGGAGAGCCGGCGACAACCAGCAAATGGCCGGTCCTACCTTTGTGGGCATCCGGCATGCGGGGTGTTATACAGGATTGGATTCGTTCTCTTGTTAAAAGCCACTGGCGGGGCATCACCTCCTCGACGATAGCGGGGGGGATGCCGATATCAACGATGTTAAGCGCTCCGGTATGCTGCAGGCCCGGATGGATTTTGTGGCCGGTTTTGGCAAAGGCAAAGGTTGCCGTGGCCCTGGCCCGGATACATGCACCGCACACCTGCCCGGTGTCTGAATTTAACCCCGATGGGATGTCGACCGCAAATACGGGTTTATGGAGACTATTGATAAATTCGATGACGGTTTTGAAATATCCCTTGACATCCGATTTTAAGCCGGTGCCGAGGATCGCATCGATCCACACATCAAACCCGGCCATTTCCGATTGATATTTGGATAATGAGGCTTGATCCGGAATCTCAACCAGTGGGACACCCAGCGGTCTCAGAAATTTGAGATTGGCCGCGGCATCCCCCTGGACCCTGTTGGCTGGGGCCAGCAGATATACCGTTACATGGACACCTTTTTGTTTCAGGCAGCGCGCCATTACATAACCGTCGCCACCGTTGTTGCCCCGCCCGGCAATCAGGCCGACCCGTTTATTTTCAATATTCGGAAATTGCTCAAGCAAAAACCGGGTTGCCCCCTGCCCGGCATTTTCCATCAGAACCATGCCGGGTAGTCCGAAGTCTTCGATAGTCCGGCGGTCCATCTCTTGCATTTCACTGGCTGTTACGAGATACATCGGAGGTTCTCCAGAAAGATCAGATAAATAAAAGGTTGATGTTGTTAGCTACGGGTTGCGGATTTAAAGGCAAAGCGCAGAGCGCAGAGGGCAAAGCGTTAGAAGTTTCTGATATGTCCGATTTGTCGGCCTGAACGATAGGCGCCATGCGCTATGCCCTATGCCGCGTAACACGCTTCACGCACCCCGTAACGCGTCACAACGCCCTTATCAGCCTGACCATCTCCTCCACTGCATCCCGCATACCCGTCATCAGGGCCCGGGAAATAATGCTGTGACCGATGCTGAATTCATCGATTTCGTGAACGCCCTTGAACGCTTTGATTGATTTATAGCACAACCCCCGGCCGGCTTTAACGCCGAATTTGAGCTTATGGGCCAGTTTAACAGCATCGATAATATTTAAAAAGGCCTGATGCCTTTTTTGTGCGGTCTTGGCCTCACAGTAAGCGCCGGTATGGATTTCTACCATGGTCGCATTGCTGCCGTGGGCCATTTTAATTTGCTCGGGTTCCGGATCTACCAGAAGACCCACCGGTATACCACTGTTCTGCAGGGTGGCCACGGTTTCAGAAATATCGTCGCGATGAACAATCAGGTCCAGCCCCCCCTCAGAAGTGAATTCCTCACGCTTTTCAGGTACCAGGGTCACCAGATCGGGTTTTATATCAAGGGCGACCCCAACCATTTCGGAGGTTGACGACATTTCCAGGATAAGTTTGCTCTGGACAACACTGCGCAAAATGCGGACATCCCTATCCTTAATATGTCTGCGGTCCTGGCGCAGATGAACGATGATACCATCGGCTCCGGCCAACTCCGCAACAGCGGCAGCTGTTACCGGATCAGGTATCTGACTTTTACGGACGGCTCTTAAGGCAGCCACCTGGTCAACTTTTACCGCTAATCCAGACATGTCCAAGACCTCCCTTCAGTTTCAAAGATTTTTTTGAAGCTGAAAATTCGAAGCACGAAATTCGAAACACGAAACAAAATCAAAATTCGAATTTTTATTGTCAAGATCAATTTTTATAAATTATAGCTAAAATCTCCCTACTCTTACCTTCCATATCCTGCGCATCCTCTTCGGATGTTTCGTGATCGAAGCCCATCAGGTGCAAAACTCCGTGCACCAGCAGCTCGTTAAATCGCCGCTCCATGCTCGTAGCGGCAATCTGCGCTTCTTTGGCCGCCGTATCCATTGAAATGACCACATCGCCTAAAAGATGGGGGCTCAGATCTGCGAATTCTCCTTCACGCATGGCAAAGGCGATAACATTTGTTGGGCCTTGGCGGTTAAGATATTGTTGATTTAATTCTTCTATCTGTGGATCATCCACAAGGAGGATGGAAATTTCGCCGTCAGGACAGTCCAAGGCGTCTAAGATGACCTGAACCGTTTGTTTTATTTTCTTCAGCGCGATTTTGTGCCTGCTTTGCCTGTTGTCTATCAGGACTTCCATTTTTCAGCCTTCCTTTGCCATTTTCGCCGGCTGATACCCGCTTCTCAGTATATTCGATCCGGTGATGGTGGATGCCATATAAAATTTTGTTGAAGCTCCTGGCGATTTTATGCAGGTCTTTTAAGGTCAACTCACACTCGTCCAGTTGACCGTCTGAAAAGATATTGTTGATCAGGTTCTGGACCAGACCCTGGATCCTGGACGGTGTCGGGTTATCAAGGGTTCTTGACGCCGCTTCAACCACATCGGCCAGCATGACCAGGCCGGCTTCCCGGGTTTGCGGCTTGGGGCCGGGATATCTGAAATCATCTACATTAACCTGATCTTCTCCTTTCAATTGTTTGGCTTTCTCATAAAAATATTTGATGAAGCTGGTACCGTGGTGCTGCCGGATAGTGTCGATAATATCCTGGCCGAGCTTGTGCTCTTTCGCAATTTCAACGCCTTCTTTGACATGGGCAATCAAGATCAGGCCGGACATGGACGGAGCCAGTTTGTCATGTTTATTTTTGCCGTTTTGCTGATTTTCAATGAAATAAAGTGGCTTGTTAATTTTGCCGATATCATGATAGTACCCGCAGACTTTTGTAAGCAGGTGATTGGCACCGATTTCGGATGCGGCGGCTTCCACCAGGGAGCCGACGAGCACCGAGTGATGATAGGTGCCCGGTGCTTCGATCATCAGCCTTCGAAGAATCGGCCGATCCAGATTTGCCAGCTCGAGAAGGGAAATATCCGTCGTATAGCCGAAAGCAATTTCAACCAGGGGAACGATGCCGGCGGTCACTATGCCTGCGCCGATTCCACCCATAAAGCCGAAAGCCCAGTCATATAAAAGTTTGGGGATGGACAAATCGGCCAGATAGAAATCAATGGCAGTAACCAGCAGAATATTGAGCAACCCGAGCTTGGCACCGGCAGTTATGAAGACTTTGCGTTCCCGGCAGTTTTGGATCCAGTATGCTGCCATGGTGCCGCTTATCATGAAATAAAGAAAATATGGCAAACTGTTGCCGAATATCACCGCGAAGGAGACGGCCATTACCATTGATAGGGGTATGGCGACTGTAATACCCATGAAAACACAGACAATCATGGCCCCCGATGCCAGGGGAATACCAAACCAGGTCGATGACATCTGGATGGGAAGGGTCGCGTTCAGCGTCAGCGCCTCGGACAATTTATAACTGATTTCAGCCAGAAGGAAGAAAGTTAAAAACACGCAGGCCATGAAGAGCAGCCTTTTGTTGCTCTCTCCGGATAATCGGCCGGGTTTATTTAAATGAAGAATATAGGTGGTAACCAGCAGGCACGCCAGCACCATGGCTGCGCCGAAACTGGTTAACAGCACCTGCTGCTTTTTGGACTGTGTCGCCAGGGTTTTGAGTTTCAGCAGCTGGACTTCGGTGACCCGTTCACCCTCACGCAGAAGCATTTCACCGGCTTTTATTTTATTCAGCACGGGTTTGATCTCCGCTGTTGCGGCCTTTTTTCTTTCCTGGGTTTCGTTGCGATTCAAGGTAATGTTGGGCTGGATAAGTCGTTGGACAAAATCCACAACCAGATTCAGCAGCCCATAATCCAGGTCGCTGAGCAATGGTTGACCGGCGATCCGGACCATGGTCTTAGCCTGGTCGAGGCCGTAGAACTGTTTTAGCTGGTATACGGCTTCTTCCTTTTTGGTGCTGACATTTCTAAGAATTATCCCTTTTTCCGATTCCTTGAGCAGAATTTCTTTATTCGTTACCACGCCGTTATTTAGAATCTTTAATAGTATCTGGGTGATGTAATCAGCCGTTTTTTCCGAAAATCCGACGGTCTCCAGTGCACTGAAGGCGCCCTGGGTCACCCGTATGCCAAGCTTTTCCTCAAGGTATTTGCGTTTATCCGTGATGGCGGTCGCCGCCGGCTTTTGAGAGTTGGCGGGACCTTCGCCGGAGTTTTCGGCCGCCATCGGTGTCGGTTCGGAGGTTAAGTTATCAGCCGTGGAAGCCGCTCTCATCTGGGCGAAAATCTCTTCGACATTGAGGGCTATTTTGGTGCCAAGTTCAGGGTCGTAATCGTAAACCGTCGGCACCTTTTCTTCGGCCAGCTTACGATTTAATTCGGTTGCTGACTGGTCTTCAATAAAAAAATCTTTCGGAGATTTGATGTCCCTTTCGGCGACATCTCCAAGATTATACTGGTGTTTGGTGATCACCAGGTTGGGAAACAGAATCAGGCTAAAAAGGATCGTCAGGGTGAATAAGATCGCCCAGCGAAATCGCAAGTCCGAATTGCGTATTTTCCCAACCGGTTCTTTGTTTTTCTCTTTGCTCATGATTAATTAGGCTCAAATAGTTTTCGCCACGCTCAAATAACAGTCATTTTTTTGGAGGGAAGAAAAATTCAGCCGGAATTGTTCCTTTCTCTGCTCGCTTCAAGTTCTTCGTAGGCTTGAATTATTTTCTGAACGAGTTTGTGCCGGACAACATCCTTTTTCGAGAAAAAAACGAATTTAATCCCATCGATATTCTGCAAAATATTTTTCGATTCAATCAGCCCGGAGGTTCTATCGGACGGCAGATCAATCTGGGTGATATCGCCGGTAATGACCGCCTTAGAATTAAAACCAATGCGCGTTAAAAACATTTTCATCTGTTCAGAGGTCGTGTTTTGGGCCTCATCCAAAATAACAAAAGAATCGTTTAAGGTGCGTCCCCGCATGAAGGCGATGGGGGCAACTTCAATAACACCCTTTTGCATCAAATTTGTTACCTTTTCAAACCGCATCATATCGTGAAGCGCGTCATAAAGCGGTCTTAGGTAAGGATCGACCTTTTCGGCCAAATCCCCCGGCAAAAATCCAAGGGCTTCTCCGGCTTCCACCGCCGGCCGCGTCAGTATGATTCGGCTGACGATACCCTTGGATAAGGCCGATACGGCCATTGCCATTGCCAGATAGGTTTTGCCCGTTCCGGCCGGACCGATTCCAAATACAATATCATGTTTGCGAATGGCATCAATATATTCTTTTTGAGCCAGGCTTTTGGGGGTTACCGCATTCTTTTTAGAGGTAATGTACACCCTGTCGAGAAAAATTTCCTTTAAATTCGTGCGGTCATCGCCGCTCAAAAGCCTTACGGCAAAATCGATGTCGTTCGGGTGAATGGGATACCCTTCCTTTAGAAGCCCATAAAGCTGGTTGAGAATATTGCCGGCCAGGGCGATGGCGATCTCGTCACCGTCAATAAAAACGGTGTTGCCTCTTGCATTGATCGTAACGTCCGTATCTTTGGCTATCTTCTGTAAGTTGCTGTTATTTTGACCAAATAACTGACGGGCAATTTCAATTTCGGCAAAATCAAAACTGGTTTGAGTACCTGTTAAATTTTTCACCATGTTGTCAATGTTTCCATGTAAAAAGAAATCTGTGCGGGTTTGTCCGGCAGAAACGAATACCGACGGGCACTTGTTCAAGTTTTATCGAAATTTTATATTTATCATACCTTTTCAAGCGATTGCAAATGCCAAATTGATTTTGGTTTAAAAAATAAAAATGGCTTGACTCCATAAATCTGCTTTGTTACTTCAACCCATTAATTCTTGTCATACAAAATCCCGCCCCGGCGGGACTTAGCACCCGGTTGCGGTCCTATTCAATCCTGTGCCGTGCACAAGATGGTGGTATAACTAACCAGGATCGGATTTTTTAATCCGAATCGAACGCGCCGAAACCATTTAGTCCTGGCCACTTATGAATCCGTTTGATATTTTAATTATAATTGTTTTAGGCTACAGCCTGGTAAGAGGCCTTTTCAGAGGACTGGTCAAAGAGGTGTCATCCATCATTGGCGTTCTGGGTGGTTTTTATGCTGCTTACACGTATTATAAGGTGCTGGCGGGTTGGCTGGCGGGATTAATACATGACATATCATATCTTAACATATTGAGTTTTTTGATAATATTTTGTGGTGTGCTCATCGTTGTCGGTGTTTTAGGCGTCATCATAAAATATTTGCTGAACATCGCATTTTTAGGCTGGGTCGACCGTATCGGGGGGGTCGTTTTTGGCGTCTTGAAGGGCATATTAATCGTTTCCATCCTGTTTATTACCCTCACCGCATTCCTTCCCAAGGGAACTGCTTTTATAAAAAACTCCGAGTTGGCGCCGCATGTGTCATGGATTTCAGAAAAGATGGCGAACGTGATTTCCGAGGAAATGAAGCAAGATTTTAAAGCCAAGCTGGGAGAACTTAAGAAAGCGTGGAAGATTCAAAATTAAATCAGTCTGATTCATCACTGGATGGACTATTGCGGCTGGTAAAAACTTTACGGGGGGAAAATGGATGCCCCTGGGATAAAAAACAGACGCCGCGCAGCGTGAGTGTCTATTTGATCGAAGAAGTCTTTGAGTTGGTCGAGGCGATCGCAAAGGGAGATCCCGCAGAAATCCGGGAGGAACTTGGCGACGTCTTATTCCATATTGCTTTTATCGCCAACATGTTTCAGGAGGCCGGTCAGTTCGACCTGCCGGATGTTGCCCAGGGGGTCACCCATAAAATGATTCGGCGCCATCCCCACGTGTTTGGGGACCGGACGGTTAACGGCAGCGAGGAGGTCATCCAAAACTGGCATAGAATGAAGTTAAGCGAAAGAAAATCTTCTCAGAGCCCTTCAATCTTTGACTCCGTGCCTGCCAGCCTGCCGTCCCTGATGCGCGCCTATCGCATTTCAGACCGCGCCGCCAAAAGCGGAATAGAATGGACCGAAATGGCTGCAGAATCCCAAAATCCGGATGAATTGCCTCAAAGACTGAAAGCCGCATTGAGGCAGGAGGACAAAGAGCTTCAGTCCCAGGAATTCGGCCGGCTGTTGTTTGCGCTGGTAAATATCTGCCGCCGGGCAAAGATTCATCCGGAAACAGCACTGGCCGGGACCATTAGAGAGTTTGAACGGCAGGTTAAGAAGATGCAGGATTGGATTGCGGACAGCAAGCAGGATCTGGAAGATTTCTCGCCAGCACAAAAAGCGGAGATCTGGCATAAAATCAGCCATTCTTAATCCGGCGTTCTTTTAGAACGGCGTCGCTAAAAAACTGGCTTGCGCCAATGGATCGCCGGAAGACTGGTGTGGTTCTCCGTCCAATATTGGATCTGATACACGGTGCTCAAAACCGGTTGTTCCCAAACAATGGAAACAACCCCTTTCTTGAATCGTGAATCACCGCCCGATCTATAAACCGATGTTACTTAGTATCGCCAAATAACAGTTGGTTATTTATACTGTTTTACCCGGGGGCAGATATCCGGGAGGAGATACTTTGACCAGTCTGCCGGATTCGTCATAACTTTCAACGGTTATTTTGCCATCGTCCAGGTTGTTGCGCGTTTGCATCTCTTGCTCGGATTTCAAATTCATTTCGGGTTTCTGTCCATCATCACTTTTTTCCACCGGTCGTTGTTTTTTGACCTTATCGGCCTTCTGGACCTCAAGGTCTTTATCGTAGGTCTCACTGATATAGTTGGACCTCACGAACTGCTGCATTGTGGCTTCGCCGATTGCGTTAATCATAACTACCCCCTTTTTAACGCCTATCCTTTTCCATTTCGACAGCTGAAACTGTCCTTTTTTTGTTAATGTTTGCGGGCAATTGGCTTTCTGCCAATCTTAAACCCAGGATTCCAGCTTTTGATCCCTCACTTCCTTTGACAACTGATCGAGTCGTTTGATTAAAAAGCTGGAATCTTCCACTGAAAGCGTATTCCTTCGTTTTTGATTGATGGTATCAATGACATTAAAAACAAATGTTGTTTCTTTCGGATCGTCAGCTGCAGTCTCCTTTTCCGTCCCCTCTTTCGCGCGTTCCGTAGGCTGTTGATCAGCTCGATTCTGGGCCCCAAATCGGGCAATTTTTTCTAGAATGTCTTTTGATACCTTTTCTATCGTTGCCTGTCGTTTTGCTTCCGGAGTCAAGCTTACCTGATCTGCAGGCAGCTTATCTGACAGGTTTTTTTTGTGTCCTGCGGTTATGTTGTGTCTTAGCTGTTTGCTGTAGACGTTTAACACATTATGCATCTGGTAGCTTGGTACAAACATTCCGCAATCCTCCTGACTTGTATATCGGAAGTTTAATTACCAGACTTTAGGAAAAAATGAGAATCAGTGAGGGACAATCGGGGTATATATTATATAAGTATCTGAATTAAAATGTGATATTATTTAAAAAAGTTTAAGCTCCAGAGGACCCGGGTAGAGGGGAACGGACTAAAAAAATGAACATCGAACCACGCCAAGGCGTGGTTCGATGTTCAATCTATTCGATGGTGGACGATCATCCTCCAAACCAGACACATTCGGGTTGTATCGCTAGTCCTCGAAATCCCCCGCAGGCCCCTTGTCGCTGTCAATCGTAGCGGCCCGCTTGACGATTTTCTCCGGGGTCCACTCTGCGGGGTCTTCAATCCGTTCTGCTTTTGGACCCGGGTCATAGGATCCGGCACTGAGAATGGCAGCCACCGCAAGGGGTGCCGTGTCGGCGGTGTTCAAGACCTTAACCAGCATGTTGTAAATGAAATCTTCCACCCGGCTGACCATCCGTTTTCTGATTTCAGCGGGTTGTCCAAGCAATTTGTTTTCGAAAACTAAATTGAGGTTTTTATAATTGCCGCCCTGCCAACCCTTATTTTTAGCGTAGGCCACCATTTCAGACCACAGCTCTTCTGTGGCACCCTGATCTTTAACCTTGATAAAATTTCCCTGGTCGTCCAGCCGGGCATTGCCGTAATCGTTGACCTCGACGCCCCATGAAATCATTTGAAGGGCGGTGGCGACATTGGCCTTGGTGGTTCTGGTCCTGGCCGCTATTTCCCGCAAGCGGTCGGAATTATTTCCGGACGTGCCGTGCTGGGCTCCGGAGACCTTGTATTTTGCCAGGGCTTTGTGAATATCGGCTGTCAGATCGACCTGAATACCCTTGTCGCTGGCTTCAATTCCATGGGTCGTCCCGTTATTCAAGGCGATCCAATTCGGGAAAATACCATGGGCATTTAACCCCTGGATGAGAAATGACGCTTCCGCTACGGTTGACAGACCTTCTTTGCCTTTGATTTCACCGACTTCCGTTTCAAGCCCGGCCCAATTCGGTACAAACGGGTTGAGCTCCAGATTGGCCAACAGGTTTTTATCATCCGGCATGTGAGAGGCATCAATGGCGATGGAGGTAATTCCGGCCTCAAATATTGAGGGTATTTCCGTTTTGGCGGCCTCAACATCCTGGTCATTTTTTAATCCATAATGATCGGCGTGGATGGCCACGGGAATCGTGATCCCCAGTTCGTTGCAGGTTGCGTCAACTATTCTGGCCATGTTCCAATAGTTTACAGCACAATAGGCATTGGCACCGCCCTCAGATTTGGCGATTTCTATGATCAGGGCCGCATTGGCTCTCTGGGCCGCCTTTAGTGCCCCGCGAATGACAAAACTGTTTCGACCATTGGCGGCCATGGTAATGGCGTTTCCTTTGGCAAGCAGAGCGATGTCGATGAATTTGCCACTGACAATTAAAGCTTTTGAGTTCGGAAAGAGCCTGACGATGTTGGGCGGACGGCCGATTTGCAATGCCTTCTCAAAGTCCGCTGCGTTAACGGCGTTTGTTCCAGCCATGATGTTACCTCCTTTTGCCCGGTTGGATGAGATTTACCTGTTTATGCACAAAATTCATATTTAACGACCTGATAATCAGCGGTCATTATCGGGAAAAACCTGATTGGACCGCACCTCTTCGATGACCTGGAGGATTTCCTGTTTATAATGCCGGGGGGCGTATAACTTGCCCCATCCTTTCTGAACCTGGAATAAACCATCGTAGGCCGTGTCATGATAGGAGCGCACTCGGTGAGGAATATCCCGCTGGTCCAGTATGGAACCGATCAGTTGGGCCTCGATGCCATTTTCTAAAACGATAATTTTTATATATTGCGATTCTTGATATGGTTGCATGATTTTTGCCGCGCAAATACCGCCGGGGCGGGTTAGCAGATTCACGTCACACACTCCGGGGATGCTGATTAACTCCGGTGTGAAGATGAAAAGTTAAGCATAAATATTGATTCGTAAACCAACCTGGTTAATTTCTTGTGATTTAATTAGACGATTGGAAGTATAGATTGACTCCTGATCTCCGGCTTGAATTTTAGATCCGGGAGAATGGGGAGGCGGCATCAGGACATACCGCATAGCCTCAGAGTAGCCGTCTGCCGGGACAGAGCCTGTTTCTCTTGGCGAATAGGGTGTGACCGGCCGGGGCCCCTGATTATAGGGAACCAGCTGGTTGTTGGAAGAGATATCCATCGGGTAATATTATCTTCTTTTTGATAAACAGCCGGGTTACAGGTTTTCTAGCTTATCCGTATTGATAAACTTCATATTCGGCTTTTGTTACCGAGCAGCATATCAATTTGTCCCTGAATTTTCAACCTTTCTTTTTATGAAAATTTACACAGCCATTTGGAATTTTCCAGATTGTTGATAGGATCGAGAATAGTTAAAAATGGGGTAAAAAGTCAAGGATAAAGAAGCACTTAGGGCATGGATTACTGGGTTTTCATTTCTTTCATCTCGCTATTTTTTTGGGTAACCTGATTATTGTAGGCTTCAACCTGTTCCTGGTATGCTTGCCCTTTTTGGGCATAGGCCTCTGCTCTTTTGTTCAGGTTTTCAACTCTTTTGTTGTATTTAGTGATTTCTTCCTGGGTTTTAATCGTCTTTTTTTCCTTGGCAAGGCTTTCTTTTTCTGTAACCAGGGCCTGATATTCTTTGTCGATTTCGGCCTTCATTTTTTCCAGCTTTTTACGTGTCACTTCCAGCATATCTTCGGCTTCGGTCTTGTCGTCGGCAGTTGTTGACTCGGTCGTTTCTTCCTGTTCCTGCTGCTGCACAACCTCTTGCTCATTCTGCTCATCTGCTTCCGGAGTGACTTCTTCGTCGACGAATTCGTCAGTTTCATTCTGGTCGTCGGTCTCTTCTGAAACTTCATTCTCATTTGCTTCGGTTTCTTCCACCAATTCTTCGGTGTCTTCCGCCACCTCATCCGGTTCCACATCCTGGTCAGGCGCTTCCTCTGAGACCGCTTCTTCTTGCTTTTCGTTTTCAATTTCCGTTGTGAAACTGGCGGATTCGCGCTGCTCGGCGGGCACCTGGTTTAAATCATCAGTAAAACGGGCATTACCCTCGTCATCTATATATTTGTAGATTTGAGCCGGGGCTGAAAAAGCAAACAAGACGATAACGAGGCAAATAAAAAATTTTATCGAATTCACGGATTAACCCTCCTCAAAAAAATTCCAAATTTTCCACGGAGCGGATTCGGTGTTGTTAAACCACTTCTATACCGCTTTTCATAAATATTGTCCGAAATACGGAAGGCTGATATAAGGGGTTGTAGAAAAAAACCTTCAAATAACGGGACGCTTTTTTGACAACCACGATAACAGGTAATCAGAAATTTTCAGCCGCTTATTAAATTTATCATAAGCCGGATCGTAATGCAAATTTTGTCTTTCATCGAAAGAGATATTCGTCTTATCGCCGGGAGTATCTAATCAGCTGAAAGCGCATGGCCGTGATAAATTTAGGTTTGACAATCTTTACCCGTGGTGTAAACTGTTGATAATTCCGCATAGATGCTGCTTTTAAAGCAGCTTTTGAATCATCCTAAACAACAGCATTGCTCGGTTAGATCTTATGAAATTGAAATTTTCGATCATTCTTCTAAGTGCGGTCGCTCTTATCTGGGCCTGCGCGCCCAAACCTGTTTCAACCCCCGGACCCTATCAGGTCACCGGCGAAGACGCGCTCTTTGCCCGGGCTGAAAAGCTTTACGAATCCGAATCCTACGATGAGGCTCTGGGGCTTTATGACGAGTATTCAAAACGGTTTTCGGATAAACCGCTGGCAGCGGCCGCGCTTATGAAAATCGGAATTATCCGTGCCATAAAGCAGGACTATGAAGGTGCCCGAACTGCCTTTCGCAGCATCTTATCAGCATTTCCCAGCAGTTCGTTTGTCCCCGATGCCATGGTCGAGGAGCTGTTTACATATTATCAGCAAGAGCGATACCAGGATGTGATCCAACTCGCACCGGACATCCTTAAAAATATGGATTCAAGGCCACATATATTCAGGGTATACGCCCTTGTCGGCGATGCCTATATGGCCCAAGGGGCTCCTGTCGACGCCATTGACTATTACGCCCGCGCCCAGGAATTTGCCACCGGACCGGAACTGGAAGCCATCGGCGAAAAATTTAAAGAGGCCATCGCGCAACTTGATTCGGAAGATGTTGCGATACTTATCAAACATCCGGATGAAAGCCTGCCCATGGACTTTTTATTGTTTCAGTTAGGTTTGAATTACGCCATGGAAGAAAAATATGATGATGCCTTAACTATTCTAAACCAGTTTATTGAAAAATATCCGCAACATGAAAATAGAAATCTGGCCCAAAGCCTGATTGACGAAATTAAAAAGAATGCTTTCTTCCAACGCTATACAATCGGCTGTTTGCTGCCGCTGAGCGGACCTTATCAAACGTTTGGATTACGGGCATTGAGAGGCATCGAACTTGCCCAGGCGCAATTCAGCAGCCAGAGCGGCAATCCCCCCCTCAATATTATTATCAAGGATACAGGGGGCGATCCGGATAAAACAATCACGGTGCTGGAGGAATTATACCGCGAGAAGGTGGCCGCCATTATCGGCCCCATTGTTACATCGGAAATTGCCGCCCGTAAAGCCCAGGAAATGGGCATTCCAATTATTACCCTGACCCAGAAAGACAATATTGCTGAAATCGGCGATAAGGTATTCAGAAATTTTATCACACCTAAAATGCAGGTGCAGGCCCTAACTTCCTTTTCAGTCGAATCTCTGGGACTTAGGCGCTTTGCCATCCTGTACCCGGAAGAAACCTATGGCATAACCTTCATGAACCTGTTCTGGGATCAGCTCCTGGAAGCAGGTGGTCAGGTTGTCGCAGTGGAATCCTACAAGCCCGACCAGACGGATTTTTCGGATTCAATAAAAAAACTGGCGGGGCTCTATTATGAGATACCCGAAGACCTGAAACCCGAAAAAGAGGAAGATTTGACCGCCGATAAGGAACCGGAAGATCGTGAGACATCGGAGCAGGCGGCGGGTGAAACCCGAAAAAAAGGCTCCAGGGGGGAAGTCGAGGAAGAAAAGCCGCAGGCAATTGTCGATTTCGATGCCATTTTTATTCCCGACTCACCCGGCAAAGCCGGACAGATCGTACCCCAGCTGGCCTACTATGACATTAAAGATGTCTACATCCTTGGCACCAACCTCTGGCATTCGGATACTTTGATTAAAATTGCCAGCCAATACGTCCAGGGCGCCATCATGCCGGATGGTTTTTTTGCCGACAGTCCCTCACCGAGGGTTCAAAAATTTGTCAAAGAATTCGAAGAGACCTATCAGGAAGCCCCCGACTTTATCGAAGCCATTGTGTACGACACAGCCATGATACTTTTCAATGTTGTCAGCCGGGAGCAGGTCCGATACCGCAGTGAAATTAGGGATGAATTGTTAAATCTGGATAATTTCCCGGGTGTTACCGGGCTTACCCGTTTTGATGAAAAAGGGGATGCGCAGAAGAAGCTGTATTTGTTGCGGGTCCAGGGCAAGAAGTTTGTCGAACTCGAATAGAAGCTATCTCAGGTGTGCATATTCCATCCAATGGCCGCGTTGCGATTTGGTTTAAAATGCTCACGTACTACGTGTACGCTCCGCTTTTAAACCAAATCGACGCCTTGCCCTTGAACGTAATCTACATACCTGAGATAGCTTCTCGTGTTTTGTGTTTGGCAGAAATCAGATTCTGTTGGGGCAAAAAAAATTACTGCAAATCCGAAACCATTCGGCAAAAAATACTGCACACCAATTACTAAAAACAAAATACCAACTCACGCATTCTTCAGGGAGCCCTGCCCGGTGGCGCCGAGGGTGGTGCGCCATAGACTGCCCTTAGGGTCCACCTGTTTGCGTTTATCGGCAATCACCTTCATGGGTACATGGACAAACTGGTTGTTCCAGTGACCGATCAGCATACTGGTTTTACCGGCCATTCCGGCATGGACACTGTTTCGTCCCAAAAAATTGCAAAATACACGATCGTTGGCATTGGCCGGAAGGCTCCGGATCATGTAGCTTGGATCGATATATTTGATTGAGATATCAATGCCTTTGGCGGCAAAGAAAGAAGAAATGGTTTCTTTTAAGTATAGCCCGATATCCTTGAGTTTAATATTTCCGGAGGCATCCCGGTTGCTTTTTTCATCCGCAAAAAACTTCTGACCGGCACCCTCGGCAACGACGATTACCGCATGCTTTCTTTCCGTCAGACGTTTTTCCAGCGCACTTAACAGACCCGCAGGCCCTTCCAGGTCGAAATCAACTTCCGGAATGAGCACAAAATTGACATCCTGTTGGGCTAAAACGGCTGTTGCGGCAATGAAACCCGAATGTCTGCCCATTAGTTTTATCAGACCAATGCCGTTGGGATATCCCTCAGCTTCGTTATTGGCGCTGATAATCGCATGGGTGGCCACGTCAACTGCCGTGTCAAAGCCGAATGAGCGGGAAACCATGTAAATGTCATTATCGATGGTTTTGGGGACACCAACAATGCTGATTTTCAGTCCTCGGTCGATGATGGCATCGGCAATCCGGCCTGCGGCGGTCAGGGTTCCATCACCGCCAATCATAAATAACAGACTGATATTCATTTTTTCCAGACAGTCGATAATTTCATCAATATCCTGGGGGCCTCTGCTCGATCCCAGCACCGTGCCTCCCCGGTCATGGATATTGACCACAGTCTCAGGCGTCAGGTCAACCAGGTCGTGGCCGTATTTGGCAACAAATCCCTGCAGTCCGTAACGAATCCCGAAAATATGGCGAACGCCGTAAGCATAGTGCAATTCGAGCACTATCGAACGGATAATGTCATTGATTCCCGGGCATAGTCCGCCGCAGGTGACCAGGGCACATTTTAATTTGCTCGGATCAAAGAATATCCGACGTCGGGGGCCTGCCATTTCAAAACAGGGCAGCGCTTTCTCATCTTTGATCATCTGGTTGACCCGGGCATCGTTGATTTCAATGATAACCCGGCTTTGATCCGAAACAAAACTATTGCTACCCGTTTCATCGGCTCTTTTTTGAAGCGGTGAGGGCAGGGTTGCTTTGCCAAGGGTGGGGATTTCAGTAATCAGACATTCGGTGTGCATGCAGACCTCTCTATCAATTGAATAATGAATATAGTCAATAGACATTATTCAATATTCATTTATCTGGTTCAGGGTACGTTAAATTTGAATGCGCCTTTGCCCAGTATATCGTGCAGATGCAAAATGCCCCGGACCTCTTGCCGGGTATTGACGACAGGAAGAACTGTAATCTGGTTTTGTTCCATGATATTCAGGGCATCATAGGTAGGGGAATTTTCCGCTATGGTCCGTGGATTTTTGGTCATGACCTCTTCTACGGTACACTTTAAAAATGATCGCCCGGATGCCACCAATCGCCGGATATCTCCGTCGGTGATAATTCCGTTTAGCTTATTTTGAGGATTGGTTACCAGGGTCGTGCCCAATCTGCCGCGGTCAATTTCTTTGACAGCTTCCCGCATCCCGGTTCCTTCGAAAACCCGGGGCAGGGACGGACCGGTGATCATAAGGTCCTTAACCTTGCTGGCCAGCCGCTGGCCGAGAGTTCCGCCCGGATGTATCATCTTGAAATCATTTGATTTAAAATTCTTTTTATCCAGCAACACCACTGCCAGTGCATCTCCCATGGCCAGCATGGCGGTGGTGCTGGCGGTAGGTGCCAGACCCAATGGACAGGCTTCAAGCTCTACGCCCACGTCTATAACCATGTCGCTTTGGGCAGCCAGAGTGGAATTTTTGGACCCCGTAAAAGCAATAATTTTGCATCCGATTCGTCGGATGCTCGGCAGCAGAATACACAGTTCATCGGTTTCCCCGCTGTTTGACAGGGCAATAAAGATGTCATCCCGGGATACCTGGCCCAGGTCTCCGTGCATGGCCTCAACGGGATGTAGAAACAACGATCTGGTACCCGTACTGTTTAAGGTGGCAACGATTTTGCGCCCCACAATTCCCGATTTCCCAATCCCGGAGAGTATCAGTCGACCGCTGGAACTGCAAACCTGCTCAATCATCTCGGAAAAATTATCATCGATCCGATCAACCAGGTTAAGGATGCCGTCGGCTTCTATTTTAAGAACCTCAATCGCCTTTTGAATGATTGCACCGGAATCATTTTTCGGTTTTTTCATTTTGGGTTTACAACTCATGTAACTTGCCTGATTAAAAGTGGGTAATTGGGTGATTCAACCGGATCATTTATTTTCAACGATTAAAGGCAAAAAAGCAAGTCTGGATCACGAAATTAGAAATTTATACTTTATTGTAAAATTTTTATTGACAATTGATCCGGGGGGCATTACATTTCGCGAAATTTTTAATCTGTTTTGGCTGGGTCCAAACGGTTCCCGGCTTTTTTTTATACAAACCAAATAATTTTCAAGGGGGTGATTCCAATGATTTGTACAACTATTAAAGAAGGCGTTGAGTGCCCGTTTATGTCCGCCAAAGGGTGTTCTTACAACGAGGGGATTTGCCATCAGATCGTCGAAAAGTGCCAGGGTTGCAACCGTGGTAACGAATATTCGACCGGTTGGTATTGCTCAACCTGTCCCAATCCCACAGTGAAATGGAAAAACGGAAACTGCAACATGGCATCCCATGTTAGCGCAGCCGCCGAAGCCAAAAAGGCCAAAATTAATCCTTTAAAGGCCTCCAAAAGAGCGAGCCGCTAATTTTCGCCCGCGATCAAACGGTAAATCCCCGCTCAGAACCCGAGCGGGGAGTTACCTCCCTTTCTTGCTAAACCTTACCTATATTTTCGTAGAGCAAACATCGGACTTCGCACGGACTATATACATCGAACATCGAATAATGATGTCGCTGCGCTCCGCAATTAAATCTCATTTGTTTACTATTTCTGTTTCTTCAGCAGTTCTCATTCAATCCGCGGATTGGAAGTTCGATGTTCGACCTGCCCGCAATGCCTTGAGATCGGTGTGAGACAAATTAAAGTATTTGATTTATATACCCATGTTTACACCAAGCCAACGCACTATGCATGGCAGGCGGGTGTTCGCTTTTTTTTAGTCCCTCCCGGCTAAAATCTTCTTAATACTCACTAATTGAATACAGATCCCCACCAGTTCCATTGCCAAACGAATATCTTCCAGCGGCGGAAAAGACGGCGCCAGACGAATATTGCGATTTAATGGGTCTTTCATATATGGAAACGTGGATCCTGCCGGCGTTAATTTGACGCCTGCCTCAGCGGCCATCCGGACTACCGGACCGGCACATCCTTCCAGGGTGTCGACACTGACAAAATAGCCGCCGGTCGGCTTGCTCCAACCGGCAATATTTTTTTTTCCCAACTCCGTTTCCAGGGCATTTTGCACGGCATCAAATTTTGGTTTCAAGATAGCGGCATGTTTTTTCATATGGTTTTCAATGCCGGCCATATTTTTAAAAAACCTTACATGACGCAGCTGGTTGAGCTTGTCCGGGCCGATGGTCTGAAACGACATTTGCTTTCTGGCCCGGTCCATACTGGCCTTGCTGCCCGCCATCATGGCCAGACCGGCGCTGGCAAAGCTAATTTTGGATGTCGAGCCAAATATCAACACTCTCTCGGGATGACCGGCCTGCTTGCAGGTCGTCAGGATATTTTTAAGCCTGGCTGGCTTTTCTCCCAGGTGATGCAGCGCGTAGGCGTTGTCCCAGAAAATAGTGAAATCGTCGGCCTTGGTTTTCATGTTGGCCAGACGATCCACGACACTATCGGAATAGACGGCACCGGTTGGATTGCTGTATTTGGGTACACACCAGATACCTTTGATGCTGTCGTCGGCTGCCACCAGATTTTCAACCGTATCCATGTCGGGTCCGTCTGCATTCATAGCAATGGTAATCATTTCAATTCCCAGGTACTGGCATACGAAAAAATGACGGTCATACCCGGGGCTCGGGCACAGAAATTTAACCCTGGGCAGTAATTTCCAGGGCGAGCTGTTTGCGGTCACACCATTGACCATGGCGCGCATGAAAGTGTCGTGCATCATGTTCAGACTGGAGTTGCCTCCGATGATGATTTCATCTGCCGCAACGCCCATCAACTCCGAAAAAAGCGTTTTGGCTTCAGCAATTCCATCCAATCCGCCATAATTTCGGCAATCCGAGCCATCTTCCGCAGCATAATGACTGCTGTCGACGCAGTCGAAAATTCCCATTGCAAGATCGAGTTGTTGCGAACACGGCTTGCCACGGGTCATGTCCAGGGTAATATTTTTGGACTGAAATTTGCGATAGCGCTCCTTTAATTGATGCCTGATTTCCCGTAGTTCCTGCGGTCCGAGTTGCTGAAAATCTCTCATGTTGAATATCCTCTTTTATTTTTTATAGAGCTGACCATACAAAAAGATTGGTTTGGCGTCAATTGGTGTTCACTATTCGGATCAGTAGCTAACTTTTTTTAAGAATAGGGCATGGGCCGGAGCGGTGACACCGGCCTGGTCCCGATCCTTTGACCTCAGGATGCGCTTGAAATCATCGGGCGAAATCTTGCCCCGTCCCACGTCCACTATCGTTCCCACAATATTGCGTACCATAAAATGTAAAAAACCATCGGCTTCAATTTCAAAGGCCAGATAGCCGTCTTGCTCTTCAAACAGGCTGGCTTTAAAAACGCTGCGGGTGGTGTGGGAACGCGGACTGCCCGTGCCTTCAAAGGCCTTGAAATCATGGCTGCCTATGAGATGGGCGATTGCCGCGCGCATGTGTTCGAGGTTTAAATTTTTTCTAACATACCAGGCGGATTGCCGAAAAATTGCGGCGGGATTCGGTCGGTTTAAAATTTTGTAAACATAGGTTTTGCTTTTGACATCATAGCGGGCATGAAAAGATGCCTCGACCTCCTCACAACCCGTAATAACGATATCTTCTTCAGTCAGGCTGTTTAGACCACCAAGGAGATCCTGCGGACCGAGTTTGGTCTCACATTTGAAATTGGCGACCTGGGCATAGGCATGCACACCGGCATCCGTCCGGCCGGATCCCGTCAGGGATACCTGCTGGCCGGTTACGGTGAGGACCGCCTTTTCGATCTCTTCCTGAACGGTCCGGACATTTTTCTGACGCTGCCAGCCATGGTAGCCGGAGCCGTCATACTCGATGGTGATTTTGAAATTTTTTTTCATATAATGCAACCACTTCACCAATAAGGAGCCAACGGCATATATTCAGATTAAATCAACAGTGCAACCGACAGGAAAAAAAAAGACAGGATTGTCGACAGCGCAATGGAAGCAGAGGCCAGGTTTGTGTCACTGTTCAGCTGCGAGGAGAGAATATACAGGGCCGGCGATGTGGGCAGTGTAAAATAAATCAGGCCGATTTTCAGATCCAGATCTGAAACACCGAATGCTACTAAAAACCCATACCCGATCAGCGGTAGCACCAGCAATTTAAATATCGATGCGATCAGCGAGAGCTTGAAATTGTCTCTGACAGTACTTAGTGTCAGGGCGCCGCCGATGGACAGCATGGCCAGGGGCAGGGCGACATTGGAGGACAACTTCAGCGTATTATCGATAAAGGGAGGGAAACCCTGCCATATATTGGCATAGATCATACCGCTGATGCAGGCCAGTATCAAAGGATTGGAAATCAAGGCCTTGGCGGTTTGCCCCAGGCGCTTTGCCGGCGGCACCTGTTCTCCGGAAAACCATATCAGGGTCGAAACGCAAAGCACATTGATAATTGGAATGATCATCCCGATCAGGATGCCGAATTGTTGGATGCCTTCCTCGCCGAGGGCGCTTAGAACGATGGCAACCCCGATATAGGAGTTAAACCGGTAACAACTCTGGGAAAAGGAACCGGCTTTGTAGTCAGGCATCTTGCTGAGTTTGATAAACAGGGTACTCAGCACGTAGACGGTGAGCACTGCACATATGACGGCCTTGTACAGACCTGCCCCACCGGTTAAAGCCGATGAGGCACCTCCGATTTTCCAGAAAAGCAGGGCCGGGAAAAATATAAAATACGTGAGTTTGTCTGCCGTCTTCAAAAAGACGCCATCGGTCAGGCGCCAACGCTTTAGCATGTGGCCGAAAAGGATCAGCGCGAAAACCGGAAACAAGTTGTTCAGAACCATATTTTTGCATCCTTAGCTTGAATGTGTGACCGGGGTAAATACTGCAAAGACCACGTTCTGTCAAATAAAGACAAAAATTCTTGGATCCAAAATTCAGCAGATTGACAAATTTCGCCAGTTCTGTAGAATGAATTTGGCGTCAAGCCTCTATTAACCGCTAACAAATACCCTTAATCCAGTTGGGGTTATGCGAATTCAAAATCGAGGGAACAGACTATGGAAAAGATGGGTTGTCCCGGCTTTAAGGCTGCGGGTGTCGCTTCAGGATTGAAGAAAAATGGAAAAAAAGATCTCGGACTTATATATTCTGAAGTTCCGGCAACCGTGGCCGCGATGTTTACCCGTAACCTTGTCAAAGCGGCGCCGGTTCTTCTTGACCAGCAACGAACAGCCAACGGGGTGTGCCGGGCGGTTATTGTCAATAGTGGCAATGCCAACTGCTGCACCGGGGGGCAGGGCATGCAGGATGCCGTTCGCATGGGGCGTCTGGCGGCCCGAGGACTCATGGTTGATGAAGAAGAGGTGCTGGTGGCATCCACCGGTGTGATCGGTGAGCCATTGCCGGTCGAAAAAATTGAATCTGCCGCTCCCGCTTTAATCAAGGCGCTTTCCGCCGACGGCCTGTCTGATTTCGCCGAAGCCATCATGACCACGGATACAGTTCCCAAAGTTGTCAGCAGCAGCGGTGAACTGGCCGGCAAGTCCTTTACGGTAACCGGCGCGATCAAGGGGGCTGGCATGATCCGTCCGGATATGGCGACCATGCTGTGTTTTGTGATGACTGATATCGTTGCCCAACCGGAAGTGTTGCAGGCGATGCTCAAAAACGCAGCTGATCGATCGCTCAACCGCATGACGGTGGACGGCGATACCAGCACCAATGATACGGTTATTTTGATGGCCAATGGGCATGCCGGTGTCGAGGTGATCAACGCCGAACAAGCGGATATTTTTCAAACCGTACTTGACGGGGTAATGATTGGTTTAGCCAAATGGCTGATTAAAGATTCTGAAGGTGCGACCAAACTGGTTGACCTGGTCGTCAAAGGCGCCCGGTCAAAAGCGGAAGCTCATAAAATCGCGGACACCGTGGCCAATTCGCCGCTGTTTAAAACCGCGCTTTTCGGTGAAGATGCCAACTGGGGAAGAATCCTGGCGGCCGTTGGCCGGGCGGGAATTCCAGTTGATCCTGAAAAGATCGATATTTTCTTCGGGTCGGTTCAGATGGTCAGGGGCGGATTCGGCTGCGGTAAAGGGGCAGAAGCGGAAGTCACAAGGGTCTTGAAGCAGGACGAATTTACAGTCACGGTTGACCTGAATCTGGGCCCGGAGACGGAAACGGTTTATACCTGCGATTTTTCCATTGACTATGTTAAGATCAATGCGGACTACCGCACTTAAATTTCTTCCGCAGGGCAAACCGATGAGTGAAATAAGACTTCAAAAATTCCTGTCTGCAGCCGGGGTGTGCTCGCGCAGAAAAGGCGAAGAACTCATTGCCAGCGGCAAAGTCGCTGTTAACGGGAAAATCGCTGCTGAGCTCGGCACAAAAATTGATCCTGACCAGGATCAGGTTGAAGTCGATGGGAACGTGATCCAACCCGCCCATAAGCTGGTGTATATCGCTCTGAACAAACCCAGAGATTATGTCAGCAGTTGCAGCCATCCCGGCGAGAAGGTTGTCGTGGATCTGATTGACACCTCAGAGCGGATTTATCCGGTGGGTCGCTTGGACAAGGATTCCACGGGTCTGTTGCTGTTGACCAATGATGGTCGTATCCATCACCGCTTGTCCCATCCTTCATTCGATCACGAAAAGGAATATGATGTTACGGTGGCCAGGCCGATTGCAGATGGTGCCCTCAAGAAAATGAGCGACGGCCTGCCGCTGATGGGAACCAAAACCCGGCCGGCCCGGATCACCAGAATCTCAGCCAGGCGTTTTCGGATAGTTCTGCAGGAAGGTAAAAACCGACAGATCCGCCGAATGGTCCGCAAGGTAGGCAATGAAGTGACCGGCCTCCAACGTAAAAGATTTGCCAGTATCAAGCTGGGTAACCTGGCGCCCGGCAAATGGCGTTATCTAAGTCCAAGCGAAACGCAAAGACTAATTGATATTCTCTAAGACC
>Ga0210133_1000128_pt1 | contig 28907 bp, 22 predicted proteins | sample Joice_ThreeSqC_D_2_FD_184874 | JGI IMG/M metagenome (GOLD analysis project Ga0210133, IMG submission 184874) | Wetland microbial communities from San Francisco Bay, California, USA, that impact long-term carbon sequestration - Joice_ThreeSqC_D1... | ecosystem: Environmental > Aquatic > Marine >...
TGAAGGCGGGCGGCGAGCACGTGAGCTTCGCGACATTTCCGCTGCTGTGGGTCGGGCTGCATGTGGTGAAGATGCTGGCAAGCGTGCCCGGCGGCAAACTCAGCGACCGCTGGGGCCGGCGCAAGACGATCGCCGTCGGCTGGGTGCTGTACGCCTGCATTTACGCGGCGCTGGCATTCGCCGAGAACCGCTACCTGGTCTGGGGCCTGCTGGGCGCGTACGGCGTTTACTACGGCCTTACGGAGGGCGCCGAGAAAGCACTGATCTCGGAGATCGCGCCGAAGAAGAAACTCGGCAGCTCCTTCGGCTGGTACTACCTCACGCTCGGCCTGCTTGCCCTGATGCCGTACCAGGATCCGCGGTACCTGTGGCTGAGCTTCATCTACCTCTCGAACGTTGCGCCGCTCTTCGGCGTGCCGATGACCTACGCGATGCTCTGGTCGCTGGCGGTCGAGGAACACTTCTACATGGTGTGGCCGTTCGTCACGCGCCGGTGCTCGGTGCGCGGCGTGATGATCGCCGCGGCCGCCATCGTCGTGCTCGTGCCGATCGACGCCCCCTCCGCCGCGTGCTCCGATCCGTTCGATGAGCAACCCGCGGCGAGCATCGCCGCGAGCGCCGGATTGCACTCAACCAAGTAGCAAGAGCCCCCGACTCTCTCCCGAATCTGGCGCGAGAACTCCCCGCGATTCGCGCCCAAGTCGACGATTACGGAATCACCGCGCAAGGCCGTTACGAAGACCGTATGGCCGCGAACACATTCGAACATTGGAGGTCGACGAGGCAACTGCCAAGCGAAAGATCGAGCTTCTCTGTCGATCGCCCGTCACCGCCGACTCTGTGAGCGGACACAGGAATCGAGCCTCTTAGCTTTGAATGTCCACGGCATATTGGCCCACGAGTTTCTGGGAACCCACGTTTGCTTGGCAATGTGCCCATGCGACCACCCTGATACCTCGAAAACCCGATGCATGCGTAGTACCCCCGCGTTTCATAAGATTCGGCGTCGAAGAGCCAACCGGATCGATCAAGCGGACAGGTTCAGCCGCCCACCTTAAGCAGCAAATCTTGATCCGATATTCGCCCTAAGATTCGCTCATCGTTTTCCCGCATGTTCTGCCCACCCTACCTCTCCGATTCGTGCTTTTTGTCAATGACGACGATGACCCATTCTGGGCGAAGGAATCCCGCCACGCTCACGCCCCCGTGCAGGAGAAGTCCGGCGATGCTGCTATAAAGCCCGAACTGAAGGACACTCATCGTCGTGCGCAAATCCAACGCTGCGATCAGAGCGAGTTGTATCAAGGCATAGATTGCTAGTAGCGCCGGTTGGGGCCGCACCCACCCCCGAGCATTGTTCACGGTAACCACGTAACCTCCCCACACACCAAGTACGGATGTCATTATCGCGATAATGAGTCCTTGCGCTAAATCGCTGTATGAACTCCCCAGCAGAAACAAGAAGATTTTCGGAAACACGGCGGCTGTCGCAACAAGCAACGCCCCAAATACGATCAAGACGATCCAGAACTGCAGAACTCTCCGAAGATAATGTCTATCGTCGGTCACGAGCGAAAGCCGCGGAAACAGCACTGCGCCCATAAAACCCGTCACCAGCCCGGCCGCAGCCCCGAGACGGCCCAGTGCACCGACCTCCGCGATGCTTTCCGTTCCGGAGAATGCGGCGCTCAACCAAACAACGAGTGGGGCCTGCACTGCATAGTATGCCGAGCTGACCGACGTCGGGAGCACATAGCGCACCAGATCGCGGTATGGAAGTCCTGCTATTCGATGAATGCCCGGATCCCGCAAGTCACGCTCTAGGGCCGGCTGTGTATTCAAGCGCCGCCCCGCCACGCTCCATGTCGCGAGAGCACCGACGAAGCCAGCCAGCATTGCAATCGTCGCGTAAAATGCCGACGTCACGATCATCGCAAGCACCCCCAGCAATCGGGCAGTGTTTCCGGCGAACTCGGCGAGATAGGATTCGCGGTACTTCTCCTCCAATCGCAGCGTGACAAGGCCGACCGACGCCAACAGCTGCACCCAAACGGTAGCGACGATCACTGCAGCAGCCGCGGCCAGTTGAATCAAATCAAAGCCACGATCATTTCCGATGAAGTACAGAAACGGCACAGCAATTGCGGCTCCAATCAGCGTCAAGCCTCGACGCATCGCGATCGTTGCAGCAACGTAAGGGGCGAAGGAAGACCGAGATTTGCGCGTTTCTCTGCGGAAATAGAGAAGGGCGCCGCTCAGTCCAAGGTCCGAGAACACCGAGAGAAATGTCAACACGGCAAGCGCGAACGCGTACAGTGCGTACTCGCGCACGGATAGGAAATTGATCACCAGTAAAGCGGACCCGATGCCCAAACCTTGAACTGCTAGCTGCGCAACGGCATATTCCGAGAACAGGCGCGACCACTCGCGAATCTTGGCCCAGGGCTTCATCGCGGCCAAATCAGCCTGAGAGCAGCGACGCGCGAATCATCAGCCTGCGACAGCGCTGCTCAAAGTTCTCGAACGAGAAGATTTTGAGACCCTCGGGTACGCCTTTTGGTTCTCGAACAACCTGGACGATTGCCTCGACCAGTTCGGTGGAATCCTCAGGATCAACCAGCCGACCGAGCATGCCGTCACGCAGCGCGTCACGGCCGCCGTCGGCCTTGCTGCCGACCACCGGAATTCCGCACGCAAGAGCCTCGAGAAATACGAACCCGAAGCCCTCTCCCCGACTTGGCATCACGAACGCGTCCGCGAGCCGGTAGTGATCCGCCTTTTCCGACTCCGGGACATGCCCGCTGAATACCACGTGCCCCTGCAGCCCCAGCGCCGCCGCCTTCCGCTCCAGGCGCGCCCGATCGGAACCGTCGCCGGCGATCAGGTAGACGAGGTCAGGCAATTTGGAGATCAGCCGCGGCATCACCTCGAGGACCTCGTCGAATCCCTTGTACCTCTCGTCGGCCGACAGCCTGCCGAGCGTCATGATCACCTTGCGCCCGCCGAGGCCGTATCGCGCGAGAAGCGCCGCGTTCCTCGGTCCCTCACCGTACCGCTCGAGGTGGATCGCGTTCGGCAACACCGAGCATCTTTGGCGCGGCAACCCGCTCCACGCAAGGAGCCTTTCCAGGGTGACGTTACTGATCGCGATGACCGCGTCAGCGCGGCGCGCCAGGAAATTCACAAGCCTGCTCGATGTCGGGCGCCAGGCATCAATGCCAAACGCGAGGAGCGTGAGCGGCGCCCGCGCCAGCATCGCCGACAGCACCGCGACCGGCAGCAGGTTGATGTGGCCGCAGATCACCGCATCGAAATGCTCCCGGCCGAGGAGCGTTCGGAGGACGGCGGCAAAGAAGCGAAACTTGCCGTTTAGCCCGGACGACTCGAACCGCAGCTTGGGCGGCAGGGCTTCGTCATGGTCGGCCATCAGGCGCGGTACGGCAACCACTCTGCGAGTCATCGGGTCAGCGCAGAGTGCGGCAAGAAAATCACGGTTGTAGAGCGCGATCCCGCCCTGACCACCGTAGGCTTCCGTAATCAGACACAGCAACGAGCGTCCAGCCGTGAAATGGCGTGACACCCTTCTCGCCCAGCCGCGCAGCCGATACCCGGAATTTTCGCGCGGCAAATATTCGCTCAGCCACTCCCTCACGGGCACGAGAAAGCCGCTTTTCCGCCTATCGACTACCGCCGGCGACAGGCCGAGCGCGGGCATGCGGGCAAAATCCCGCTTGGAGCGGATCGCGCCCGAGATCACGAGCGGCGCCGCAGCGCGCAAAACATCCACGTCCAGGAACGGCACACGGATCTCGAGCCCGTGCGCCATGCCGGCCCAATCGGCGTCGCGCAGCAGCTGTCCTCGCGTGTACCAGGCGAACTCGAGGCAGGCAACGATCGATCGGTCATCGCGAAGGCCCGCGCGCGTCGTACTGAGACTGGGAATCGACTGCAGCCGCTCCAAGCCTTCGCGCGCGATCTCCTGTCCAAGCAAGTCCGGCAGCTCCCATGGCATGAACAGCCCGCGCCGCAGCAGGTAGGCACCCTCGTAAGAGCCGCCGTACTCGAGCAGTCCGGCGTACTTCGGCGACGTGAACGGGCGTAGCAGTGGCGACGCAATTGCACGAAACGATCGGCAAATCCAGCTTGGCAGGTAACTCACAAAATCGAAGGTGCGTACCATGCGCGGCACGTCGCGAAAGCTCGGGTAGCCGGCGAAGAGCTCGTCGCCACCGAGGCCGGAAAGCGCCACCTTGAGCTTCTGCCGCGCCGCCGCCCTCGCGACGAAGTACGTATTGATGCCGTCGATGCTCGGTTGATCCATTGCCGCCATCACATCCGGAATCTCGTCGTAGAACGCCTGCCTGCCGATCCAGTCGATTTCGTGCTGCGCGCCGAGCCCGTGTGCGGTCTCAGCAGCAAGCGGCGTTTCGTCGTTCGGGCCACCTCGATACTCGTCGAAACCGAGCGTCACGCAACGCAGATCACCGCCCGCGCTGCGCGCCGCGAGCGTCGCGATTGCCGAGGAATCGATCCCCGCGGAAAGAAACACGCTCACCGGCACGTCAGACACCCTGTGCCGCGCAACGCTGTTCGCAACCGCTTTGCTGAGATGCTCGAGGGCTGCGGCCCGATCCAGTCGCGCCGCCTGATCTTCTGCGCTATGGTATTCGGCGGCCATGTCGAAATACTTGCTCGGCCTGCCCATGCCGTTCGCATCCACGATCACCCAGCATCCCGCGGGCAGCGCCCGGACGGCACGGTAGAGCGTGAACGGCTCGGGCACGTAGCCCCAGAGCAGAAATCCCGCAGATCCCGCAGGCTCCGGGGCCATGTCCACGGCGCCGCCAGCCACGAGCGCTTTCACCTGGGAGGCGAAGCGCACGACGGTGCCGTCATCGGCGCAGTAGAGCGGCTTGATCCCGAAGGGGTCGCGCGCGAGGAACAGCGTCCGTGCACGCGCGTCCCAGATTGCGAACGCAAACATGCCGCGCAGCCGATCGAGCATTTCCGTACCCTGCGCCGCGTACAGCTGCAGCAGCACCTCGGTGTCGGATCGCGAACGGAAGACGCAACCTGCAGCTTCGAGCTCTTTTCTAAGCGCGCGGTAGTTGTAGATCTCTCCGTTATAGGTGATGCACAGCGTGCGCTCCGCATTCCACATCGGCTGTGCTGCCGCGTCGGAAAGATCGATGATCGCGAGGCGCCGGTGCGCGAGGCCCACCCGGCGGTCGTCCGAGATCCACAGCCCGGCGCCGTCGGGCCCGCGCCGGGTCATGTGCTCCCGCATGCGCAGGAGCTCCTGCTCGTCTACGGGGGGAGAAGTCCCGCGGTAGCCGAAGACGCCCGCAATGCCGCACATGGACGGGCCCGGCCCTACGCTCCGGCGGGCGCGCCTTCCGCCTCGGCGCGCACGAGTTCGCGCACGAGCTCGGGCATGGCAACTTTCGCCCGCCATCCCAGGCGCTCGGCGGCGCGGCGCGGGTCGCCCGCGAACCCCGGGAGATCGGTCGGCCGCATGAGCGCAGCGTCGGTCGTCACGTGCGAGCGCCAGTCCAGCCCAGCGGCCTCGAACGCCGCCGCGACGAACTCCTCCAGGCTGCTCAGCTTTCCGGTCGCCACGACGTAGTCCGAGGCCTCGCCCTGCTGCAACATGCGCCACATGGCGTCGATGTAGTCCGGCGCCCAGCCCCAGTCGCGGCGCACGTCGAGGTTCCCCAGTCGCAGCTTCTCCGTACTGCCATTTGCGATGCGCACCGCGGCGCCTACGATCTTGCGCGTCACGAACCGCTCGGGGCGCAGGGGGGACTCGTGGTTGAACAGAATGCCGTTGCAGGCGAAGACGCCGTAGCCCTCGCGATAGTTCGCAACCATCCAGTGCACGGCCGCCTTGGCCGCGGCATAAGGGCTCCTCGGTCGAAACGGCGTCGCTTCGTCGGCGACGCCACCGGGCACGTGGCCGAAACACTCGCTGGAGCTGGCGTTGTAAAGCCGGATCGGATGTTCGAGAAAACGAATTGCCTCAAGCATGTTGATCGTTGCGTTGACGATGCTGTCGAAGGTTTCGACCGGCTGTTCGAAGGACAACCCGACCGAGCTTTGCCCGGAAAGGTTGTAAATTTCTTCGGGCTGCCATCGGCGCAGCACCTGAAACACGCTGCGAAAGTCGATTGGGCTCATCGAATCGACCTGTACCCGGTCCCGGATGCCGAGACATTTCAGGTTGTCGAAATGGTGGATCTGCGCATCGCGCGACGTTCCGATCACCTCGTATCCCTTGCCCAGAAGCAGCCGCGACAGATAGGCGCCGTCCTGTCCCGAGATGCCCACAATCAACGCGCGCTTCATCGCAAGCTTGCCGCTTCCGCAGACACGATCGCATCCAAGCGGAAGCAGAAATCATCGTAGGCATGCGCGATGCCGGCGCGCAAGCCGGTGCGTGGGCTCCAGCCCAGCGCCTTCAGACGCGACACATCCTGCAGCTTGCGCGGCGTGCCGTCGGGCTTCGAAGCGTCGAATACCAGCTTGCCCTTGAAGCCAACGACCTCGGCGACGAGCTCGGCGAGCGCGCGGATCGTCTGATCCTCGCCGCACCCAATGTTGACAAGTGGTGGCGCGCTTTCGTTCGCGAGGAACGTGCCGTACTTCTCTGCCGGCAGATTCATCAGGAACAGGCAAGCCTCGGCGGCGTCGTCGCTGTAGAGAAACTCGCGGCGCGGCGTGCCGGTGCCCCAGACCACCAGTTCCGGGTCGCCGCGTGCCTTCGCCTCGTGCGCCTTGCGGATCAGCGCCGGCAGCACGTGCGAGGTCTCGAGGTCATAGTTATCACCCGGTCCGTAGAGGTTGGTCGGCATGGCTGCAATGAACTGGGCGCCGTACTGACGGTTGTACGACCAGCACAGCTCAATGCCGGCGATCTTGGAGACCGCGTAGGGCCGATTCGTGAGCTCGAGCGGGCCGGTAAGGAGGTATTCCTCCTTCATGGGCTGCGGGCAGTCCCGCGGGTAGATGCACGAGGAGCCGAGGTATAGCAGGCGCCCTACGCCTGCGCGCCAGGCCTCATGGATCAGGTTCGAGGCAATCTGCAGGTTCTGGTAGATGAACTCGGCACGGTAGGTATTGTTGGCGACGATGCCGCCAACCTTGGCTGCGGCGACAAAGACGTACTCCGGCTTTTCCTGCGCGAAGAACGCGCGTACCGCGCCGCCGTCGGTGAGCTCGAGCTCGGCGTGCCTGCGCAGGACGAGGTTCGTATACCCGGCGCGCTCGAGCGCACGCAGCAGGGCGGAACCAACAAGGCCGCCGTGCCCCGCAACGTAGATCTTCGCGCCCTTATCCATCAGGTGTCGGCGCGGCGGTGCACGCGGTAGCCCTTGTCGCGCGTCAACGCATCACGCTGCGCGAGCATCAGATCCTCGCGCACCATCTCTTTGACCAGATCGACGAATCGTGTTCGCGCGCGCCAGCCGAGCCTGCGGCGCGCCTTGCGTGGGTCGCCGAGCAGCGTCTCGACCTCCGCCCGGCGGTAATAGCGCGGATCGATGCGCACATGGCCGCGCAGCGCAGCCTTGCGGCCGCGGTCGGTCAGCACTCCGACCTCGCGCGCTCCACTGCCCTTCCAGGTCACGCGCATGCCGAGTTCGGATGCGGCGGCGGCGACGAATTGGCGCACAGTGCGCTGCTCGCCGGTAGCGATGACGAAGTCCTCGGGCGCGCGCTGCTGCAGCATCAGCCACATCGCCTCGACGTAATCACGCGCGTGGCCCCAGTCGCGCCGCGCGCCGAGATTGCCGAGGTAGAGGCTGTTTTCCAGGCCGAGCTTGATGCGCGCAAGCGCCCGCGTGATCTTGCGCGTGACGAAGGTTTCGCCGCGAATCGGAGATTCGTGGTTGAAGAGGATACCGTTGCAGGCGTAAAGGCCGTAGGCCTCACGGTAGTTCACCGTGATCCAGTAGGCGTAGAGCTTCGCGACGCCGTAAGGAGAACGCGGATAGAAAGGCGTTTTCTCGCTTTGCGGGGTCTCCAGCACCTTGCCGTAGAGCTCGGAGGTCGAAGCCTGGTAAAAGCGCGTCTTCTTCTCGAGCCCAAGAATGCGAATCGCTTCGAGCAGGCGCAGGGCGCCGAGCGCATCCGAATCCGCGGTGTACTCGGGCTCCTCGAAGGAAACTGCGACGTGGCTCTGTGCGGCAAGGTTGTAGATCTCGTCTGGCCGCGTCTTTTGCACGATGTGAATCAGGCTCGAGGCGTCGGTCATGTCGCCATGATGCAGCACGAAACGGCGATTCTTGATCTGCGGACCCTCGTACAGGTGGTCGATGCGGTCGGTGTTGAACAGCGACGTGCGCCGCTTGATGCCGTGCACGACGTAGCCCTTCTTCAGCAGAAATTCGGCGAGGTAGGCGCCGTCCTGGCCGGTGATGCCGGTGATCAAGGCTGTTTTGCGTTTTGGCATATTCAAAGCGGGTCGAATAAGGGGTCTGACCCCATTGATTGATCAAAGGCCATCGGCGAACTGAAGGGGTCAGACCCCATTGTCAGACCCCTTTCCTGAAGTAATCGATGATTTTTGGCAGCCCTTCGGCGAGCGCGATCTTCGGCGCCCACCCGAGCTTCTCCTTCGCCAGCGCGATGTCGGGCTGGCGCTGCTTCGGGTCGTCGCTCGGCAGCGGCTTGCGCTCGATCCTGGATTTCGAGCCGGAGAGCTCGATCACCTTCTTCGCCAGCTCGCCGATCGTGAATTCGACCGGGTTGCCCATGTTGACCGGCCCGGTGAATTCATCCGGCGAAGCCATCAGCCGCACCAGCCCTTCGACGAGGTCGTCGACGTAGCAAAAGGATCGCGTCTGGCTGCCGTCGCCGTACACGGTCAACGGCTCGCCCTTCAACGCCTGGACGACGAAGTTCGACACCACGCGCCCGTCGTTCGAGTGCATGCGCGGGCCGTAGGTGTTGAAGATGCGCGCCACCTTGACGCGCAGCTTGTGCTGGCGGTGATAGTCGAAGAACAGCGTCTCCGCACAGCGCTTGCCTTCGTCGTAGCAGGCGCGCAGGCCGACCGGGTTGACGTGGCCCCAGTAGGCCTCCGTTTGCGGATGGACCTGCGGATCGCCGTAGACCTCGCTCGTCGAAGCCTGCAGGATCTTGGCCTTGACGCGCTTGGCGAGCCCGAGGACGTTGATCGCGCCGTGCACGCTGGTCTTCGTGGTCTGCACGGGATCGTACTGGTAGTGTATCGGTGCCGCCGGGCACGCCAGGTTGTAGATCTCGTCGACCTCGACGTAGAGCGGAAAGGTCACGTCGTGGCGCATCAGCTCGAAGTGCGGGCTGCCGATGAGGTGAGCGATGTTGTCCTTGGTGCCGGTGAAAAAGTTGTCGACGCAGAGCACGTCGCAGCCGTCGGCGAGCAGCCGCTCGCACAGGTGCGAGCCGATGAAGCCCGCGCCGCCCGTGACGAGGACGCGCCTGCGCGTGTTGTAAACCCTGGAGACCCGTTGCGTCATGACTGGAACCCGCTTTCCCTGGCAGGCGCCATTCTAGCGTCCCCATCCGCGCGTTCCGTCGAGTGCAGGAGCTGCTCGAGCGCGGAAGCGACACCGGCCGCATCGCCAACCTCGACTCGACGGTAACGCTCCGCAGGAACGCGGCGCTCGCAGACGCGGTGGATGTCAGAGCGCGCGCTGCCGATGAACAGGATCGGCCTGCCCGAGTCCACGCAGGCATAGACCTTGGAGGGCAGTACATAGCCGACGAACGCGTCGCGCAGGGTGATGAGGTGCATATCGGCGGCGAGCAGCACGCCGGCCAGCGCCTCGAGCGCGACCGGCGCCGTGCGCGCATAGGGAAACCGCCCATCCGCGGCGACGGCGTCAATCTCGTCGGCGCCCGCGCCGACTGCGTTCAGCCACAGGCCGATCGGCGCGGCGTGCTTCTCGTTGTAGCGCTGCCATCCCGCGAGGAAGGTGGAGACGTCGTGCGCGACGCCGCAATTGCCCGAATAAAGAACCACCGGCACGCCGTACAGCGCCGGCGGCCGCGGCGCCGGGCGCAGGCCGCCGCTGAACGCGACCGGCGAATCGTTCGGCACGAGCGCGATGCGCTCGGCGGGGATCCCGATTTCCTCCAATCGCTCTTTCTGGTCCTCGCCCAGCGCCTCGAAGCGATCGACGCGCCGGCGCCAGAAGTTGGTCAGGCGATAAAGTCCCTTCAGCCAGATTGGAACCTCGGCGTAGGTCACCATCAGGCACTCGGGAAAGAAATCCGTAATGCGATAGCGCGTGCGAATGCCGAGCAGCCGTGCCAGCGGCACAAGCAGGTGCACGAGAAACGGCGGACTGCCGGTGAAGACCACCTCGCGCGTTGCGCGCAGGTAGGGCAGTGCGTGCCAGACGAGCCGCAGGTTGGTCGCGGCCGTCCACAAGGCGCGCCGCAGCAGACCGTCGCGCGGCGTCGGGCGCGCCTGGATGCGCACCACGGTCAGCGTGCCTTCGCCGATCGTTTCCTCACGAACCGACCGTTCCGCCCGGCTCATGCCAACGAGCACGACGGTCCGCCCCTGCGCAACGTCGCGCCGCGCGAAGCGCAGCGCGTACTGTCCTACCGCGCCGAAGTCCGGCGGCAGCCAGTCGCAGATCACCACCGTGTCGCTCGGCTTCACGCCTGCCGCGCCGCATGCAAACCGACGACAACGTTCTCCCTCGGCCCCGCAGGCAGGGGTTCGATCCGGTCGCAGGCCGCGAGCGTGCGCTCGCTGTGCGCGATGACCAGCAGCGTCGTGCGGCCATGCAGCGCGCGGAGCGTACGTAGCGCGCGCTGCACGTCACGCTCGGTGTCTTCGTCGAGCGCCGAGGTCGCTTCGTCGAGGATGAGAAATTCGCGCCCCTGGTAGAGCGCACGCGCGATCGCCAGGCGCTGGCGCTGCCCGCCCGAAAGCCGCACGCCGCGCTCGCCCGCGCGGCTATCGACGCCATTGGGAAGCGCATCGACCACCTCGCGCAGCTGCGCGTCGTCGATGGCGCGTTCGACGCGCGCGCGGTCGATCTCCTCCGCAGGGGTGCCGAAGACGATATTGCGCAACAGGCTGTCATCGAGCAGGTAGGGCGCCTGCGGTATGTACGCGGTGCGGTCGAGCCAGCCGCGCAGGTCGTGCCGGATGTCTTCCCCGTTTACCAGCACCCGCCCCGACAGAGGTTCCAGAAACCCCAGGATCAGGTCGGCGAGCGTCGATTTCCCCGCACCCGAAGGGCCGGTCAGCCCCACCGTCTCGCCGGCGCGAATCGAAAGCGAGAGCCCCGAGAACACCGGCCGGTTCGCACCGCGGTAGGCAAAGCTCACCTGCTCGAGGCGCAGCTCGCGAAACGGTTGCGCGGCCGGCGCCCGGCCGGACGCAGGTTCGGTTCTCGTCTGCTCCACCGTAGCGTGCGCGCCTAGCCCGCGCAGCTCGCCCGCCAGCTCGCCGAGAATGAAGCGCGTCGCGCGCAGCGAGTTCAGGTTCGACATCAGCGAAGTCGACGCCGGCATGAGGCGCAGGCTCGCGGCGGCGAACATCGCCAGCAGCGGGATGGCGTCGGCTGCCGAGCCATCGAGCGCGAAGCGCAGACCGGCGACCATCACCAGCACCGTCAGCATCGCCGCCTCGACCGCATAGCGCGGCACCATGCTGAGCGCGGCGTGCTGCGCAGCGGCCTCGGCCCGGTGCCGGGACGCCGCGCGCACTTCGGCGCGGAACCAGGCTTCGTGGCCCAGCACGCGGATCTCGCGCAGCGCGCCGAGCGCTTGCCCGACGCCGTTCGCCATGCGTTCGTAGTTCTCGAGCAGGCGCGCCTCGAGGACCGCCTGCCGGCGGCGCACGCCGTAGTGCACGGCGAGAAACACGACGCCGAGCACGGCGAGCACGATCGCGACCGAGGCGAGGTCGGCAACCGCAAGCAGCGCACCAAGCGCGACGAAGATCAGCGCGTCGGTGACCAGCCGCATCGACGCCCCCAGCGTGCCGCTGCTGTAGGCCTCGACCCACCACAGCGCGCGGCTGAGCAGCTCGTTCGAGCTGCGGCTCGCGAGCGTCTGCCAGTCCATCGCTTGGTAGGCGCCCATCAAGCGGTCGACGAGACCGGCCTTATGCGATTCCGAAAAGCGCGTAATGCGCAGGTTGAGCCGGTAGCCGAGCCAGGCCTTCGCGACGAAGACGAGCACCAGCCCAGCGCCGATGATCGCGAACGCGCCGCCCGGCGCGGTGGCAATGCTCGCCAGCTCCGCCGGCACGCTGCCCGAGGCGACCACCGCCACCAGCGGCGCGATCAATCCGACGCCGAGCAGCTCCAGGCCCGCCGCGGCGAGCGAAAGCACGAGGCTGCGCGCAAAGCCGCCACGCGCCTCGCCGAGCACGAAGAAGTAATCGGCAGCATAGCGCTTCATCTCGGCACGCACAGGGCGCATCAGCGATCGAGCGCCGGCGGCAAGCGCTGCGCGCTCCGCCTTCAGCGCGCCGGCCGGAATGAATCCGGCCGTGCGCCGCCGCGAGTCTCGTCCGGCCCGGTCGCATGCCCTCCCGCCGTGCGCAGCCGGCTGGCAAACGACGTGCTCACATACAAAACGATCCACAACGCGCCGTAGCTGTAGAACAGCACGTAATCGGGGATCGCGTAGCGGTAAGCGGCGATGCCCGCCACCGCCATCAACCCCGCCACGCTAAGCAGCAGCCAGGTGACGCGCGCCTGGCTCAGACCGCGCCTCATCAGAAGATGGTGCAGGTGCCCGGTGTCGGCGCCGAAAGGCCACCGCCCGCGCAGGATCCGGCGCAGCATGAGGACCACGGTATCGGCAAGCGGGATGCCGAGGATCCAGACCGCGGTCATCGGCGCCAGCGCCGGCTTGTCGCCCATGGCGAGCGTGATCGCGATCCAGGCAAGCACCAGCCCAACGGCGTAGCTGCCGCTGTCGCCCATGAATACCGACGCCTTGCGCGACGGCGTCCAGCGCAGGTTGTAGAGCAGGAACCCGGCGAGCGCGCCCGCGAGCAGCAGGGCGACCCAGAGCGGACCGGTCTTGCCCGCGTCGGCCGCGCACCAGGCAAAGGCGAGCGCCGCGACCAGCGACAGCCCGCCCGCCAGGCCGTCGATGCCGTCGGTCATGTTGATTGCGTTCATCACGCCGACGATCGCGAATACGGTGAAGGGCAGCGCCAGCGCGCCGAGCATCAGCAGCCCCGGTCGCACGAGCTCGCCCAGGTCCAGGAGCAGCGCGCCGCCCGCCTGGGCGAGCACGAGCGCAGCGACGATCTGTACGCCGAACTTGGAGACCGGCCCCAGCTCGTGCCGGTCGTCGAACAGCCCGCCGACCGCCATGAGCGCAGCGGCGACGGGCAGAGTGACGCTCACCGACCGGAAAAGCCCGAAGGCAAAGAAGCAGGCGACGAACGCCGTCATCATCGCGATGCCGCCGACCAGCGGTACGGCGCACGCGTGACGCTTGCGGCCGCCGGGCTGATCGAGCAGCCCGAGGCGTGGGGCGATCCGGGCCAGTGCCGGGATCAGCAGCGCGGTTGCGCCGAAGCCGGCAAGCAAAAGCGCCATCGCGAGTGTAGAAGCGTTCAAGATCCGGTTGCTGCGCCTGCGCCAACGAAATCTGCGTTCCAGTATACAAGGGCACCGCGCGCTGCCAGGCGGTTACACATTCCTTGACGACGCGCACGCTGCAGCGGGTCAGCGGTCGTGAACAAGTTCACGTAGACGATTTCAGGCGCGCGCAGGCAAGCGCGATGCGCGGCGCATACGCTGGTACATCGGCGCAGAATCCGGCGCGCTCGCTTCCCTCCTTGAGCACGCGCTCGAGCACCTGCGGCTGCATCTGCAGCCCGCGCTCGACGGCCGTCGTGGTGAGCGTCCGCCCTGTGGGGTTCAGCTTCGACCAGGCGTTTAGGCCGATCTCGCTCAAGCGCCGCTGCACCCCCGGCTCCCAGGGGCCGAGGCGTGCCGCATGCTCGGCGGCGGCGTAGAACTCCGCATCGAGCACGCCGAGCCGCAGCTTGAGCATGGCGATGTTCGCCCAGGTCGTCGGCGAGGCCGGGCGCATGCGCGCCGCCGTGCGGAATTCCTCCAGAGCACGCGCAAGGAAGGCTTCAACGACCGGCTGTCGCGGGTCGAGGCCGCGTGCGCGCAGCTCGTAGAGGCGGCCCAGTTCCTCGACGAATAGCGGGTTATCCGGCTCCTGCTCGTGTGCAGCCTGCATGGCGTCGCGCACCGCGCGCCACTCACCCGGTCCGGGTGCCGTCCCGGTGCGCGCCCACGGCAGCATCGCGTGGCGCGCGGAGACGTAGTGCGCGTCGGCCAGGCCGCGCATCGCCGCGCGATAGATCCAGCCGACGAGCAGTGCAGCGACGACGATGACGAGCGCAAGCGGCAGCCGGCCCGCGCTGGCTTTCGAATGCGCAAGCGAGGCGATTCGCCCGCGCTCCGCCTAGTTCGGGCTCGCGACGGGGCCTCCGCCGCCGCCCTGGGTGGCACCGCCACCGCCCGTGCCACTGACGCCGGCGGTGACATCCGAGGGCGAAGATCCCCCGCCGAACAGCGTGGGCGGACAGGCCTCGGGCTCGCCCGTCGCGCTGACTTCGAAATACTTGCGCGCCTCGTCAATGGGCACCCCCGCGACCAGCAGTCCCGCGCACACCGGGATGGGAAACGCACCCGCAGCGAGCATCGCGCGTACGACCGAATGCGGTGGATAGCCCGCAATCACCATGGCTGCAGTCGCCTTGCCGGCCTCGACCTTCGAATCGAGCGCGGCCACGGCAACGGCGTCGACCGCCTGGTCCGCCTCGCGAAGTGCGCGAACCTCCTGTTCGAGCCTCCAGAGGTTCATCCGCGGGTCGAATGCGGCCTGCGCGAGGAGCGCCGTCCCCGCAAGCGCAAGAATCGATACCAGCGTCGTCAGTCTCATGCGCACGATCGCAAATCGCATCGGCCGATGCTGCACAGTATACGCTGCGGCCCCGGGGTCAGACCCCTGTGGATAACTCTTTCCACAGGGGTCTGACCCCAATTTATGACCCCAATTTATCGGAACGGATCCGAGCGCCAGTCGTCGCCCCGATGATCGATGCCGGGTGCCGGTCCAAGCAGCCGATCGATGACGCGACGCGCCTGCGGATCGCCGCCGTCGGCCGCCTGCGCGTAAAAATCGAGCGCTCGCGCGTAGTCCGGCGCCCCGGCCTCGCCCGCATCGAGCGCTTGTGCGTAACGCAGCATCGCGCCGGTATGGCCGTGCTCGGCCGCAAAGCGCAGTTGCGCGATGCCGCGCTCGGTCTGCCTTTCGCCGGTCGCCCCGGACAGACGCAACAGGCTCGCGCGATATGACGCCTCCGCATTGCCCTGTGCGGCCGCGCGATCGAACCACAGGAGGGCCTGCGCCGGCCGGCGCGCGCCCGCTCGATCGGAATCGAGCAATCGCCCGGCGCCGAGCTGCGCCTCGGCAAGACCGACCTTCGCCGCAACCAGATTCCACTCGAGCGCGCGCGGAATGTCCTGCGTGACCCCGTTGCCGGTTTCGAGCAGGGCGGCGATCCACAGGAGGGACGCCGCGGCGCCGCTGTTCGCCGCCCGCGCATAGCACGCGGACGCGCGTCGCAGGTCCACTGCGACGCCCTGCCCCTTCTCGTACAGGACGCCGAGGTTGTACCAGGCGGGGGCGTAGCCCTGCGCCGCCGCCTTTTCGTACCAGCCACGCGCATTGTCGAGATCGCGCGGCGTACCGATGGCGTGCTGGTGGAAAAAGCCCGCCAGGTTCTGCGCCGGCGCGTAGCCCTGCCCGGCCGCGCGCTCGGCGAGCTGGAACGCCTGCGCTGCGTCGCGCTCGATCCCCTGACCTGCATAGACACGCTGCGCGAGCTCGTACGCAGCGTCCGCATCCCCGCCCTGCGCGGCAGCCAGCAGGTCCTGACTCCAAACGTCTGCGCGCACTGGCGCTGGCAGGAACAGCGCCACCAACAACAATGGGGTCAGACCCCTGTGGATAACTCGGAGGATGCCGCTGAAGGGTCTGACCGCTTTCCCTGTCTTAACGGCCATAGTCGTCGTCGAAGCGCTCGATGTCGTCCTCGCCGAGGTACTCGCCGGACTGAACCTCGACGACATAGAGCGGCTCGCGGCCCGGGTTCTCCAGCCGATGGCGCGTCTCGGGCGGGATGTAGGTCGACTGGTTGGGGAACAGCTCGAACACGTCGCGCTCGCGCGTCACGCGCGCCTTGCCGCTCACCACCACCCAATGCTCGGCGCGCCGGCGGTGGCGCTGCAGCGAGAGCTTTGCGCCGGGCTTGAGCATCAGGCGCTTGACCTGGAAGCCGGGCCCCGCGTCCATGCCCTGGTACCAGCCCCAGGGACGGTGCACCCGGACATGCGTTATGTGCTCGCTGCGCGCGTTCTTTTCCAGGTGCTCGACCGCGCCCTTGACGTCCTGCGCGCGGTCCTTCGACGCGATCAGCGTCGCGTCCTGCGTCTCGACCACGATGAGATCGCTGACGCCGATCGCGGCGAGCAAACGGCCGTCCGAACGGATGAACGAACCGGCCACGTCGTGCGCGTACACGTCGCCGATCAGCACGTTGCCCTCGGCGGTCTTCTCCGATTGCTCCCACAGCGCCGACCAGGAGCCGACGTCGCTCCAGCCCATCTCGACCGGGACCACCGCGGCGCGGTCGGTCTTTTCCATCACCGCGTAATCGATCGAGATCGACGGCGCGCGCTTGAATGCTTCGGCCTCGAGGCGCGTGAAATCGAGGTCGCGCGTCGCGCCCTCGAGCGCGTCTCGCGCCGCGGCGAGCACCGCCGGCGCATGGCGCTCGAGGGCGGCGAGAAACGCGTTGGCGCGAAACATGAAAATGCCGCTGTTCCAGTAGTGCGTGCCTGAGGCGACCAGGGACTCCGCGACCGCAAGCGAGGGCTTTTCGACGAAGCGCGCCACCTCGAATGCGCCGTCCACCCCGTCGAGCGCGCTGCCCTGCTCGATATAGCCGTATCCGGTCTCGGCACATTGCGGTCGGACGCCGAATGTCACCAGCCGCCCCGCCTCCGCGGCGCGCACGCCGACGGCCACCGCTGCGCCGAACGCCGCCGGGTCGCGGATCTGGTGATCCGCCGGCAGCACGAGCAGCACCGCGTCCGGCGCGGTGGTGGCCGCTCGCAGGGACGCGACCGCGACCGCGGGCGCCGTGTTCCGTCCCACCGGCTCGAGCACGATACCTGCCGGTTCGACCCCCGCTTCGAGCAGCTGCTCGGCGATCAGGAAACGGTGCTCGTGGTTGCACACCACCAGCGGCGCCGTCGCTCCAGCGACCGCGCGCAGGCGCAGCGCGGTCTCCTGCAGCAGCGTCTGCGCGCTCGTGAGCGCGAGCAGCTGTTTCGGGTAGAGCGCGCGCGACAGCGGCCACAGGCGGGTGCCCGAGCCGCCGCTCAGAATCACGGGTTGGAGCATGACATCCATTCTACAAATTGCCGCCGGTTGCGACGACGACAGCCGACGCCGCGGAACCATACGCTAACATTGCGCCTCCTCCTTTGGCGCGCGGCATCCTCATGAACCCCGACTCGTCGTCTGGCGCGGGCAGCGTGCAGCTTCGTTCCCTGGTCGAGAAATTCCGCAGCCGTAGCGCGAAGGTCGGCATCGTCGGCCTCGGCTATGTCGGACTGCCGCTCGCGCTGCGCTTTGCCGAAGCCGGCCTTGCGACGCTCGGCTTCGACATCGATCCCGACAAGATCGCCACGCTACAGCGCGGCGAGACCTACATCAAGACGATCGCACGGGAGCGGATCGCCGCCGCGCGCGCCAAAGGCATGGAGGCGACCACCGACTATGCGCGCGCCGCCGAAATGGATGCGCTGGTCATCTGCGTGCCGACGCCGCTCACCGCGGCGCGCGAGCCCGACCTGAGCTTCGTCATCGCCACGATCGAGGCGCTCGCGCCGCGCCTGCGCGCCGGGCAGGTCGTCTCGCTCGAGAGCACAACCTATCCCGGCACCACCGAGGAAGAACTCGCGCCGCGGGTCGCGGCGCGCGGATTCACACTCGGCGAGGATTTCTTTCTGGTGTACTCCCCCGAGCGCGAGGATCCGGGCAACACGAAATTCGATACGCGAACCATCCCCAAGCTGGTAAGCGGCGCGACGCCCGCCTGCCTGGAAGCCGGAATCGCGCTGTACGCGCAGGCGGTCGACCACGTGGTGCCGGTGAGCTCGATGCGTGCCGCGGAGATGGCGAAGCTGCTCGAGAACATCCACCGCGCGGTGAACATCGGCCTGGTCAACGAAATGAAGATCGTCGCCGATCGCATGGGGATCGACATCCACGAGGTGGTGCGCGCCGCGGCGACCAAGCCCTTCGGCTTCACGCCCTACACCCCGGGCCCCGGGTTGGGCGGGCACTGCATCCCGATCGATCCTTTCTACCTCACCTGGAAGGCGCGCCAGTACGGGGTGAACACGCGCTTCATCGAGCTCGCCGGCGAGGTGAACCGCGGGATGCCCGAATGGGTGGTCGGCAAGGTCGCGCTCGCACTGAACGAGGGCAGCCGCGCGATCAAGGGCAGCCGTATCCTCGTGCTTGGGCTCGCTTACAAGAAGAACGTCGACGATGTGCGCGAATCGCCCGCCGCCGAGGTCATGGAACTGCTGCGCGAACGCGGCGCGCGGCTGGACTACTCGGACCCGCACGTGCCGCGTTTTCCCCGCATGCGCGAACACCGCTTCGAGCTCGAGAGCGTGCCCCTCGACGAGAAAACCGTCGCGGCCTACGACTGCGTGGTGCTGGTCACCGACCACGATGCATTCGATTACGACCTGATCGGGCGCCACGCGAGGCTACTGGTCGACACGCGGGGCCGATACAGGGATGCGGCACCAAACATCGTCCGTGCGTGACGCGCACGCGGCAGGCCGCGAACTTCGAGCCGTTCGCCGCTGGCGTGGCAAAATCAGAACTCCTGAGGCGTTCGCAAGAGGAAGGCTGTCTCCACATGAAGGGTGAGAGCGTGGCGAGCGACAACCTTTTCAGCGTGGCGCATCGCGTCTCGGCAGAACAGCGCGCTCAGCGGAATCGTCACCGTGGCGGGATCATCTGGTTTACGGGGCTCTCGGCATCGGGCAAATCGACCCTCGCGGTCGAACTCGAGCGCGTACTGTTCGAACGCGGTGTCCAAGTTTTCATGCTCGACGGCGACAACGTGCGCCAGGGGCTTTCGGCCGACCTTGGCTTTTCGCCCGAGAACCGGGCCGAGAACATCCGCAGAATCGGAGAGGTCGCGGCGCTGTTCGCGGAGGCTGGCACCATCGTGATCACCGCGTTCATCTCGCCGTATCGCGCAGATCGCGAGCGCATCCGCACGCGACACAAGCAGTATTTCCATGAGATCTATCTGGACGCACCGGTCGAAGCCTGCGAGGGGCGAGACCGAAAGGATCTTTACCGCCGCGCACGCCTGGGCGAGGTCAAGGACTTCACCGGCATTTCTGCACCCTACGAACCACCGCTTTCGCCGGAGCTCGTGGTACCGACAGCGACGCAGACCGTGATGCAGTCTCTCGCCGCGATCTCCGCGTACGTGGAGACCCACTTGTTGCTCGAGCGGTCGCTGTCGGCCTGAGTTCGGCGACGCTTCTGGCCGCTTTAGCAGGCCGCACCCGGTTTTTGCGACAATGTGACATCGCGGCCCTGCACGCCGGAGGAGGATTCCCATGGGTACGGTCCAGGAAGGCAACCTGAGCGCCACCAGCCTGGCGCTTTCCTACCAGAGCGGCTTCTGGAACCTGCACTCGACCGAGGCCGTCTCGGGTGCGCTGCCTCATGAGCAGAACTCGCCGCAGAAGACGCCGCTCGGGCTCATCCCCGAAGTGCTCTCGGGCACCGCGTTCACCGCGCCACGCGCGGAGAACCTCTCGACCTGGATGTATCGCCTTCGCCCCACGGCGATGCACGCGCCTTACCGGCGCATCGACAACGGCCTCGTGCGCTCGGGGCCGTTCGACGAGGCCGAGACGCCGTTCAACCGGCTGCGCTGGGATCCGCTGCCGATGCCCGACGCCCCGACCGACTTCTTCGAGGGCCTGATCACGCTCGCGGGATCGGGCGACGCGGCCTCGCAGGCGGGCATCGCGGTGCACGTCTATCGCGCCAACCATTCGATGACCGATCGGTACTTTTCGAATGCCGACGGCGAGCTGATGTTCGTGCCGCAGCAGGGCGAAATACTGCTGTTCACCGAGCTCGGCCGGCTGTCGGTGGCGCCGGGCGAGATCGCGGTGATCCCGCGTGGCGTGAAATTCAGGCTCGAGATCGTGCGCGAAGCGGTGCGCGGCTATCTGTGCGAGAACTACGGCCAGCCGTTCCGCCTGCCCGAGCTCGGCCCGATCGGCGCGCAGGGGCTCGCGCAGCCGCGCCATTTCCTTGCGCCGGTCGCCGCCTACGAGGAGCGCGAGTCGCACTGCGAGATGGTGACCAAGTTCATGGGCGGGTTGTGGGCGACCGAGCTGCAGCACTCGCCGCTCGACGTCGTCGCCTGGCACGGGCGCTATGCGCCGTACAAGTACGACCTGTCGCTGTTCATGGCAGTGAACACGGTGAGCGTCGACCATGCCGATCCGTCGATCTTCACCGTGCTGACGTCGCCCTCGGGGCAGGCGGGCACGGCGAACTGCGACTTCGTCATCTTTCCGCCGCGCTGGGTCGTTGCGGAGAACACCTTCCGCCCGCCCTGGTTCCACCGCAACATGATGAGCGAGCTGATGGGGTTGGTGCGCGGCGTGTACGACGCCAAGGCCGAAGGCTTCGTGCCCGGCGGCGTGTCGCTGCACAACTGCATGGCTGCGCACGGCCCGGACGTGGCGACCTACGACAAGGCGTCGAACGAAGCACTCGCGCCGGTGCGCTACAAGGACACGCTCGCCTTCATGTGGGAGTCGCGCTACGTCTTTCGCCCGACCAAGTTCGCGCTCGAATCGCCGCAGCTGCAGCAGCACTACGACGCGGTGTGGGACGGCTTTCGCAAGCCGGCAATTTGACAATAAAGGGGTCAGACCCCTGTGGATAAGTCCGGCAATCGGGTTATCCACAGGGGTCTGACCCCGTCTACTCATGAGACTGAACCCAACGCACAACCCGAAGCGTAAGAGCTGGGTCGAATCGGCAAACGCCGAAGGCTGCGAGTTTTCGATCCAGAATCTCCCGTTCGGCGTGTTCCGGCGCAAGGGTTCGGGCGATGCGCCGCGCGGCGGCGTGGCGATCGGCGACGCAATCGTCGATCTCGCCGCGTTCGCCAAGGCGGCACGGCTGCGCGGCGGGGCGCGCGAAGCGGCGCGCGCCTGCGCCGGCCCAACGCTCAATCCGCTGCTCGAGCTCGGCAGCATGCATTGGTCCGCGCTGCGCTATGCGCTGTCGCGGGCGCTCTCTCTCGGCGAGGCCGGCTGGGAAGCGCGCAAGGCGAAGCTCTCGGCGTACCTCGTACCAATGACGGAGGCCGAGCTGCTGCTGCCGATCGCGGTCGGCGATTACACCGACTTCTACACATCGGTATTTCACGCGACCAACATCGGCCGCATGTTCCGTCCCGACAACCCGCTCATGCCGAACTACAAATGGGTGCCGATCGGCTATCACGGGCGCGCCTCGTCGGTGATCGTGTCCGGCACGCCGGTGGTTCGCCCGCGCGGCCAGACCAAGGCGCCCGATGCCGCGGCGCCCGTCTTCGGACCCTGCCGGCGGCTCGACTATGAAGTCGAGCTCGGCTTCATCGTTGGCAGCGGCAACCGATTGGGCGAATCGATCCCGCTTGCGTCCGCGCTCGAGCATGTGTTCGGTGTGGTGCTGCTCAACGACTGGTCGGCGCGCGACATTCAGGCCTGGGAATACCAGCCGCTCGGCCCGTTCCTCGCCAAGAGCTTCGCGACCACGGTCTCGCCGTGGATCGTGACGCTGGAGGCGCTCGAGCCCTACCGTGTCCCGGCATTCAAGCGCGCCGAAGGCGATCCAGCGCCGCTGCCGCATCTGCTCGATCCGGCGGACCAGGCCGAAGGCGGCTACGCGATCGACGTCGAGATGTGGCTGCGCTCGGCGAAGATGCGCGACGCGCAGCAGCAGCCGCATCGGCTGTCGCTCGGCAGCTACGCCAGCTGCTACTGGACACTCGCGCAGACAGTCGCGCACCACGCCTCGAACGGCTGCAACCTGCGTGCGGGAGATTTGCTCGGTTCGGGGACGATCTCCGGGCCTGAACCGGGCTCGCAGGGCGCGCTGATCGAGATCACCCAGGGCGGCAAGAACCCCGTCACCCTGCCGGACGGCGAAACGCGCAGCTTCATCGAGGACGGCGACGAGCTCATCCAGCGCGGCCGCTGCGCGCGCGACGGATATGCGACCATTGGCTTCGGCGAGGCCGCCGGCCTCGTCGTCCCGGCCAGGTAAGTTATCCACAGGGGTCTGACCCCTTTATTGTCAAATGAAGCTCGCCACATTGAGGGATGGAACGCGCGACGGCGCGCTGCTCGTCGTCTCGCGCAATCTGAAAAAGGCCGTCCCGGCCGACCACATCGCGCCGACGCTGCAGGCGGCGCTCGACGACTGGGAATACCTCGCGCCGCAGCTGCAGTCGCTCTACCAAGAGTTGAACGCGCAGCCCTCGAACCGCGCATTCAACCTCAAGCCCGCAAAGCTGATGGCACCGCTGCCGCGCGCGCACCAGTTCGCCGACGGCTCGAGCTACCTGATCCACGCCGAGCTCATCCGGCGCTCGCGCGGTGAAAAGGAATTCCCCGGCTGGTGGAAGAAGGAGCCGCTCATGTACCAGGGCTGCTCCGATCCCTTCCTCGGCCCGCGCGACGACATCGTCGTCGCCAACGAGGACGACGGCATCGACCTCGAAATGGAGCTCGCAATCGTCACCGGCGACGTGCCGATGGGCACCGAGCGGGACAAGGCCGCGCAGCACATCCGCCTGTTCATGGTCATGAACGACGTCAGCCTGCGCAACCTCGTCGGCCGCGAGCTCGAGAAGGGCTTCGGCTTTTTCCACGCCAAGCCGCCGTCGGCGCTCTCGCCGGTCGCGATCACGCCCGACGAGCTCGGTGAGGCCTGGGACGGACGCAGGCTGCACGGCGCGATCCGCGCCTGGGTGAACGGCGCGCTGCTCGGCGAGCCCGACGCGGGCGACGACATGCAGTTCGACTTCCCGCGCCTCATCGCGCATGCGGCGAAGACCCGTCCGCTGCCGGCGGGCACGGTCATCGGCACCGGCACCGTGTCGAACCGCGATCGCAAGCGCGGCGCCGGATGCCTGTTCGAGCGCCGCGCCGAAGAAATCCTGAAGAAGAAGGTCGCGAAGACGCCGTTTCTCAAGTACGGCGACACGGTGAAGATCGAGATGTGCGCGGCCGACGGCAGTCCGCTGTTCGGTGCGATCGAGCAGAAGATCGCCGCCCCCGCAAAGCGCGGCGCGGCGCAGGGCGAGGCTGCGAATTCCGCGGCCGACGTCGAACCAACCGAAGCAGCAACCGCCGAATGAACCCGCGCGTCGCCTGCGGCCTTGCTGCGCTCGCGGGCGCGGGGCTGCTCGGCTTCGGCTACTTTCTGCAGTACATGCGCGGCATCGAGCCCTGCCCGCTTTGCATGGTGCAGCGCGCGTTCTTCTACCTGTTGATCGTCACCTTCCTCATCAGCGCGCTGCACGGTCCGCAGGGCTGGGGCCGCCGCCTGTACGGGTTCGTCGCCATGCTCCTCGCCGCCGGTGGTTTCGCCACCGCGTCACGCCAGGTCTGGCTGCAGCACCTGCCCGCGGACAAGGTGCCCGCCTGCGGACCCGACCTCGCCTTCATGCTCGAGAACCTGCCGCTCGCGCGCACCCTCGAGAAGCTCTTCGCCGGCTCCGGCCAGTGCGCCGAAGTGAAATGGACCTTCGCCGGCTTCTCGATTCCCGAGTGGTCGCTCGCGTGGTTCGCGCTGTTTTTTCTGCTCGGTCTGTGGCTGCTGATCCACACGCCCAAGGTGCCGGTGGACAAGCTCACGCGGGCGATTCGCTCCTAGGCTCGGGCCGAGTTATCCACAGGGGTCAGACCCCGTTTTGTCTAGCGCTCCCGCCCGGCCTCCTGGAAGGCCTTCTGTACGGGCGAGAGCAGGTACTCGAGCACGGTGCGCTCGCCGAGGTGGATCTCGGCGATGACCTGCATCCCCGGCGCGAGCGTGTAGCGCCGACCGTCGGACTCGAGGAACTGGCTCTTCAGCTCGACCAGCGCGCGGAACGCGAGCGGTGCGACTGCGCGCTCGCGTCCGGCGAGCGAGCCGGAGCGCGTGTTCGGGTTGGGCGATTCGCTTGCATCCGCGCTCACCTGGATCACCTCGCCGTCGAGCATGCCGAACTTCTGAAACTGGAACGCGGCGAGCTTGAGCCGCGTAGGCTGCGCCGCGCGCACGAACCCGATGTCGTCGTTCGCCACCCAGATCTCGGCACGCAGCCGCTCGTCGCGCGGCACGATGGTCATCAGGATTGTGCCCGGCGCGACCACGGTGCCCGGTGTGTGCGTGGCGAGGTCCTTGACGATGCCGTCCTGCGGCGCGCGCAGCTCGAGCAGCTCGTGGCGGTGCGCCTGCTTGGCGAGCTCGCCGCGCGCGCGCTCGAGTTGCGGAACGAGCTCGGCGCGCTCGGCCTGCAGGCTACGCCGGTAGTCGGCCGAAATCTGCGCCAGGCGTTTCTCGGATTGCGCGATGTTCGCCTTCGCCGCATTGACCACATGCGCCTGATTGCGCAGGTCCTGCTCGCGCTCGATTCGCTCGCGTCGCTTGTCCGTATAGAGCAGCCGCCCGGCGTAGCCCTCGCGGGTGAGCTTTTCGAACGCGCGCTCCTGGTCGCGGTAGTGCGGCAGCACCGCGATCAGCTTGGCCTCGACTTGCTCGGCCGAGGCGAGCTCCTCGCGCGCCCGGACGAGCGCGCTGCGCTCCTGCGCCAGCGCGCTCTCGTAAGCGCTGACGTTCGCCTGGTGCTGCGCTGCCGCCTGTGTGAATTGCTCGGCCGGGTCGTTCGTTTCGCGCGCGAGTGCGTGGCCGGCGAGTTGCGCGTCGATCCGACGCAGTCCCAGGCGCAGTGCGTGGTAGTTGATCGCGAGCGCTCGGCCCTCTGCGTCCGAGATCGCCGCGTCCATGCGCATCAGGATCTCGCCCTCGCGCACCGCCTGGCCCTCGCGCACGCGGATTTCCTTTACCACGCCCTGCTCGGTCGGCTGCACGATCTTCAGGTACCCCGCGGGCACGAGCTTGCCGTCGGCAACCGCGACCACATCGAGCCGCGCGAGCATCGCCCAGGCGATCGTCGCCGCCACGAGCGCGAGCACCGTCCAGAGCAAGCGCCGGCCGAGCGGAGAGGGCGGCTTTTCCTGTATGCGCTGCAGCGCGGGCAGGAAGTCCTCTAAGTGTGCAAGGCGCTGAGCTCGGATGTTCATCGCCGCTTCCCCTTTTCACAAACGCACCGAGAACTGCTGTGCCGCGACGCCGCCGGTCTTACCGGCGACAACCAGGTACTTCCCGCGTCGACTTTGATCTTTGGCTCACTCGTTAGTCCTCGATGAGCTTCAGGACAGCCTTGCCGAACGCAGCGAGATCGGCGGTGTCACGCTCTATTGCGCGCTGCACGATCGTCCAGTCGATTTCGACATATTCATGCACCAGGACGTTGCGGAATCCCACCGCACGGCGCAAGCGCTGCGCGAGTGCACGCTGGATCAGGTTCCGTTCAGCGAGCGTGGTAAACGCTTCCCCCGAGGACTCTGGCACGACTTCGTAGGCACCGCAAAGATGCATCGCTATATCGATGCACGCCTGGATGGCGAGCTCGAGGTTGCGCGAAACGATATCCTGCAGGTCCTCGTCCTCAACCAGATGTCGAAGCGTCGCCGGCTTTTTCGCGGCGACCCGCCTGAGGCGATGCGAAAGCTCGCGCAGGCGCGCGTCGATCACCTCGGCGTCGATCTGCGGCGTCACGTAAATAGCGCCTTGCGCGCCGCCTTCGCGGCGATCGCAACGTTACGGCGGTCGTCCTCGACCCGCAGCAGGCGCTGGATGAGCCGCTGACGCGTCGCGACCTCGTCGCAGAGGATCTCCTTGCCCTGCATCGCACGCGCGAACACGAGCCCCTGCGCGAGCTCCAGATCGACCAAATCCACCGCCCGGCCAGCGACATCGGCGACGATACCGATCAACGCTTCGCGCAGATCGCTTGACAGCGGCCTGCCGAGGCTCACCGCGACGTCGATGTCGCTTTCGCGACGCGCCCCGCCGTGCGCGAGCGAGCCAAACAGGGTGGCATAGCGCACCCCCGCCGCGCGCAGCCGCGCCGCGAGGCGCTCTTCCAGGGTCCGCGGTACTACGGCGAAGTCCTTGGGCGCAACGACGTATGCGACGACGCGGCCGTGGCGCGTGACCGCAACCGGCCCTTCGGCGGCGGCTTCCAGCAGCCGGCCAAACTGGTTTTTCGCGGTCGTAGCGTCGAAATCGGGCATCGTGGGCATTTTAGCTAATTTAGCTAATATTGGAAACACTTGGGCGCGCGGCTCACAGCCGCCGGAACCCTTCGCGCAGACCCTCGAAGCACTTGAACTCGCCCGCGCGGCGCGCGGCGCCCGTCGAGCCTTCGAAGCCGAAGCCCTGGCCACCGCCTGGAGCGAGCCAGGCGAGGTCCTTCGCGCCGCGCCAAAGCAAGCCGTGCGCTATGTCGTCGTCGCCTGCGCCAAGGTGCGCCGAGTAGCGCGCGACCTGCTGCCAGCCGTGCCGGATATCGGCCTGCGAGCGCGCTTCGTAGCGCTCGCCGCGCTCGAAGTCGTCGAGCAGCGCGTGGAAATCGAACTTCGGCGACTTCTTCTGCCATGCGTGCGATCCGTCGTGGCTTCGGTCGGCATCGCGTCGCTTGCCGTGTTCGTGCCTTGCGTGTTTTTCGTGGTGCTCGTCGCGCCCCTTGCCATGGCCCGGGTGATGGTCGTGATCGTGGCCGTGCGGCCAGCCGCCCGGCGTGCCGCCGTGGCCGCCCGGATCGTCGGAGGGTGCCGCTGCCACTGCGAGCGCGATTTCCGCGTCGGCGCTCTCCCCCGCGCGATCGGTCGCAGTAATACGTATGGTGTACGACCCCGCATCGCCCGCGCCCGGGGTGCCGGCGAAGCTTGCTGCATCTGCATCAAACACCAGCCAGTCCGGAAGTGCCGAGCCGTCTGCGAGCGTCGCGCCGTAGGCAAGGTTGTCGCCAGCGTCGATGTCGGCAAAACCGCCGTCGATCGAGAATGCGAGAGCCTCGCCCACGCGACCGGACTGCGGCAGGATCGGTTCGAGGAGCATTGGCGCGTCATTCACGTTGAGAACTTCCAGGACGAAGGTGCTCTCGGCCGATTCGCCCTCATTGTCCGCTGCGCTCACGGTGATCTGCAGCGCGCCGACGTCGTCGTTGCTTGGGGTGCCGATGAATGTCCCGCCCGCCGTTTCGAAATCGAGCCATCCGGGAAGCGCCGTGCCATCGGAAAGGACGGCGCCATAGCTCAGGTTGTCGCCGGCGTCGGAATCTGCGAACGCATCCGCGACGGAGAGCTCGAACAATGCGTCTTCGAGCGCCGATTGATCGGTGATCGCTTTAACAACCTCGGGGGCCCGATTGGCTTGCGCGAGCTGAATCGGCTGCGGCGCAGCGCCGAACGCAGGCTCCGCAAGCAGCGCGCGAATTACGTCGTCAGACAGCATCGCGGTCGAGCCCGTCGTGGCGTACTGCCAGGCGAGCGCGCCGCCGATGCCTTCGGTCTCGCTGAAACCGATCCTCGCGGTCTCGAGCAGATCGCCGAATTGCAGGACGAACCCGGGCTCGCCACCACTCTGACCGAGGAGTGCATCGACGATCGCGTTGAAATTGAACCGATGCACCGAACCGAAGAGCTGGAGCGTGATCTCCGGCCACGCCACCGGATCATCCTCCCATTGCCGCGTCAGGCGAACTGAATCGTTTTCGCCAAGGGAAAGGAGCAGATCGTCCACCCCGGGCTCGTCTGCTTCGACCAGGCTCAGCTCGAGATCGTCCGCCCCGATGCCACCGCCCAGCGAGAGCGTCAGCGTGCCCGCGACGTAGACCGTGTCGTTGCCATCGCCTGGGTTGAACGCGACGATGCCGGCGTCACCGTAGAAATCCATCCAGTCATCGCCCTCGCCGCCAATGACGAGCGCGTGGCCCTCGGTGTAGACGTAGTCGTTCCCGGGGCCTGCATCGAGGAAGTTGTTGCCTTCGCCCCAGACCTCGACATCGTCCTCGCCGGGGCCGCCGCGCACGATGTCGTTGCCTTCGCCGCCGAACGCATCGTCGTCACCCGAGCCACCATCGACGACGTCGTCGCCAAGATCAGCGTCCAGCGAGTCGCCGAAGCCGTCAATGCCAATGAGGACGTCGTCCCCCTCCGTGCCGAGGACGAACAGACCTTGCCAGCTGAGTTCCTCCGCGTCGACCACCACGCCGTCGCCGAACTGGAGCTCCAGCCCGGGTCGTACCTGGGGGTCGGCATACCAGTCGAGGAGACGTCCCTGCGCACTGCCGTCGGACAGTGTCAGTAGCAGGTCGAGGCCGTCGCGGGTGATCCCGAGCTCGCCGTACGAAATGCCGGGCTCGAAGACGATCGCCGCACTGAACCGACTGATCGCCTGCGGTCCCGCGCCGCGCTGGAAATAGAACTCGCCATACTCGGGAACGACCGTCGCCTGCGCGAGCATCTCCTCGAGCGAATACTCGCTGCCATCGGCGAAGCGGAACGATTCAACCCCTTCGCCGAGGCGATAGGTCTGCCAGGCGTAAAGCGGTTCGCCATTGTCGTCTTCGCCGATTTGCGCAAACAGGTCGGCACCGACGAGGCCGTAGTTGACGTCGGGGATCT
>Ga0210133_1000129_pt1 | contig 28902 bp, 23 predicted proteins | sample Joice_ThreeSqC_D_2_FD_184874 | JGI IMG/M metagenome (GOLD analysis project Ga0210133, IMG submission 184874) | Wetland microbial communities from San Francisco Bay, California, USA, that impact long-term carbon sequestration - Joice_ThreeSqC_D1... | ecosystem: Environmental > Aquatic > Marine >...
CCGCCGCAACGAGGAACGGGAGAAGCAAGGTAAACAGGCATGCACCCAGAAGGCCGTAGTAGGCCATCTGCGGGTGCCCGCTCGTCACGAGCCAGTACGTGGCTGCGATGACACCGGCGCGTATCCCGACCGAGGATCGTCTCGTGTGGAGCAACCCGACGAACGCGCACAAGAACAAATGTCCGGTCCAACTCTCGAGCGCCGCGGCGTACCGGAACAGATCCAACATCCGAAGGTTGTAGGTGGTGATGGTCGAGAGCAGAAATGCGAATCCTCGGCCGAGGCCTAGAGCTCGGAGCAAAACGAACAACGCGAGATGGGCCAAACCCAACGAGAAGAGCCGGACCAACGTGTTGCACTCCCCCGCGTGCCCCGTCCAATATCCCGGCAGCCAGGAAGCCAATAACGAGATGGGATGGTAGGACTGTCCCTGCATCAGCGCCTGGACCGATTGGCCTCCTGCGAACCCAGGAACGTAGAGGGGGAAAGAACCCTTCGCGATGGAGAACTGCACTGCCATCTGCTGCGGCGTCGCGAAGAGCTGGTAGTCGTTCCCCAGCGTCGTGTGAGAAACGAACGGCAGCGCCCAATGAAAGAAGAACGCCGGCAGGACGAGGATCAGGATGGCAAGGAGCACCTCCAAACGCGTGCTTTTTGCGGCGAATCTCGTGTCACACCCCATGGGTACGACCAAGCTCCACCAATTTGTTCCGGATGGCAACTTGCCGCGAGCACCGCGAAGGACGAAGCCCGATTCGGTACCTGCCCCTTTGCCGGGTTCCCGGGCGGGGCATCTTCCACTTCGGTCGGCCGCCTCTTACGCGAATTCGTCGACAAACGCCGATCCGCCCGCCTACGGCCACATCGACCAGTCACCTGTCGTGAGCACAGAGGCTGCGACCAGCGCGTTCGTCGTTGCGTGCGCCACGATGCAGTCGAGGAGAGGCTCACGACGGATGACGGCGATGGCACAGACGAGCCCGGCCACGGAGTCGAGAATCCGGCGTTGACGGGGAACGCCGAAAAGCAGGAAAGACCCCAGGACGGCCGAGGGTGTCCAATGCGTGGGTGGTACTCGGTCGAGGTCATGGGTCACGAGACGCCGAATGAGATAGCCGGGGAATGCAAGCTCCTCGACGATCGGCGCGACCACGGCCGACCCGATGATGCGTAGACCTCTTCATCATGTAGCCAAGCCTTGCCCGCGCCACCGCCAACCGTTTGTGGCGGCGGCGAGAAATGCAGCCTGGCAGGCCAGCGGGCGTAGCTCACGGCGTGGCGCTGACCACGCGGCCGCCGGCGCCGCCGAAGGCGACTTGGGCGGAAAGCTGAGCTTCCATGACGAAGCCCCAGTCAGGCAAACCGGACAGGGCACGGCCGTCGACGGCGAGGGCGAGATTGCGCCTGAGGTGCCACAGAAGGCCCACGCTGCCGCCGAATAGCAGTATCCCCACCGGCCTGGTGTCGGTCCTGGCGATGGTCCTATTCCAGTCGACCTGGGTGTCGCCGTTGGCATCGAGGTAGACAACCGCCACGGGCGCGACCGGAAAGCGGACCACGCCGCCGCCCAGGTCGCCCGAGAAGGAAAGGCGGAGCTTGCCGCTGCTCGAGAGGTTCCGGTACCAGATGGCACGCAGGAATCCGGCATAGGCCCTGGCGTGCGGAAGCCCGGCGACGCTGTCGGCCGGCACCACCACCTGGCCCGTGGACGGGTCATGGACCGTCGCCTGTTCCTGGCGGATGAATTCCACCCGGCCCTGCACGGCGAGCGCAAAGTCGTCGGTCAACATGTAGCCGACCTCGGGCAGGAGGTGCAGCAGGCCGGCCCACTCGGCCTGGGACGCGACTTCGATGTGACGCTCCCATTCGAGATTTCCCGACGGCACGTAACCCCAGGCCACGCCGCCGCCCATGCCGGCCCAGACGGCCCCCGCGCTGCGCCGCCGCACGTCGGCCGTGAGCACGACCTTCTCTTTGTCCTTGCCGGCGTCGCAGCCACGGGCGGCCGCGGGCTCGCCGCGCAGCCCTTTCAACGCGGCCTTCACGATCTGCGCCACGGTCTCGCGCTCGACCGGGCCGACCTCGTCGCTCGCAGGATGGTCGACGGTGCGCACGTTGTTCGTGGCGCCGGCGCAACCAGGCAGATGGATGCGGACCTGAACCGGATTGCCGAGGTCGATCCAGAAGCGCTGGTCACCCTCGGGGCTGATTGCCACCGGGGCCGGCGCCGGGGCATCGTCGCGGAAAGTCCAGCGAATCTCGGGGTCGCTGCCGACCAGGGCGCGGACGGTTTCCTCCATCTTGGCCCGGCTGCCGGCCGGACCCGTGATCGTGATCTCGACGGCGCCCTCGGCGGCTGGTGTCGCGGGTGGCGGCGATGGTGGCTCGGCGAAGAGCAGGAGGAGGGAGACGAGCGAGGTGGTCATGGTGCTCTGCTGGTACCGGCGGGCGGAAGGATCGGGTCAATCGTACCAGCGCGCCTGACGGCTCTTCGCCGGCCGTAGCGGGCATCGGGGAAGCGTCTGGCGATCTCGTTCCAGGCCGCGCTCGCTTCGGACGGGCGGCCGAGGGCATCGAGGGCGCGGGCCTTGCCGATCCAGGCCTCGGGAGACAGGGTTCCCGACGGGGCCCGGTGCAAGTAGGCCTGGAAGTAGGTCAGCGCCTCGGCTGGCAGCCTGATCTCGAGCAGCAGATCACCGAGCGACACCAGCGCGACCGTCGCCTCGGGCGAGTCGGCGAAATCGCGCTGCAGCGTGCGGAAGCTTGCGATCGCCGCCGGCGTTCGCCCGGCTTGTCGCTCGGCCAGGGCTCGATCAAAGAGATTGGTTGCGGCTCGAGCGACCGACACGGTCGACGGTGGTGCCAGCGGCTTGCCGGGGCGCTCGAACGGATCGAGCGCCGTCGGCTCTTGCGGCACGGCCGGAGCCCCGACGGGGCGGGGGCCCTGTGACGTTGCCGGCCCGACTGCCGCGGACGGTACCGGAGCCACGCTGGGTGGTGGTGGACTCTCGGTCGAAAGCTCGACGGGAGGCGCCAGGGCCTCGACCGCCGGCAGTGCTCTGACCCAGGCACTGCGGACGCGGGGCTTGGCAGGCTTTGGGCTCTCGGGTGCCGACGCCAGCTCGGTCGGCTGGGATCGGCGCGCGTGCAGGACGATGGTCGCGCTGGCCGCGCCCGCGACCAGCACCAGGCCCGCCGCGAGGGCGAAACGTAGCACGCCCGGTCGCCGTCGCGCCGGCGAGGCGAGGGCCGCCTTCACCGCACGAGCCACCACGAGCTCGTCGCCCGACCGCGCCGCCGCGGTGTGGTCGAAGTCAACCGCCAGCCGCCAGGCGATCCGGCAGTCGGCGCAGGTCGAAAGATGGGTCGCGAAGTCCCGCCACTCAGCCGGCGAAAGCGTGCCCCGACGGGCGAGCGCCACGCGGTCGTCGGAGCACGGCGCGGATGCCGACGTCACAGCGTTTCCTCCAGTAACGCGATCATCGATGGATCGCTGGCGGCTCGCTCGCGCAGCGCCACCTTCGCCAGGCGCAGACGGCTGCGCACCGTCTCGGAGGGGATGCCCAGCGTGCCGGCGACCTCCTCGACGGTCAGTCCGGCGATGTAGTGCAGCACCAGGGCCTCCGCCTGCAGCCCCGGCAGCTCATCGAGGAGCTGGCGCAAGGTCTGCCGCCGGCACGAGGCCAGGGCGAAGTCGCGCGCATCGGCGCGCTCGCCGGGATCCTCGTCGCTCGCCGCCAGCACCTCCTGGATGCCCGCGTGCTCGCGTCGCCGCGCCTTGAGCGCGGTCAGTGTGGCGACTCGGCAGCCGAAGTGTCGGGTCGAGCAGTCGCCGCGAAATGCTGGCAACGCCTTCAGCAAGGCCATCAGGGATTCCTGGAACACGTCTTCGACATCGGGATCGTTGCTGCCCAGCACGCGGCGGACCATCTGCAGCATCGACGGGCCGACCGCCGTCAGCAGGGTCGCCGTCGTATCGCGCTCGCCACGCCTACAGCCCGCCACCAGGGCCGCCAGATCGTCCGCGGCCCGGGGCAACGGCTCGGCCCCGGCCTGTTCGCGGCCATCTCGCAGCAGCTTCAGCACCATCTACCTCGTACCCTCCCGGCAGGGAAACGGGTCAACGAGCTCCGCCCGCCGGCCCACCAGAGGGTGTCCGTCCGATCTCCGTATCTCGGTGCCACTAGGCGGGCGATCCTCACTGCGTCCCTGTGGGACCGACGAGGTGTGAATTCTCCCTGCCTCGTGCCGATTCGGCACTTCCCTGTCGGACGATCGGTATTGCCTCAGGTCGGACAATCAGCGCCGTTCTGCCCCCCGCCCGCTATTCTACTTGGGTTTCGGGTTCACGCCCTGGGAGGCCGGCCCCCAGCCGTCGCGGCCGATCGCTTCGCGAGTACCTCCCGCAGCGCGGTCAACAGACGCGAAGGCGTCAGCGGCTTGGGGATGAAGTCGACGCCAGGATCGAGGACCCCATGGTGCACGATGCTGTTCTCGGTGTACCCGGACATGTAGAGCACGGCGGTCGAAGGGCGTTGCTGAAGCAGTTGCGTCGCCAACTCGCGGCCGCTCATGACGGGCATGAGCACGTCGGTCAGCAACACGTCGATGTCGCCCGGGTATTCCTTTGCCAGGCGGAGCGCCTCGGTGGGCGAGTCCGCATTCAGCACCTTGTAGCCGGCGCGTGCGAGCGCGCTGTCGGCCATGTGGCGTAGCTGTTCGTCGTCGTCAACCAGCAAGATGACGCCCTCGGAGGAAGTTTCCGTCGCGGCCGACGGTTCGGCGGCGAAGGTCGGGTTCTCCTCGGTGCTCGGGAGGTAGATCTTGAACGTCGTGCCCCGCCCCAGCTCGCTGTACACCCAGATGCTTCCGCCGCTCTGTTGCACGATGCCGAAGACCGTGGACAGACCCAGCCCCGTGCCTTCTCCCGCGGCCTTGGTGGTGAAGAAGGGCTCGAAGATCCGCGCGCGGGTCGCTTCGTCCATGCCGGACCCGGTGTCCGAGACCGCGATGACGGCATAGCGTCCCGGCTTCAGGTCCAGCTTCATCTCCGCCTTTGCGCTATCCAGCGTCACCTTCTGCGACTCGATCGTCACCACACCGCCGCGAGGCATGGCGTCACGGGCGTTGACCACCAAGTTGAGCAGAATCTGTTGGACCTGATTGGGATCGGCCTTGATGTTCACCGCCGACGGCGACAGCACCATAGAGATCCTGATGCTGTCGTCCACCAGTCGGCGCAGCATGGGCAGCATGTCCGTAAGGGTCGCGTTGAGATCCATGACCCGAAGTCGCAGGATTTGCTTTCGGCCGAACGCGAGCAGCTGCCGGGTGAGCGACGCCGCTCGATCCGCCGCAAGCCGCACCTGATCGAGATCCTCGATCGCCGGATGCCCGGAATCGAGCTGCGCGCGCGCCATGTCGGTGAAGCCGACGATCGCGGAAAGCAGGTTGTTGAAGTCGTGAGCGACCCCGCCCGCCAAGCGCCCGACGGCCTCCATCTTGTGGGCTTGGCGAAACTGTTCCTCGAGCTCGCGCTCGCGGGAACGATCGCGGGCGATGGTCGAGAAACGCTCGACGGTGCCATCGTATTCCTTGTGCGCGATGATGACCTGGGACATGGGAACCATGGCTCCGTCGTGCCGCGCGAACTCGATCTCCGCGGACCAGCTGCCATCGCGGGTGGCTGCGGCGAACCCTTCGGTGAGGACTCGCTCGGCCACCGCGGGCACGTAGGCCGAGGCGGCGCTTCGTCGCGAGAGATCCTCCGTCTCGCCGAGCCCGAGAAAGGTCCTGCCCGCCCGATTGAGGTAGACCAGCTTGCCGTCGCGCGTGGCGATCCAGACGATGTCTGGAGTGGCATCCAGGATGGCCGTCCGCTGGCGGCGGTCGGCGTCCGCGCTCTTCTGCTCGGTGACATCGATGATGGCGCCAACGGCGCTGGTAGGTACGCGCTGGCCATTGCTCTCGCCGAAATAGGTAGTGCCGCGAGCCATCAGCCAGCGGAGGCTTCCATCGGGGTGCATGAAGCGATACTCGGCCTCGGTCGTGCCATCGCCCGCCGGATCATGGGCGCGCACGACGGCCGCCTGCAGAATGGCCGCGTCGTCGGGGTGGAGCCGGGAGCTGAACCACGCGTAGTCAGGCTCGGCGTCGATGGGAAAGCCGAGCAGCTCGCGCATCGTCGGTGACCAATGGGTCTGGCCGGCGCCCTTCGAAGGGTCGAAGTTGATCTCGTACAACCCGACTCTCGATGCCTTGATGGCTTGTTGGACCCGATGCTCGCTTTGTTGCAGCTCCTGGGAGAGGATTTCGGCTTCGGTCACGTCCATCACCGTACCGCGCGTGAGCACGGGGCCTCGCTGGCCGTCGACTTGGCCGAAGGTGGTCTGGGCCCGACATCGAACCCACCGCAGGCTCCCATCGCTTCGGACGATACGCTCTCGCACGTCGAACTGGCCGTCGCCTTCGGGGGCATGCGCAAGCGAGACTTGCCTCCGTATGTGCTCTCGATCCCCTGGATGGACGCTGTCGGCGAGGGTCTGGAGGGTGAGCCTCTGGCCCGGGGCCAGACCGTAGATCTCGCGCATCCGCGGGCACACGAAGACGGTATCGGTGACGTGGTTGTGCTCGAAGACGCCGACTTGCCAAAGACAGATCGCGAAGTCGCGCAGCCTCGCCTCCGTCTGCCCCTCCGGACCGTCGGTCGGCGATGCATCCTCGAACAACATCAAGACGATGGGGTCTTCGCCGACGCGAGCAAGGCTCGCCGGACCCGCCACGGTCCAAGTGGTACCGTCAGGACAAGGGATCCTCACGCTCTCGAAAGCACCATCGCAACGCGGCTCGCTCGATTCGGCGGAGACGCCTGGGCCTAGTCGGGGAAGGGAGGCGCCAACTCTGGTGCATGCCTTGCCCAGTAGGTCCGAGGTCCTGCAGCCCAGCAGCTTCGAGGCTCTCGCATTCGCGGCGGCTACGCGATAGGCGGCGTTGAAAGCCATGGCTGGCCTGGGGAGCAGCTCGATGAATGCTGTGAAGTCGTCCCAATCCATGGGCCTCCCGCCAACGGGGACTGACGAAGTTTCACGCGATGCCAGGGTCTGATGAGCAGCATACTGAAGATCCAGCCTCGCGTCAGCCATCCATTCGGCAGATCGGCGGCAAAGGCTCGGCCACCTTCGACTTTCTTGGCTTCACGCTCCACGACGCGCGCAACCGACACAAGACGGTCAAGGTGCCATACGGAGCGCTCTGCCGACGCATCCTGGGGCTCTGCAACTACTTTGGGGTCAGCGGCCATTTTCGTTCGGAAGAGCCGCAGGGTGGAAATCTCCTCGTGCGGATTGGCGGGGGCTCCGGGGGAGAAGTCCTTCGGAGCTACTCTCTTGGTTGCAGAAGCTGGGGTAGCGGTGCGCGCAATGGGGGGGACCAAAGGGAGATTGCATTTCCCTTCAGGCGATGCATCTTGGGAAGCGGCCGCGATGACGGACGAGAAGGAGACCGAGGACAAGATAGACACGAATCTGCGGGAAGGGCAGATCGTGGATGGCAATTATCGCATCGACCGTCTCATCGGGAGGGGCGGGATGGCGGCGGTTTGGGAGGCCACCAACCAACGCTCGGGGAAGCGCGTTGCCATCAAGGCCATCTTGAGCACGTCCGCCACCAGTGGGGCAGCGGCCGAGATGCTCCGCCGCGAAGCCCTGGCCGCGAGCCGCGTGAACCACCCCAACGTGGTCAACATCTACGATGTCGTCGATCACGAAGGCCTGACCTGCATCGTTATGGAGATGCTCGATGGCGAGCCTTTGAGCGCCTACATCGCGCGCAAGGGGTACCTCGGAGTCGAGGAGGCGGCAACTCTGCTCCTGCCCGCTATGCGCGGCGTGTCCGCTGCCAACGCGATGGGCGTGATCCACCGTGACCTCAAGCCGCAGAACCTCTTCGTCTGTGTCGGAGCGGATGGCCGCCTGCTTACCACGAAGGTGCTCGACTTCGGCATCTCGATGGTGATGGAGAAGGCCTGGGGGGCGCCGCTGGCGGCGCAGACCCTCCCCACGCACGGCACGCCCGCGTACATGTCGCCCGAGCACATCCAGGGCCTCTCCGACATCGACGCGCGCGCCGATGTCTATGGCTTCGGTGTGCTCTTCTTCGAGGCCCTGACCGGGCAGCTGCCCTTCCTCGGCGAGCCCGGCCCGGAGTTGCTCATGCGTATCATCAAGGAGCCTGCACCCAGGGTGACCTTGTTTCGGCCGGATCTGCCCCAGCCCATCGTCGCTATCGTGGAACGTGCGATGGCCAAGGATCCGCGGGATCGCTTCCCTGGCCTCGATCCGTTCATCTTCGCTCTCGAAGATCACCTGATGCCGAGCCCGTCGTTGCCGCGCGCGTTCACGCCGATGGCCGGGGTTCCCCTATTTTCGCTCCCCGAGCAGAGATCGGGCGTTGCGGATCCTGTGGTGCAGGTGGCAAGGGGAGGAGAGCCTTCTGGCCCCCAGGAGAAGAGGGACACCCAAGAGCTTTTCCCCGTACCGCGCGAGACAGAGGGCGGCGACCGTACTGCGTCGCGCAAGATCGTCGTCATCCAGACCGAGCCGGAGCCGCCCGATGGCGCGAGTGATGAGTCACCCCCTCCAGTGCGTAATTTCCGGCGCCAACTCGCCAAGAGTCTGGGCAGTCTCGCGCTATTTTCCGGCATGGTCCTGTTCGTCGCCTGGCTGGCTTTTCCCAACTGGTCCTGGCAACCGACCGACGAGGAACCGTCAACTGAGAGACTCTCCAAGCAGAAGCTGGCAGCAGGAGCGGAGGAATCAGCTGCGGCGCTCGCGCCGAGCGTTCCGTTGGCGGGCGAGGCCTTCCTCCAGCCCGATGGGGGCCGGTAGAAAGCTCCGGTCTGGCTGTCACCGGCGCATTGCACGCCGCATCATCTGTTCTCTGGGCCGGCTTGGTCCTGGCAGATGCGTGGTTCAGTCCCCGGCCGAACCTGCCGATGTTTTTGCATCATGCCCATCGTTTCGCGCGTGGGCCCCGCGAGATCCGCGCTCGGGCCCGCGAGACTTCGCGTCTTGCGTCCGCCCGGCGCTCGGAGCGGCAGTCGGCGGGACGAGCGCGGCGCGATCCTCGTGGCGGTCATGCTCATCATGATCGTGCTGCTGGGTCTCGGCATGTCGGGACTGTTTCTGACCAAGTCCAATGTGCAGATGCTGACCAACACCAACCTGCGCAACCAGGCTCTCTACGTGGCCGAGGCTGGTCTCGAGAGGGCGCGGGACATTCTCAACGGCCCCGTGACTCCCGACCTGACCGCCCTGCTCGGCGGCGAAGGTCATGTCCCCTTTCCCAACGATGAGATTCCAACTTCGCTCGACTCCGTCACCGGCCTGCCCCTCGGCCGGGGGGCCATCTTGACCGACACGTCCGGAGCGGCGCTGGCCAGAGTCAACTATCCAACGAGCGTCTTTCATGGTGAAGCGGTTCCTGGAAATCCGGACGGAATTACTGCGTCGCTGATGGGGACCTATACCGTCTACATCCGCAACGACCTCGCGGAATGCAGGCAGGGCAAGTTCACCATCGATGGCACCGCGGCGGGTGGCAACGAAGTCGTGGTCATCCGCTCCGAGGGCATGGCGATCGACGGCCTGACCACCGTGGTGCTGGAGATGACCATGGGGGCGGGAACAGGGGGCGGAGGCGACCAAGGCGCGGGCGGCATCGCGGCGGTGTTGTGCAACTCCGGGAAGAACTCCTGCGACGACAACAACTCCGTGCAGAACAACGTCGTGGTCAACAACTAGGCTCACCCGGGAACAGGAGTCCTTCCCGACCTTGCCCGGGTTGCCTCCGCCACGGGAAACGCGGCATCTGGCTGCAAGCTTGTGAACGAAGAAGTCCCGGAGAGGGGAAACCAGCCTTCCTGCCGCCCAGGTATCGGGTTAACCTGCGAGCTTTGAGGGAGGAGGAAGGCAATGCGCACGGACATCGACGTCATGGTCCTCGACGACGAGCTCACCGTATGCGACCGACTCAAGGACTTCCTTGCGAAGAATGGCATGAAGGTGGAAACCTTCGTCGACAGTGGCACCGCGGTCGAGCGGCTTGCGCAGAAACGATTCCATGTGGTGGTTACCGATCTGAAGATGAAGGGGCCGACGGGGCTCGATGTCTTGGTGGCGGCCAAGAGGCAGAATCCTCCCCCTGAGGTCATCGTCATCACCGCGTACAGAACCTTCGAAGACACTCGGGCGGCGGAGTGTGTCGGGGCCTACGCGTTCCTCGACAAGCCGTTCCACCTCGAGGAGCTGCGGGACCTGGTCAAGAAGGCCGCCAAGCGAGCGCAAAAGCAGGCTTGAGCACGGGACGGTGCAAGCTGAGGTAAACTACCGCGCGTGCTCGCCACGGCGTGTCCAAGAGGAAAGGCGCAAGGACGCCGGAAGGCTTTGCGCAACGAGGCTCACCAGCGCATCTCCTCGGCTCATGAGGTGCAGTTCTATTCCGGTCGACAATTCTTAGGGTGGATTGGCGACCTTCAAGCAAGCAGGTGAAACATGCCCATCATCACGATTTCGCGTGGGACCTTCAGCGGTGGAAAAGACATGGCGGAGTGCCTGGCGAGGGAGCTCGGCTATTCTTGCATCAGCCGCGAGGTCATCGTGGAGGCCGGCGAGCGCTACGGCGTATCGGAAGCAGCATTGAACGTTGCGCTTAGCCAGGCCCCTTCCCTGATCAATCGATTGAAGCGCGACCGCGATCATTACCTGGCCTATATCCGCGCAACGCTTTGCAAGCATGCCCAAGCCGGGGATTTCATCTACCACGGCCTCGCCGGGCATCACCTGCTTGCCGGCATACGGCACGTGATCCGGGTGCGGGTCGTCGCCGATACCTCGTACCGAATCAACGCGGCCATGAAGCAACTCAACATCACCAGCCGCCAGTCCGAAGCCCACATCAAGCGGGTCGACGAGCAACGGCGAAAGTGGACGCGATTCCTCTACGGCGTCGCCTGGGAGGATCCCTCCAATTACGATGTGGTGCTGAACCTCGAGTACCTGGGCACCGCCGGGGCTTGCGCGGTGGTCGCCCGCATGACCGAGTTGGAGCAGTTCCAAGCGACCCAGGAGTCCCGCAAGGCGCTCGACAATCTGGCGGTGCGAAGCCGCGTGCAGGCCGCGCTCGCGAGTGATGAGCGAACCCGTGACGCCGATTTCCGCCTCCGCGCGGACGACGGGGTCGTCACCGTGGAAGGGGTGGCGAAGTTGCCGGAGATGATCGAGGCAGTGAACGAGGTGGTTCCAGCAGTCAAAGGAGTCGTGAGGGTCGTGAACCAGGTGGTCCCCTTCGGACCGCCGCTATGATCGCCTCGGCCGCGCGGTCGGGACAGACGCGGTCTCAGTCGCCCAGTCCCCTGCCCAGTGGCCCGGGTGGAAGTCCCGCCGACGATGACCGGGACATCCTCGCCGAGACGGAACGTGCGCTCGCCGAACGCCCGAGCCTCAGCATTGTCTTGCGCATCAGTCTGAGCATGCTGATGTGTTTTCTCCTCGTGGCCAGCGTCATCTTGGCCTCGATGGTCCTGGTATCGCGGGTGGGCACGCTCCAGGAGATCATCGACCGGGTGAGTACCTATGCCCTCGAGGTGGAGCACGCAAGACGCTACGAGAAGAACTATCTCCTCTATGGTACGGGACTGGAGGACGCCATCGCGCAGGTTCAGGCGGCCCACAACCAGCTACGCAGCAGCAGCGCCAGCCTCCGCGATCTCATCGGCACGCGGGCTTTTGCCAAGATGGAAGACAATCTGGTGACCTACGGCCGCTTTCTCGAACGTTTGCTGGTATTCCGAAGGAGCCATCCAACCGATGCGGCGGAGGGGCAGCGAACGGAGATGGAGGTGGACATCAGGCGACACGGGGCACAAGTCGTCGCGGACGCGACCGACCTCATCGATCGCGAACGCCTTCATCTGCGCACTGCCATTCGCACCTCTTGGATCGTGGCCGCCAGCTCCCTGCTCTTCATCATGCTCGCCATGGTCCTCGTGACCTACGCTCTGGCTCGCCAGGTTGGTAAACCGCTGCAGCGTTTCGTGGGGTACACGCAGCGTATCGCGAACGGCGACTTCTCACCTATCTTGCCCGCCCGTCGCTACCGTGATGAATTCTCCCACCTGGCTGTCGGCATCAACCGCATGCTCTTTCGACTCAAGGAGCGCGAGGCTCAGCTTGCCCGAACCAGCCGCATGGTGGCCGTGGGTACCCTCACCGCCGGCATCGCCCACGAGCTGAACAATCCGCTGAACAACATCGGGCTCAACGCCGAAGCGCTTCACGATGGTCGAAATGCGTACACGGCCGACCAGAAGCAGAAGCTGCTGGCGGAAATCGTAGGCCAGGTCGAACGCGCGAGCGCCACCGTGAGGAACCTTCTCGACTTCACCCGCGTCGAGAAGCCGGTCATGGTTTCCTTGTCCCTGCCGAAGGTGGTGGAAGAAGCGCGAAGGCTCGTCGCCAACGAGGCGGCGATCAAACACGTGGAGTTTCGCGTCGAGATGTCCGCGAACCTGCCCCCGGTTCAGGGCAATCCTCGCGATCTGCACCAGGTATTTCTCAACCTATTTCTCAACGCCATCCAGGCCATGCCGGAGGGAGGACTGATCGTGGTCCGCGGAAAGGCAACCGAAAGCGGAGCCATCGAGGTCGAGGTTGTCGACACGGGGGTTGGCATCCCCGAAGAGGATATCGATTCGGTCTTCGACCCCTTCTTCACCACGAAACAAGTCGGGGCCGGAACGGGGCTGGGTCTGTTCGTAAGTCTCGGGATCATGGAAAAGCACGGTGGTGGCATCACCGTGCGCAGCAGGCCTGGGCAAGGCACGACCTTCACACTACGTCTTCTGTCCGCAGGGCATGGCGCGGTGGAGCCCGACGCCAGAAAGGAGAGCTAGGGTGCACCTCTACCTTCCCATCGCCGGGAACGCCATCAACGTGCCGATCATGGTGGGCCTGGGCGGCCTCGTGGGATTTCTGTCCGGCCTTTTCGGGGTGGGGGGCGGCTTTCTCATGACCCCCTTGCTCATGATGCTCGGGATCCCGGCCACGGTCGCGGCGGCCTCGGATTCCAATCAGATCGTGGCCGCATCGTCCTCAGGCTGCTACGCGCATTCTTGCGCCCGCACCATCGATATCCGGATGGGGCTGTTCCTGCTGGTGGGCGGTGTGGCCGGCGGAACCCTGGGGGTCCAGCTCATCAAGGTTCTCCGCAGTCTGGGGGCCGCGGAGTTCGTCATCCGGGTGGTCTACGTGTTGATGCTCGGAGGCATCGGCACCTACATGTTGTTCGAGGGCCTTCACGCCTTGCGCGGCCGTCGCAAGACGGTGGCGGTCGCCAGGCCCTCCTTCTACCAGCGGGCCATCGAAGCGCTTCCTTTCAAGCTCTCCTTTCCGCGATCCAAGATCACCATTTCGGCAATCGTGCCCTTGGTCCTCGGGGTATTCGTGGGAGTGCTTGCCGCGCTCATGGGAGTCGGCGGCGGTTTCATCATGGTTCCCGTGATGATCTACCTGTTGCGCATGCCGATGCATGTCGTGGTGGGGACGAGTCTTTTCCAAATCCTCTTCACCTGCATCAACGTCACCATCCTCCAATCGTACATGAACCACACCGTGGATTTTCTCCTCGCGCTCCTGCTCCTGCTCGGCTCGGTCATTGGCGCGCAGATCGGCGTGCGCCTCGGCAAGGGGCTCAAGGGCGACCAACTCAAGATTCTCATGTCGTTGGTCGTGCTGGTCGTCATGGTCAAGATGCTTCTCGGCCTGATCCTGGCGCCGGATTTTCTCATCGCCTACAAGGGAGGCCACTAGCCGATGCGGCGTGTGGCGTTTGCGCTCGTCGTCCATGCAGGTCTTGCTGTGACCGCATCGCCGGTCATGGGGCAATCCCAACCAAGTCCCATCGTTCTTGATCCGCAGACCGTGAAGATAGGCATGACCTTTGACGGAGCCAGCATCGAGGTCCGTTGCCGGATCCCGTCCGGCTACGAGGCCGCGGTAAGACTCATGGGTCGTCCGGAGCGACAGGAGCTCGTGCGACTGGGCAAGAGAGCGGGCTTTCTCTGGATGGGCGTGGGTGCGATAACTCTCGAGAGCGTGCCGGCCGTCTTCCAGGTCCTGACCACGGTGCCGCTGGCCGACGTGGCTCCCCAGATCACACTCGCCCCGTGGTCGCTTCGCTATGCCGACCTCATCCCCGATCGTGTCCTCGACCCCACCATGCGCGCGCAGTTTGTGGGGCTCAAGGAGCACGAGGGGTTGTTCGCGATTCGAGAAGGCGGGCTTGCGCGGGGAGCGTCGGTTTCCTCGCCGCGAGGAGCGGTGCCCAAGGGCGCCCCGGCGCAGGCCATGCCCGCGGCCGTAAGCGATGACAAGACCGAGCTGCTGCATGGACACTTTCGTTTGCCGGCGGGGGTCCGTCCGGGCGATTACTCGGTGGAGATCATCGGCTTCAAGGACCGGCGTGCCGTGCGCCTGGCGGGCACGACACTTCATATCGAACATGTCGGGGTGGCCCGGGCGTTGAGACGTCTCGCGCTGGACCACGGATTGGCCTACGGGATAGCGGCCTCCTTGATCGCGATCGTCGTTGGCTTGCTGACGGGCTTCATCTTCCGGCCCAAGTCCGACGAGAGTCACTGAAGGTAGCCGGGTGAAGTTCCTGGAGCGCTTTCATGGCGAGCAGCGGAGCGGGGCGGAGCTTCTGCGCGCGCGCTTCGCCAGGTTTCGGCACCTTATCGAAATGAACAACCGCGTCCTGCGCCTGATCGCGGACGCCGACGAGAAGCTCGGGGGGGAATACCTGTTCGACACGCAGTATTTCCACCACCTCGAAAGCGAGCTGAGCCATGCGGCCACGGCCGCGGTCAACGATCTGGCGGAGATGTCCGGCAATCGCTATCCCGGGCTGACCGTGGCGCTGGATCGTGTGCAGAGCAAGGTCCGCGGTAGCCTCGATCCACAGCGCAGTGTGCGTGATCTTCCTTTGACCTTCACCATCGACGATCTTGGAACCGAGCTCGCGGATGTCGTGGGCGAGAAGATGGCACGCCTCGGCGAGATCCGTCATCGCCTCGGGCTGTCCGTTCCAGATGGGTTCGTGATCACTGCGCAGGCGTGCGATCGGCTGCTTGCCGATCCGGCGCTTGCCGAAGAGATTACAAAGCTTCAGCAGGGCCGACCAGCGGAGCCCGCCAAGCTGCGAGAGACGATTACCTCGATGGAGGTTCCTGTCCCTGTTGCGAAAGCCGTCAAGGATGTGCTGGGTCGTTTTCGCCGTGGCTCGCGTTTCGCGGTCCGCAGCAGCGCGCTCGGGGAGGATGGCGAACTGTCCTTCGCCGGGCAGTACGCGACGGTTCTGAACGTTTCGAGGGACCACGTCCTGGCCGCCTGGCTCAAGGTGGTCGCCAGCTTGTTTTCCACGCGCGCCATCGAGTACCGCCGCCAGCACGGTCTTGGCGCCGCGGATGTTCACATGGCGGTGGGCTGTCTCCAGATGGTACCGGCGGTATGCAGCGGCGTGGTCTACACGGTCGACCCGAATGCCCCTCGAAGTGGAACCCTGGTCGTTTCCGCAGCACGTGGCCTCGGCTTGCCGGTCGTCGAGGGGCGGAGCACCGTGGATGGCTTTGCCCTTTCGCGCGCCACACCCCATCGCGTGCTCGGCCGGGAAGTCGCCGAGAAGCGGGAGATGTGCGTGGCGGACGGCGAGGAAGGAACCAAGATGGTGGCCGTGCCGGCCGGGCAATGGAGTGCCCCAGCCGTTTCCGACGAAACCCTCGCAGCGCTGGCCGATCTCGCGCTCAGGATCGAGAAACATATGCGCTGTCCCCTGGATATCGAGTGGGCGCTCGATGACAAGGGCGCCCTCGTGGTCTTGCAGACCCGACCGTTGCAGGTTGGACCCGAGGCACGCCCGAGAACGGAGGAGATTCTCTCTGCCCGCAAGCGCCACCGGGTTCTCATGCACGGGCGTGGTGAAGTCGCGTGTCGCGGTATCGGCGTGGGACGCGTGTTCGTGGTGGGAGCGGACGAAGACACCGAAGGCTATGTTCCCGGCGATGTCCTGGTCGCGCGGATCGCGTCGCCTCGTCTTTCCACGCTTGCGGGCAGCGCGAGCGCCTTCGTGAGCGACCTCGGCTCGGTCACCGGGCACTTGGCCACCGTGGCTCGCGAGTACCGCGTTCCGACCATCGTGGGCACCATGGACGCGACCCGGCTCCTGCCACCGGGAACGGTGGTGACGGTCGACGCGGACGAGAACACCATTTACGACGGGAGCGTGGAGGAGCTTCTGCGCTTTCGCCTCTTGCGCAGTCGCCCGTTCGAGGAGACTCCCGAGTTTCGAGCGTTGCGCCGCATGCTCAAACACGTGTCGCCTCTGTATCTGGGAGATCCCAATGCGCGTGGCTTCACGCCCGAACATTGCCGCACCTACCACGATGTCATCCGCTTCGCCCATGAACGCGCACTTGCCGAGCTTGGCCGTATCGATGGCATCAAGCTCGATGGGCGCAACGCGAGCGCTCGGACGCTCGAGCTCGACATTCCTCTCGACCTCGCCGTTATCGATCTAGGCGGTGGTGTTGCGCCGGGCGCACAAGGAAGAACCCTCGCAGCGAGCCAGGTTGCCTCCAGGCCACTCGCGGTCTTGCTCGAGGGGCTGCTCGCGCCCGGCGCCTGGTCGACAAGCCCAGCCGGCATGGATCTCGACGGGTTCATGGCCAGCGCCACGCGCGCCGGACCCCTGACGGTGCCGGGCAGGACCACGGTTCGACGGAACGTGGCCATCGTCGCTTCCGACTACCTCAACCTCAACCTCAGGGTCGGGTACCACTTCAATGTTGTCGACTGCTTCCTAAGTGACAATCCCGAAAACACCTATATCTTCTTTCGTTTCATCGGCGGAGTCACCGACGTCATCCGACGGACTCGGCGCGCGCACCTGCTGGCGCGCGTCCTTGGTCAGCTGGATTTCAAGACGGAACTGAGCGGAGAGCTTGTGATCGGACGGCTTCAAGGCGTTCCGCCGGCATTGTTCGAAGAGCGACTTTGGATGGTGGGTCGGCTGATTGGGTTCTCCCGTCAACTCGATATCCTGCTTCGCGACGATCAAACCGTGGACAGGCTGGCGAAGGCATTTCTCCGGGGCGGTACCAGGTGACCGTCAATGTTGCCGCCCGGCAGTGGACCGTCGCAAGTGGGCCTCGTCGGGTGGTCGCCGACGGGGTGGTGGCCGAGCGCGAGTCCGAAATGCTTGGCAGCGTTACGGGTTGGTGGGAAACTGCGTCGGGTTCGTTGGGCTGTCGCCTCTGGACCTGAGGATAGGAATGGACCCAAGCTATCGCATTCTCATCATCGACGACGAGAAGATCGTTTGCGATCGGTTGAGCACGGAGATGCAGTGGTCCGGGTTCACTGTCGAAGCCTGCACCGAGAGCAGCCAGGCATTGCAGCGCCTATCGACGCAGCCCTTCGACCTGGTGATCACCGACATCAAGATGCGCGGGCCGAACGGCATCGAGGTGATGAATTTCGTGAAGGAGAACTATCCAACGACGAGGGTGATTGTCATCACCGGGTTCGCGACCATCGATACGGCCAAGGAGGTGCTCAAGGGAGGCGCGGTGGACTTCATCCCCAAGCCATTCAAGATGAGTCAACTGCGAGATCTTGTGCTGCGTCTGGCGGCCGAGAAGACCGCGAACATGAACGGACAACCGTCACTGTAGCCGCGAATGCCAACGGGTTGACGGCACGGTTTGTGGTCTTGGCGTCAAGCGGGTGGGTTTCGCCCGGTACCCGATCCCCCAGGTGGTGGTAGAAGATCCGCGAAGAAAGCTTCCTCGGGAACACCATGTCCAGAATCGATGCCAGTTTCAAAGTCTGCGCGCTGCTCGGCTTCCCAGCGCACCATTCCATGGGGCCGGCCATTCACAATGCCGGATTCGAGTCGCTCGGGCTGCCTTTGGTGTACGTCGCTCACGACGTCGCGCCTGACGAGCTGGCTGCCGCCATCGCGGGGGCGCGCGCCCTCGGTTATCGCGGGCTTTCCATCACCATGCCGCACAAGGTACCGGCGCTCGACTTGGTCGACGATGTCGATGCGATGGCTCGGGCCATCGGCTGCATCAACACAATCGTCAACCGTGACGGACGCCTGATCGGCTTCAACACCGACGGGCAAGGCGCCCTTGATGCGCTCGGGCGGGCGGGCATCGCGACGCAGGGGCGGCGCGTTGTCGTGCTGGGATCGGGGGGCGCCGCGCGCGCCGTGGCCATGGCCGTGGCCGTGCGGGGGCAGGTAGCCGAATTGGAAATTCTCGGCGTGCTTTCGCACGAGGTCTCCTGTCTTGGCCGCGACGTGGCCGAGACGTCGGGGGTCGTGGTGAAAGCGGGCATGCTCGACGATGGGGCGCTAGCCGCCGCGGTTGCCCGGGCCGACGTGCTGCTCCATTGCACCCCCATCGGCATGACCCCGGACACTGGTCGCTCGCTCGTGCCGTCGCAACTGTTGCGGCCGGAGCTGGCCGTGTTTGACGCGGTCTACAATCCGCGCCGGACACTGCTTCTCGGGCAGGCGGCCGAGCGTGGTTGCCGCGTGGTCGAGGGCATGGAGATGTTCCTGGGGCAGGCCATGCTGCAGTTCGAATTGTGGACAGGGCTGACCGCGCCGGCCGAAATCATGCGCAAGGTTATCGAGGCGCGGCTGTGAATCTGGCCTTGGTCGGGTATCGAGGCACGGGCAAGAGCGCAATCGCACGGAGGCTGGGAGGACTTTTGCAACGGCGCGTGGTCAGCCTGGACGAGGAAATCGTGGGTTCGGCTGGCATGCCCATCTCGGCCATCGTCGCGACCCACGGCTGGAGCCACTTTCGCGACATGGAGGAAGCCTTGTGTCGCGAATTCGCGCAGCAGGAGGGCCTGATCATCGACTGCGGGGGAGGCGTGGTCGAGCGCGAAGCCAACCACACCTCGCTGCGCACGGGGAGCAAGGTCTTCTGGCTGCGCGCCACACCAGCGACCATCGTGGGCAGAATCGGTGGTGACAGCTCGCGCCCATCCCTGACTGGTAGCAAGAGCTTCACCGAGGAGGTGGAGGAGGTGCTGCAGCGACGGACCCCGCTGTACGAGCGCGTGGCCCACGCGATCATCGACACCGACGGGCGCAGTCTCGACGATCTGGCCGCGACCATCGCACGGCGCTTTCGCGCTGTTTGCCCGGGCTAGTCGTGTCGGCGGGCGTGCCCTACCGAGGCGGGCGGACCCTCGCCCTCCATTTGCCACCACATGCGTACGCTTGCCCGGCAAATTGTGTTAGATATCGAGAGTCACCGCCCTTGCGGGTGCGATGCAGGCACAAGGAGCAAAACGTTGGACTCACGCGAAAATTCGGTCCTCAAGTCTCTCAAGGAACTGCGCAAGCAGGAAGAAGACAGGGTCAAGAAGGAACGCGCCGAGGCCGAGGCTCGCGCCGAAGCCGAGCGCCGGGCCAAGGAGGAAGCCGAGCGCAAGGCAAGAGAAGACGCCGAGCGTGCCAGGCGGGAGGAGGAGGATCGCCTGCGCAGGATCGAGGAAGAGAAACTGGCGCACGAACGCGAGGGAAAGTTGCGCCTGGAAGAATCCGAACGCCGCGCGCGCATCGAGGCCGAGACCAAGCTGCAACAAGAGCGCATGAGGCTGGAGGCGCAGGCGAAGACCGCCGGCCATGCCAAAGGCGTGCCGGTGGGCCCCATCGTGGCCATCGTGGCTGTGGTTCTCATCATCGCAGGCGGCATCATCTACAAGATCAAGTCCGACCACGAGAAGCAGCTCGCCGAACAAGCGGCAGAGCGCGATAGGGCCGTCGAACGCGAGAAGCTGCGGGCAGCAGAGCAGGAAAAGCGCTTCGAGGCGATGGAAGCCAGCCTGAAGAAGCAAATTGCCGAGGCCAAGAGCGACGCCGAGCGCGCTGCATTCCAGAAGCAGCTCGACGATGCCACGCGCGCCCGGTCGCACGCGTCGAGCGGTAGGTCGTCACCACCCAGGGAGAAGGTCAAGGAATCCGCACCCAAGGCCGCGCCGGATCTCATCAAGAAGAAGAAGGACGTGTCGCTCGACCCGCTCGAAGGGCTCAAGCTGTAACTCGTCCCCCCATGCGGGTGGCCGTGGTAGAAACGGCCATATGAACGGCAGCGAGCTTTTCGAACGTCACCGGACCAGGCTTCTCGATCTCCTCAAGAACCTAGCCTACGAGGAGCGCGAGGTGGTGCTCGCGTCCGGGCAGAAGAGCAACTTCTACATCGACTGCAAGCAGGCGGTGCTGAGCTCGGAAGGCCATTTCCTCGTGGGCTGGCTCTTCGGTCACCTCATCGCTGAACGCGCGCCCGAGGTCGAGGCCGTGGGTGGCCTGACCATGGGTGCGGATCCCTTGGCCTCTGCCGTGTCGACGGTCAGCTACCTTTGCCACAAGCCCATGCCCGCCTTCTACGTGCGCAAGGAGCCCAAGGGGCACGGCACCGGGCAATGGATCGAGGGGCGCAAGCTGCTGCGTTCGGGCATGCCGGTCGCAATCCTCGAGGATGTGGTCACCACCGGTGGCTCGGCAAAGAAGGCGGTGGAGCGCGCGCGTGAGTTCGGTCTCAAGGTCAGCCTGATTGTGGGCTTGGTCGATCGCGAGGAAGGCGGACGCGAGGCGTTGGAGAAGGAAGCCCCGCTCGTGACGCTGTTCCGGAGGCGCGAATTCACGTGAGAAGAAACGGCGTGCGCTGTCTTGCCTTCGCGCTGTGCGCGACCTTGGTCGGGTGCGCGTCCCGTTCACCATTCGTCGATTTCTCCGAGGCGTCCAAGAGCTACCGCATCGATGACTACCCGGCCGTCTTCGATGCCTGGACGCGCCACGCGAAGCTGGTCCAGGACATCGGCACGGCCATCGAAATCTGGGCCACCTTCAAGAGCTGGGATTTCCGGCAGGCCTACGTGGCCAAGTACGCCAAGACCTATGATTTGGCCGATGGCGAGCGCGACTCGCTGGCCAAGTCCCAACTCGACATCGCGCGTGTCGTCTACGAGATTCACCTCGTCGCCCAGAGCACCAACGACCGATGGAACGACCTGGCGAACAAGAACTCTCCCTGGCGGCTCACCTTGATCGATGGGACCGGCGCGGAGCTCGCCCCCACGTCGATCAAGGTCGAGAAACTTCCCGATGCCTACGAGAGCGAGTTCTTTCCCACGCGCACGCCGTTCTCCAAGACCTACACCGTGCGCTTTGTCCGCTCGGAGGGCGCGGGTGAAGTGTTCGAGGGACCCCAGTCGGGCCGCCTCATCCTGCGTATTGCCTCACCCGTGGGCAAGGTCGAGGTCTCCTGGGAAGCCAAGCAGGCAAGCGCAAATCAATCTCGGCCGTAGCGCATGACGAGCAGCGTGGCGTCGTCCTGGGGGGCGCCCTCGCAGAAGGCGAAGACCGCGTCGAGGACGCCAGTCAAAACTTGCTGCACCGGCTGAGCGTGGCGTTTTTGGATCTCGGCGAGGAGGCGCGGCAGGCCGAAAGCGTCGTGACCGTGGCGCGCCTCGGGTATGCCATCCGTGTACAGCACCACCAGATCGCCGTCGACAAGCTCGATGAAACGACTCTGCAGGCCGTGGCTGATGTCCTCGTTGATGCCGACCCAGGTTCCGTGAGTTGCGACGGTGCGAACATGGCCGTCGCGGCTGCACACGATGATATCTTCGTGTGCGCCCGCATAGGCCAAGCGCCCATTCGAAAAGAAGCGAAACATGGTCAGGGTGGCGTGATCGTCCCGTCGCATGCGCTGGCGCAGATTCTGGTGGAGCATGCGGTTGAGCGCGGGCAAAACCTCGTGCGGTAGGGCGTCCGGCGCATTGATGACGAGCGAGGACAGCCCGCTCTGGATCATGAGCATGACCAGGCCAGCCGCGAGACCGTGGCCGGACACGTCGCCGATGCCGAGCCAGCATCCGTCGGCGGTCGGACGAACATCGTAGTAGTCGCCGCCAACCTCCGAGGCGGCGACCATCTGCGCCGCGATCTGCAGGTGGGGCACCACGAACTGCACCGGCAGGATGGAGGTTTGAATGTGGCGCGCGATCTCCACTTCCTTGCGCAGCGGCGCGAGCTCGGCTTCTCGTTCGAGCGCGGCCTCGCGCCGAAGGCGCTGTTCGAGCAAGCGGGTCTGCTCGGCTACTCGGCGTTCCAGACCCTCGTTCGCATGCACGAGATCCTGGGAGAGCTGCTGATTCTCACGCAGGATCCGGCAGTGTGCCACGGCACGCGTGACCGCGGCCGGGAGCATGCGCTCGTGGTCGGACTTGGGAACGAAGTCGAAGACGCCGGCGTGGACGGTTTCGAGGATTTGCGCCATGGCACGTTCCTCGCTGAGAATGATGACCGGCAGCAGCGGGTCGATGGCGTGGAGGCGCCGGAAGACCTCGATGCCGTTCATGTCCGGCATGTTGAGATCCGCGATGACCGCGTCCAGCTCGGGGGTGGAGGCCACCCGCAGGGCCTCGGCGCCACTTTGAGCGGTGAGGACCGTCCAGCCCATCTCTTCGAGGAAGGTCGAAACCGTGTCGAGGGCGAGAAGCGAATCGTCGATGACCAGGATCTTGCCGGGCGGGCGGGCGGTGTCCTCGGTGGTGCGCAGGAAGGCCATGGGCGCCTGGGGATAGGCCGCCTGACCAGCTGCCGTCTCGGCGGTTGGTTTTCCATTGCTATCGCCTTCACTCACTGGTCGCGCCTCGCGCTTTCGCCCATGGGCAGACTACCTGGCAGATTATGCACCATCGGGCTCGCTGGGCGCGGGGATACCATCGGCCAGTCCACTGGCGGGCTTGACAGGGTGCCACCGCCATCCCCTTCCCTCGCCGAACTGGGGCAGGAACGGGAATTCTCTTAGGAATCTAAAGGCCTTTCACCGAGGAGTCGATGTATAGGGATGTGTTCATGACGTCCCCTGTGAGTGAATCCATGCTCGTCCGCTTGCTGGAGGTCGCGCGTCACAAGGTGGTGGCTGGCATGGCCACCCTCGGCGATTCGGCGCCTGATGCGGCCTTGCAGCTTGCCGCGGACCTGCATGCCATTGCGGGGGAGGCCACCCTGCTCGATCGGCCCGAGCTGTCACGGGCAGCCATCGAGGGGGAGGACGCGGCTCGCCAGTTGGCGCAGGGCCGACACGGGGCGGCCGAGCCGTGCCGGCGCTCGCTTCGGCGCCTGGGCTATCTCCTGCAGGAGGCCTCGGAATCCTTGGAAGACAGGGCGACTTCGGCCAAGAGGAAGTCGGGGACCAGCGCAGGCAAGCTGCTCATCGTCGATGACAGCCCGGTCGCAGCGCTCGCACTGGCCGACGTGTTCGAGATGCACGATTACACCGTTCGCGTGGCTTCGACCATGGACAAGGCCATCGCACAGTTATCAACTTTCCTTCCCGACATCCTGGTGAGCGATGTCCACATGCCCGCACTCGATGTCGCCGATCTGTGTCGCCGATTCAGGGCCGGCGCGGCCGACCGGCGCTCTGCCATCGTGCTCGTGTCCGGGCGATCCGAGGCCGAACTGCGCGAGCGCATCGACGAAATCAAGCCCGATGTCTTCGTGTCCAAGCTCGCCGGTGCGGTCGCTGTGGTCACCCAAGTGAACGCCGTGTGGCGGGACTTGTTTGCATGACCGCCGCCGATGCCCCGGGCGTGCGCGGGGTCGACCCCGCGGTGCAGGCCAGACCGCGAGGTGGAGTGGAGGGCACGGTGCTCATGCTGGTCCGGCTGGGGCGACGCTGGTTTGCCATGGACGCAAGGGCGATCGAGGAAGTAGCTTTGAAGGGTCAGGTCACGCGCGTCCCCATGTCTGCGAGCCACATTCTGGGTGTCACTACGTTGCGTGGCCGGCTGGTAACGGTCGTAGCCTTGGAACAGATGATCGGCGGCTCGGGCATGCTCCCGCTTGAACACTCGGCGACACTGCCGCGCTTGGTGGTGGTACGCGACGGGGAATACCAAATGGCGGTGGTTGCGGAAGAGATCCACGGCATGATCGAGCACGCTCCTACCGCCGGACTCGAGCGGTCGGCGGATGTGCCCGCTTTCGTGCGCGAGGAATTCGAGTGGCAGGGAAATCGGGTGCTCCTGTTCGACGTGCCCATGTTGCTCGCCACTGCTGCTAGGCTGGCGGGTATGACCTCACCTTCGCAGGACGTGGCGCCATGAGGGCGCTCGGGCTTCGCACCAAGCTCATCGTCACCTTCACCGGACTGTTCCTGGCCTTCACGGCGACTTTCGCGTGGTACCTCATCCACCGGCAGGGGACCATCGCGTCGCAAGCGCTCGAGACTCGCGCCAAGGGGCTCTCCGGCATTCTCGCGAAGCTGATCGCGCCGGCGGTGGATTTGGACCTCGACAAGTCCCAGGCGGAGAACTCGCTGGCCGCCATCAGGGGACACAAGGATCTCATCTACGTCGTCGTGCTCAAGCCGGACGGCACGGTCTACTTGCGCCACAGCGAGGTTCGCCTGCCACCGGGCATCGAGATGCTTCAGAACTCGGACACCACCCGCGTCGAGCAGCGCGGGGAGCTCCTGCACGTGCTCGAACCGATTCGGTCGAACGGCAAGGACATCGGCACCTTGGCCGCCGGATTCTCGCGGCAGTCGATCGACAGCGAGATCCGGACCAGCACGCGAACGGTCTTGCTGTTCAGCATGGTGATTCTGGTCATCGGATTCCTCGTTGCCTGGGTGGTGTCGGGGACCATCGCTCGGCCCATGCTCGACATGGCCGACCAGCTCACACGTCTGTCGCAGGAATTGGCCGACCTGGCGCGCAGCCAGGAAAACGCCAGCGGTCAGCAGGTCTTTGCCATCGAGGAAACCCGCGGAACCATGGAGGTGATGCTGGCCTCGGCGCAGCAGATCGCCGAGAGCTCGTCGGTCGTGCTGGGCAACGCCGAACGCACGGTGACGGGGAACCGGGACGTGGCCCACCGGGTCCAGGAGCTGAACAGCCACGCCGAGCGCGTGGCGGAGATTCTCGCCGCCATCATGCAGGTCGCGGATCGTACGGACCTGCTTGCGCTCAACGCGGCGCTGGAAGGGACCAAGGCCGGCGAGGCGGGGCGTGGGTTCACCTTGGTTGCGGCCGAGATGCGCCGGCTGGCAGAGAGCGTGATGGAGTCGGTGGCCGGCATCCGGCGGCTTATGAACGACATGCGCAGCGCCTCGCACTCCGCCGTCCAGGCCGGCCAGGAGGGCATTGCACTATCCGAGGAGACCACGCGGTCGGCGCGCGATATCGCCCTTGTCACCCAGCAGCAGCGCAAGGCCACCGAGCAGGTCGGACGCAGCATGGACAACATGGCCGCGACGGTCTCGCAGGCCACGACGAGTACGCGTCAGACTGCCGCGACGGCACAGGATCTGGTCAGCGCGGCCCTGCGCCTCGATCGCCTCGTAGGCAGTGTGAGCGTGCTCGCCCAGACCCAGCGCGAACAGGGGCTGAGCCGGCGCCTGACCGCGTCGGGCGACGGTGGCCAGGAACCGCGAAGAGGGTAGGTTCCCATGGCCGCCAGCGACGAGGGCAAAAGGGCGAGGCGCCTCGCGATGTTTCGCGAGGTGGCGGCGGAGCGCATCGCCAAGCTCAATCTCCTGTGGATCGAGATCGAACGGCGAGCAGGCGATCCGGCGGCGTTTCTGCGCGAAGCGCACACGCTCAAGGGCGAGGCCAGCCTCACCGGTTTCGTGCTGGTGTCGAGGATGGTGCACGCCGTGGAAGACTACGTGAAGCACGTTCGCGACCGGGGCGGGCTGCCGGCGGAAGGTGACGGCGATCTGATCTTGCACGGCCTGCAACTGACCCTGAAGCTGACCCGGTTTTCGCCCGATGCGCCCTCGGGGGAAGCGGATGACTTCATGGCACAGGTGGCGACTGCGTGCGGTGCCCCCTTGACACCGGGTCAGCCCCACCTGGCGCGACCTTTGCCCGAGGCACCGACTTCCCCGACTCGGCCGTCCGAACCGGCGCAGGAGGGTTTCGTTGCGGACTTGGGCGATAGATCCGCTGCGAGCTCCGCGCCTGGCCGCATGGAAGGCTCCATTCGTGTCACCGCCGACAAGATCGACCATTTGCGCGGCATGGTTTCCGACCTCCTGCTTGCGCATGTGCGCTGGCGCCAACTCGCACGCACGGCTCGGCGCTTGCGCGAGTCGGCCGAAACCGCGCGGCAAGACAGGCGCCCCGGCGAGGAAACGCAGAACGTCGATGCGTGGTCGAGCATCGCGGCAGGTCTGTCCGACATGGAATCGCGCCTACGCGACGAGACCCACGACCTCGAGCGCTTCATCGGCGATCTCGATGGAACGACCCGCGAGCTGCGCATGATTCCTCTCGCCTCTCTGCTCGATCACCTCCCCTTGCCGTTGCGCCAGCTCGCGCGATCGCTGGGTCGGCAGGTCCGTTTCGAGATCGTGGGGGAGCAGATCGAGGTCGACAAGGCCCTGCTCGAGATGCTGGAAGAGCCGTTGCTGCACTTGCTGCGCAATGCCGTCGATCACGGCGTCGAGTCACCCGCCGAGCGGGTGAGCGCGGGCAAGCCTGCCGAGGCGGTCGTGCGCATCGTTGCCGGTTTGGTGGGCCAGCGCATGCATCTGCAGGTTTCCGACGACGGCTCCGGCATCGACATCGAGACGGTGCGCCGGCGCGCGCTGGCGAGCGGTCTTATCGACGCGGTCACGGCGGCCGAGGCCGGGGACCAGGCGATTCTGCGCACCATCTTCGCCGCTGGCTTCTCGACGCGTGAGCAGGTGTCCGAGGTTTCGGGGCGCGGGATAGGACTCAACATCGTGCTCGACGTGGTGGAAAACGTGGGCGGCAAGGTCGAGGTCCATTCCGAACGCGGGCACGGCACCACCTTCGACATCGAGGTGCCGCTGACCGTCGCCATCACGCGCGTGGTTCTCTTTCGCGTGGGGATGTCGAGCTACGCCTTGCCGGCGGCGTCGGTGCGCAGCCTGGTGGATGCGCACAGCCTGCCGCGCGGCGAGGGACCGGAGGGCCCCACCATCACCTACGGGGGAAGCCCGGTGCCCTTGCTCGATCTCCGCGAGGTGCTGGACGAACCCGATGCCGTATCGGCTCAGTCTCGCATCATCATCGCGCAGAGCGGGGCCGATCTGGTGGCCCTCTCGGGCACCGTGGGGCATCTCGAACGCGAGGTGATGTTGAAGCCCATGGGCAAGTTCTTCGAGAAGCTCCCGTTGGTACCGGCGGCGGTGAACCTGGAGGAGGGCGCCCTTGCCTTGGTGCTCAAGGTGGCGGAGCTGGTGCTGCTGGCGCGGGGACGCTCGAAGAGGCGGGGTGTGCGCGCCGGCGCAGACCGTCGCCGCGCGGCCGGCAGGGTCGCCCTGGTTGCCGACGACTCGCCCGTGGTTCGCGACATCATCGCGCAGGCGCTGCGCGCCCGCGGGCTGCAAGTCCTGGTTGCCGGCGATGGCGAAGAGGCCCTGGCGGTGTTCGGCGCCCATGCGCGCGTGGACCTCGTGGTGACCGACATCGACATGCCCCGGCTCGACGGTCTGTCTCTGGTGCGTGCGCTACGCAGCCGGGAGGCTTCGAGGCACGTGCCCGTGGTGGCGATCTCGATGCGTGGCGATGAGCTGGCCCGGCAGGCTGCCATGGCAGCAGGCGTCTCGGCGTACATCGACAAGGGCGATTTCGACCAGGCGTTGCTCTGGCAGACCATTCAACCCTTGGTCGCCGGATCGTGAGGCCAGGACAACGGCCGGCCGGGGCATGGTTCCCCGCAACCTATACCGAGGAAACCAGTCCCCAGTCTGTGGTAGACACCGGCCCATGACTGGCGGACCTGCATTCATCTGTTCCATGTGCCGCAAACCGATTCCGGTCGGCGGCAAGGTCATTCGGTGCTCGGTTTCAACCTGCAACTCCGGGAAGATCAAGCTCGTGTTCTGCTCACCTGCGTGCTGGGACTCTCACCTCCCAGATGCACGCCACCGCAGCGCCTACTTCGTAGAAGAAGTCGCGCGTCGCCAGTAGAGCCCGAGGCGAAGGCGGGACTCCGACAAGCCTGTGCTCGGCCTCACCGCGCCCCGAATGCGCGCCGCGCAAACCACTATGGGTGTTGGTGTGTTCTCTGGTATGACTCTGATCCGGTGCTCGGTTTCATTTCGAACCCTAGTGGAGGACATACATCATGAAGATGCGTAATTTCATCTCGGATTTGCTAGCGCCGCGCTTGTGGATCGCGTGCGCAGCCGGACTGGCACTGGTCGCCGTTGGCTGTGGAGATAGCGGCGGTTCAACCAAGAAGGACGCCTCGGCGACTGGCGGAAGCAGCAGCACCGGTGGCGCGACGGCCAGGGGTGGCAGCGGTGGCAGCGGCGTGGGCGGTGCAACGACCGGTGCGGGCGGCAATACCGTCCCCGTCGGTGCCGGCGGTGCGACGACGGGTGCTGGTGGCGTGGGCATCGACGGCGCTGTCGGCTCCGGTGGCGCGATCCCGCCCGTCGACGGGGGCATGGGTGGCGCTGGCGGCACGACGGGAATTGACGGCGCCGTGGTCGGCTCGGGTGGCGTAGGCGTGGACGGCGGTGGCACCGGTGGCGTCGGCATCGATGCTCCGATTGTCCTCGACGCTCCAGAGGACGTTCCGATGAGCCTCGATGTCGCAATGACCGATGCTCCCAACTGCGGCGAGGACGGCCAGGCGTGCTGCCCGGGACAGACATGCAGCGCCGGCGGATGCTGCGTGCTGGCCGGTGGCGGCGGTGGCGGCAACTTCCAGTGCGTGGCGGAGGGCAGTTCTTGCGGAGGCAACGTCGGCGGTGTTTGTACCGCTGGTGGC
>Ga0210133_1000131_pt1 | contig 28689 bp, 20 predicted proteins | sample Joice_ThreeSqC_D_2_FD_184874 | JGI IMG/M metagenome (GOLD analysis project Ga0210133, IMG submission 184874) | Wetland microbial communities from San Francisco Bay, California, USA, that impact long-term carbon sequestration - Joice_ThreeSqC_D1... | ecosystem: Environmental > Aquatic > Marine >...
TGGAGTTTCCGCCACTGCCGGTCGTTGCGCCACCCGAGCTTGCAGTCGTGCCGCCGGCGCCGCTGCCACCGCCGGTCGCGGTGGTCGCGCCGCCGGACCCTTGCGTTCCACCTGAGCCGCGCGTGCCGCCGCTGCCGGTCGATCCGCCAGTGCTGGTCGACCCGCCGATGCCGGTTGAACCACCGGTGCTGGTCGACCCGCCGGTGCCGGTCGACCCGCCGATGCCGGTTGAACCACCGGTGCTGGTGGTACCGCCGGTGCTGGTCGTGCCGCCGGTACTGGTCGAGCCGCCGCTGCCGGTCGTGCCGCCCCTGCTGGTGGTGCCACCGCTACTGGTTGTACCGCCACTCGCATCGGCTCCGCCGGACGCGCTGGCTCCCCCTGAGCCCTTCTGCACCGCTGTGCCTGGCGAGTTGTCGCAGCCAACCGCCAGACCGCCAAGACCCCAGGCCAGGGCCAGGAAGACTTTGGCTAATCGATTGCTGAGAGCTTTCCGTTGACGCATGGTCCCTCCACACGGAGTTTCTGCTGGGCCACGGTCCATCGTCGGCCCGCCGATACATAGGTGGATATTCGGCAGTGGCATGCGTCGCCTTGACGGCTCAGGGATCCGCGTGCGCCGCTCTGCCTGCGGAAAGCGACGCGTCAGCGGTCGCTTTGAACATTGGCGCGCGCACTTGGCTTGGATGGAGGATTCGTCGTTCCAGGCTCCGAACCATGCGTGAAGGCCCCGACTATTTTACCCGGATGTCCGGCTTGGGCGGATCCGCCATGCCGAGCCCGATGTGGAAGCTGGGGTGCGGCGGTTGGTTGAAGCCAGTCTGTTCGGCCGACACCTGCATGCGGTATTGCGGATCGTGCATGAGCGTGAACAGGCGGCGGGTGGTGATGTCCGTCGTGGTGTAGATGCGTAAGGCCGCGTTGCCGGTTTCGCGCCAGATCACTTCCTCGCGCCAATCGCCGAAGAGATCGGCGGTCAATACGGGCGTGGCCTTCGATCCGTTGTTCGAGGCGCATTCCGCGCATTCCTGCAGCAGGGTGCCATCGTACTTGGTCACGGATGTCCCGTCTTCGAGCTCGCGAGACTCGTCGGCATCCCAGTAGACGAGAAAATTCATGGAGGGATTAGCGGTGCTGTCGACGAGTGCTCCCGTGGTGGCGGAGATGACCCCGCCCGAGTTGGTGGTCCAGGCCTCGGCGCCGTCGTACAGCGGGGAGACGTCATCGGCCACGCCTCGCCTGGCAGTGGTGGAAAGAACCGGACCACTTGCCACGACCTCGCAGGTGCTGGCATCGTGCACGTCGTAGATGGGACCGCTGCTTGCGGTGTGTGGCATGAAGACCTCCAGCCCCGGCCGCGACGGGATCAGATCGCCCACGTGGAGCGCGTCTCCGTAGCCGAAGCCGGTCGTGCATCTACCGGTGCCGTCGCTCTCGATGGTCGCGGAGCCGTGGATGATCTCCTGCGCCCCGTCGCCGTCGACGTCCGCCATGGCCATGCTGCATGCGCCCTGCCCGGCGTAAGGCGTAGCCGACGCCGCTTCGAACTTCCAGATCTCTGAGAGCTGCCCGTCGCGCCAGTTCCAAGCCGCGATGGTCGATCGGTCGGGGTTCCCGCGCGCCATCAGAATGCTCGGTCGCCCGCTGGCCGTCTTGCCCGCGCCGAGGTCGCTGACGAAACCCGCCGTGGCAAGGTAGAGGTCCATCCAGGCGGCGTTGGTGTCGCCCCACGCGTTCGGATCCCCCCGGGGAGGATCGAAGTTCGCGGTCGCCAGCTCCGCTCCGGTCGGTCCGGCGAACACGGTCAGGTACTCAGGGCCGGTCAGCACGAACCCCGTCGTGTCGGGGAGATTGGCCACCGATCGATAGTCGACGCTCTGGTCGTCGACGGCCGCTGGTCCCGTGTGCAGCGCCGTTCCGGTTCCGTCCCGGGTGCCGGGGGCCGTCTTCACCACGACTTCGGCGTTGCCGTCGCCGTCGAAATCATAGACCAGAAACTGGGTGTAGTGGGCGCCGGCCCGGATGTTCACCCCCAGATCGATCCGCCACAATTTCTTCCCGTTGAGCTTGTAGGCGTCCAGCAGGACGTTTCCCGTGCACCCTGATTGGTTATTGTCGCGGGCATTCTGCGGGTCCCACTTGAGCACGATCTCGTACTCGCCGTCCCCATCCAGATCGCCCACGCTGCCGTCGTTGACGTCGTAGGTAAAACCTTCGCTCGGGGGATCGCAGGTGGGCGAGCCCGGTGTCACCCCCGCTGGAGGAATATCGAGGGGAATCCTCAAATATTTCTGCGCCCAGGTGCTGGCGTTACCGGAGTCTTCCTGTTCCACGCCCGCGATTACGGCGCGGACGGAATAGGATGATGCGCTCGTGCCCTCGGTGTCGAGATAATTGGTGCTGTCGCTGACCGAGGCAATCATTCTGCCGTCGCGGTACAGGTTGAAGCTGATGTTCCCCGGCGTGACCGGATCGTATTCGTAGCCGAACATACGCCAGCCCACGTACACGCCGCCATCGACCCTCACGGCCACCACGCCCCGATTCAGCCCCTCCATCTGGAAGTGACCGGACGAACCGGCGTCCACCGCTTTGTCGAATGGCCGGACGGCTTCGAGGCGCTGGGTGGAACAACCAGCTGCCAGGGACCATGCCGTCAGGTACACGCCCAGTTTCACGGAGAAGCGGATACTAGCAGGACGCAGTTACCTCGACCGGAAATCGCTTCTTGGTCCAAGCGATTGCCTTCAGTCCAGCGCCATTCTGATGATGGGGCAGGGCATGCTTCCTCTGCCACCCTCGCAGCGGTGGACCAGATGGCGCAGCGACTTGGCCATCGCGTGCATTTGCGCGATCCGGGTCTCGAGGTCGCGGATCTTCTCCTGGGCGAGCTTGCGGGCCACTCGGTGATCGCGACAATCGTTGAGCGAGAGCAGATCGGCAATCTCGCCCAGCGTGAACCCGACGCTCTGCGCACGCTTGATGAACTGCAGACGTTGCAGATGCGTGCCGTCGTATTGACGGTAGGTCTTGCCCCCGTTCGGCGTGTCGAGAAGCTCGCGCCGCTGGTAGTAGCGCACCGTCTCGACACCAACGCCCGCGGCCCTTGCCAGCCCACTGATGGTCAGGTTCTTCTTCATGTCCCTTGACTCCGTACCTAGGTACGGAGTGTACGCTTCTGCATAGGGCGATGCCACACACAGGGCGTCGACGCGAACAGGGAGCCGAGCATGGAATCGTCATCGCAAGCCAAACAGACCATCGACCTAGCAGTGGGTGGCATGACTTGTGTTGCCTGCGCCGCGAGGATCGAAAAGCAGCTGAACAAGCTGCCGGGCGTTGAAGCGGCGGTGAATTTCGCCACCGAACGAGCGCACATCCGCTTCGTTTCCGGGCTTGCGAATCCCGAACGGCTGTTGGCGGTTGTGGAGAAGACCGGCTACACCGCCGCCGTGGCCGCTGACGACACGCGCGAGAAGGAGAGGGCCGACAAGGCCGCGGCTTACCGGAGGGAATGGAGAGACTTCGCCATCGCGGCCGCGCTGACCTTGCCGCTGGTGGCGCAGATGGTGTTCATGCTCCTTGGTCTGCATGTCGCGATGGGGCCGCGTGGCCACTTCATCGAGCTTGGCCTGACGGCACCGGTGCAATTCTGGATTGGCCGGCGCTTCTACCGAGGGGCGTGGAAGTCCATACGCGGGGGGGCCGGCAACATGGACGTGCTTGTGGCGCTGGGCACTAGCATGGCGTGGCTATACAGCGCGGTGGTGACGATTGCCGGATCGAGTGGGCGACCGGTCTATTTCGAGGCGTCGGCGACGGTGATCACGCTGGTGCTGCTGGGCAAGATTCTCGAAGCGCGCGCCAAGGCAAAGGCGTCCGCAGCCATCGAGACACTGGCAGCCCTCCAGCCGCAGACGGCGCGCATGGAACGGGATGGCGTGCTGGTGGACGTGCCCGTGGCGACGCTGGTCCCGGGTGACGTCTTCGTCGTACCCGCGGGGGCGGCCGTGCCCGTGGACGGCATCGTGCTTGCGGGCAATTCCGCGGTCAGCGAAGCCATGCTCACCGGTGAGTCCATGCCGGTCGGCAAGGAGGCTGGCAGCGCGGTGTACGCCGCCTCCCTCAATGGCGAGGGACTACTGCGCTGTCGAGCGACTGGCGTCGGCTCGCACACGATGCTCGCCGGGATTATCCGTTTGGTCGGTGAAGCCCAGGGTTCGAAGGCACCTGTGCAGCGGCTTGTGGACAAGGTGGCCGCTGTCTTCGTGCCGGTGGTCACCGTCGTGGCGCTGGTCACTTTGGTTGCGTGGCTCCTGGGCGGAGCCGGCTTCTCGCAAGCCATGATCAACGCGGTTGCGGTGCTGGTCATCGCGTGCCCCTGTGCGCTCGGCCTCGCGACACCAACCGCGATCATCGTGGGAACCGGGCAGGGCGCCCGTGCGGGCATATTGATACGCAACGCCCAGGCACTCGAGCTGGCCGAGAAGCTCGACGTGATCGCGCTGGACAAGACGGGAACCTTGACCACAGGTATCCCCACGGTGACAGATTTGCTCGCGTTCGAGACGGGCGATGATGACCGGTTGCTTCAGCTGGCCGCGAGTCTCGAGCAAGGCTCGAAGCATCCGTTGGCCATGGCCATCGTTGCCAGGGCGCGGGCCGCGGGCATGACGCTCGACGCACCCGACATGGTGCAGTCAACGGCAGGCCGCGGCATCAGCGGCGAGGTGCACGGGGTGCGCGTGCGGGCCGGTTCGCCGGCGTGGCTAGCGGGCGAAGGGCTGGTGCTGCCCGACGTCGGCGCGATCGAACGGGCCGGGCGAAGCGTCGTTGCCGTGGCTGTCGCCGACAAGGTGCTGGGCGTGTTTGGCCTTGCCGATCCGGTGCGCGCAACCTCATGCGCGGCCGTCGCTCGACTGCGCGCGCTCGGCGTCGAGGTCGTCATGCTGAGCGGAGACAATGCCGCAACGGCCGCCGCGGTGGCCAAGGATGTCGGTATCGCCAGCTTCGAAGCAGAGGTCCTTCCAGGGGACAAGGCCGCATCCATCGCGCGCTTGAAGGTCGGTGGCCGCCAGGTCGGCATGGTCGGCGATGGGGTCAACGACGCGCCCGCGCTAGCCGCGGCCGACGTGAGCTTCGCGATGGGCGCCGGCTCGGACGTGGCCATGAGGACCGCGGACGTGACCCTCATGCGCGATGATCTCGGGGCGGTGGCCGACGCCATCTCGCTGTCTCGCGCGACGCTGGCGAAGATTCGCCAGAACCTGTTCTTCGCCTTTGTTTACAATGTGCTCGGCATTCCGCTCGCGGCCCTAGGACTACTCAACCCGGTGATTGCCGGAGCGGCCATGGCCATGAGCTCGGTATCGGTGGTCAGCAGCTCGCTGCTGCTCAAGCGATGGAAACCAGAAAGGAGCAAGTGATGGAAACGACCGTTCTCAAGATTGACGGAATGACCTGTGGCGGCTGCGCCAAGAGCGTCGCGCGTGCATTGACGGCGTTGCCCGGGGTCAGCAAGGCAGAGGTCTCCTTGGAGCAAGCCCAGGCCACCGTGGAGTTCGACCCCAGGCGGGTGGACCCGGCGCGCCTCGCCGAGGCTGTCGAGGACGCGGGCTTCTCCATCCCGTAGTGGGGATTCGGACGACCTCCTGACGAGCATCGGCGTCTCGTTGGCCTTTGAGCAGACAAGTGCCCACTTGCGTGCGAGTTGCGTCCCCGTCCCGTCGGGCAAGAATGTCAGTTCAGCCGACCCGACAGTTTCTTCCAACTCTTCGGTTCCAGAACCATGCGGGCCAAGCCCCTCACCTTCGCGAATACATCGGGCGCGGCTGCCGCCTTCGTCCTTGCCATGAAGCCGGCCCGTTCGGAGGGATTCATGGCTCGGATCATGTAGGTAAGCATCATGCCCATGTCTCGAGGTGAAGTACGGGAGAGGATCTTCTTGAACTCGTCTTCGATCTCGGGGTCGGTGCAGTGCCGATAGAAGGCCTCGGTGAGATCCCGCTCTTCCCGGTCCATGTGGTCGAGGTATCTAGCCAAGAACCGGTTGTACTCCAGGTAGAATTGGTAGCCCGCCAATTCCCGCTCCTGCTCGCGGAGTAGCCGATACCAATGCTTCTCTATGAGGTCGAGTCGATAGTCGATCTCGCGATGTTCCTCACGTGCTTGCTGTGTGGCGCCGGGCTCTCGCTCCTCCAAGAAGGGGAATTGGATCTCATCCTCGATGGCAGCGTGCTCTCGCAGGAAGCGGAGCAGGTTCTCGATCTCCTTGCCCAAGGATTCCACTTCCGCGGCATCGCTCCAATCCAGCTCGCCGATCTGCAGCGCCAGGACCCAAAGTCCCCGGCGCAGACCCTTGTGAACGTTGATGAAGATTTCAGCTCGTCGCTTTAGGTCCATTGGGTTCCTCCGCCCACAAGGCCGGCGTTCTGCTTACGATGGAGGAAGTGTGGCAAAGGATCCGTGTCTTTCACCGCAGGAGTGCGGTTCTGTGGTGTGGAGAAGCTGCGCTACGAAGGGAGAGGGGCCGGGTGATATTTAACCAGCGCGCCGTGCCCCGAGATGGGAGGTGGCGGGATCTGGCAGCTGTCCTGAGGTGCGTCGGTCGCCCGCCCGTTCGAGGCAGACTATTGTAGATGAACGTTTTGCTGCGACAGCACAGCGCCCCAATGGCGACGACGCGTTGACTCTCTGCCCCTGACAGATTGCTTAAATCATGTGGGGCAGTATCTCCTCTGTGGGGTGGTGTCCTCCTTGTGGGATGGCGTGTTTCGAGAGGTGCTGTGCTCTTGCGTGCGCAATTGATGACGCAATTGATGAATGAATTGAACGGACTTCGCGAAAAGATGGTGAAGTCACACGATTGTTGTCATTCCGTCTAGTAGCACCAGGCGATCCTCGAATATACTGCAGGCGTTTCGCGGCGTCCGCCTGCGCCACGAAGCCACCACGGAACCTCGAGGCATGGGCGGCCGAACGCAGCTGGTGTTCGGGGAGAAGTAGTCGATCCCTTCCGAACGAGAAGTTCAAACGGATCTGTGAGATTTGGATCAAGCCAATGGACCAGGTTCAACCACACCTCAGCGTTGTCCAGGGCGCAGCTCTGGCAAACGGCGCAGCAGTGTCCGAATCGCTCAAGGCCGTGGAAACTGTCGTGCCGGTCCGCTCTGCCGCTGCACCGCGACCGGTCGACCGTAAGCGCATCATCAACAAGCTCAACTATCTCAACTTCCAGAACAAGACCGTCATTCTCGCCTTCGAGCACGCGAGGTACGGAGATACCCTGCGCGTTGAGGCGAGGCCGCAGGCGTGCCGGGAGAACCAGGTGCGATGTACCTGGGTCGACGCTCGAGCGGCCCGTGCGATCTCCAGAAACTACGTCTTCTCGTCTCTGTTCGTACCCGACGAGCACAAGCTGCTGCAAGGCATTGGTCAGGTGACGTCGATCGACCAGGAGGGAATCGACATCGAGCTTCCCGATGTCTGCACCGAAGTGCACTCGCGCAGAGTCCTGCGGCACCCCTGTACAGACATCAGGGTTCAGCTATTCACGCATGGTTCCAGATTCGAGGGCACGCTGGTCGACTTCAGCCCGGTCTCGTTTCGCGCCCGCCTTCGTGCTTCGGCGCCACAGAGCTTCGTTTGGCTGGTCGCCGATGATCCCGTGATGGTGGTCCTTTCGAACGACCGGGAGATACTCTTTTCGGGCGACTGCAGAATCGTCAGCAATAGCTGCGGACAGCGAACGCGGGAATACGTACTCGAGCCGGTGCAGGATCGCATCCAGCGTTTCGAGCGCAAGAAGTACCGCAGCGTCCGGAGGCAACTTGTTCCCGCGCCAACGATCGTGTTCGCGCACCCGTTGACCGGCAGGCGGGTTTCGCTCAAGGCGCTGGACCTCTCCGGGTCTGGCCTGGCGGTGGAGGAGAATGCCCGCAACGCCGTTCTCATGCCGGGCCTGATGCTCCCTCGTCTCGAGATCTCCTTCGGCAACAACGTGAAGCTACCCTGTCGGGCACAGGTGGTCTACCGCCAGATACTGGATCCAGAGTCTGAGGATTCTCGCGTCAAGTACGGACTGGCACTTCTCGACATCAAGGTTGCGAATCATGTGCAGCTGGTGGGGCTTCTGCACCAGGCCGATGACCATCGATCTTGTGTATGCGATCAGGTCGACATGGACGAGTTGTGGAGCTTCTTTTTCGAAACGGGGTTCATCTATCCCCGGAAGTACGATTTCATCCAGAAGAACCGGGAACGGATCAAGCAGACCTACGAGAAGCTCTATGGTCGTAGCCCAAGCGTCGCCCGCCACTTCACATTTCAGGACGGCGGCAAGATCCTGGGCCACATGGCCATGGTGCGTTTCTTCGAGAACACATGGCTGATTCACCACCACGCCGCGCGCAGCAACTATACCTACAAGGCAGGGCTGAACGTACTCGATCAAATCGGTCGCTTTATTACCGACGCCTCTCGCTTCGCCTTCATGCACATGGAGTACGTCATTTGCTTCTACCGGCCCGAGAACCGTTTCCCCCAAAGTATCTTCGGCGGTGTGTGCCGCAGTATCGACGATCCGCGGAAATGCTCCGAGGTTGTCTTCGCGTATTTCCATCTGCGCCGTGAAGGCAAGGGCGTCAAGGGAAAGCTAGGCAAGTGTTGTTTGACCAAGGCTGGCAACGACGACCTGCACGAGTTGTCCAGCTTCTGCCGGCACAATGCCGGTGGCTTGATGACGCGCGCGCTGGATCTCGAACCGGGCGATGGCGATCAAGGCAACCTGAGCAGGGAGTTCCACAAGTTGGGATTGAAGCGAGATCGCCAGCTCTTTGCTCTCAAGCGGAAGGATCGCCTCGTGGCCGTCGCCATGGTCAATCTTTCCGACGTCGGGCTAAATCTTTCCGAGCTTACCAACTGCATCACCTTGTTCGTGCTTGACCATCAAGAATTGACCAACAAGATGGTGTGCAATGCCCTTTCCGTTTTGATGAAGAGTCTAGGTCAAGAACAAATCCCGGTCCTGATCTATCCCGAAGCCGCTGCGAAGAGCCTCAAACTGCCCGTCGAGAACCGCTACGTGATGTGGTCGCTCATGCCTCACCACTCTGATGGCTTTCACCGCTACACGAATGCGATTCTTCGAGGGGGTCGAAGGAGCGGGGGCGCCCATGACAACCGACCGTCGCCACCTGTATAACAGTCGAATCATCGACAACTACATACGGTTGATTGAGAAGAAGTACCCGCGGATTCGAGTTGCGGATCTGCTGGACTATGCCGGCATGACGGCGTACGAGGTGGCCGACGAAGGACACTGGTTCGATCAGGACCAAATCGACCGCTTTCACGAGAAGTTGTCTGCTTTGACGAGCAATGCGTCGATAGCACGTGAAGCGGGACGCTATGCCGCGTCTCCCGACGCGATGGGAGCTATGAAGCTCTTCTTCCTCGGGACGATCGGGCCCAGGAAGGCGTATGAGCTGATCGGCAGAGGTGCGCGGAGGCTCACGCGCTCGTCGACCTTCGAATCGCGGACCCTGAGCTCGAACAAGGTGGAGATCACAATCAACTTCGAGCATGGCGTCGAGGAGAAACCCTATCAGTGTGAGAACCGTATCGGCTTCCTGGAAGCAATTTCCCTTCTTTTCGCCCGCACCGCGCCGGAAATCGAGCATCCGGAGTGCATTTTTCGCGGGGGGAGGACTTGCCGCTATATCGCCTCGTGGAGAGCCTCGAAGGCGGACTGGTTCAAGCGTGTTCGCAACTACGCGGCGGTGATTCTCCCCCCGGTAGTTGCCATCGTTGCGATTTTCGCGCCCACCGTCGGGCTCACCCAGTTGTTGCCTGCTGCTCTGGCGATTCTGGCGCTCCTCACATCGCTGTACCTTTCGCTGGAAAAGAAGGAAATGACTGCGAGCTTGCACAGCATGTTCGAGTCGACCCACGAGCTGGTTAAGCAGATCGAGATGAACCACGATAACGCGGTATTGACCAGCGAGATCGGCCAATCCATCAGTGGGCGCTCAGGGTCGGTGGATGTCCTTTCCAGCGTGGTGAAGGCCTGCAAGAAGTGGCTCGACTACGATCGTTGCATGATCTTGCTGGCGGACAGCGGTCGAAGACGCCTGTCTTTCGGTGCGGGATATGGCCACACCGAGCGGCAGATCAAGCTCCTGCGGCAAACCGCATTTCACCTGGATAGAAGGAGCTCGCGCGGCGTCTTCGTGGTCTGCTTCAAGCAGCAAAAGGCCTTCCTGGTGAGCAACCTGCAGGAGATCGAAACGGACCTGTCTATGAAGAGCATGTCCTATGCCCAGGAACTGGGCGCGGAGTCCTTCATCTGCTGCCCCATCGTTAGCAACGGAGAATCGATCGGGGTTCTGGCGGTCGACAACGTGAAGACCAAGCGGCCCCTGGTCGAGACCGATCGGAGCCTGTTGATCGGCGTGGCGGCCGTGGTTGGCATGAGTTTGCGAAGCGAGGAGCTGATCAGATCCAAGGATCGTCAGTTCCGCTCTATCCTGCACGGGCTGGCGGCCAGCATCGACGCGCGCGATCCGCTAACCGGTGGCCATTCCGAGAAGGTCACCGAGTACGCGACGGGGATATGCGACGAGCTTGGGCTGTCACGGGAAGAGCGAGAGGTGATCTCGACGGCAGCGCTCCTGCACGACTATGGCAAGATCGCGGTGCCGGACGCCATCCTGCGCAAGCCCGGGCGGCTCAGTCCTCGGGAGCGCGATCTGGTCAAGATACACGCCGAGCAGACGGAGAAGATTCTTCGCCAGATCAGCTTTGAAGGCAGGTACCGGCAGGTCCCGGCCATTGCCGGTGCTCACCACGAAAAGATTGACGGCAGCGGATATCCGCGGGGTCTTAGCGGCGATGAGATACCGTTGGGAGCCCGGATCATCGCGGTGGCCGACGTCTTCGAGGCCATCACGGCCAAGCGCCACTACCACGAGCCCATACGCAGGGAAGAGGCGATTGCACTGTTGAGGCGCGAGGCGGGCAGAAGCTTCGATCCCCTGGTGGTGGACGCCTTCCTGCGCTTCTACGAGCGAGCCTACCCGGCGCAACTCGAGCTCGATGCCAAGAAGCCGGTGGTGCTGCGGGCGTGCGACGAGACTCCGGTGCCGCTGGAGCCGGCTACCCCCGAGGTCGTTTCCCCAAGCTCATCGTCGAGCGGCGGACTTCCTTCCCTTGCACATGACGAGGGGGGTGTAGAGGAATCTCCTGGGGTGTTCCAGGTAGTCAATCAACTCGCGACGGAACTCGGCGTACCCGCCCGGGTAGTCGCTCGCGAAGAGCCCCGCAGCATTCCTGGTCGCCTCGGCTTTGGATAACCAGTTGAAGCGGTCGGTTTCGCTCAGCTCGCCGTAGATCAGGTGGTGGGCGGACATGCGTACCTCGATATCGACGCATCCCAAGTCGTAGAGGTAGGCATAGAGCTTTCTGCCGACGAAGGGATCGAAAGCATGCTGCTTCTGCATGGCAAACACCATGTTGCGCATGGTCTTTTCCAGCCGCGGGGATGCGCCGAAGTGACCTAGGCAGTTGTTGTCGAGATCGATCAGACACAGAACACCGCCCGGATTCAGAAGCTCGAAGGCATTCTTGGTCATTTCGTAGGAAAGTTGCTCGTAGTACTCGAGCAGGAAGCGAATCCACACGAGGTCGAAGCCTCCCAAGTCTGCGAGCGATTCGCGTGCATCTCTGAGCACGTAGGTAATGCCAGTCGCAGAATAGTGCTCCACCGCGAAGTCGATACGCTGCTGGGCGTGGTCGATCCCCACCACCTCCCCGCCAGGCTGGACCAACCGGTGCAGGATATGGGTGGTCTTGCCGGCGCCACAGCCCAGGTCGACCACGCGCATGCCCGGAACGACGCCGGCCCAGCGGGCCTGCTCCTCGACCAGTTCGGGCTTGGTCTTGCAGTCCAGCCGGAGGGACTCCTCTTCGCTTTCCATGAAATAGCTGGGATCGCTCACGGCCGAGCGAGATTGTTCGACGTGCAACGATCTGTCAACTTCGGCGTGGCTCGATGGGGTTCCCCCCAGTGCCGTCGTCTTACTGCGAAACAAGGTTCGTCATCCAAGGCACCTCGGCCGGCGGCGTGGCCGCGATCTGACTTGACCACCGTTCATCGGTCAGACGGTCGAAATTGGCCGTGGTGAGCTCATGGTATGCGGAGACGACGCCGGCATACGCGCGGGGGCCCGAGCACGTATCGAATGTCACCACCATCAGCCGTGGGAATCCGGTAGCAACGTGCAGCACTTTGCCTACGATGGCTCCTGCCTCGTCCGCCGGCTGCGTGTGCACGTCCGCGATGAGAGTGTCTTGCTTGTCGGCGTCGTCCGGGCTGTAGAACAACTTCGGATACCAGCCATCGGGGCGCTGGATCGTGGTGCATACGACACTTTCGGTCTTGTACTGGACGGCTTGGTTGATGAACGCCATCTGATCGGCGGTGAATGGCAAACCTTGCTCCTGCTGCCGGGCCATGGCCTCGAGCATCGTCGTGGTGTCGGCCAAGGACGCGAAGTAGTTGCCGGCAGCGATACCCGTGCTCGCCTGGTCCAAGCCAAGCTCGGCCACCAATTTCGCGCCACGATTGGCGAACTCGACGATCGCGTGCCAAAGCGCCGGGATGGGCTCGACATAGGCATCGGGAAAGTCACACACAGGAATGCCGGTGTACGACTGCTTGGCGTACAGCAGGTTGTCGTGGCGCAGCTCGGCCCAGGAGGCAAGCTGCATCTGCAGAATGCGCCTGGTCCACGCCTCGCTCGTCACGATAGGCGGCGCGCTCGCGCTGAGGGTTCCGCTCCAATCTGGCGAGGCCGCGCGCAATGCCCCGAGCCAGCTCGTGTACAGGCTTTCCGCAAAGTAACCGGGCTCGTGGCCATCGACCAGCACGCGTGCCTGGTGGAGCGCCTGTGGATAGCCTGGATGCGCCGCGAGGTCCGAGGCGAGGATGTCTGCCGCACCCGAGTTGCCCAAGGCGGCGAACGCCACATCGAGTGGATTCGGCATCATTCGGTAGGGCTCCTCATGCACTCGATCGTAGACGACGTTCGACAGCACCTGCGAATCCAGGGTGAAACGTTGGCCAAGCAAGAGGAAGGCACGGTCGAGCGGGGCGCCCTCATTCCCGGGCTCAACGAACAGGAGTTGGCTGGCGATGCGCTGGATGCCGAACCCGCCGTTGACGATGGCCTGGGCCAACTCCTCGTCGGTCTTGTCGAGCGCGCTCGACCATGCCTCCACACCAAGAATCGTCAGCAACGCGGGAAAGTCGGCCGGGGTCATGTTGTCGGACTCGCCGGAGAAGGCCCGCATGGTCTGGTCGAGCCGGACCCATTCCGGCTGCACCGGAGCGACCAACTTGGCCATCAAGGCCGCGGCTGCGAATTGCCGGCGGTCGAAGGAGACGGCGCCCGTGACGTCTTGCATGAGCAAGCGAAGATCCATCCGCCCTAGCCACATCATCGAACGGAAGTAGGCCTGCAGGCTCGAATTGGCGTAGTGACCGCGCGGCGTGAACTGGGAGAAGTCGACGTAGCGTGGCTGCCCGAACATCGTGACAGTCTCGGCGCCGGTCCCGGCGATGGACTTTGCCACGATGGAGGCGATAGCGGCGCTGTCACCGCCGGCGACGGGGCCGGCCGAACCCGAGTCCAAATTCAGGCTGGCCGCAACGGCCAGGTACTCGTCCACGTCCGCCACGGTCTCCCCGGGCCAGGCTCCGCTCGCCTGTTCGGACTGCAGAGCCTCTCGCATGCCGTCAATGAGCGCCGTCAGCGCCGGCTGGAGTGCGGCGGTTTCCACGTCCTTGAGAATGGCGTCGTACGACCTGTGTACGGCATGCAGGACCGAATCGCCTGAGACGAAGAGAGGCAGATCGTTGGCGTAGATGCCGGTGTACCCCATGAAGAAGGTGCCGAACGATTGCCGCGCCGAGATCGCGAGGCCTGACTTCGAAAGCGTGTCCAGCTCCGCGTTGTCGAGGCGCAAGCTGGAGGCCTGGATCAGTGGCAGGTTGACTGCTTGCGATGGGGCGTAGGGAAGCTGGTCGAGATAGGCCGGATGCCAGCGGGCGAGGAACGCCGTCGCGTCCCCCGGGGTACCTGCCTCCAGCGCTGCCTTTGCGGCGGCGTAGTCGCTCGCGCTGGCAGGCGCCCCCACGTTCACGTCAACCAAGTTCGTTTGGGTGCAGCCCATTCCGCCGCAGGCGCCGGCAAGAGCCAGCCACAAGGACGGAGCAACTCGCACGGCGCCCCGGGGCCAAGAACGCATGTCCAGTCTGGTCATGACCTTTCCCTTTCACCACCGAGGATCGCGCGGAAGCCTCACCGAGTCCACGGGGAGCCCCGCGTTCATGTGACATCCGGCACGGCCGTCCGCATCGTCCCCGACATCGAGGTCACAAACTCCAGCTCGGTGTCTACGAAGCCTTAGCGGCAATCACCCTTCACGAGCGCATACAGTCGACCCTCGGCCATGCCTCCAACGACGGCGCCCAAGCAGGGTCAAAGCCAAGCTCAGCAGCGTCAAGGCTACGCCGCTGCTTCCCGACGGTCGTCCCGCCAGCCTGCAGCCACAGCCCCCCGATGAATCTGAGGGTGGATTCACGCCGTTTGGGCCTCCGTCGACAGCGGGCTGAGGCGCCACAGCACCGTCGATCGGAGAGGTGACTGCGCTATCCATGGTCGCGCCGCCGTCCGCCACCAACCCTGCATCCCCCGACGTCGGCACGCCGGCCTCCGACGACATGGCCAGGTCGATGCGGCTCGTGTCCACGCTTGCCGAATCGGCCGTCGCGCCGTCGGGCGCGGCTGCGTCCATTCGGCTGGCATCTGGCCTGGTCTCGGGACCATCACCGACGGCGGCAGAAGCATCCGGCAGGGAGGCATCCGACGGACGAGCATCGATGCCGGCATCTGGGATCGCGACCGCTCCGGTGTGCTGGACCGTGAAGGTGTAGGGTGCGATGGACGAACCGTTGTTGGCGGACCACACCTTGATGTAGTACGTGCCCGGCGCCGCGGCCTTGAGCGGGCTCACTTGTGCGAGCGTATCGCTGTTCGGGCCGAACAGCGAAATCGCCGTCTCGATGAAGGGCGGCCACACTGTCTGGGTCACGGTCAGATCACCGACCGCGGTGGTGGTGAGGGAGAACCAATCCACATCCTGCGTTCCCGCAGTCTCCTTCGATGGTGCGATGGTATCGGAAACCGGAACACCAACGGCGATGGGTACCGCACCGGTGGCACTGTTCTTCCCGCCGTCGATGTCGTTGCCGGTTCCGGCCTTGGTGAGGCTGACGGAAAAGGTGTAGGGCTCGATGGAAGAGCCATCATTGGCTGAGGACACCATGACGTAGTAGGTGCCCGGCGCCGCTGCTGGGGCGGGGTTGGTCTGCGCCAGCGTGGCGCTGTTCGGGCCGAACAGTGCGATCCTGGTCTCGATGAAGCCTGGCCAGGCCGTCTGCGTGACGGTCAGGTCGCCCACCACGTCGGTGGTGAAGGAGAACCAATCCACATCCTGGACACCCGCGGTTTCCTTCGACGGCGCGATGGTGTCGGAGATGGAAGTGCCGACGGTGATTGGAACCGCCCCGGAGGCAGCGTTCTTTCCGCTGTCTATGTCGTTCCCCGTCCCCGCCTCGGTCAGCGTCGCGGTGAAGGTGTAAACGTCGGTGGATGTACCGGCGTTGGCGGACCACACCTTGACGTAATAGGTGCCAGGGGCGGCAGCGGTCACCGGATTGTTTTGCTCGGTCGTCTGATTGTTGGGGCCGAAGATGGCGATGCGAGTTTCGATGAATGGAGGCCAGGCGGTCTGGGTGACCGTCAAATTGCCCACCACATCGGTGGTCAGCACGTACCAATCGATCTCCGTTTCGGTCGCTATGGTGCCCGAGACTGGCGACCCGAGTGCGATTGGTGTTTCCGCCGCGGTCGCATTGGTCGCGGAAAGTACGGACAGGAGGATGGGGACGGCCGACAGACGGAGACACTTCATGTTTTCACCCCTACTCTTCATTGACCAAGAGCAATTTTGCGTCGAGCGCCGACAGAATAACGCATTTCAGGTCCGTTGTCTCCGTAGCGTTGCCGCCTTTGGTATCGGACGGCACCCGTTGATTTGAACTGGCCAAGATCGAGGGTAGCGGTCGGTACCGCCAAGGGTTGCTGCACGAATGCGCGGAAAGCCACGGCCAGTGCGCTCCCTGGCGCCACGTGGAAGTCACGCCTGGTCGGCGCCAGCAATGCTCATCGTCACCCTCTTCGGGTGAAGGGCACTACAGGAAGTATTTGATCAGGTTGGACAGCCCGAGCCCACTCGTGGTCACCTGGAAGGCAGGCACGGGAAGGCTCCCGAGACGCCCGTCGTGGAGGTGACGAGAGACGGGAAGTACGCTACCCCGGTCTCCACGGCTAGGTCTTCTCGGCCACTGCGACCACGACGCGGGACGATCAGGCGATGACACCGCGCTTGCGCAGCAAGTCGACTACAGACCGCGCGCACTCGCCGATTGACAGCGCGCCTGTGTCGAGCACGAGCTCCGGCTTCGCAGGTGCTTCGTAGGGATCGTCGATGCCCGTGAACCCCTTGATCTGGCCGGCACGCGCCTTCTTGTACAGGCCCTTGGGGTCGCGTTCTTCGCAGACCGCGATGGTAGGAGCGATGTGCACCTCGATGAACGAATCCGGCTGTAGGGCGCGGGCCTTATCGCGGTCGGCACGGTACGGGCTGATGAACGCGGTCAGGTTGACGATGCCGGCGGAGGTGAACAGCTTCGCAACCTCGCCGATGCGCCGAATGTTCTCCTCGCGGTCCGCGGCCGAGAAGCCGAGGTTCTTGTTGAGGCCGTGGCGGATGTTGTCGCCATCGAGGACAAACGTGCTCACCTTCATCTCGTGGAGCAACGCTGCGACCGCGTTCGCAATGGTGGACTTGCCAGACGCGGAGAGGCCGGTGAACCAGATGGTGGCTCCCTTGTGGCCGTGGAGTTTCTCGATCTCCTCGGTCGTGACGTTGTGCTCGTGCCAGGTGATGTTCGTCGCTTTTTGCTCGGTCATGGTGTGGATCTCCCTTTCGGTGACAATACGCAAGGCCTACAGGCCGGCCGTCTCGATGTGGCCCCGAAATTCGGATTCCTCTGCTCCCCAATCTCGAGCGGGCACGTTCTTGACGAAGGTTAGGATATGTTGGACGCATTCGGCCACCGACTGCTTCGCGGTATCGAGGTAGAGGGCCTCGGCTGCGGTAGGTGGCTCGTAGGGTGCGTCGACCCCGGTTAGGCCGACGAGTTTGCCCGCAGCCTGCGCTTCGTACAAGCCCTTGTTGTCTCTCGTGCGCAGAACTTCGAGGGGTGCGGTCACGTAGACTTGGTGGACAGCCACCTCCTGGGCAGCCACGCGGATGTGGCCCAGGGCGCGGTTGCGCACCTGGCGATCCGGCGCGATGCAGGCGACGATCACGTCGTTCCCCGCTCGGACGAAGACGCCCGCCATCTCCGCCATTCCAATCACGTTGACGACTCGATCCTCCGGGCTCAGTCCCAGATGGGGCCAGAACTGCTTGCGGATGAAGTTGGCGTCGACGATAGCGCATGGCGTGGCGAACTCCCGTTTCATGGCCGTCACCAGGCGTTCGCCAATAGCGGACTTGCCCGCTCCTGGAACTCCCGTGATCCAGATTACGCGCTTCATCTAGGTTCCTTTCTTCTTGGGTTGATGGGGCTACTGCATCTCCAGAAAGCCGCTCGGACACATGTCCGCGCACTTCCTGCAGCCGTCGCAAATGGAAGTTGACAAGTCGAAGTAATTCCCGCCCAGGGTGGGTGCTCGGATCTTGGTGAAACAGCCGGGCGTGCAGTACATCCAGCAGCGCTCGCACCCGAAGCATGTGCCGCAGCTCAAGCAGCGAGCGGCCTCGGCGGCGGCGTGGTTCTTGGTCAGACCCTGGTCGACCTCGACCCACAGCAGCCGGAGGCTCTGTTCGCTACTGAGCACGTGCGACGCCACCCGAGGCAGTGGGTCGTAGAGATCGAGCTTGACACGTCCGGTGCTGATGGGTTGGTGGACGGCAGGGGGGTGGAGTTGCCGGCCGGTCAGATGGGCATCGATGCTCGTGGCGGCACGCAGCCCTTCCTGGATCGAACGCGCGGCAATACCGAGCAGGAGGTTGTCGCCCCCCGACCACACGCCTGGAATCGACGTGTGTCCCCATTCGTCGACCTGCTCGGGCGAGAAGCCATCGCTGAAGCCTAGCGAGCCCCAGTCCGGAGTTTGGCCGCAGGCGGAGATGACCGTGTCGGCCGCCAGGCGTCGAGACGAACCGCCGACGGCGCGAGGGAGCCGAACCCCGCTGGCGTTGGGTGGCCCCAGTTCCGCCGGCTGCAGGACCACGCCAGTAGCGCGCCCGGCCTCGTTCCTGGCGATGGCGACGGGCATGATCGCGTACTCGACGGTGATTCCTTCCTCCGCGAGCTTTTCCAGGTCCTCTTCGTCCTTGGTGTGGCCGCGCAACAGGGTGACGGTCATCGTTGGCAGCCGCAGCGCCCTTCCCACGCGGCAGGCAACGCGTGCCACGTCGATCGCGGTCTGCCCGTCACCGACCACCACCACCTTCGCCCCGATGAAGAACTTCGCCGCCGAATTGGCGCTGCGAAGAAATTCTACCCCTGATAAGACGTCGCTACCTGCCCCTCCGGGGACGTCGATGGCGCGTCCCAGGTGGGCGCCGATGGCCACGAAGACCGCATCAAAGGTTGTCCGTACCTCCTCGAAGGAGATGTCGGTTCCCACCTGGACACCCGTGCGGATCTCGACCCCGAGCTTGCACAGCCGACCGATTTCGGCGTCGAGCACGGCGCGCCCGAGCCTGTACGCGGGTATGCCGTAGCGAAGCATGCCTCCCGGTTGGGGGTAGGATTCGAAGACCGTGACCAGGTGACCTCTGCGGGCCAGCTGGTAGGCGCACGACAATCCGCCCGGTCCAGCGCCCACCACGGCGACCTTCTTGGGGAAGCGGGCTGGCGCGTAGGTGATGCGGTCCAGTTCCAATCGGCGCGAGATTCCCCAGTCGCCCACGAAGCGCTCGAAAGCGGAGATGGCCACGGGCTCGTCCTTTTCAGCGCGATTGCAGTGCTGCTCGCAGGGATGGGAGCAGACCCGTCCCAAGACCGCCGGGAAGGGATTGGTCTCCGTGATCAGGTGCCATGCTTCGTCCCAGGCTGCATCCTCCTCGAGGCCCAGCTTGGAGCGTTGGGCTACCACGCCCATGGCGGCCCTGACATTGTTGAGGCTCGGGCAATGGTTCTTGCATGGCGGTGTCTTTTCACGCTGTTGGGGCCGTTCTCGGGAGTTGGAGAAACCCGTTCCACCGCGCACGACGAAGGTCTTGCTCTTTGCAGTCTTCTTGAGGAGCGTCATGCTGCCCGCCAGCGGTAGGCGTCAGTGCAAGCAATGGGCCGCAAATGCAGCGGGCTAGATCATAATATAATCATATACTTATCTCTGTAAGATGGATTTCGACCATATTTGACGGTTGTATAGTGCAGCTGACTGTCATATTTGACGGAAATGAACGAGCTGCAGGTGTGGAGGGCGCTGTCCGCTCATCCGGGTCTGAACGAATCCGTCCGTGGCATCACTGCTGTTCTCGGGCGGGACTCTCCGGTCGTGGGTTTGGTCGTGCTTCGCATCGATTTGCCACAGCGACAACCGCACGTCGTGGCCATGGACTGGGTCGAGCATCCACGCTATTCAATTCCACCCCGCCTGCAGCTGGTGGACGGACAAGTCGAGCTGATTCTCGCGTGGTGCAGAAGCGGCGAGGCGCGTACGGCCCGGCCGAATCGAGGCTCGCGAGGATCGGGTGACGCTGGCTCGCCGCGAACCATTGCGACGGGGAGCAGGAACCCTTCGAGGGTTCCTACGTCGGATGATGTGTTGGACGCCTTGTGGCCGGCGCCGGATAGCCAAGCGGTCTGGATGGCTCCCCTCGGAGGTGATGGCGACAGTCCGGCCGTGCTGTTGTTGTTCCTGCGCGATGGGCCAGTGACCCCGGAGGATGAAAGGCGCATGTGCCAGATCGTCGAGCCATTCACCGTCGCCTTGGACAACGATCGGCGCGTACAGGAGCTAAAACGACTGAACCAGGCCTTCGAGGCGGACAAGCGCGCCCTGCTCGACCGTCTCGATCGGCAAGAGATTGGCGAGGTGATCATCGGCGCCGAGACCGGCCTTGCCGAGGTCATGCACAAAGTTCGCCTGGTCGGCCCGACCGAGGCCCCGGTACTGGTACTGGGAGAAACCGGGAGCGGCAAGGAGGTGATGGCTCGGGCCGTTCACGCCTGCTCGCCACGCCACAAGGGGCCCATGGTGCGAGTCAATTGCGGCGCCATTCCGCCCGGTCTCGTCGACTCCGAGCTATTTGGTCATGAGCGCGGCGGATTTACCGGCGCGGTTGCCACTCGGCAGGGGTGGTTCGAGCGCGCCGACGGCGGTACCTTGTTCCTCGACGAGATCGGAGAGTTGACGCTGGATGCTCAGGTGCGGCTCTTGCGTGTGCTGCAGGACATGACGATCGAGAGAGTTGGAGGAACGACACCAATCGGCGTAGACGTCCGTGTCATCGCGGCCACCAATTGTGCCTTGGACGACCTGGTTCGCGTCGGCAGGTTCCGCAAGGATCTCTGGTACCGCCTGAGCGTCTTTCCGTTGCATCTGCCACCGCTGCGGGCTCGGCCGCACGACATACCCAGCCTGGCGGCTCACTTCGCCGCCAAGGCGGGCCGACGATTGCACGGCTGGCCGTTGGTTCCCTCGGTGGAGGATCTGGAGGCGTTGCTCTCCTATGATTGGCCAGGCAACGTGCGCGAGCTGGCCGCCGTGATCGAGCGTGCCGCCATTCTGGGCGACGGGCGCACGCTGCATGTGCGCGCCGCTCTGGGAAAGGCCAAGGGCTCCTTCGCCGCAATGCCAGGCGTCGAGGCGCCGCTTACTGCATCCGACGAGTTTCCACGGCTCAACGACGTCGTCCGCGCGCACATCGAAAGGGCTCTCGAGCGCAGTCGCGGACAGGTAGAAGGCCGCGCGGGGGCGGCAATTCTTCTCGGCGTGAATCCTCACACGCTTCGCGCGCGCATGCGCACGCTCGGCATCAAGTGGGATCGGTTTCGGGCAAGGAGCAGGTCAGGATAGCCGAATCACCTACAAGTGCTCGTCGATCGCGAGCACCTCGGGATCGACGGGGGTATCCAATAGCGCTGCCTTCTGCGTCTGTTCCAGTCCTGGTTTTGCCATCGTCGGATCGGAAGCCAGACCGTGGAGCTTCATCTTGCGCCACAGCGTGCTCCTCGATATGCCGAGCTCTCGTGCCGCCAAATCCTTCCGCCCCGAGCTGCGCCTCAAGGCATCGCGTATCACGTCCAACTCCGCTCGTGCCAGCGGGGCGGCCGACGTCATGGACGCGAGATCTGGTGCATTGGGGATGCCGCGTAGGATGTGCTCGGGAAGGTCATCGAGCTCGATCGTGTCACCGCTGCTCAGGACGAAGGCATGCTCGATGGCATTTTCCAGCTCACGCACATTGCCTGGGAAGGGGAATCGAAGAAGGGCGTTCATGGCGGGCTGAGAGATCGAACGAACGCGCCTGCCTTGGACGGCGTCGAAGTGGGCGATGAAATGGTCGACGAGGATGGGAATGTCCTCGATGCGGCTGCGCAGCGGCGGCAGGACGATGCGCACGACATTGAGGCGAAAGAAGAGATCCTGACGGAATCGCCCGGCCGCAACCTCCTCGCCGAGGTTGCGATTCGTCGCAGCCAGGACCCGCACGTCGGCTCGGTTGGCCTTCGTCGATCCCACAGGGGTGTATTCGCGCTCTTGGAGGACCCGCAGGAGCTTGACCTGCACGGCGGGGGAGAGCTCGCCAACCTCGTCGAGCAGCATGGTCCCCCCTTCTGCCTGATGGAAGCGGCCGGGCCTATCGGAACGAGCATCGGTGAACGCGCCTCGCACGTGACCGAAAAACTCCGATTCGACGAGCGACTCGGGAATAGCCCCGCAGTTGACCGCCACAAACGGTCTCGCGGCTCGCGGTCCCATCCCGTGGATGGCACGGGCGACGATATCCTTCCCACTCCCCGGCTCGCCCTCGATGAGAACCGTTGCGTCACTGCGCGCCACCCTCGGGAGCATGTCGCACACACCCTTCATCGCGGGGGACCTGGTCAGGATGGGCTCGCGCGCCATGCGCACATGAATCTCGGTCGGTGAAGTCGCGGCCTCGGCAATTTCCCGAAACATCTCGACGCCGCCGACTGCCCGCCCGCGGCGGTCCAAAAGCGCCGCCGAGCTGACGGAAACCCGCAAAGCGGCACCATCTCGCCGATGGAGGATCACCGCGCGATCGCAGGGGGATGGTCCCGACTCGCCGCCGCGACGCAGGAAGCACGCCCCTGAGCACAGGTCCGCCCGAAAGGTTGCGGAACAAGGCTTGCCGATGACTTCCTCACGGCAATAGCCGGTGATCCGTTCGGCGGCCGTGTTGAAGGATGTGATTCGCGTGTCGCGGTCGACGGTGAATATGCCGTGCGGGATGTTCTCGTAAATGAGGTCCGAGAATCGTGGATCGCAGAGCACGGTTGAAGGCTACCGCGCGCGTCTCATTCCTGCAACATGCAACATCGACGCGTATCAACAATGAAACGCAGTCCGAGCGTGTTTCTGAACGAGAGTGGCCAATCAACTGCTCCTCGCCATCAAATGCTGTCCCACATTCTCGATGGACGATGTTGGCAAGTGAATTGCTTTAGCGAAGGTCACAGGCGGAGTCGTCCGTTGCACGAAGGAGCCAATAGAAGACCATGCGCCTCGATCCCTCAGTACCCATCGAGCCCGTGGAACGAATCCCGCGGGGTGTGCGACCAGAACAGTCGATTCAGGCGGCACTGCCTGGGCTGACACCTCGGCGCCAAGCCGGAAGTCTGCAACGGCCGCAAGATGTGGGGCGAGGAGTGCCCATGCGGCTGCGTGGAAATGTGTTGAATGGGAGCGTGTTTCGATGAAAGGCGATGCGCCGTCTCGGGTGGAGAACATCTCCGTCAAGTACAACGTCGAGCCAATCCCGCCCACCGATCGACCTCGTCGCTTCCTGGAGGTGATGGGCAGTGTTCTCAAACACTCCAACTACGGTTGGGTGCTCGACCACTTCGCTCGCATGGCGGGCAAGTGCGCTCGCTGCGCAACGGCCTGCCCGGTGTATGAGTGCACCGGCCGCTCCACCGACGTGCCGTGCGCACGGTCCGAGTTGCTGCTGCGCATCTACCGACGCCACTTCACCTCGGAGGGGAGGTTGTGGGCGCGCGTTCTCGGTACCCCGCCACTTGCCGACCGAGACATCGACGAAATGGCGGAGGCCTTCTACCGCTGCACCGCTTGCCGGCGCTGCAATTCCCGATGTCCGATGGGCCTCGACCACGGCCTGGTCACCCACCTCGCTCGCTACATCTTGTCCGAAATAGGCATCGTGCCCAAGGCACTCCATGTCGCGGTTCGCGAGCAGCTCAGCGGCAAGAGCGGAAACACATCCGGCGTCCCCGTACCGGCGCTGCTCGACACGCTGGCCTTCCTGGAGGACGAGCTGAAGGAGAAGTTCGCGGCGGACATCAAATTTCCGGTTGACGTCCAGCGGGCCGAGTATGTCTTCTTTCCGGCGGTGAGCGACTACCTGCTCGAGCCCGACACGCTCATGGGACAGGCCGCCGTCTTCTATGCCACGGGTGACTCCTGGACCATCGGCACCGGGTACTTCGATGGGATCAACTACGGTCTCTTCTACAACGATCGCTTTCTCGAGGACATCGTTCGCAAGGAGGTTGCCGAGGTTCGTCGCCTCGAAGGGCGCAAGGTTCTCATTGGCGAGTGCGGGCACGCCTCGCGCACGGCCAAGGGCTTCATACCGACCTATGGCGACGCCAATCCCCCGGAAGTGATCAACATCCTCGAATACACCGACCGGGTCATCCGCGATGGCAAGCTGAAGCTGAATCGCGACGCGGTTACCGAGCGGGTCACCTACCACGACCCATGCAACCTTGCGCGCTCCAACTGGGTGGTCGAGCAACCACGGCGTATCTTGCGCGCGTTCGTCAAAGACTTCGTCGACATGGAGCCGCACGGGCGCGACAACTACTGCTGCGGCGGGGGCAGCGGAACGGTATCGGTGGACGAGATTCGAAAGTTCCGCACCTCGATTGGGGGTAAACGCAAGGCCGAGCAGCTTCGAGCGACGGGCGCCCGCCTCGTGGTTGCCCCATGTGCCAACTGCAAGAAGCAGCTACGCGAGGTGATCGAAGACCATCACTTGGAAATGGAAGTCGTAGGCCTGCACGACCTCATCCTGCGTGCCATCGAGATCCCGAGGCAGTCATGAAATTCCTGATCGAATTTGGGCGTGGTCCGCTCTTCCAGTTTGCCGTCGCGCTTGCCGTGCTCGGTCTCCTGCGGCACGCGGTTCTGAGCGTAGGTGGGTTCTTGCGTGCGCATCGGCGCGCCGGGGACAAGCGCATCGCTTTCGGGCCGGTGGTCATGCGCACCCTCGTGACACTGAATCCGCTGCGCTACTTCCACGGCGAACGCTGGCTGTACAGCATCGTATCGACCGTCTTCCACGTTGGGTTGCTGCTGGTACCGATTTTCTACCTCGGGCACATCCGGCTGTGGCGGCGGGGCATCGGCATTGGCTGGCCGGGGTTGCCGATGTCGGCGGCCGACGTGCTCACCCTCGTCACGGTGGTCGCTGGCTTGCTCCTGGTCGCCGGGCGCGCCAGATCGGCCGCATCTCGCCGGATCAGCCGCCCGCAGGATTGGTTCTTGCCGCCGCTGATTGCGCTGGAGTTTCTGAGCGGGTACTGGCTCGCCCACCCGGCCGAAAACCCTTTGGGCCTTTCGACCATCACGCTGCTGCACGTGTGGGGCGGTGACCTGCTCCTGTTCATCACGCCCTTCACGAAGATCACCCACTGCGTGATGCTGCCGTTCTCGCAGCTCGTGTACGAGATGGCGTGGCGGCTGGTGCCGGGCGCGGGTCGAGACGTGGTCAAGACGCTCGGCAAGGAAGGAAAGCCCATATGAAGGCCATCCTGACCGACGTGACGAAGTGTATCGGCTGCGAAAAGTGCGTCGCCGCGTGCGTGACCGAGAACAAGCTGCCGGCACGAATCCTTGCGCGCTGGAGCAGGGACGACGGCCTGTCGGCGGAGCGCTACACCGCGATCTTGCACAAGGGGAAGAGCTACGTTCGCAAGCAGTGCCGACACTGCCTCGAGCCGGCCTGCGCGTCGGTATGCCCCGTCGGTGCGCTCCGCAAGACGCCGGAAGGGCCAGTCACCTATGACAGCACCCGCTGTCTCGGATGTCGCTACTGCATGATGGCGTGTCCCTTTGGGATTCCACGCTATGACTGGGCCTCGGCTGTTCCCTACGTGAAGAAATGCAGTATGTGCTACGAGAACCGCCTCAAGCTGGGGCGACAACCGGCCTGCACCGAGGCCTGCCCCACGCAAGCCACCATCTTCGGCGAGCGGGACCATTTGCTCGACGAAGCGCACAAGCGTCTCGGGGAGGCAGGTGGCAAGTATCAGCCGCGCGTCTACGGTGAGAGCGATGTCGGTGGTACGTGCGTTCTCCTTCTCTCGCCAGTGCCGCTCGACTTCCTCTATCTGGGAAGAGGGCAGGGGACACGGACGCTCCCGGGCCTGACCGCCAACGCCATGGCTGCAGTGCCACCCGCGTTCGTGCTGGTTGGGGCGGCGATGGGCGGCCTGCACTGGATCATAGGCCGTCGCGCGAGGCTCGCGGGGCGAAGTGAGGTGTCTTCGGATGCGTCGTTGCTGGACAAGAAGGAGAAGGACCAATGAGGCGCCTCCTTGTGACCAAGGCCTTGCTGTGGTTCCTCGTCGGTGGTGCGCTGGCGCTTGCGGTGTTTCGCTTCGTACGAGGCCTGGGCGCAACCACGGCACTTACCGACCTCACGCCCTGGGGCTTCTGGATCGGCTTCGATGTGATGGGCGGCGTCGCCCTGGCGGCCGGCGGATTCGTCATCGCCGCCACTGTCCATGTGTTCCGCCTCGAACGGCTGCACGCCGTCGTACGGCCGGCCGTGCTCACCGCATTCCTCGGCTACCTGGCGGTCATCGTTGGGCTTCTCTTCGACCTCGGACTGCCGTGGAACATCTGGCACATGATGATCTTCTGGAATCCACACTCGCCGCTCTTCGAGGTCGGCTGGTGCGTGATGCTCTACACCACCGTGCTCAGCCTGGAGTTCGCTCCGGTGCTTTTCGAGGCTGCTCGACATGGGGTACTGATGAAGGCCCACCGGGTGCTCAAGCGGGCCACCCTCCCACTCATCATCCTCGGCATCATGCTCTCGACGCTGCACCAGTCATCGCTGGGCTCGCTGTTCCTGATCATGCCACATCGGCTACACCCACTTTGGTACACGCCCATCCTTCCCATCCTGTTCCTCGTTTCCGCGGTCGGCCTTGGCCTGATGACCGTGTTGGTCGAGTCCCTGGCGAGCGCCTGGCTTTATGAGCGGGAGGCGGAGCTCGACCTGTTGCAGAGGCTTGGCCGCGCCGGCGCGTGGGTTCTCGGGAGCTATGCCGTTCTGCGGGTGGGGGATGTGCTGGTGCGGGGCCAGGGTCCGTCCATTCTCGCCGGAACTTTCGAGTCCTGGCTCTTCGTCGTCGAGTTGCTTCTCGCCGCGATCGTGCCTGCCGCGATGCTGTCCTTGCCCAGGGTTCGCAGGAGCGCACGTGGTCTGGCGACCGCTGCGGCGTCGGCAGTCATGGGCTTCGTGCTCAATCGCATCGATGTCGGCGGGCTGGCCATGGTCAGCGCGACCGGCACGCGGTATGTGCCGTCGTGGATGGAGATTTGGGTGTCGCTCGGGCTCCTGGCGGCGGCCGCTCTTGCCTACTTCTTCGTCGCCGAGCGCTTCCACCTGTTTCAGGCCGGGCCGGTCGACCGGGAACAATTCCGCTATCGGATTCCCACCTTCGACGCGAGCAGCCTCGTCCTCCAGCCAGATCCGTATTCGGGCGGAGTAGCTCGCTACTCACTGGCGGGGGTTCTTGGTGCGTGCGCGGTACTGGCGCTTCTGCCACACAGCGCGATTGCGGGAATGGCCACGGTGCTCCAGCCGGTCACACCGCCCGGCTTCGGAGACCAAATCGTTATCGATGGGAATCGCGCCCGCGAGGCGATTCTCTTCGATCACAAGAAGCATGTGGAGCGCGAGGGTGGCGACAATTCATGTCCCGTCTGTCACCACCTCGTGCTTGCGGGCGGGCGTGGCACCGGCTGTGCCCGTTGCCACCGGGACATGTACCAGACGACCTCCATCTTCGATCACGACTTGCACGCGGCCCGAGTTGGCCCCGGCCGAGGATGCGCCCTGTGCCATGGCGACGCAAACGCGCCGAAGGATCTGGCGCACACCAAACCGTGCCTCGAGTGTCACACCGGGATGGTGCCCGCGGGAGCCGCCAACCAGCCTCGCTCGGGCCGGCTCTCCCCGATCGCGAGTGGATACGTCTATGCTCTCCACGACACGTGTATTGCCTGTCATCAGAAGCGGGCCCAGGACGCGCGTGTCGGCAAGCCGGCACTAGGCCAGTGCGCTACCTGCCACGCCGGGAAGGTACCGGCCTTCGACCCCGGACGGCCAGACGACCGTCAGCCTCGGTGAGAACCGTGTCGAAGGTCAGCCCTCTGTCGGGTTCCGTCGCATCTCAAGACGCCACATTAGGGGTTCAGTGACCCCGGTCAGCTTCATCACCGATCGAGAGCGCGCATCCCTCTTGGATAGGGTGCCAACCGGCGTCTTCATCATGAACGAGGAGCTTCGAGTGGTCGATCACAACCGCGCCTTTGGCGAGTGGTTCGGGCATTCCATCGGGCTGCTGTGCCACCAGGCCTTGCGTGGTTGTGACGAGCCCTGTGTGCCGTGCCCCGCTCACGACACACTCAGTGACGGACAGGAACGAGTCACCGAGCACCCGGACAGCGGTCTCGGGGGGCGTGAGACCCACTTTTTGGTGCGTCTTGGCCGAATAATCGTGGATGGGGTGCCGCTTCTGGCCGGGATGGTGACGGATACCAGCGATGCGAAACGACTGCAGCGAGAGTTCCAAACGCTGTTCGAACAGGTTCCCTGCTTCGTCGCGGTCATCAACAAGGATCTGCGCATCGTTCGGGCCAACCATGCCTGCCGGCGCACGTTCGGCGAACCGCAAGGACGCCACTGCTACGAGTTCTTCGCCGGCTCACGCACACCCTGCCAACCGTGTCCAGCGCTCGACACCTTCGTCGACGGCCGATGCCACAGCTCGCGCCAGGTCGGTCGTTCGAAGTCTGCAGGCAAGATCGATCACCTTGTGTCCACGGCACCTCTCGGTGGCGAAGGCAGGCCTCCGGTACACGTTATCGAGATGGCCATCGACGTGACTGCGCACCGCTGAGTCGCCACAGCTCCATCAAACGGCTTTATAGATCACCACGAATTCTTGTGAATTGACACTCTGACATCGCTGCGGCAAAAGCCTTCCATAGTCAACGCGGAGTCGCACGACAGGCTTTGCGGCGGTTGTCGGCT
>Ga0210133_1000132_pt1 | contig 28612 bp, 21 predicted proteins | sample Joice_ThreeSqC_D_2_FD_184874 | JGI IMG/M metagenome (GOLD analysis project Ga0210133, IMG submission 184874) | Wetland microbial communities from San Francisco Bay, California, USA, that impact long-term carbon sequestration - Joice_ThreeSqC_D1... | ecosystem: Environmental > Aquatic > Marine >...
AGGCGAGCCTGCCCTTTCGCGTGCGCAGAATCATGCGGAAGGCGGTGAAGAGCAAGATGCCACCGACCACGATGAAGGGCAGGTAGTGGCGCATGGCGAACGAGAGATCAATCACGAACTGCGTGGGGGCGGGCAGCTTGCCGCCGCCGAAGTCCTTGAACATCTTCTCGAACACGGGAATGACCTTGGTCAACAAGACCACAACCACGATGCCCGCGATGAAGAGCACGATGAGTGGGTAGCTCATGGCGCCTTTCACGCGCCGCTTGAGCTTCTGGTTCTTCTCCATGTACTGGGAGAGTCGGTTCAGGATGGTGTCTAGGATGCCGCCTGCCTCGCCGGCAGCGACCAGGTTGACGAACAGGTTGTCGAAGACCTTGGGAAAGCGCTTCATCGCGTCCGAGAGCGTGAGTCCCCCTTCGACGCTGCCGCGAATCTGAGACAGGATCTTGCCGAAGCGCTTGTTTTCCGCCTGCACGGAAAGAATCTCCAGGCACTGCACGATGGGCAAGCCGGCATCGATCATCGTGGCGAACAGACGCGTGAAGATGACGATGTCCTTGGTCTTGACACCGGTGCCGATGGTCGGCAGCGTGATCTGGATGGGCTGCTTCTTCACCGAAACCGGCGAGAGCTGCTGCATCTTGAGCTTGTTGTGGACAGCCTCCTCGTTCTCGGCCTCCATCACGCCCTTCTTGACCTCGCCCGTGCGCGCACGGGCTTCCCACATGAAGGCCCTCGTCTTGGCTGCCATGACCTACTGCCCTCTCCCCATGGGTCGGCCGACCACCCGGCCGGGCGATGAGGCCCCGCCGGTCGAGATGATCTGTTCCAGCTCTTCGGGTTCGGAGCTGTGGGCCATCGCCTCTTCGAGCGTGATGAGCCGGCGAAGGTAGAGACTAGCGAGGCTCTGGTTCATGGTCTGCATCCCCGACTTGCCCTGTCCTATCTGCATGATGGAGTAGATTTGGTGAATCTTGTCCTCGCGAATGAGGTTGCGAACGGCTGCGTTGGGGATCATCACCTCCAGCGCGGGAACACGCCCTTGCCCCGAGGCGCGCGGCAACAAGGCCTGGCTGATCACCCCCTCCAGCACGAACGATAGCTGGGCGCGGATCTGCGACTGCTGGCTCGGGGGAAACACGTCGATGATGCGGTTGATGGTCTGCACCGCGGAGTTGGTGTGAAGGGTGGCAAAGCACAGGTGGCCCGTCTCGGCCGTCACCAGCGCGGCCTCGATCGTCTCGAGATCGCGCATCTCGCCGATGAGCACGACGTCGGGATCCTGGCGCAAGATGTACTTCAACGCCTTCTTGAAGGTTTCGGTATCGGCGCCTATCTCGCGCTGGTTGATCAGGCACTTCTTGTGCGGATGCAGGTACTCGATCGGGTCCTCGATGGTGATGATGTGCTCGTGTCGCTCGGCATTGATCTTGTCGATCATCGCGGCCAGCGAGGTGGTCTTGCCCGAACCCGTCGGACCGGTCACCAGCACCATGCCGCGCGGCTTGTTGCACAATTCCTCGACCACCGGCGGCAGGCCGAGGTCGGCGAAGCTCTGGATCTTGAAGGGCACGGTACGGAACGCGCCGGCCACGGCACCCCGTTGCATGAAGAGGTTGGCGCGAAAGCGAGCCACCCCGCGCACGCCAAACGAGAAGTCGAGCTCCCTGTCCTCCTCGAAACGTAGCTTCTGCGTGTCGGTCAACACCGAATAGCAGAGTTGCTTGGTGTCGACAGGCGAAAGTTGGTTCACGCGCAGGGGCACGAGCACACCGTCGATGCGCAACTGCGGCGGCGAGCCGGTGGTGATGTGAAGATCGGAAGCCCCCTGCTCGACCATGGCCTTCAAGAGCTGCTGCAGGTTGACGTTGAGACCACTTGCAGGTGCGGGCGTGTTGTCCAAACTTGCTCCTTCAATCCGAGGCGGTGATGCGCGCGACCTCTTCGACGGACGTGACGCCTTGGCAGATCTTGCGAATGCCCGACATGCGTAGCGAGCGCATCCCGCGGCGCACCGCCTCTGCCTTGATCTCCACCGCCGCCGCGCCTTGCAACACCAGCTCCTTCAAAGGATCGGTGAACGGCATGACCTCGTAGAGAGCCACTCGCCCCTTGTAGCCCGACATGCTGCAGGTCTGGCAGCCGACGCCACGCATGCATTGGGCCGTGTCGACTTCCTCGTCCGTAGCCCCCAGGGACTTCATCTCATCCTTGGGTGTGGGCAGCGGTTGTTTGCAGTTGCTGCAGATCTTGCGCACCAAGCGCTGTGCCTGCACCAGCTGCACCGCTGCCGTCACCAGGAAGGGCTCGACACCCATGTTGAGCAAGCGGGTGATGGTCGAGGGCGCGTCGTTGGTGTGCAGGGTGGAGAGCACGAGGTGGCCGGTGAGCGCGGCCTTGATGCCGATCTCGGCGGTTTCGAAATCGCGGATCTCGCCGATCATGATGATGTCGGGATCCTGGCGAAGAAAGGAACGCAGGGAGGCCGCGAAGTTGAGCCCGATGTCCTCGTGCATTTGTACCTGGTTGATGCCGGGGAGGTTGAACTCGACCGGATCCTCCGCGGTACAGATGTTGTCCGAGATGGTGTTGAGCTCGGACAGCGCGGAGTACAGCGTGGTCGTCTTTCCCGACCCGGTGGGTCCGGTGACGAGCACCATGCCGAAGGGCGACTCGATGGCCTTCTTGAAATCACCAAGCTGGTCCTCCTCGAACCCGAGCTTGGTCATGTCGAGCTGCAGGTTGCTCTTGTCGAGGAGACGGAGAACGATCTTCTCGCCGAAGAGCGTGGGCAGCACCGAAACACGGAAGTCCATCTCCTTGTTGGCCCCGACTTTGAGCTTGATGCGCCCGTCCTGCGGCAGGCGACGCTCGGCGATGTCGAGGTGGGACATGATCTTGAGGCGGCTCGACAGCGCGGCCTTCAATTTCACCGGAGGCGACATCTCTTCGTGGAGCACGCCGTCAACGCGAAAACGCACGCGGTAACTCTTCTCGTAGGGCTCGACGTGGATATCGGAGGCGCCCATCTTGATGGCCGAGAGCAGGATGTGGTTGCACAGCTTGACCACCGGGGCATCGTCGGCCGCCCTCTCCAGATCCAGGGCATTGATGTCTTCCTCGGACGAGGCTCCGATCTCGACCTGCTCCTGGATCTCGTTCATCACCTGGTTGATGTCGAGCTCGTTCTGATGCTGGTAGTACTTCTCGATGGCGGCGGTGATGCTGACCTCGGACGCGACCACCACCTCGATGTTGTAGCCCGTGACGAATTTCAGGTCGTCGATCGCTAGGATGTTGGCGGGATCGGCCAGCGCGATGATGAGCGAGGAGCCCGCGCGGTTGACCGGAATGACCCGGTGTCGTTCCACGACCTCCTTGGGAACCAGCGCGAGAACCTCGCGGTCGATGTCGAACTCCGACAGGTTGATGGCAGGAACGCCGTACTGCTTGGACAGGAACTGGGTGAGGTCATCCTCCTGGATGGCGCCCACCTTGATGAGCGTATTCCCCAGGCGCTCGCCCGATTTCTTGCTCTCCTCCTGAGCGCGCTGTAGCTGCTCTGGCGAGATGATTTGATCCCGGAGCAGTAGCTCCCCGAGTCGGCTCATGTTCCCCTTGCGAACCGTCGTCAGATGCGACCGGCTCCTTGAGTTCGACGATCGTAACAGCGGGTCAGCAAGGAGGCAAGATATCCCTGGTGTAGGAAACCCGGGGAATCTTCACCACCTGCGCGCCTTTGGGCCCAGTGGCGAGAGCTTCGCCGAGGGCTAGTTGTCGAAGGGATCCGCGTATCCGGTCGACTTGGCCTTCTTGCGCGAAGGCTTGGCCGCCTTCGGCGCTACGACCTTGGGCGCCGCCGATCGGGCGGGCTTGGCGCGGGCCGTGGCCCGGTGCGGTCGCGGTTTCGGCCTCACCGGCTCGACCGCTGGCGCCACCTCGGGAATCGTGGGCGCGTTCTCGGGCGCCGCCGTCGGTTCCGGTTCGGCGGTCGCAGGCGGCAGGGCCGCTGCTGGGGCGCTGGGTGGCAGGGGCTCGACGTGAGCCGGGGGGGGAAGCGACGGCGGTGGCGGCGGCGGCGGCGCGGGCGCGACCACGGCGGGAGGCTGTGGCGCGGGCGTGGGCATGAGCAACTTGAGCACCAGGACGGCGAGAATCATTCCCCCCAACACCAACAGTCCGCCGAGCATGAGATAGAGCAGTCTCGATTTGGCCACGACGTTGACGGGAACCACCGGTTCCGTGGGCACCTGACGCAGCTCATCCAGGATGACGTTGGGCTGCTCCCGAGAGCCCGCCCGGCCTTCCCGGTACGCAGCCTCTTGCTCTTCGGCCAGCAGCGGGTTTTCGGTGACGAGCGTGCTTTCATCTGCTGGCGGAGCGGCCAGAAGGCTCGGCGAGGATGGGCCCAGGTACGGTGCCGAAGGGGGGGCAAGGGGCTCAGCGAAAGGCTCGGGCAAGGGCAGCGAGCTCACGAGGGCCGGCATCTCGGGCTCTGGCTCGGGTGCCTTGGCCGGCAACACCAGCTTGGCCAACAGGTCCTCGTAGGCCAGGTTGGTCGCGGCTCCGCTGTCCTCGGCATCCTCCTCCCCGCCCTCGTTTTCCTCTTCTGGATTGCCCGTCGGTGATGGCGGTGGCGGCATGAAGGGATTGGCGAGGACGGGACCCGGGGTTTCGAGCATGACCTCGAGACTGTCTTCAGACCTCTCCTCGCTCGGGGCATCCTCCGATGCTGCTTCGCCCTCGACCAAGAGATCGGCGATGTCATCGACGGACGCGTCCGAAGTACCGTCGGCTTTTCGAGTCGGCCCGGGGCCAGTCGACATGGGGCAAGTCCTTTCTGCTGCCCCAGCGCTGAAACGCTGGAGCGAAGGGGAGAAACGGAGTTTCTTGTCGCCGAGCTGCAAAGTCAATCCCTCACAATCACCTCGCTGCGTTTGACAGATGGCCCCCGCGTACTAAGGTTGCCTGCCCCGCTTTCGCCCCAGGTCGAACACCCATGCCCCACCAAGAGCCCCGTCCGCCCCGTCGCGCCGCATCTCCACGACGACCGGTCCGGCCGCAGCCCGATATCTCGCGGCGCCAGGCTTCGGGCATGAGCATGCGCCAAGGCGTGTACCGGCTTTCCGACGACGTGGCCCGGCGTGTCTACTTGGGCCATCCTTGGGTTTTTCGGGAGGCATTCGGGCCACGCAAGATTGTCGAGCCAACGGGTAGCCTGGTCGATCTGGTGGCGGGCAACCGAGAATTCGTGGCCCGAGGCTATGTCGACGCGGACCACCCGATTGCGGTACGTGTCGTGTCCAGGCGTCAAGAGGAGCGGGTGCACCCTGGCGCCGGTGCCGTGGCTGCGCGCTTCACGCGAGCCGTGCAACTGCGGTGGCAACTCATGGGTGCGCAACGCCCGACCGCCCTGCGTCTGTTCTCGGGAGAAAACGAGGGCCTGCCAGGCGTCACCGTGGACCGCTACGGCGACTTCGTGGTGGTGCAGTGGCTCTCGGCGGGTGCCCTGCCCTGGCGGGACGAACTCTACCAAGCCATCAACTTGCAGGTCGCTCCGCGTGGGATCTATGAACAGAAGCGCTCGCGCAGCCTCGGCGGCCAGTCCGCTCCGGAGCCCGCCGTCAAGGTCGTCGGCACGGAGGCTCCCCTCGATATCATCGTCGAGGAGGAGGGATGCAAGTTCGCAGTCGACGTCACCGCGCCCCTCGGGGTCGGCTTCTTCCCCGACATGCGGCTCGGTCGCGACGCGGTGGCGGCACGCGCTGCCGAGCGTCGTGTGCTCAATCTCTTCTCTTACACCGGTGCGTTCTCGGTGCGCGCCGCCAAAGCCGGCGCCGCAGAGGTCGTTGCCGTGGACACCGCGGCCAAGGCTCACGCCCGCGCGCGGCGCAACTACGAGCTATCCGGCCTCGACCCGAACCGCATGGAGCTCATCAACGCCGACGCCATCAAGACCCTGGAACGCTTCGTCGATCGCGGGCGATCGTTCGATTTGGTGGTTTGCGATCCCCCCACTTTCTCGCACGGACGGGGCCGGCCCTTCTCCGCCACTACGGACCTGTCCCGTCTCGCGGGCGCGGCGGCTTCCGTGCTCGTGCCGGGGGGACTGCTTGCCTTCGCCACCAATGCCGCCAAGCTCTCCGGTCTCGACGTGGATCGCGCCATCGCCGACGGCGCGGCGAGCTTCGGACACGACCTGCGCATTGTCGAACGACTGGGACTGCCCGCCGATTTTCCGGTGCATCCAGGGTTTCCCGAGGGCAACTACCTCAAATTCGTGCTCGCCGTCAAAGCTTGAGGCTCGCTCGCTCGCCAGCAAAGGCAGCGGCAATCTGCCGGCCGGCCTCGGTTCGGTCGGCGGCCGTGTCGACCGCGGCGATCACCGCGGCGGCGCTGGCCCCCGCGGCCGCAACCGCGGGCGCGCTGTCTTGGGTGATGCCACCGATGGCCACCACGGGGATCCGCATCGAGGCGGCGACCGTTGCAAGGGCAGCAAGCCCGGCGGCGGGATCGGGGTCGATCTTGGTGTGGGTGGCAAAGACCGGTCCAAAGCCGATGTAATCCGCTCCGTGCACCTCGGCAGCTCGGGCTTGCGCGAGATCGTGTGTCGATATGCCGACGACCAGGTGGTCGGCACGCGCGGCTTCGCGCACGGCCAGGGCCTCGCCGAGTGGCAGATCCTGCTGCCCCAGGTGAACGGCGTCCGCGGCCACGGCAAGCGCCACGTCCATTCGATCGTCGACGCACAGGGGAACCCCCGCGTTCGTGCACAGCGGGCGCAAGGCGTGCCCGAGCCGACAAAGTAGGGCCGGCCCGAGGTGCTTGCCTCGCAGCTGCAAGCAACATGGTGCCGCCGCGAGCAGCTCGCCCGCGTGGTCGAGGACGGAGGGAAGATCCAGCGAAGATCCCTTCACGTCGAGAATTGCGTAGTAGCCTTGCAGGGCAAACGGCATGGCGAGCCCCAGTTCTTGCACGGGTGGGGCCCGGCGTCGATATCGAGTCCGTACCATGGCAACTCCCTTCAAACTCGTGACCAATCTGCGGCCCGCCGGCGACCAGCCGCGCGCCATCCTCGAGCTCGTGGCCGGCATCAAGCGCGGGGATCCGGCGCAGGTCCTGCTAGGCATCACCGGCAGCGGCAAGACCTTCACCATGGCGCACGTCATCGAGCAGGTGCGGCGCCCGACGTTGGTGATTGCCCACAACAAGACCCTTGCGCACCAACTCTTCAGCGAGTTCAAGGGCCTGTTTCCCGACAACGCCGTTCACTTTTTCGTCAGCTACTACGACTACTACCAGCCCGAGGCCTACGTGCCCTCGACCGATACCTTCATCGAGAAGGACTCGCTCATCAACGAGGAGATCGATCGCATGCGCCACGCGGCGACCTATGCGCTCCTCACCCGGCGCGACGCGATCATCGTGGCATCCGTGTCGTGCATCTACGGCATCGGCGCCCCCGAGGCGTACCTCGACATGAAGGTGGACCTCGCAGCCGGGGTCGAGGTCCGGCGCGACGCGGTCTTGCGCCGCCTGGTCGAGATCCAGTACGAGCGCAACGACGTGGACTTCTCGCGCGGAACTTTCCGCGTGCGCGGCGACGTGGTCGAGGTTTTTCCGGCCTACGAGCGCGAGAAGGCTCTGCGCATCGAATGGTGGGGCGACGAGATCGAAACCATCTCGGAGGTCGACCCCCTGCGCGGCAAGGTACTGCGCAAGCTCGACGAGGTCTCGATCTTTCCCGGCTCGCACTACGTGACCCCAACGGACGAGTTGGTGCGGGCCATGACCGGCATCAAGGAGGAATTGCGCCAACGCCTCACCGAGCTGCGTGCGGCGAACAAGCTCGTCGAGGAACAGCGGCTTTCGCAACGAACTCTGTACGATCTCGAGATGCTCGAACAGATGGGCCGCTGCAAGGGCATCGAGAACTACTCGCGCCACCTTTCGGGGCGCCAGCCGGGCGAGCCACCGCCCACGCTCATCGACTACTTCCCCGACGATCTTCTGGTGCTGGTCGACGAATCGCACCAGACCATTCCGCAGATCGGGTCCATGCACCGGGGCGATCGCTCACGCAAGGAAACGCTGGTCGACTACGGGTTCCGCCTGCCCTCAGCGCTCGACAACCGGCCGTTGCGTTTCGAGGAGTGGCAAACGCGCGCCAAGCAGATGGTATGTGTCTCGGCCACGCCGGGCGACTACGAGATAGAGCGAGCGGGCGGCGTTCTGGTCGAGCAGATCATCAGGCCGACCGGGCTCCTCGATCCGGAGATCGAGGTTCGGCCGGTAGCAAGCCAGGTCGACGAATTGCTGGCCGAGATCCGCGAACGCACCAAGCTCGGTGACCGCGTGCTGGTCACGACGCTGACCAAGAGGCTGGCCGAAGATCTCACGGAATATTACGGCGAGCTCGGCGTGCGCGTGCGCTACCTGCACTCCGACATCGATACCCTCGAGCGCATCGAGATCCTGCGTGACTTGCGCGTTGGCGAGTTCGACGTCCTCGTCGGCATCAACTTGTTGCGCGAGGGCCTCGATCTTCCCGAGGTGTCGCTGGTCGCCATCCTCGACGCGGACAAGGAGGGCTTCCTGCGCGCGGAGCGCTCGCTGATCCAGACCATCGGGCGCGCCGCCCGCAACGTGCGCGGTAAAGTCATCATGTACGCGGATCGCGAGACCGAGTCGATGAAGAAGGCCATCGGCGTGACCCGCCACCGGCGCAGCCTGCAGCAGGCCTACAACCTCGAGCACGGCATCACGCCGAAGACCATCGAGAAGGCCATCAACGAGCTTGCGGGCACGGCACAGGACGATCGCTGGGATCCACCCAAGGCCGCGTTGCCCAAAAAAGGCAAGCGTCCCGTTGGCCCCGAGGAGATGCCCAAGCTCATCGCTTCGCTCAAACGGGAGATGTTCGACTGGGCAGAGAAGCTGGAGTTCGAAAGGGCCGCGGCCATCCGCGACCGCATCCAGCAGCTCGAAGAACTGCAGTTCGATCTGGGTTAGAGCTCAGAGAAGCCTATACGCGAGGCGCCAGATCTTGATGCCCATCTCTTCGCAGTGGCGCTCGCGGCGCGAGCGAGCGACGAAGCGGCTTGCCGGCAGGAAACTCCACGGCTCGCGCAGATTCCAAAATAGCCGTGGGCTCTCCCGTTCCAGCACCGCCATGGCATCGAGCGCGATGTCGAAGATGTCGGTGGCCACATGGATCTCACCGCTTGAAACCAGGAGCGGCACGAGCTGATCGATTAGTTCCTCGCTCACCACGCGACGCTTGCGTTGCCTATGCTTGAACCAAGGATCGGGGAAATTGACATGGAAGCGAGACACGCTCGCCGGGGCGAGGAGCCTGGGAAGATCCACGGAGATGTTGGCGAACACGCTCCGCACCTGAGAAATTCCGCCTTGCTCACAGCGCCGATTCGACTGGTGGACCAACTCCTGCCGGATCTCGACGCCCACATAGCTTCGATCGGGCTCCTCGGCCGCGCGCTCGATGAGAAACTGCGACTCTGCCGACCCTAGCTCGACCTCGATGGGCCGGCCGGCGGGAAGACGAAGCGGCGCGAGAGGGATCTCGAGAAAGTCCGAACGGAGAGGGTTGACGTGCTGGCGAATTCGCATGCCGTCCCGGAAAAGGGCGCCGACGACGACCGTCGCACTAGGTCTTGGCTGGAACCAGCGGGCCGCGCTGGCTGGCACGGTAGCGGCGGTTCACGAAGAGCTGCTGCAGGATGCCGATGAGATAGCTGGTCAGGGTGTAGATGGAGAGCCCCGCCGGCAGGAAGAGCGAGAACCCGGTGAACATGACGGGCATCATCACGGACATCATCTTCTGTTGCTGCGGATCCGTGCCCGCCGGCGACATACGCATCTGCAGGAACATCACGGAGCCCATGAGCAGCGGCGCCAGGTAATAGGGATCCTTCGCCGACAGGTCGGTGATGTACCAGAAGAACGACGAGTGGTAGAGCTCGACCGCGTAGTTGAGCGTGGAGAACAGCGCGATCCAGATGGGCATCTGGATGAGGCTGGGCAGGCAGCCGCCGAAGGGCGACACGCCATGCGCCTTGTAGAGATTCATGGTCTCCGCGCCGAGCTTCTGCTTGTCGTTCTCGTATTTCTTGCGCAGCTCCGCGATCTTTCCCGACAATCCCTGCATCTTCTTGGCCGAGACCAGCGTTCGGTGCGTCGGGTAGAAGGTGACGAGTCGGACGAAAACGGTGAGCAGGATGATGGCGATGCCCCAGTTGCCCGACAATCGGTAGCACTGTTTGAGCAGCGCCAGCATCGGCCGCGAAAGTATGGCAAAGGTGACGTCGACCGCGTCGGCCACCTTGGCGTCCTCTCCGCCGGGCCGGATCGTCTCGAGATCGTGCGTGTACTTGGGCCCGGCCCAGATGACGAAGGGGTACTCGGTTTGCTCGCCGGGCGCGACCGTACGGGAGGAAAAGGAGAGCGCAACCTCCGCCCTGGCGGCATCGAGCGCGTGCTCCTTGCAACCCCGCTCGCGGGGTGGGGTCTCGGGGAAGGGAACCGCCGCGATGGTGAAGTACTTGTCACCCGCGGCGGCCCAGCGCACCCCGCCCACGAAGTTCTGCGGTTCCTTGACGAGCACCTCCACCGTCGCACGGTGGGCCTTGTCGTTGACATGGCACACCATCTCGGTGAGGTTGGCCGTGGCATAGCTGAAGAACCCGCTGCCCTTCTTCTCGGGATCCTGCGCCCCGAAGAGGTGAATGACGAGCGCGGGATCGAGGGGCCTGCCGGTCTTGTTCTGCAGCGCCACGGTCAGCGTGAGACGGTAGCGCTGCGCCTCGAGGGCGAAACGCTTTTCCACCACGATGTCCGCGGTCTCCGCGCGGAAGGACACCGCGTTCGCGCCTGGTCGTGTGGCCGTCCAGGCGAGGGTATCGCTCCACGCGAAGCCCGGTTTGGTGAAGGTGATGCGCAGAGGCGCGGTGTCTTCGGTCGAGGTCGTGACGATCTGCATGCCCGAATCCGGATCGCCGTGATGGAGCAGAAATTGGCGATCCTTGAGTTTGATCTCCCGCAAGGAGGCGCCCCATGTGGAGAAGACGTAATTTGCCTCCCTTGATTCCAGCGTGACCCGCGTTTCGGCGGGGCGCACGGTGGGAGCCACGGGGGCAGGTGTCCCAGCCGCGGCTGAGGGCTGTGAAGCGGCCGGCGCGCTGGTGGCGCCCGCGTCGTAGGGTGTCGGCCTCGCCTGCTCGGCGACCGGCGCGGTCGCCTGGGATGGAGCCGGCGGAGTCGGTGGGAAGATTTTCCACCACAGGAACAGGATCCCCATCGAAACCGCCACCGCGAGAAGCAGGCGCTTGTCCATCGTTTCTCCTAAGTCAATCGATCGCGCGAAAAACGCGGCGCGGCGGTGGGCACGGGATCCAAACCAGCCCGCGCAAACGGATGGCAGCGCAGGATTCTGCGAACGGCGAGGTAGCCGCCTCTGAGCGCACCGAAGCGCCGGATTGCCTCCTCGGCATAGACCGAGCACGAGGGCTCGAAGCGGCAGGCAGGACCGATGACCGGCGAGATGGCGTAGCGGTATGCGCGCAGCAAACCTACGAGAGGCGCCCTCGTCAGTCGTCCCAAATATGTCTTGCGAAAATTCATGATGCCTTGACCGACAAGAGGAGCTTGCGCAACTCGCTGGCTATCGCCTGGAAACTACTCGCGGCGGCGGATGGTTTGGCAATCACCACCACATCGCAAGCCCCCGGCTTCTCCGAGGAAAGTTTTCGGTAACTTTCGCGCAGCCAGCGCTTGACCTTGTTCCGCACCACGGCTTTGCCGACCTTCTTGCTCACGGTGATGCCGAGGCGTGCGGTCTTATCGGGGTCATCGCCGGCTCGCGCCATGGCATAGACCACGAGAGTTCGTCCAGCACACCGGCATCCGTGTTCCTGCGCCGCGAGGAAAGCCGACCTCTTCTGCAGGCGCTCGCGGCGGCCCAGCGTTTGGTGCAGGCCTCGGTCGGTCACCAGCCCCTATTTCTTGGGAACGCTGACGGTGAGCCTCTTGCGCCCCTTGCGGCGGCGGCGTTTGATTACCTCGCGCCCTGCTGGGGTGCTCATTCGCTTGCGGAAACCGTGCGTGCGTTTCCGACTCTTTCTGTGCGGCTGATACGTCCTCTTCACTTCGTCCTCCGGTCTTCCAAGAAAGAACCCTGGGCGGCTCCTTTCCATCTCCCGCGATGAGGAACGTCGGGTAAAACCCGCCGGCCCTCGCGCGATGCCCCGGTGTGGGCAGGCAGAACTAGCATCCAAGATAGGTGCTGTCAACGACCGGCGGGTTGTCGGGCGCCACTTCGCGCCGATGAAAAGCCCCGTCTCTCCGGAAATCGCACGCCAGAGTTGGCGCGGTTGACTTCCGTTTCTGCGATCCTCCCGTCGAGAAAGTGGAAACGCCGCAGGCGCCTCTCGTCGGAGAGCGTGCCCAGGTCACGATTGAGCAACTTCCTTCTCGACGGCGAGTTGGCGACTTCGATCCTAGCCTGCGGATCTGCCCGTCGGAGAGTTGTCACCTTCCTGTTTCATGGTTGCTACGAAGCCCGTGGTACGGACACTAGCGCGCCATGCGCTTGGACCTATCCGTGGAATTCGGGGTCGGCGACGAACGAGCCCGCGGTGATTCTTTTTTTTGCAAGGATCACGGTCGGTTGTGCCCGTGACTTGCGCTTGCTCGCCATCTCGAATCGATGCGCGCTGGTTCTGGCTGCTGCCTATGTCCGCAGATCTCCGTGAACTCGATCGAGTTCCGATTTTGATCTTGCCGGCCTGGCGGCCAGTTGGTACTAAATGCCTCCCGCTGACCTCGTCGTTCCGTTTGGCCAATGAGGGGAGAAACGGAAAGGCGACTTGGCATCGCTGTTGGCACATTGGGGATTGGTGTGCGTAACAACATGTATTTATTGAATTTCTATCGACTCGTCCGCTGTGGATAGGACATGCTAGCACTTTGGGGTGAGGCCGTACGATCGGTCGAGGAAAGAGTCAAACCGACGCAGCGGGATCAATGGCTGCGTCCCATCACTTGCCTGGGATTCGAAGGCAACCATATCAGGCTTCGAGCGCCGAACCGCTACCAGAAAGAGTGGTTCGAGGATCACTACCTGCCCGCGATTCTTTCGAACCTCGAAAGTCGCACGAAGATAGCCTACTCCGTGGTCTTCGAAGTAGGAGAAGAGGAGACGATCAAGGTGGCGTCGCGTGATGTCGTTGAGGGTCCGCTCCCGCCCGTTCTTTCCCCACCCATCGCCCGACCCAAGGGACTGGACACAAGGTACGAATTCGATAATTTCGTCGTTGGCAGCACCAACCAGTTTGCCCACGCCGCGGCTCGCATGGTCGCGGATGCGCCGGCCTCGAAATACAACCCACTCTTCATCTACGGAGGCGTGGGCCTAGGCAAGACCCACCTGCTTCATGCCGTGGGGCATGAAATTCACCGCCAGCACCCAGAGTGGAACATCACGGTGGTGACCTGCGAGCAGTTCGTCACCAGCTTCATCGGTTCGATGCTCAACCAGCGGCGACAGGCGGGTCACGCAAGCACCGTCAATCTGATGGAAGAGTTTCGCAATCGCTACCGCGAGACGGCGGACGTGCTGCTCGTCGATGACATCCAGTTCCTTTCGGGAAAGGACAGCTCCCAGGACGAGTTCTTCCACACCTTCAACGCCCTCCATCATGCGCACAAGCAGATCGTCTTGACCTGCGACAAGCTGCCGGCGGAGCTACCTGGGGTCGAGGAGCGCCTGCGCAGCCGGTTCACCTGGGGGCTCATCGCCGAGATAGGACATCCGGATCTCGAAACGCGCATCGCCATTCTGAAGCGCAAGGCGGAGATCGAGAACATCGATTTGCCGGACGATGTGGCATTGACGGTGGCCACGCGCTTCCGTTCCAACGTCCGCGAGTTGGAGGGCGCGTTGGTCCAACTCTCGGCACGCGCCTCGCTCCTGGGCTGCACCATCACCAAGGAATTTGCCGAAGAGATTTTGAAGAGCATCGCCTCCTCTGGGCCGTCGGGACTCGGCATCGAGACCATTCAGCGAGAGGTGGCTTCCTACTTCGAGGTCAAGGTGCACGATCTCAAGGGTCCAAAGCGCCATCGCGCCGTGTCCCATCCTCGTTTGATCGCCATGTACTTGTCACGTCAGCTTACTCAGATGAGCTATCCGGAGATCGGTAGCCGCTTCGGCGGCAAAGATCACTCGACGGTCATCAGCGCGGTTCGAAAGATCGAAAGGAAGATGGGCGAAGATCCGAGCCTTCGTAGCGTCATCTCGACGCTGACGACCCGTCTTCGCCAGCGCTAGGCGCCATCTCCTCGATCTCCATCTTCAGATCTACCCTCGATCCTGATCGTGAAAGGAGAGAGGATGCCGTCTATTTCCCGCAAGAGACTTCTTCTACCTGCCTCTCGCCGTACTGCAAAAGTTGTGGAAAAGAATCCCCAAGCCCTGTGGGCAGAACCCTTGAAAGTCGAGCCTCCACCTTTCCCCCACTTCATCCCCCAATGCCGCCCGACTTTTCCCCAGCACGAAACCACTCACCACCGACGAGAACCGTTCTCTGTCCACAAATCCACAGGCCCTATTACTTCTCCCAAATTAGATCAAAAGAATATAGATTCACTGACCATGTTGATGAGCGACAACATGAGATAGAGGGTGATCGATGGACTTTCGAATTGGAAAGAATGACCTCCTGCGTGGGCTCTATCTGACCCACGGCATCGCAGATCGAAAGAACACCATCCCGATTCTCGCCAACGTGCTCATACGAGCCATGGGCGGGGACAAGGTGCTATTCGCGGCTACGGACCTGAAAGTTGCCATGATGGTCAGCAGCACGGCCAGGGTTACCGAAGAAGGCGGGATCACCGTGGGCGCACGCCAGCTCTACGAGATCGTCAAGGGACTCGGGGGCGAGGAAGTGCGCCTGCAGCGAACGGAGCAGAACTGGCTATTCATCGAGAGCGGCAAGACAGAGTTCAAGGTGGTGGGGATGAGCGACCGGGATTTCCCCAAGCTGCCCACGGTCGATGAGATTCCTTGCCACAAAGTAGAATCCTCGGTCTTGGGCGAGATGATCGCCAAGACCCTCCTCTCGGTTTCCCAGGATGAGACGCGTCCTCATCTTGCGAGTGTCCTTCTCGAAAGTGACGGCGAGAAGGCAACCATGGTTTCGACAGACGGACATCGTTTGTCGAAGGTTTCCTGTTCCATGCCCGACGGGCCGAAGCTGCCCTCTGGGGTACTCCTGCCGCGCAAGGGGATTTCAGAGATCCGAAGAGCGCTTGAAGGAAGCAAGGAAGCAAGCGAGATAGGCGTCGACAAGGGATCCTTCGTGCTCAAGTTCGACGATGCAGTGCTTTCGGTGAAGCTCGGCGAGGGACAATTTCCGCCCTATGATCAAGTCATTCCCAAGGACAACGACAAGAAGTTGGTCATCGGGCGAGATGAGTTTCTAGAAGCGCTTCGACGTGTCTCCATCATCGCCTCGGACAAGACATGGGGCATCCGCTTTTCGCTGGAGAAAGGCAAGTTGTCCATCGAAGCGGACAACCCGGACCTGGGCAACGCCAAGGCGATGCTCGACGTCAGCTACAAGGGAGCGGCTCTTCAAATCGGTTTCAATGCTCGCTATTTCATCGATCTCCTCACGGAGATGGGTTCAAAGGAAGTATCCATCGAGCTTGGCGGTGACCTCGACCCAGCCCTGGTGAAGCCGAAGGACGGCACGGAGTATTTGGGCGTGATCATGCCGATGAGGCTCTAGCACTCCGGCCGCTTTGCGCATTCGCAGCTTATGCGTCAGGGGCTGGCGGAACCTCGCGGACGAGAGTTTGCCGCTTGCCGCGCGGGTGACGGTGCTCCACGGGCAGAACGGGCAGGGCAAGAGCAATCTTCTGGAGGCGGCGTACTACGCCGTCGCCTTTCGTTCGTTTCGCACGAACGCCGCCGCAGATCTGGTGATGTGGGGTGAGCAAGGAGCCGACATCGAGGCGGCCATCACCTTGCGCGGCCTGGATCGAATTTTGCGCGTACGTCTCGCACCGGGAAAGAAGATCACCACTCTCGATGGCAAGGGCGTCCGTCGAGATTCGCAATCTCTCGAAGGAGCGGGCGTGGTCATTTTCGGTCCCGACGACTTGCGCTTGCCCAAGGCTCCGGCAGCGGAACGACGGCGTTCGCTCGACCGGGCGGTGTTCGCGGTCCACCGCGGCTATTTCCGGGAAGCACTGGCCTTCGAGCGCGCACTCAAGGCCAGAAATGGCCTACTTCGGCGCGGCGAGTTCAGCCGGGATCTGCTCGAGAGCTACGACGAGACCTTGGCCGTGACTGGCGCGCGTATCGTGCTTCGGCGGCGAGAGCTCTCGCGATCGCTCGGCCCCCGGTTCAGCGAGGCCTTCGAGGAAATCCACGGTGAATGCGCGGCCAGTATTCGGTACCGCAGTGACGCTCGGATAGAAGCAGCGCAAGGGGAGGTCGAAATTGGCGAGGCGATGCGGCGGGGACTGGAGGATCACCGATTGGTCGATCAGCGACGAGGCTTCACGGGATTCGGCCCACACACCGACGATCTCGAGATCCTGCTCGGCGAGCACCTGGCTCGCGATCATGGATCGCAGGGGCAAATGCGTTCCTTGATGCTAGCGCTCAAGTTCGCGGAGCTTCGGCATGTCGCGGAGGCGAATGGTGAGACGCCGATCCTCCTACTCGACGATGTCGCGAGCGAGCTCGACGAAGATCGCCGAAGCCGTCTTTTTGAAACCATTTCGATGACCCCATGTCAGACTCTGCTGACGGTCACGGAGGCCGGGCTTCTGCCGGACCTGCCCGGCCGCGTCGACTGGCGCGTCCGGGGAGGTCACATCGAGCCCTCCTAAAGGCAGCCTGGTTTTACTTTACTCCCCAGCCCAATGATGCTATGTCACTGAAAGTCTTAGGTTTTTTACATGTCGACGGATGCGGATAGCAGTCTAGAGTCTGAGCAGCCCAGGGCTGTGAACGAGTACAACGAGGAAAGCATCCAGGTCCTCAAGGGGCTCGAGGCCGTGCGTATGCGGCCGGGGATGTACATCGGCGATACCGACGACGGCAGTGGACTGCATCACATGGTCTACGAGGTCGTCGACAATTCGGTCGACGAGGCCCTGGCCGGGTACTGCAACCGCATCGACGTGCAGGTCCATTTCGACAATTCGGTTTCGGTCGATGACAACGGCCGCGGAATCCCAGTGGGGGAGCACCCAACCGAGAAGCGCCCGACGGCCGAGATCGTGATGACCGTCTTGCACGCCGGCGGCAAATTCAACCATTCGAACTACAAGGTTTCGGGCGGACTTCACGGCGTGGGCGTTTCGGTGGTGAACGCGCTGTCCGAGTGGCTGAAGCTCGAGATCAAACGAGACGGCAAGGTCTATTACCAAGAATACCGACGAGGCGATGCGGTCACCGCGCTGGAAGAGATCGGTGTTTCGGAGAAGACGGGCACCAAGATCACCTTCAAACCGGACACGTCGATCTTCAAGGGCACCAGCGAGTTCAGCTTCGAAGTCCTCTCGCAGCGGCTGCGCGAGCTGTGCTACTTGAACCGCGGGCTGACCATCACGCTCGAGGACGAGCGCAACGGAAAGGCACATGAGTTCCAGTTCGCCGGGGGTCTGGCCCAGTTCGTGGCCGATCTGAATACCACGCGCGTTGTCACCCACGACAAGCCCATCGTGGTCGAAGGCGAGCAGGATGGCACCATCGTGGAGATCGCCCTGCAGTGGAATGACTCGTACCAGGACTCGATCTTCTGCTTCACCAACAACATCAAGAACAAAGACGGCGGCACGCACCTGACGGGCTTCCGGGCCGCGCTTACTCGCACGGTCAACGCCTACGCGCAGAGTGCAGGCCTGCTCAAGGACTTGAAGAATGGCCTGGGCGGCGACGACATCAGCGAGGGCCTGACGGCGGTAGTGTCGGTCAAGCACCCGGATCCGAAGTTCAGCAATCAGCCGAAGGACAAGCTGGTTTCCTCGGAGGTCAAGGGCATCGTCGAGCGTATCGTCAACGAGCGGCTTGGCCGCTTTCTCGAGGAGCACCCACGCGAGGCCAAGCAGGTCATCGAAAAGGCCGTGCTCGCGGCGCGGGCCCGAGACGCCGCGCGCAAGGCGCGGGAGCTTGTGCAGCGCAAGGGCGCGCTCGACATTTCCTCGCTGCCCGGCAAGCTCGCAGACTGCCAGGAGCGCGATCCGGCTCTCTCCGAGCTCTACATCGTCGAGGGCGACAGCGCAGGTGGCTCTGCCAAGCAGGGCCGCAACCGCAAGGACCAGGCTATTTTGCCCTTGCGTGGAAAGATTCTGAACGTCGAGAAGGCGCGCCTCGACAAGATGCTCTCATCGCAGGAGATCGTCACGCTCATCACCGCGCTTGGCTGCGGGGTAGAGAAGGAAAAGGAGATCGACAAGATCCGCTACCACCGTGTGATCGTGATGACCGACGCCGACGTCGACGGAAGCCACATTCGCACGCTACTCCTGACCTTCTTCTACCGGCACTTCCCCGAGATCGTCGAGCGTGGGTACTTGTTCATCGCGCAGCCCCCGCTGTATCGCGTGAAGAAGGGCAAGCGTGAGATCTACCTGAAGAACGAGCAGGCACTCGAGGAGTTCCTGCTCGACAGTGCAACGGAGAACCTAACGCTGAGTCCCAGTCGGGGCGGCCAGCCGATTGGCGGGGAAACCCTGCGACACCTGGCGCGGCAGGCTGGGCGATACCGGCGGCTGCTTCGCGTTCTGGATCGGCGCTTCGATGCACGCCTGGTCGACGCCATCATCAAGGCGGCCCATCTGTCGAAAGCAGATCTCAAGGATCCGAAGCTCATTGCCAAGGGGCTTGCGCGGCTCGAGGAGTATTTCGAAGCCTATGCACCAGAGCTCAGGGACGTCGTGCTCAAGCTCGCGCCGGATAGCGAGCACGGCGGCTACAAGATCGAGGCTCCTGTGCGCCCCTCTGGCATTCGACGGGCCACGGTCATCGACTTCCCCTTTCTGGACTCTCCTGAATTTGCGGATTTGACGGCGTTGCATCAGGAACTGTCGATCATGGGTGGCGCACCGTATCGCCTGGAAACTGGCGGGGACCAAGTGGACTTCGATAGGGTCGAGGATCTCGGCGACCGCATCCACGAGTTGGGAAAGAAGGGTTTGCAGATCCAGCGCTACAAGGGCCTTGGGGAGATGAATCCAGAACAGTTGTGGGAAACCACGATGGATCCGGCCAAGCGGACCCTGCTCCAAGTGCGGGTAGAAGACGCCTTTGAGGCGGATCGCCTATTCTCGACCCTCATGGGAGACTTGGTCGAGCCGCGACGCGAGTTCATTGCGCAGAACGCCCTGAATGTGCGCAATTTGGACGTGTAGCAAGTCGCGCAGGGTGGAGCCCAGACGCACAGAAGCCCGGTGGGAATACCAACCGGGCTTCTGGGGAAAGGATATCAGCAGGCGAAGATACGGTTCAACTTCTCTTCGATCTTGCCTTCATTGGATTTCGTCGCCACCGCGATCTCCTTGACCAGAAGAGTGCGCGCCGTGTCGAGCATCTTGCGTTCGCCGAAGGAAAGCTCCTTGTCGCCTTTGAGACGCTGAAGGTCGCGAAGCACTTCGGCGATTTCAAAGACCGATCCGGTCTTGATCTTCTCCATGTATTCGCGATAGCGGCGGTTCCAGGTCTGGCCTTCCACGGAGATCTCGCGGCTCTTGAGAATCTCGAAGACCTCGTCAACCTCGTCGGCGCGAATGAGCTCGCGAAGTCCCACGGCCCCTGCATTCTTGGTCGGGATCATGATCTTCATCCCGTTGTCCAAGATCTTGAGGATATAGAACGTCTGCTTGCTGGACGAGATCTCGCGGGTTTCGATGCCGGTGATCTGGGCTACGCCGTGCGCCGGGTAAACAGCCAAATCGCCAACGTGGAAAGTGGGCTCCATAGAGGTGCTCTCCTTCAATCCTTTAGAATTCGCCTCAGTAACCGAGGCGCGGGTACTCTACCCTGAAGATGTCCGGAAGTCAATGGCATTTAGTCGGCGGGATTACGGAATTGTCATGGGATGAAGCGATGGGAGAAAAGAGGAAAGAATCCGTTAGCATAGCGCATGGAGCCTGGGCAGATCCAGTTCAACTTGACAAGCGTAGGCAAGGAAAGGTAGGGTGTTGTCCCACGTGGCAATGACCGCCAAGGGTACGAAAGCCCAGAAAAAGGCCCGGCAGGCGCGTGCGCCGAAACGCGTGCGTCGCGGGCCGTTGAGTGGGGGCAAGGCGAAGAAGCGGGGTGAGGCGGAAGGAAGATTGGGTGCCGTGGTGAGGATTTCTAAAGAGCCGGAGAAGCTTGAAACCGCCGATGGGCCGAGCAAGACAGGGAACGCGAAGCACGTGGCGATGACGGCGGCCACGAACGCGGGCGCAGGAGAACGGGGTATGCTTCCGCCTCCGCTTCCGGTGCCAATTGCAACCTTCAATATCTAGGATGTAGGTAGGAGAGACGATGAGCGAACCTGCTTCATTGGCCGAGAAACGGGAGGAGGCCGCGAAGGTTTTGCGGGAGATCCTGGACAGGATGAGCGTCGATGCAGAGGTGAGCGCCTTTGACGACGGAGAGAAGATCATTCTGGACGCTCACGGATGCGAGTCGGGCCTTGTCATCGGGAAGAAGGGGGCGACGCTGGATTCTCTGCAATACCTGGTAAGCAGAATTGTCTTTCGAAATCCGGGAGAAGCTGCTCCCATCGTGGTGGATGCCGAGGGATACCGAGGGCGACGTGAGGATTCGCTGGCCGACATGGCGCGAAGGCTGGCGGAGAAAGCGGTGCGTTCGGGAAGGCCCGTGCCGGTGGAGCCCATGAGCCCGCATGATCGCAAGGTTGTTCACAAGACCCTGGCAGAGCATCCAGGCGTTCGGACGGAGTCCGAGGGAGAGGGGTCAGCGCGTCGAGTGGTGATCTTCCCGAATCGGGGGGAAGTCGAGGCTAGGTAAGCAGGCGGAGAATTGGCAAGAGGTCGACCGTAGCGTCGAGCGACTGAGCGAGAAGTTGAGGGGTCGGTGAGGGAATGTAGGGCAGGGTTCCCATGGGTGTCAGGCCGGTGAGTCCGGCAATCATTGACGGGTTGGTTGCTTGGTCGGGTGTTGGTTGAGATTGGGTGTTGACGAGGAGGATCCCGAGGAGTTGGAGGGAGCGGCGGCGGATCTCAGCGACTGCAAGGGCCGTGTGGTTGACCGTGCCGAGCGTGTTGCGCGCGACCAGGAGGACAGGGAAGCCGAGGGCTTCCGCGAGATCCGCGGAAGTGAGATTGGAGGCGTAGGGGGTGAGAACGCCGCCGGCGGACTCGATGATGAGGGGCGCGCCAAAGGCGGAGGCAGCGGCGGCAGCGGACAAGATCTTGGGCAGGGTGAGCGTTGTGCCCGTGGCAGCGGCGGCGGCGGCGGGTGCCACTGCCTGAGGGAAGGGCCAGGGGCAGACGACTTCGATGGGTAGGGAGGCGTTGGCGGAGGCGTCCAGCAGCCGAATGGCGTCGTTTGCTATTGGCTCTGCCCCTGTCTCTACAGGTTTGAAGGGAACCGGACTGTGGCCTCGGGCAACCAGGGTGTGCAGGAGCGCTGTGCCGACCGTGGTTTTACCAACGGCCGTGTCGGTGCCGAGAATGAACAGGCCGCGATGGTTGTGTCGTGGCGGCCGAGCGGGGCGTGCAGGCGGGAGCGGTTGGGCTTGGGGGGTGGGTGGCCTAGCCGTGCGGTGTCGCGAGAGAGGTGTGGTGAGCGTTGCGAGGGCTGATGCGAATTCGTCTATGTGCCCGAGGGTGTGTGCGGCGGAAAGGGTGACGCGCAGGCGAGCGGTGTTTTCGGAAACCGTTGGGGGACGGATGGCTTGCACGAGGAAGCCTCTGTCGCGCAGGCGATCGGCGGCGAGTAGCGCGGCCTGGTCTGAGCCAAGAATGAAGGGGAGGATGGGCGACCCGTCGACGTCGGGGGTGAGGGCGGCAGCAGCGCGGAAGTGTGCCGATGCCTCGTGGAGGCGGGAGCGAAGTCGGTCCCCATCGGGCGATGCGAGTATTGCGAGGGAGGCGCGCGCGGCGGCCGCGATCGGCGGAGGCAGGGAGGTCGTGAACAAGAAGGTGCGAGCGCGGTTGACGAGGTAGCTGCGGAGAGTGGAAGAGCCGGCGACGAAGGCGCCGCTCGCGCCCAGCGCCTTCCCCAAGGTACCGACCAGAATGTCTGGCTTGACGGCGTACTTGGCGCAGAGGCCGCCGCCTTGGGGTCCGAAGCAGCCGATCGCGTGTGCCTCGTCGACTACTAGGGTTGCGTCATGCGAGGTGGCCAGGGCGGCCAGTTGGGCAACGGGTGCGATATCGCCATCCATGCTGAATAGAGATTCAGTGACGAGGAAGCGCCTACGGGCCTTGGGGCCGAGGCGTTCCAAGTGCCTGCGAGCGTGTGAGAGATCCAGATGACGGTAGAAGGCGAGCTTGGCACGTGAGAGGCGGGAGCCATCGATGATGCTGGCGTGAACGGCGCGGTCTGCGACGATCAGATCTTGCGGGCCCGCAAGAGCCGTGAGCACGCCCAGGTTTGCCTGGTACCCCGTCGGAAAGAGCAGGGCTGCTGGGGCGCCTACCAGGGCCGCGAGCTGGCTCTCAAGCTCGAGGTGCTCTGGCAGAGTACCGCATACCAGCCTCGATCCTGCGGCACCGAAGCCGGATTTCTCAAAGGCCCGGGCAGAAGCGGTTGCAAGCGCCGGATGGGAGGCGAGGCCCAGGTAATCGTTGGAGCAGAAGGACACAAGACGTTGTCCGTCGAGGCCAACTTCCGTGCGGGAAGCACCGGACAGCGGAAGGCAGCGGCGGAAACGAGATTGGTCTCGAAGGCTGGCGAGCTCGACATCTAGCTGTTCGGAAAGTGATGGCAGCACTGGCTAGCAATGTGGAAGCAGTGGTTGTCAGTGTCAACGCCCTTGGGGAAAGTGTTCCACGTGGAACAGCCTGTTGCAGCCTGCACGCTACCCGGGCAAAGCTGGCAGCCAGGGAGTTTTCACGTGAAACGAAAGCAGCCGCACCAGCGTTCGGATTCCCCCAAGGTCGCGTAGGCGATCGAGTTCACCAGCGTAGCGGAAGACGGTCTCACCGCCTCACGATCGGCGGCGAACACAATCGCCAGACCGCCCGGAACCAGCAGCCGAGGTGCAGTCTGAAGCCATTTCTCCGGGCTGAAGGTAGCCTTCGACGAGGCCACGCTGTAGCTTGATTCCTGCAGGTCCTCCACTCTTGCGCGAAGGACGCTCACCTCACTAAGCTCGCATTCCCTGACAGCGGTGCGGAGGAACGCAACTCGCTTTGCCCTGGGCTCCACCAGCGTGGTTTGGCAATCTGGGCGGAAGATCGCGAACGGCACGGCCGGCAACCCTCCGCCCGATCCGACGTCTACGAGATTGGCTCCTTGTGGACAGACCTTGGCCAGAGCAAAGCTGTCCGGGAGGTGATCTCCCAGAAGCTCGCGGAAATCCCTGGCCCCAGTGAGGTTCACACGCTCGTTCCAACGGAGGAGCTGGGCCAAGTAGAGGCAAATCTTCTCCGAAACCCCGGGCTGCAATGGGAAGGACCACCGCTTGGCTAGGCTGAGAACACCCGCAGCTGTATCATCCTGCATCGGCGGAGTATAGAACGTGTGCGATCGTGTCGAAACAGTGACACACTGAACCACCCATTTTAACTCAGTGCATCTACCATCTTCTCAGGTCGTCGCATTCATCGCCCACGCCACCGTCTTCCCCCGAATGTCGGCCGCGGAGCCCCGCATAGCCCCGCGGCGCGATGAGCGATACAATTCCAAATCCGCTTCGAATGGACACGCCTCAAACAAGAAACCGGCTTCTCCTCGTCGACGGTGATCCCAAGAGCCTGCGCGTTCTCGACGTCAGCCTGAAGAAAGCCGGCTTCGACGTCATCACCGCGTCGACCGGGCAAGAGGCGCTCGAATCCCTCGAAGCGGAGATCCCCGACCTCATCATCTCGGACACCGACCTCAACGAGATGGATGGCTTTGAATTGTGCAACCGAATCAAGGCCAAGCCCGACTGGGCAAAGATCCCCTTTCTCTTCGTATCGGGTCGCAAATCCATCGAAGACAAAATCCGCGGCCTCGAGCTCGGCGTGGACGACTACCTGACCAAGCCCATCTACATCAAGGAGATCGGCATCCGCGTGCGCACTGCCCTGCAGCGGGCCGAACGCGAGCGCATGGAATCGCGGCGCGAGGGACGCACGCGCTTCGCTGGTGATCTCTCCGACGTCGGCGTGGTCGACCTGGTGCAAACCATCGAGCTGAATCGCAAGTCCGGCATCATCCACATCGTCAACCGCGACGAACGCCGCGGCTCCATCTTCTTTCGCGAGGGCAAGGTAATCGATGCCGAGGTCGGTCGTCTCTCCGGCGCAAACGCGCTCTACCGGTTGTTTTCCTGGTCCGACGGCCAGTTTGCCGTCGAGTTCAAGAATATCCGGCGCCACGACGTCATCGACATGTCGATGGCCGGCCTCCTCATGGAAGGTATGCGCCGTCTCGACGAGGGAACGCGCCTGCTCGGAAACCTTCCCTCCCCGACGAGCGTGCTCGAGGTGGACTGCCGGGTGCTCGCGGAGGAATTGGCCGAGCTTCCCGACGAAGTGAATTCGGTGTTGCGGCTGTGCGATGGTGCACGAACCCTGCAGGAAGTCGTCGAAGAGAGCGACCATCCCGATCTTGAAACCATCAGGATCATCGACGAACTCTCCCGCGATCAAATCATCTTTGCGCGCGAGAGGCCGGAGCGTGGCGGAGAGCCCAAGCCAGGCGTGCGTTTGGCCCATTGGCTGTCCGAGGGCGATTCCGAGGAAGCGGCCGCTGTTCGCGAACTGCGCACTTCCCTGCAAACGGATCTCCCCGGCACGAACACGCCGGGGGCCGAAGTCCTGCAGGCTCAGGCGGAGACCCCTGCTCCGACTCGCGCAGAGCCGCTCTCGGCAGAGGATGACCTCGGTGCGCTCCTGCCCTCGCGCGTGGAGGAGACCATCGGGGAGAGCATTGATCCGGGCCGCGCCGCCGACACGCTGAAAGGCATTCCGGTCGAAGACTTCTTTGGCGAGCGCGACGAAGCGGAAACTGCGGTGAGAGCCCCGGCGGAGATCCCCGCGGTGGCTACCGAGTCGCCGCGGCAATCTCCGGACGAGCCGCGACCGACCAAGCCGCTGGCCCTGGCTGAACGATTGCTGAGTGGGGATTCCGTGGTCGGTGCCGCGGCCATGCACGAGGCCATCGCCGAGGGCGATGGCATCATCCAGGAGCCCTTGGACCCCGACCGACACACGCGTCCGTACGGAGATCCTGCCGGCGAGGCAGCGGCAGCGCTCGTTCAGGAGGTGGTTTCCTCCACCCACCGAAGCGCGAAACCTGGCATCCCCCTGGCCGAGCCAGAGCGACCCACCAAGGAGGTCGACTGGGGAGCATGGCCCACGACCGCCGCACCTGAGCCGACCGCAAAGGGAATGCCCGTGGTTCCAGGTTTGTTGAGAACGGCGGCGGCCGAGCCGCCCGCCACGGCTCCGCTCGACAGCAAGACGAGCGCCGCAGAGCTGGACACATCGGATCTCGAGGAGGTCGAGTCCACCGATGACGCTGCGGGCGTGCCTCGGGCCGAGGCGGCGGCGGACGAAGGCGCGACACGGCTCGGGCCTGAGGACGTCTTGCCGATGGAGACCGCGGCCGATTTACCCCTCCGTGATGATCGTGAATCGTCTTCCCTGGGAGAGCCGGCAAAGCAAGCAGAACAAGGAGCAGACACAACCCCACAATACGGAACCGTGGTCATTCCGGTGTCCCCCATGGTCGAGGAGGCGGCAGAGGGCCGGCCCGAGTTAGCGCATTCGCCACTTCCCGGGGACTCGACAATCACGCGGGCGGCGAAATCCCCGTTGCCCGCTGGCCGACTGTGGCTGGTGGGGATCGCGGCTTTCTCCTTAGGCCTGCTTGGCTACCTGGCTCTGGGAAAATGGGCACCTGCCCCGCAGGAGCCAACGCTCGTGGCAGGGCCGCCCACCCCACCCACAGCCTCTGCAGTCGCTGCAGCGCCGGTGGCACCGCCGGTCGTCGTGCCCGCCCCGGTCGTTTCTGCGCCGCCATCGAAGGCTGTGGGGTCGCCAGCTGTCGGGCTCGGCGTTCCGCCGAAGACTGCGCCGAGGCTCGCTGCCGCCACGCGAGCAGCTGGCGTTCCTGCGCCGAGTGGCGCTCCCCGGGCCAAGCTCGGCCTCGTCGAGGACGTCCCAGCCACCGTTGGTTCCACGGCGGCCGAGCTTCACGACAAATGCGTGGCGGTGGATGCCGACGGTCAGGGCAAAGCAAGCGCGGTGAAAGCGGCTTGCCGGCGGGCGCTGGCGGCGGATCCCAAGGATGCCGAGGTCATGGTGATTCTCGCTCGCGCGGAGATCGATCGCGGCCGCTTGGGCGAGGCCCGCTCGTTGGCCAGAAGGGCGCTGGCCGCCGACCCAAGCCGCGTGGACGCCTACGTCTACCTCGGCACGGCCGAGCAGGAGGACGGCAAGGTGGAGGAGGCTCGCGCGGCCTACAAGAAATACCTGGAGCTGGCGCCGGAGGGCCGCTACGCGCGAGAAATGCGCGCCGTCCTCAACAACCTCTAGCTGCGCAGGCAGAATCTCTTGTCGTGTTGATCCTTGGCCTCGAGAGCTCGTGCGACGAAACCGCAGCCTCCGTGGTGGCAGACGGCTCGACCATTCGCTCGAACGTCATCTCGTCGCAGGTGCTTCTGCATGCGGAGTACGGGGGTGTCGTTCCCGAGGTGGCGTCACGTCAGCACCTCGCGACCGTGGTCAAGGTCGTGCGTCAGGCTCTGGCAGAGGCGGGCGCCTCGGCGCAGGAACTGGACGGCATCGCCGCCACCTGCGGGCCAGGGTTGGTGGGGCCGCTGCTCGTGGGGCTGGAACTGGGCAAGTCCATGGCGTACGCGATCGGCAAGCCCGTGGTCGGTGTCAATCACCTCGCCGGTCACCTGGCGGCGGTCTACCTCGAGCACGCGAAGAATCCTCCTGCCCCACCCTTTCCCCACGTCGCGCTGCTGGTTTCCGGTGGGCACACCACGCTCTTTCGGGTCGAGGGAAGGTCGAGAACCGCGCTCCTCGGATCCACGCGCGACGACGCCGCAGGCGAGGCATTCGACAAAGTCGCCAAGCTGCTCGGGCTTGGCTATCCCGGCGGTATCGTCGTCGATGGCTTGGCCGAACGAGGCGACGCCAAAGCCATTGCTTTCCCTCGCGCCTTGCCCGGCCGCGAGGATCTCGACTTCTCATTCTCCGGGCTCAAGACCTCGGTGGCCACGCGAATTGCCGTCTCGGGGCGACCCGAGGAGGACGCGCTGGCTGATTTCTGCGCGAGCTTTCAAGCTGCGGTGGTCGACGTGCTCGTGCGCAAGGCGCGGCGCGCTCTGATCCGCGAGGGCCTGCACCATCTGGTGGTTTGCGGCGGCGTGGCCGCCAACCGCGGCCTGCGCCATGCGCTCGCGACGGCCGCGCAGGAGGACGGCTTCAAGCTTTACGTACCCGCGCCGGTGTTGTGCACGGACAACGCTGCCATGATCGCGCTCGCCGGTACCTGGGCCATCGCGCGTGGGGAGCGAGGCGGCCTCGACTTGAGCGTCGATCCCGGGCTGCCACTGTCATGACCGACGAAGGGCAAAAGGACGAGCCAAGAGAAGGGCAAAGAGCGCGCCCGCCCACGCCGACCGCGCGTATGTTGCTCGCGCGGCACGGTCTATCCCCGAGGAAATCCCTCGGGCAGAATTTTCTCGTCGACCGTCGCGTACAGGAGCGCATCGTTGCCGCGGCCGCGCTTCGCGCGGACGACGTGGTGGTCGAGATCGGCGCGGGCCTCGGTGCCCTGACCTCGCGTCTGCTCGATGTGCCGAAAAAGCTCATCGCCGTCGAGCGCGATGCCAGGCTCGCCGAGATCCTCCGCCTCGAGCTCGGCTTCCGGCCGAACCTCGACATCGTCGTCGGCGACGCGCTCGATTTCGATCTGGCGGCTGCCGCGTCCGCGGCCGGCCGGCCGCTCGTGGTCGTGGGCAACCTGCCCTACGTGGTGACCTCGCCAGTGCTCTTCGCCACGATCGAGGCTGCTGCGGGTGGCCAGGTCGTGGATCGCGCGATCTTCATGGTGCAGAAGGAATTCGCACAGCGCATGCTCTCGCCTCCAGGGAGTCGCGAATACGGCCGGCTCTCGGTCATGGTCCAGCAAGCCGCCGAGGCCGAGATCCTGTTTCACGTGGGTGCGGGCGCGTTTTTGCCACCGCCCGCGGTCACGTCGACGGTCGTTTGGCTCCGACCGCGCCGCCGCCCGCTCGCCGAGGTCGGCGATGCCGATCTCTTTGCGCAACTCGTGCGCGAGGCCTTCGGCGCTCGCCGCAAGATGCTCCGGCGTGCGCTCGAGCCGGCGTTCGGCTCGGCTCGCGCGGCGGCGGCGCTGGCCGCGGCCGGCATCGCCGGCACCCGC
>Ga0210133_1000133_pt1 | contig 28489 bp, 28 predicted proteins | sample Joice_ThreeSqC_D_2_FD_184874 | JGI IMG/M metagenome (GOLD analysis project Ga0210133, IMG submission 184874) | Wetland microbial communities from San Francisco Bay, California, USA, that impact long-term carbon sequestration - Joice_ThreeSqC_D1... | ecosystem: Environmental > Aquatic > Marine >...
GCCCGGAATAATGGGATTAATCTTAACAATTATTACCACAACCCTTATGGCAATGGGTATTGTTAAAGAACGTGAAATTGGAACTTTAGAACAGATAATTGTAACGCCCATAAAACCTTACCAGCTAATTATCGGTAAGACAGTGCCGTTTGTTATTGTAGGATTTATGGATGTGCTTTTAGTAATGAGCGTAATGGTTTTCTGGTTTGGAATTGCAATTAAAGGAGATTTTTTCTTTTTAATGATTGCATCATTCATTTATGTTCTTTCTTCTTTAGGACTCGGCTTATTTATTTCCACAATATCCAAGACACAACAGCAGGCAATGATGGTTGCTATGTTCGGAATTTTACTGCCGATGAATTTTCTTTCCGGTTTTGCATTTCCAATTGAAAATATGCCGGGATGGATACAACCGGTTACTTACCTTATACCGTTAAGATATTTTATAACTATTTTAAGAAGCGTTATTTTAAAAGGAGATGGTTTTCTTCAGCTTGTTCCCGAAACATTTGCTTTGTTAGGAATGGGAATTTTGATTCTTACATTAAGTTCATTAAGATTTCGGAAAAGGCTTGAATAAAACTAAAATAGCTAACCCGGTTCTACTAATTTTCCCGGATTAGCTATTTTTAGAATTTTTACAATAATTAATTTATTGCACTACTTTCAGCATTACACTGCTGCCATTACGCATTGCAGTTCTTATTGTACCGTTCTCATGTTCAACTTCTCCTGCATTCATCTGGGAAACTTCCACTACAATACCATCTGCATCAATCCCGTTTAGCATTCGTTGTACTTGCTCTGCCGGGAAAGTAAAAGTGCCTGTGTTTGTATTAAGCACCTGGCAAACTATTCTATCAAACATCGGGCGATGATGCATTGGACCGCGAGGATCGCCATTATGTCCTTTACGCATTTCAAAACGAGGCATTAATCTTACGGCTATTTTTCCATCAGCATTTCCACCTTCCCAGTTTATTACAAGATCACTTGCAAGATTTATTTCATCTCCGTTTGAATGATTTGTAATATCCATTAATGCAGCAGGAGAAACCAGTGTAATAGTTATCGGAGCAAATTCATCCGAACCGGTTACTTCAAAACTGTATTCTGTATTCGGAATAAATTCAAGAAGATTATCTGATTGTCCGAAAGGTCTGTTGAATAAACTGTATGCCGTGCCTTTTCTGTCATGAGATTTCCGGGACAGTTCAATTCTGTTACCAGCATAATTGATGTACACATCTCCCATATCCAGACCAATTTTTCTAAAATGTTTCATATCGGTATCTTTATCTCCGAAAGCAACGGCAAATGCCATTCCTCTTACTGCATTACCTTCATCAAACGGTCTGAACATTTCATTCCATCCAATTGAAAAAATTCCTGCAGCATTATCCAGCGGCATCCCGCTGTCTTTCATTAAAGCAATTTCGTTATCAACTGTTTCAAAGTTTAGCTGATCAGGATTAATTAAATCATCCTCGTTAGGTGTGTTGATTCCATTCTGACACCCTGTTAAGTAGAATATCAATAGTATAGAAAATAATAGACTATTTATTTTTAACATCACTACCTCCGTATTAAGTTGATATAAAGATAAATCAATCTTTTAGACATTGCAAGGTTAAATATTGTTTAATTTGGTTTTAGAAAATGTGCAGTATTTAATCAATTAATGAAAATATTCTTTAATTTTAGAAAACATTTTAACGGAAAATATTTGACCAGAATAAAAATTACACTTCCTGAAAAATTTATTTTCAAAACGGAATTACCGGTCAGAATAACCGATATAAACTACGGCGGGCATCTCGGCAACGATTCTTTACTTTCTATAATTCACGAAGCGAGAGTAAGATTTTTTAATTATTTAAATTATTCTGAAAAAGATGTTGACGGATTTGGAATCATAATGGTTGATGCAGCTATTCAGTATAAATCGGAAAGCTTTTACGGCGATGAATTAGTAATAGAAACTGCAGTTACTGATATTTCTAAAATAGGTTGCGATATTGTATATAGGATTACGAATAAAAATTCATTAAAAGAAATTGCTCTTGCCAAAACAGGAATTGTTTTCTTCGATTATGAAAAAAGAAAAACTGTGCCTGTTCCTGAAAAATTTTTGAAAGCTTTACAAACGGAGTCATAGATAATTGATTGATAACCTGCTTTTCACTGCCAACATTGTTGCACCTGTATTTTTAATTGTTGCTTTGGGATTTATTCTCAGATTACTAAAAATTATTGATGAAACTTTTGTAACAATAACTTCTAAATTTGTTTTTAATGTATCTCTCCCGGCACTTATTTTTATTGAGCTACACGACATTGATATGGGAGCTATTATTGATCCGGGACAGATAATTTATGTTTACGCCGGTACTCTGATAACTTTTTTTCTGATTTGGGCTGTGGCAATTCCTTTTATTAAAAATGGTAAGGATCTCAGTGTTTTTGTTCAGGGTGCTTTCAGAAGTAATTATGCAATAGTCGGCTTAGCAATTATTTCAAATCTTTTTGGAGATGCCGGGTTAGGGAAAGCATCACTGCTTCTCGCGTTTATACTTCCTTTGTATAACGTTCTTGCCGTTGTAATTCTAACGGTACCACTTCGAAAAGAAAAAAGTCTGAACCTGAAAGGAACAATTAAAGAAATAGCAACCAATCCTTTAATACTTGCCGTTATTACTGCAATGCCTTTTTCATATTTAAAGATTACTCTTCCGGATGCAATTATTTCTACCGGAGATGTTATTGGAGATGTTGCTTTGCCTTTAGCTCTATTGGGAATAGGAGGATCAATGAACTTTGCAAATATCAAAAAAGCATCCGGACTTGCATTCACATCTGCTTTTATCAAAATAGTTTTAATTCCGTTGGTTTTATTATTCGGAGCTTACGAATTCGGTTTTAGAAATACTGACCTGGGAATAATGTTTGTTTTATTTGCCTGCCCAACAGCCATTGTTAGTTTTATTATGGCTGAAGCAATGGGTGCAAACAGCAGGCTTGCCGGCAACATAGTTTTAATAAGCACAATCGGATCAGTCTTTACTATTGCCGCAGGAATTGTTATCCTAAAAGGGCTGGCACTTATATAAATAAATTCAATAAATATATTCGATTGCCAGGCTATTTATTATGAATTTCATTTTTTCAAATAAAGTATTGCTGATTAATTATTAAAGAAAGAAGTGTGATTATGAGCAGAATATTAGAAGAGCATCTCATAAATTCTTTAAGAGGAGGGAATGCTTTCGTTCCGCTCAAAGATGCTTTAAATGAAATTAACCCTGAAATCAGGAATAAGCTTGATAATAATGCGACACATTCTATATGGGAAGAGCTGGAACATATGCGGCTGACACAGGAGGATATTGTTAATTATATGCTCGATACAAAATGGGTATCCCCTGATTGGCCATCAGGCTATTGGCCGAAAAGCAATGATGATTATTCTGATACTGAATGGAAGAAAACATATAATGGATTTTTCTCAGACCTTCAGAAAGCGATTGGAATTGTTGAAAACCGGGATATAGATTTACTTACGATTATTCCACATACTAAAGAACATACTTATCTGAGAGAGATTTTATTAATAATCGAACATAATGCTTATCACATCGGGAAAATTTTAGATTTAAGAAAATCTTTCGGCGACTGGAAAATTAACTGAGAAAATGAAAAAATATTGAAAACAAAATCTTAAACAGCTTTATTCATTATTAGAAAAATAAAAAGGTAAATTAATGAAAGTGCTGATTGACATATGCGTAATCCCGATGGGAACAGGAATTTCTGTTTCAGAATATATTGCTGAATGCCAGAAAGTTTTTAAAGAATCTGGATTGACACACACAATGCATGCATTCGGAACAAACGTTGAAGGCGAATGGGATGAAGTTTTTGCTGCTGTTAAAAAATGCCACGAGCGCGTACACAAATTAGGGGCGCCGAGAATTTCAACTACAATCAGAATAGGAACAAGAATTGATCACAGCCAAACGCTTGAAGATAAAATAAAAAGTGTTGAATCAAAGCTCAAATAAAAAAGCTCTTAATTTTATAAATCTGTCTTCCTATTTTTACAAATAAAATTTTATTCATTCTTTCTATTAAGAGGAGATTAAATGCATAAAGTTGTTTTACTAAGACACGGCGAAAGCACATGGAACAAGGAAAACCGTTTTACCGGCTGGACTGACGTTGATCTTTCTGAAAAAGGAATTGATGAAGCACATAAAGCAGGAAAGCTTTTAAAATCAGAAGGATACAAATTTGATATTGCCTACACTTCCGTTTTAAAAAGAGCAATAAGAACTTTATGGTTAACTTTGGATGAAATGGATTTAATGTGGATTCCGGTTGTAAGAAACTGGAGACTTAACGAAAGACATTACGGAGCTTTACAGGGATTGAACAAGGCTGAAACAGCAAAGAAGTTTGGTGAAGAGCAGGTCCATATCTGGCGAAGAAGCTACGATATTCCTCCACCCGCATTAGAAAAAAATGATGAAAGATTTCCCGGAAGCGATCCGCGTTATGCAGATTTAACCGAAGCAGAACTTCCATTAACTGAATGTTTGAAAGATACAGTTGCACGTTTCGTTCCTTACTGGGAAAAGACAATTGTACCGACAATAATACAGGGAAAGAAAGTTATTATTGCCGCACACGGAAACAGCCTGCGCGCTTTAGTAAAATATCTCGATAATATTCCAGATGAAGAAATAGTTGGATTGAATATCCCGACAGGAATTCCTTTGGTTTATGAACTGGACGAAAATTTGAAATCTTTAAAAAATTATTATCTCGGAGACAAGGAAGAAATAGCAAAAGCTGCGGCAGCAGTTGCAAACCAGGGAAAGGCAAAGTAAGTTTTTTTGTTTTCAAAGATGTTAAAACCAATAATAAGAAAACAGGCTGTAAGATTGAATACAGAATAATAATTCTTATTTGAAAATTACAAATGAGTTTAAAACAGTATAAATTACCATTATCAATAATTGTTTTACTGGTCCGGTTTAATCTCATCGCAATAAATTAGCCTTGACTTTATAATTCCCTTTAGCCATTTTCTGGCACGGCTTTTTACGTATTTATTGCATCAGGAGTTTAAAAAATTATGCGCAAAAATCTTCTTTACCTTTTCCTTCCTCTGCTTATACTTGCAGGCAGCGTCAACATTAATGCACAAACAGAATTCGGGAAATATGCCGGTGAATTTATGGCAATCGGTATTGGCGGCAGAGCTCTTGGAATGGGCGGAGCTTTTGCAGGTGTTGCAAACGATGTTACTGCAGGTTATTACAATCCTGCCGGGCTTGCAAATATTAATTACCCGCAGATATCACTTATGCATTCCGAACAGTTCGGAAATCTTATAAATTATGATTACGGCTCGGTTGCAATTCCTTTCCGTGAAGATATGAGCTTTGGCATAAGTATAATGAGGCTTGGAATTGACGGAATTCCTGATACAAGAAATGCTCTGATAGACGGACGAACAGGCGAACTAATTAAAGATATTAATAATATCTATGCAAGATTGGATTACGATAAGATAACCACATTCAGTAACCAGGATTGGGCTGTTTATTTATCTTTTGCAAAAAGGCAATGGGATGATTTTTACTGGGGCGCAAATGTAAAAGTTATCAGAAGAGATATTGCAGAATATGGTGCTACAGGGATAGGATTTGATGTTGGTGCTTTCTGGCTGCCTATCGAAAACCTTACAGTTGGCGCTAACCTGCAGGATGCAACTACAACTCTTGTTGCGTGGAGTACAGGATTGAATGAACTTATTTCACCAACTTTAAAAATCGGCAGCGCTTATCGTTTAACTGGAATTCTCGGCGGTTATATAATGCCTGTATTGGATTTTGATGTGAGATTTGAAAACCGACGTTTCTCGGCACAATTTAATTTTGGCCCCGTCAGCTTTGATGCGCATGCAGGACTTGAATGGAATATTAAAGATCTTGTATATATTCGCGGCGGTTACAGCGATGTTAAGCAGTTCACGGTAGGTGCCGGAGTTAAACTTCCGAAGCTGAATATTGATTATTCGTTTGCACGTTTTAACGAGTCTGAACTCGACAGGCTGCCGGATTCCCACAGAATTTCTTTAATACTTACTTTAGAAGAACCCAGGTTCCTGAGAACAGGAATTTAATTAATGATTATCATCCCTGTTACCATCTGCAAACTTCTTAAGGGTTCTTATTAACAGGTGGTTATCAACAGGTTTTGTAAGGTAGGCATCCACCCCGGCATCCCGCGCTTTCATTTTATCCTGGCTGAATATATGGGCAGATAAACAAACGACCGGTAAATTCTTATACTTATTTTTTTTCCTAAGGTCTTTAATAATTTCTATTCCATCCCTTCCACCTTTGAGTGAAATATCCATAATAAGTACATCATAATCTTTTTCAAGCAAACGTTCCCTGAACGATGTTTCCGAATCACATATATCAACTTCAAATTCTCTTTTTAATATAAGCTGAAGAAATTTTTGATTCTCTACATCATCCTCAGTAACCAATACACTGGGTTTCTGTTTAATTTTTTCTGTGGTCATTTATTTGCACGTAAATGTAAAATTTCAAATTTCAAATTTCATTAAATGATATTATTATTAATACAAACTCAATTTTAATCTGTTTATTAAATTAACATAAACAATTGCTTTAAGTAGTATATAAATATTTATCCCTATTTCCCCAAATTATTATTCGCAGTTCCTGATTTATAATTAGGCGGATAAGGCCCCTGTTCGGGAACATCTCTGGTATTGTTAACAATAAAAAAGATCAGCAGGATCAGAAGAATTACAATAGTCCAGATAGTATTTTTATGTTTAGGATTAATCAGAGGTTTTTTCTCGACGGGTTTCTTGCCTATCTGCCTGTCCTTAGTATTCTTTTTTCTTTTGCTCATAATGAATTCCGGCTCTTTAAAGTAATCTTTAAAAATAGATTGTGTTAAACACGCATAACAAATAATTTATTTATTTAGAACAGTTAAAGTAATTACATTTATCAAATTAATCTTCACATTAGTTATATTTTCTCACAAACTGAAAGACAGGATTATCCCGGTCTGTTTCTATCGTCATCCAGTTAAGCAGGGAATCCTTAGTATCAACATCATATTTTTCATCCATCAGGTAACAACTACATCCAAGTGAAGATATTTTTGATTTGGTTGCATGAAGCACTCCGGATGTTCCCCAATTAATTCCACTGAAAATTTGATTTCTTAATTTCTTCATGGCAAGCAGGTAATACCCTCCGTCTTTCGAGGGACCAATTACAAAATCATATGATAACAAATAATCATTTGCTTGTAAAATAAGTTCAGCAGAGATACCAGGCAGATCTGTACCGATAATTGTGGCTTTTTTAAACCCTGCTGAAAAAACAAGATTAAATGCATTCATCATTTTTTCGCCGAGATTATTTCCATGCTGAACCTCCACCCTGAATTTGTCTCCGGTCCAGTTTTTAATCTTTTCCAGATCAGATTTATCTGAACAAAAAATAATTGAAGTTGTATTTTTCTCATCAAGATTCATTGCAACATTAAATGTATGCTCAGCACATGTTTTATAGAATCCGGCAGCAAAGCTGTCTCCAAAATCTATTGCGAGTCTTGTCTTCACTTTTCCTTCTTCAGGAAAGCGAGCAAAAATAATTAATGCAGAATCAATCATTAAATTCAGTCGTGGAATAACTGGGCAAAAATAGTTTTAAGAATAATTATACTTGCCATAATAGTTCCTTTTACTGTTCCTGTAACTTTTGATTTACCTATTCTCTTTCGGTAGCTAACCGGAACTTCGAGCACTTTTAATTTTTTCTTTGCAGCTTTAATCTGCATTTCTACAGTCCATCCGAACCACCTGTCATTCATATTCAATTGTAAGAGTTTGTCATACTTTATTGCGCGGAATGGTCCGAGGTCAGTGTAATGAACTTTCCAGAATAAATTAATAAGAAAACCAGCTATCTTGCTTCCTGCTCTCGACTGAACCGGGAGTGCTCCTTTTTCTCTTTTACCTGACACCCTGCTGCCAATAACAAAATCATATTGATTTTCGATTATAGGTTTTACAAGCAAATGAATCTCTTCTGGATAATCACTGAAATCACCATCTATAAAAACAACAATATCAATCTCTTTATCTTGCAGGTAATGAATGCCTTTAAGGCAGGCTGCGCCATATCCAAGTTGTTTTTCAGTAATTACAGTCGCACCTGCGCGTTTGGCAGCATCGGCAGTAGAATCATAGGAATTATTATCTACAACTATAATTTCTTTAACAAGATTTTCCGGAATAGAACTTATTACTTTTTCGATAGAAGCCTCTTCATTAAGAGCCGGAATTATAACTACAATATTCATCCTGATAATTTAAAAAGGGTAAAAATTAGTCCTGATTTCTATGAAGCTGATCTACAGATAAATATTAATCCTGTAAAAAGTTTTTGAAGTATATAAAATCTCCACGTAAAAATTACCAATTATTTGATCTTTTTATTTAACATATAAATTATCCACATTGAAATATGTAATTAATAATTCACGAATTATTAAAAACAGGATTAATTACTGCCAATTATCACTATACTTAATAAACAGGGAAATGTGCATTCTTAGATATTCCTTCAATTAGACAAGTTTCCTATTAAACAACATCTCCAGGCTGGTAATTATTATTGATTCGATATAATTTCCTATGGTTAATGCTACATAGATCATTATAGCCAATCGGTATTTTTATGTCTTGGTATGATAATTGTTTTTATAAAGCCTGCAAATAATGCGTTGTGGTTGAGTCGGGAGACTTATAAATGCATTCTATATTATTAATTTGATAAGCCAAAATAAATATCCATATATTTAAAACCTTGATAATTAATTTTTCAAATAACGAAATCCTAAGAGGACATAGATGTTAAACACAAAAAATCCTGTCGAGAAAACGGGGAGTAACCTGCTTAATTCTCCGGATATACTGAAGGATGGATTGGAAGAAGAGCTTGACAGTTACACCAGAACGGCTGTCAGCAAAATAAGGTTTAATGTTATTGTTAAGCCGGCTATTATTTCTTTCGTGGCATTGGTTGTATCTTTCTTTCTCGATATTTCTACTGTTCCAATTCTTGGGGATGTTACATTTGACATTGCCAAATCATTATTCCCTTCATGGGAACCACCAGCGGAAGTATTTCATACATTTAGTTTTTGGTGGCTTCCAATAATTTCATATGCAATTTTTATCTTTATAGCTTATCTTGCTTACAGCAGGCTTAAAGTTGAGATTATCAGAACACCAGCTTCAGAAACTATTGACAGGCTGATTGAGGCTTCAATGAGTGTGATAGACAGTATAGCCACTGCATTACCTTTGATTGGTGCAGCAATCCTGTTAATCAGTATTAAATTAGGTGAAGAGATATTCCTCGGCATTTCGGTTCCATTCGAAATAAAAGCACTGATTGTACTCGCTCTTGGTAAATTATTTGAGCCTATATTAGATCAGCTTGGTGTTGACTTCCAAAACGTTGTAAACCACGTAAGAGATATCAGGGAAAAGTATTTTTCAAGAATACAGATTGAGAATTCTAGAAACCTGATGAAACAATTAAACCAAAGCGGAATGAGCGGCGGTGCAATGTCAGTTACAGATGTTGAAAAATACAGGGCTGTAGTTGAAGAATCTTCAAAGCTGAGCGAAGTGGCACGTAAAAACTTTTCTGCAATAAGCGAAATAATGGAAAAAATTAATTCTATGCAGCAGTTAAGCTCGGATAAAATTCAACAATTGAATATGCTGGCTAATTCTATTACACAAGCTTCAAGTTCCCTAACCGATGAAAGAACACTTACCGGTTTGAAACATCTCGAAGCTATTGTAAAAAAGTAAGGTGATAATATGATTAAACGAGAAAGAGACAGTAAATTTGTTATTTACCAGGTGCTGTACATCTTTGTTATTACAGTGCTTGCTTTAAAGGGAGCTGACCTGGATCTAAGAAGAGTAGCACTTAAAGAAGAAACAGTTGATATTAGCGTACGCGATTCACTTTTAGCAATACTCGATTCTCTATACGCTCTCGGAATAGATTTTACAATTAAAATTGATCCGAATGTAGTTGTAGAAAATGTTGAATTGAAAGAACAGATTGCATCGATGAATAAAAGACTTGAAGTTTTAAAAGAGCAGATACCCCCGCCTAAAAAAGAAGAGCCAAAGGAAGAAATTAAAAAAGAGCAAAACAAGCTTCAGCTTCCTATATCTCTTAAACAAACTTTCATACAGTATACCTGGAACAAAGCTACAAATACTGGCAGTGTCCCTACATATATTTATGATCCGCGTGACAGATCAAAACCAATAACTGTTATTCCTCCGGGGCAGGAGAAAACATTCGACCTGACAGACCAGACGGAAGTTATTGTGGCATTCGGATCACAGGATGAAAAAATTAAAGTTGAGCCAAATCGCCCTCCTGATATAAACATACAGCGTGTTACAACAAAAATGAATGCATCTGATATATATGTTCAGGAACTTCAGCGTATTACAGCATTTACGGTTACTATAGTTGACAGCAGACCTGAACAGCTTAAAGTGAGCTATTCGGGACCGATTTCCGTTACTGGTCCTGTAAAGGATACTGATGGAAATTCGGTATATAATGTTTCATTAAGAATAGCTTCTACTGAATCACAGTTTGATGATTGGGTTGATAAAAATGAACAGCTTAGAGAAGCTGATGGAAGATATAAAGCAAACTTTTTCTTTATTGTTGTTGATGAAAGAACAAAAGACCGGGTACAGGTAGGAGATTCATTCTTCTTTACGGACTTTTCCAAATAAACAATCAGGGATTAAATCATGAAAATCAAATACATATTCTTATTGTTCTTTGTATTATACTTTCTCCCGGTTTTTAATTCAGTCTTTGCTCAGGATGATGAGGAACCAATACTCTATTATCAAATGGAACCTTTAGATGATAGTTTATTCATTAAAATCCAGCAGGAATTATTTATTGATCCACCAGATCCAAAAGCAGAAATAATTGCAGATATAAGAGATCCGAATAATCAGACTATTTCGATTAAAGGAGCCTTATATCCTTTCCTTGCTTTGACTCCTGAAATAAGAGCAAGGGTTGTTACTTATCCTTTCAAAATAAATCTTGAAGAAGATATTACTTATGCAAGTGTATTTACAAGAGTTATTGAAAAGATAAAAATCAACAAAGTTCTTGATCCACCCACAAAGCAGCAGATATCTTCAAATATGTGGTATGTGAATCCTTTTTTCCAGATGTTCGGTGGAGAGAGGTTCGGAATTCCTATTAAGAAAGACATCGGTCTTTCATTCGGTGTCTTAACCAAGTATGAGGGACCACTTAATACGAACTTTATAGAAGCAAATTTCCATATTCTGGGTGTTTATGGCGGAGCTTTTTCAAATGTTGACGCGATAATAACTTCGTTTACAGATAATAATCATAACAATCTTATCTTCTCAAATGGTTACCAGATAGGTTATGTCTTTCCTTTCGGTAACTTTTTTGAAATAAACTTCTTAAATGTAATTGATGATTTTACCCCAACTCAAATAGAACAGTATATTAAACCTGAGCGCGGAACTGTAGTATATAATCCAGATGGTTCAGTAAAATACCAGGCATGGCTTGTGCAGGGTTCATTTCTAAACTGGGAGTTCAGATATCCTGTAAAACTGCTTGGTGCTACCAAAGGCCGTGTTTATGTTGCTCAATATCTTGATGAATGGCATTTAGGTTTAGATTTCAGAGAAATGTCAGTTGCAGGCAGTACTTTCGATTTTCAATTCGATGCTATGCCCAGCAGTCAGATGAGACAGCCTCAATATGTTCTTACAGCTACAATTCAGAAGATTGCTGAAGCATGGGCTTTCAGTGCATTTTCAATCGGCCCATCAATTATTTTATCAACTCTTTCAGATGGAAGTTTTGGCGTTTATAAGATTTTTGCCAATATGAGATTTAAGATGGGATCTTCATTATAAATTTATTTTATTACTGATAAAAGCCCCGGTGAATTGTCGCCGGGGTTTTTTATTTTAAAGCATTCATATTTAATCAAATGTAAAATGAAAGTACAATTAACTCTTTGGTTTTTATCAATCCTGATTACATTCCTTACAGGATATATAAAAACTGTTACAGATTCTGTTTACCCTGTAACAGGCACATACGATATTGGATCGAAAACAATTACATATAAGCTGGACAAAGTTTATTATGGTAAAGATTCTTATACAATTACAGTTGCTAATGAGTTAGATGGATTAGAAGGTAAGCTTGTCTGGAGAAAAAGCAATTCAACTAACGTAACAGCATTAGAAAAAAAGCAGGGTCATTTAGTTGGGGAATTACCTGTTGATTCTATTGGAGAAAAAATCCATTATAATATTATGCTCTTTTATAAAGGGAAAACATTTCAAATTCCGGAACATTCTGAAATTATTCTTACCACTTACGGAAAGATCCCCTCAACCGTTAATATTTTAAGATTTATGTTTTTATACTGCGGTTTATTATTAGGAATAAGAACAGCTTTAGAAATTTTTAACAGAAAAAGTAAGATAAAAAGATTTGCTTTTGTAACTACCTGTTTATTTATCTTTCTTACTATACTTGTCAGTCCTCTCCGAAACAGTTATAAACTTGGCGCAATAAATAAAAGCATCCCTCCTGTACTTGCTCTAATTGAAATACAATATATTTTAATTGTAATTATATGGTTGGCAGGCACTGTATTAATATTCAATAATAAAGCAGTCCGGTACGCTGCTATATTTTCTGCAGCAGCAACAATAGTAATATACTATACACTTACTTTGTCTTAATTAACTTTTAAAGTTAAGAAGATTAATCACAGTTGAATGAATTCCCTTTGAAGCGGCAACTATGCTATCCCCTTTTACAGGATCATTTCCTTCGTAATCAGTTATAACTCCGCCTGCACCGCGTATGATAGGTATTAATGGCAATGAATCCCAGGGAGACATAATTGGATCAATCATAATATCGGCAAAACCAGTTGCAAGTAAATAGTAGCCATAACAGTCTCCCCAGTTCCGGTATAATTTTACTTTACTAATAAGATTATTAAAGCTTTTCTCATTCCGGTATTTCTTAATATTTAAATGATCTGTAGTAAGTAATATTGCCTGAGAAAGATTATTACTGTTTTTTACTGAAGTTTTTTTGCCATTAATCTTGGTCTGCTGGTTATCTCCGATTAATAATTCTCCCAGAACAGGCTGATAAAAAATTCCAAGAACCGGTTCACCATTTTTTAAAAGGGCAACCAAGGTACCAAAACTCAAAGCTCCACAAATAAAACTTTTTGTTCCATCAATAGGATCGAGCACCCACACATATTCAGCATTTTCATTTGATTTGCCGAATTCCTCTCCTATAATTCCATGACCTGGAAATTTATTTGCAATCATATTGCGCATTATTTCCTCAGCTTTTCTATCAGCAATAGTTACAGGAGATTTATCTTTCTTATGTTCAACTTTAATTTTTTGCCTGAAATATTTATTTATTATTTCCGCACCGGCTTTAACAAGCCCGGTGGAGAATTCTTTAAATTCATTTAACTCATTCATTAATATTATATTTTGTCTGAAAGATCACAGCAAATTTAGAGATAATTCTTTTGCCGGATGAACAACAATTCATATATTTGTAGCCCAAATGATGGAAAATTTTGAATGTGAGATTTTTTATTGAAAAGGTTGTTCTTTTTTTATTTTTTTTGAATAAGATTAACACGGAGAGTTGGCAGAGTGGTTGTCATCGCGAAGCGAGATCCCGCTTTGCGGGAAATGCGGCGGTCTAAAATTATGTATTTTGTTTATATACTTGAAAGCTTAAATGTAAACAGGTATTACATAGGTCATACTAATAAACTATTAAAAAGATTAAAAGAACATAATGCTGGTAAGACCAAGTCAACAAAACCTTACATCCCCTGGAAGATAATATACACAGAGGAATTTAAAACGAAGTCTGAAGCTTTTAGAAGAGAACAGGAAATTAAAAGTTATAAAAGCGGAATAAAATTTAAGAAACTTATTAACACGGAGAGTTGGCAGAGTGGTTGAATGCGGCGGTCTTGAAAACCGTTAAGGATGCAAGTCCTTCCGGGGTTCGAATCCCTGACTCTCCGCTGCTTTTTACGAATCTTTCTTCTTATAATTTTCATAGATTTTTAATATAATACGTACCCCCTAGCGAGCCCATTTGTCCGAGTATCCAGCTTTGTCTTTTTATAATATAGCCCGATGGATATTTTGCTGAATACCTTATTGGGTTTGGAAGAACAGCAGCCAGCAATGCTGCCTGGCTTTGTGATATTTTATCAGGCGTGCGGTTAAAGTAAATCCTGCATGCAGCACCAACCCCGAAAATCATATCACCCAATTCTACTATATTAAGATAAACTTCAAGTATTCTTTCTTTAGTCCAGAGCAGTTCTATAAGCAAAGTAAAGTATGCTTCCAAACCTTTTCTGATAAAACTTTTCCCTTCCCACAGAAAAAGATTTTTTGCTACCTGCTGTGTAATTGTGCTCGCACCCCTAAGTCTTCTTCCCTTTTTATTTTCCTTTATTGCTTTTTGAATTTGTTCAACATCAAAACCAAAATGAAACGGGAAATTCTGATCTTCAGCAGCAATTACTGCAAGCCCCATATTTTTAGAAATCTCATCGTAATCAGCCCAATAATATCTTACTAATTTAGTTTCTTTTGATGAAAACAATGCTGCAACAGTTCTCTGAATCATCACTGAAGATGTAGCAGGGTTAATCCATTTAAGTAGCAGAACAGAGGATACAGAAAGAAGAAAAAAAACCAGCAGTGTTTTCAAAAAATATACAGGTAATTTTTTAAGCAGCGTTTTAATGCTGAATTTTCTTTTTGTATTCATCTGTTATTTTTTTATGGAACAGGATCATAACCACTGCCCCCCCAGGGATGACAGCGTAGAATTCTTTTTATGCTCAGCCATCCTCCTTTAAGCAAACCGTATTTTTTTAAAGCTTCCAGACTGTATTGTGAGCAAGTCGGTGAATATCTGCAGGAAGGAGGAAGCAGAGGCGATAATAAAAGCTGATAAACTTTTATTAATAAAATAAATGGGATAGCAAGTACTTTTAAAATAGTTTTCAACTGATTATCGCTTTCTTATTATATAAAAATCTAATCTTAATTAAATTAAAATAATTTAAATTGTTCGATTTAATCATCTTAAAAGCATTATGAAAAAAATGACTTTGAATTTTCGAACAAATATAAGTTAATTTGTGCCCACTAAATTTTGTAATTATCAAAAATAAAAAATTGAATGCCTAAAAACGTTGTAATTGTTGAGTCGCCTGCCAAAGCCGGTACGATTGAAAAGTTTCTCGGAGAAGATTACCTGGTAACATCAAGCTATGGTCATATACGTGATCTTGTTAAAAAAGATAAGGGCATTGACATTGAAAAAAACTTTACTCCTATCTATACAATATCAAAAGATAAAGAAGCGGTTGTAAAAGAGCTCAGGAAGATTTCTAAAAAAGCAGATACAATCTGGCTTGCAACTGATGAAGACCGCGAAGGAGAAGCTATAGCATGGCATTTAAAAGAGGTACTGGAAATTCCGGATGAAAGAATTAAGAGAATAGTTTTTCACGAGATAACAAAACAGGCAATCCTTGAAGCAATTAAAAACCCGCGAGGAATTGATTATAATCTCGTAAGCTCTCAGCAGTCAAGAAGGATATTAGACAGGTTAGTCGGTTTTGAACTATCACCAATATTGTGGAGGAAAGTAAAACCAAATTTATCTGCCGGAAGAGTTCAATCAGTTGCTGTAAGATTAATTGTTGAACGTGAAAGAGAAATTGATTCGTTTGAAATAAAATCAAGATATAAAGTAGTTGCCAATTTTGTTGTTACCGATGATAAGGGAAATAAACAAAAGTTTAAAGCCGAAGTACCGAATTATTTTGAAACACAACAAGAAGCTGAAATATTTCTTGAGAAATGCAGCACTGCCGATTTTGTTATTGACAGCGTTGAAAAGAAGCCTGTTAAAAAATCGCCTTCACCGCCATTTACAACTTCAACACTGCAGCAGGAAGCAAGCAGAAAGCTGAGATATTCTGTTGCAAGAACAATGCTTGTTGCACAGAAGTTATACGAATCAGGAAAAATAACATATATGAGAACTGATTCTGTTAATTTATCCGGGTTTGCTCTGGATGCAGCACAACATCAAATTTCAGAAGAGTACGGCAAAAAATATTCGTACAGAAGACAGTTTAAAACGAAATCGGAAACTGCGCAGGAAGCCCACGAAGCAATCAGACCAACAGAATTCAGTAAGGAATCTGTTTCAGGCTCCAAAGAAGAAAAAGCATTGTATGACCTGATATGGAAACGCGCAATCGCATCTCAAATGAGCGATGCGCAGATTGAAAGAACAACTGCAAAAATTAATCTTTCAAATGCTGACGAATATTTTTCCGCAAAAGGTGAAGTAATAAAATTCGACGGCTTTCTTAAAGTTTATCTTGAATCATCAGACGATGAAAACGGCGAAGAAGGAACTGAAGGACTTCTTCCCGAACTGAAGAAAGGACAAAAACCGGAATTCAACGATATAACAGCAACTGAAAGATTTACTAGACCTCCGGCAAGATATACTGAAGCCAGCCTTGTTAAAAAACTCGAGGAGCTTGGAATTGGAAGACCTTCTACTTACGCACCGACTATCAGTACAATACAAAAACGCGGTTATGCCAGTAAGGAAGAAAGAGAAGGAAAGGAACGCGGATATAATGTTATTTCATTGAACGGTAAAGATGAATTAAAACATGAAAAGAAAACTGAAATTACAGGTGCAGATAAAGGAAAGCTTTTCCCTTCCGATGTTGCAATGCTGGTTAACGATTTTTTAATAGAACATTTCCCAAGAATAATGGATTATAAATTCACAGCGCATATTGAAGAAGAGCTGGATGAAATTGCACGGGGCGAAATTGATAATCATGTTATGTTGGAAGAATTTTATCCTCCATTCCATGAAAAAGTTGAACATACAATCGAGCATACCGAAAGAGTTTCAGGTGAAAGAATTCTCGGCACAGACCCTGTAACGGGAAAGCAGGTTTCAGTAAGAATGGCTCGATTCGGTGCTGTTGCTGCTCTCAGCGATCCGGATGATGAAAACGATACACCGCGATATGCCGGGCTAAGAACAGGACAAAAGCTGGAAAACATAACATTTGAAGAAGCACTGGAATTATTTAAACTCCCGAGGGTGCTTGGAGAATATGGAGACCGGGAAATAACTGCAGCAATAGGCAGGTTTGGTCCTTATGTTAAGCACGATGGTAAATTTTATTCGATTAAAAATGCTTATGACCCTCACACGATAGACCTGGATGAAGCAATAGATGTAATTGAAGCAAAACGAAAAGCCGACTTAGAAAAAACAATAAAAACTTTTCCTGAAAATCCTGAATTCCAGATTCTTAACGGAAGATGGGGACCATATCTTAAAGCCGGTAAACTTAATGTACGTTTGCCGAAAGACCGCGAACCTGCTTCATTTACTTATGAAGAATGCGTTAAGCTTGCAGAAGATTCTGCCGAAAAGAAAGGTAAGAAAAAGAGCAGATCGAAAAAAAGTAAGTAGCAGACATTACTTTTAATTCAATTTAAAGATTGATTATCTTTTATAACGCAAATCTGATATTCTTTAGCTGAAAATAAATTATGCTTATATCTTTTATTGATTGGAACGTCAGCCCGGAAATTTTTTACTTAGGTCCGTTCTCTGTCCGCTGGTATGGTTTCCTGTTTGCAATGGCTTTTGTTGCAGGTTATTTTATTATGGGCTGGATATACAGCAAAGAAGGAAAACCAAAAACCGATGTTGAACAGCTTGCGGTTTATATGATCTTCGGAACTGTAATTGGCGCACGACTAGGGCATTGTCTGTTTTATAATCCGATATATTATTTATCTAACCCCATTGAAATTTTAAAAGTATGGGAAGGCGGTCTTGCAAGTCACGGTGCAGCATTAGGAATAATCATCTCACTTTATCTTTACATCAAAAAGAAAAAAGACGTTAAACTTCTCTGGCTGCTTGACAGGATTGTAATTGTAGTGGCGCTTGGTGGTTCATTTATCCGGCTTGGAAATCTTTTTAACTCAGAAATAATCGGCAAACCTGCAGATGTTCCCTGGGCATTTATATTCAGATCTATAGACGATGTGCCGAGACATCCTGCTCAGCTTTACGAATCAATTGCATATTTTATAATTTTTCTTATTCTGATTACTGTTTATAAAAAAAGAAGAAAGCAAATTCAGAACGGATTTTTATTCGGACTTTTCCTTGTACTGGTATTTTCATTCAGGTTTTTTGTTGAATTCCTTAAAGAAAATCAATCCTCATTTGAAGCCGGTATGGCTTTAAATATGGGACAGCTTCTAAGCATACCGTTTGTTCTAACAGGTTTCTTTTTCATAACAAGATCATTTAAGAAAAGAAATGAAAAGGTAGTGCAGCAAAACAGGAATAAGTAAATTTGTATGAAGATTAATATATTGAGATAATTATTTAGTCACTTCAGAAATTGAGTTAACTAACTTTTCATAGCTCTGCTTACCAAATAAAAATTTCTTTTGAACCCCTTTTTTATCAAAAATAAAAGTTGCTGGAATTTCGCCTCCCCATTTTTTATTTAATAAATTTATAAAATCTTCCGGTTCCGGAACATTAAGCACGTAGATAGTAAACTTAGCATTCTGCTCCTCGAGAAATGGAACGATAAGAGAATCTGCCTGTTCAGGAAAATCAACGCTGATACCAATTACCTCCAGTTTGTTACCGTATTCATTATTAATCTTTACAAGGTCGGGAAATTCTTCGCGGCAAGGTTCACACCAGGTAGCCCAAATATTAATCAGCAAAGGTTTCCCATCGCGGTTATTGATAATTTCCTGAAGTTTCTTAACCGTAATCTCTTTTATTGATTGATCTTTGCCGGGATGTATATAATTTAAAACCGGTTCGACTGGAAAAATCAAACCGGCTGTTATAAATAATATTATAATTATAAATGATTTCATTTAAATTCTCTTAATTGAACAACCGAAAGCTTTGGTTTCAGGATTGCCTACAGTTTTGCCGTTAAGAATTTCATCTAATGCTATTCTTAAATCCTGTGAAGAAATTTCAGATTCGTCCCGTGAATTATCAATTCTTCCATTGTAAAGAATTTTAAAATCGTTACTGCTTAAAACATACGCTTCAGGAGTATGAGATGCATCAAACATATCCGCAACAACATTTCCTTCATCTTTAAGAATTGTAAAAGTAAGACCTTTTTCTTTTGCATGTTCTTTTATTTCATCAATACCTTCAGTCTTGTTCGAATTAATCCCGAGGAATGCAACACCCTTATCTTTATATTCTAAATAAAGCTGTTCCATCCGGGCGTTATAAGCATTGGAAACAGGGCACTGAGTAGCAATAAAAATAATTACTATTGCATTTGCATCTTTATAATCAGTAAGTGAATGCTCAACTTTGTTATAATCATTAAGAGTAAAATTCTCTACTGCTGCAGGAACAATTGCACTATTTGTTATAGATCCGCAGAACAGAAAAAAACCTGTTACAACTGCAAGCAAAATCAGCATTTTTCCTTTCTTCATTCAACCTCCATAATGGATATATTTTATTGTTTAAATTTTGTGATGCTATTATGTTAGTATTACATATTAATTACAAGACATTTTTTATACATGTTTTTAATATAACTTATGTCGTTACAGAATATCAGTTAGTTAATAATTTGGTAATTTCTCGTTATTTAAATTATCTTTATCCCCGGTAAGTAAAAATAATTTTAATTCTAATAAACATTTCCCCGTAATAAAAGAAATACAAAATGGAAATTCTTAACAGGATAAAAAATAAGACAGTCAAAGTCGGTATAATCGGCATGGGATATGTCGGATTACCGTTAGGAATAGCATTTGCTAAAAAACAAATTAAAGTGCTTGGGTTTGATCTTGACGAAAGAAAAATAACCCTGTTAAACAAAGGCAAGGGATATCTCAAACACATAAGTGAAGATAAATTCAGCAATGCAGTTAAAACAGGCTACCTTAGAGCAACCAGCGATTTTTCACGATTAAAAGAAGTTGATGCAATACTTATTTGCGTTCCCACACCACTTACCGAACATCGCGAACCAGATATGTCATTTGTAGTTAATACATCTGAAGTCATTGCAAAACATCTCAGGAAAGATCAGCTTGTTGTACTAGAATCAACAACATATCCCGGAACGACTGATGAAATACTTCTTCCGCTATTCGAGAATTCACAGGGTAAAGGTAAATTTAAAGTAGGAAAAGATTTTTATCTGGCATTCAGCCCCGAACGCGAAGACCCGAATAATCCTGATTATACAACTGCAGAAATTCCAAAAGTTATTGGCGGTATTACCCCGAACTGCCTTAAAGCAGCCCGTGCACTTTATAACCAGGTAATTGTAAAAACTATTCCTGTTTCATCTCCCAGGGCAGCAGAAGCTACAAAACTTTTAGAAAACATTTTCCGTTCGGTTAACATTGCACTTGTTAATGAACTGAAAATGGTTTTCGACAGGATGGATATTGATGTTTGGGAAGTGATAGCTGCAGCTTCCACAAAACCATTCGGGTTTAAAGCTTTTTATCCCGGCCCGGGACTTGGAGGTCATTGTATTCCCATAGATCCTTTCTATTTAACCTGGAAAGCAAGGGAGTTTGAGCTTAACACAAAGTTTATTGAATTAGCGGGTGAGATAAATACTTCGCAGCCGTATTACGTAGTTGAAAGAACTTTGCATGCACTGAATAACCTGAAAAAATCTTTGAATGGCTCAAGAGTGCTGATATTAGGAGCCGCATATAAAAAAGACATTGACGATATGCGAGAATCCCCTTCTCTTAAGCTTATAGAAATTTACAGGGGGAAAGGCGCAAAAGTAGATTATAACGATCCTCTAATTCCGAAACTATCAAAAACCAGGAAATATAAATACGATATGACTTCGGTAACACTTACAAAATCCAATCTGAAGAAATATGATGTTGTTGTTCTCAGCACCGATCATTCTGTTTATGATTATAAATTCATAGCACAAAATTCCCGATTAATTATTGATACAAGAAATGCTTTTGCTTCAAGAAAGATAAGAAGAAAAAATATTTTCAAAACCTGATCCCCCGATATTTACTATGAAAAACTTTGCAATCACCGGCGTTGCCGGCTATATAGCTCCCAGACACTTAAAAGCTATTAAAGAAACTAGCAACACACTTGTCTCTGCTGTTGACCCGCATGATTCTGTTGGGATACTCGATAACTTTTTCCCTTCTGCAAGTTTTTTTACGGAGTTTGAAAGATTCGACAGGCATCTCGAAAAACTGAGAAGGAAAGGTGAAGAACGGCGCGTAAATTATTTAACAATTTGTTCGCCAAACAATCTTCACGATGCACACATTCGTCTTGCTTTAAGAATCGGTGCCCATGTTATTTGCGAAAAACCGCTCGTGCTGAATCCGTGGAATCTCGATGCATTGCAGGAGCTTGAAACAGAATCCGGATCAAGAGTTTATACTGTATTGCAATTGAGGCTGCATCCTTCATTTTTAGAATTAAAGAAAAAGCTCGTATCTGAAAATACAAACACAAAATATGATGTGTCTCTTGTTTACATTACTTCACGTGGATTATGGTATAATTTCTCTTGGAAAGGTGTTGATGAGAAATCCGGAGGAATTGCAACAAACATCGGGATTCACTTCTTCGATATACTGATCTGGCTTTTCGGTGATATTGAAAAAAGTGTAGTTCATCTGAGTGAAAAAAACAGGATGGGCGGATTTCTTGAATTGAAACGGGCTAATGTAAAATGGTTTTTATCAACAAACAGGGACGACCTTCCTGAAGCCGCTGTAAAGAAAAATAAGCCTACTTACCGTTCAATAAAAATTAATAATGAAGAGATACATTTCAGCGAAGGTTTTACCGACCTTCATACGAGAATATATGAAGAAGTGCTGAAAGGAAACGGCTTTGGAATTGATGAAGCAAGACCTTCTATTAAGCTTGTTTATGATATACGCAACAGCCCTGTTGTAAATGATGATGATAATATTCATCCGATTATCGAATCAATATTAAAAAGCCAGGTATAATTTTATGTCTTATTTCAAACACGAATCTGCTTATGTTGACGACAATTGTGAAATTGGCGAAGGTTCTAAAATCTGGCATTTTTCTCATGTTCAAAAAGGTGCAAAGTTAGGAATCAACTGTATCCTTGGACAAAATGTAAACATTGGTCCGAATGTAAGCATAGGCAATAACTGCAAAATTCAGAATAACGTTTCCGTTTATGAAGGTGTTACACTGGAAGATTATGTTTTTTGCGGACCATCTATGGTATTTACAAATATACTTGACCCTAAATGTAAATATCCGCAGAAAGGTGCTGAGTTTTATGTTAAGACGCTTGTTAAAGAAGGTGCATCTATAGGAGCAAACGCAACAATAGTTTGCGGTAATATTTTAGGAAAACATTGTATAATTGGTGCAGGCGCAGTAGTTACAAAAGACATTCCGGATCATGCACTTGCAGTCGGAGTTCCGGCAAAAGTAATCGGCTGGGTAAGCGAAGCCGGTAAGAAACTTAACTTCGATGAAAATAATACTGCATTTTGTAAAGTGTCGCGTAAAAAATATATTTTAAAAGATAATCGTGTTACTGAAGTAAATAATTAAAACACGTTTTTTTAAAATATATTACTCCCCTATTAGTTTTCTGAGAGCAATTACAACTTTTTCAGGAGTAATCTTTTCCATACAGAAAATTTCCTGGCCGCATATATGATTATAATAACATTTGCATTCTTCCGGCGGTAACATCTTAATTCCTTTACCATACAATTCTATTTCATTAGAAGAAGTAGGACCGAACAGAGCAACTATTTTTTTGTTCAAAGCTGTTGCAATGTGAAGTGCAAGCGTATCCCCGGTAATAATTATATCACATAAATCCACAATCGAAGCAAACTCGAGAAGAGAGTTTTCAGTACCTGTATCAATTAAAAAATCAAATTCGTCTTTAAATTCTTTTACTTTATCTTTTTCTTCTGGTCCGCCAAGCAGTAATAAGTTAATATTGCTATTCTTCAATTCTCTTATTAATTCTTTCCAGTGAAATAACGGCCAGCCTTTATTAGGCCACTTTGTACCCACGCCAATATTTAAACCAATTGTAGGCAAATCCTTTTTTATTTTCAAAAGCTCTTTTGAACTTCGAACAGCAGCTGCAACTTCATAAGGAATATTTAAAACCGGTCGTGAAATTTTATCTGTCAAACCCAGTATTTCATACATAATCTGCTGGTAGGATTTTGTATTTACCTTTTTTACGTCGTCAAATGCACTCATCTCAAGCCATTGTTCTGTTTCTTCAGATGTAGCCTGGACATATCCTTTTTTATTCAGAACAAAACCTTTTTTTTCTTCTCCCTTAGCCATTGCAGCTACAGAAGAACTGATTTTAGATGTATCGAGATTTATTACCAGGTTAAACTCTTCAGCACTAAGTCTGTATAAAGCATCGTCTTCAACAGTAATTACCTCGTTTACATATTCTGAATTAAAAAATAATTCCTTTGCATTATTGCGGGTACACCAAACTATATAACTTTCAGGGTATCTTTTCTTTAACGGGGGAAGAATTGAAGTTGTCCGCAAGACATCACCAACTGCATCTAGTTTTACAATAAGAATTTTAAATTTGATTGATTGGTAATAATTGCAGTCGTCGCACTTAATACCTGTTTCTTTATGAGGATTACAGGGTCTGTCACCCGGAAAAAATTTGCAGTCAGTTTTTAGCATAATAGAAAGAATAATACTGTTAATAACTCACAAAAAAGTGATTAAATAATGATTAAATTATTTTAAATGTTAAGTCACGAACATTACAAACTTACATATATATATATTTTAGAATGTGTCTGCATAAATATATTTGTTTTTTAACAAAGACTTAATTAAATGTTGGATTATTTTAAAATATTCCTAATACTGCATTTAAGAATTATAATTTATTAGAGAAAATATATTACGAATTAATTTCAAAATCGTTTATGAAAAATAAAAAATGTTTAATAACCGGTGCTACTTCAGGAATTGGAAAGGCGGCAGCTTTAAAGCTCGCTGACATGGGTACCTCATTAATTCTTCTTTCAAGAAATCAGATCAAGGGGGAAAAGATTTGTAATCAGATCAGGAAAACAAATAATAACGCTCAAGTGAAATTCTACAGAGTTGATATTTCCTCTATGAAAGAAGTAAGAAATGTTTCAGAAAAAATAAAAAATGACTTTGATCATATTGATGTTTTAATAAACAATGCAGGTGCACGGTTTGACAATTATTTTAAAAACGACGAAGGAATAGAATTAACATTTGCTACAAATCATCTTGGGCATTTTCTATTAACGCTTTCTTTAATTGAGATGTTAAAGAAATCTACACAAGGAAGAATAATTAATATTTCATCATCAGCTCATACAATTGGTACTGAAGAATTTGATGATATAGCAGCCCCACAAAATTATGACAGAAAGGTAGCTTACGGTAGTTCGAAGTTAGCTAATTTGTATTTTACGTATGAATTAAATAGAAGATTGACAAGTACAAACATTACTGTGAACGCGGTGGACCCTGGTATTGTAGCGACAAATTTCAGTAGAAACAATGGATTATACCCCTGGGCAAAGTACTATCTTTATTATATCCTGAAACGAAATTTAATATCCCCGCAAAAATCGGCAGAAACAATTGTATACATGGCTTTATCGAATGAACTTAGCAAAACCACTGGAAAGTACTTCCATGAAAAAAAAGAAATAAATTCTTCACCTGCATCATATAGCAAAGAAGCTGCTTTGAAACTCTGGCAACTGAGTCTAAAATTAACTGGTTTTAGTTATCCTTAAAACTTTATTCTTTATTTAATTTTTTACGCTGAAACAGACTTCTTATTTAAATTATTTTGAATGAATATGTTTCAAATGTCAAAGGAATTTGCGATTTTAAAACAAAAAAGAACAAACTATAACCGAAGAAAAAGTAAAAATAATTCTTGGTAGACACTTGTCTCAAATTTTTTCATTAAAAAAATTTAACCCTCCTTTTGATAATACTAGTCTTAAACTACGATTAAGTTTTTCTATTGAAAAAGATACTAAGAAGATTTGAAAATGTAATTTATATTTAGATACAGCTATGATAAAAATAATTTTAATTACGATATTTTTTATTCAGGTCCTGTTACTTATAATAAAGCACGACAAAAATTTTAATACTTTTTTAATTTGGTCTTTTATAGTAAATATATTTTTCTATTTAATAATAGAACTTAAAATACCCAGTTACCTGAAAGCATATCACAATTTCCCTAAAACAATCACCTATTCAATTATTTTACTCATATTGTTAACATATTATAGAGTTCTAAAAAATTTCTTTCAAAAATCCTCAAAAAGAATATTTTTACTGGCTTTGTTTTTTTGGGGGATTTCAGTTTTTGTTGAGTATATAGGCAAACTTGGATTAATTTACATCCCCAGACAGGAATTTGTGGAGGATGTTTTCATGTATATCGGGATGTTAATCTGGTTGTATTTATTTATACATATCTCTTTGATTAGGCTCAAAAAATTACAACAGCCTAACTAATCTCATTAATTCTTCTTTCATCTTGGGCATCTTTTTATTAACAATTTCTTTAGTTGAGATGTTAAAGAAATCTACACACGGAAGAATAATTAATATTTCATCATCAGCACATACAATTAGAACTGAAGAATTTGATGATATAGTTGCCCCACAAAATTATGGTTTTCTATCTAAAGCATATTAACAATCAAAATAACCGCACTTCTAATTAAAACAAACAACGATTTTATCCTGCCTCATAATGATACCGAATCTTAAAAAAAATCTTACTTTAATAACAGATATACCTAAAAACAGTAAAAATCTCAGTGGTATAGCGGTTGAATAAGTGCTTTGCCAAACTGAACTTAAACTAGTTGGTGTCAAGAAATTCAAGTTACGTATGTGCTGTTACTTTTTAAGAAATAAATTAATTTTTCTAAACATAGGTGCATTGATGAAATATATTCCTCTGATTTTTCTCACTTTTATTCTTTTTTCAAAATTAAGTTACAGCCAATGGACAAACCAAAATCCTGTTCCGGATGGAAATGATCTTTGGTCAACTTTTCTTATAGATGATAACACAGGATGGATTGTTGGTTCTGATGGATTTATTAAAAAAACTATAAATGGTGGAATTGATTGGATTCAACAAAATAGCGGTACAAACCTTATTCTTAAATCAGTTCAGTTTGTTGACCAAAACACAGGTTGGATATGCGGAGAAGAAGGCTTGATACTTAAAACAACAGATGGCGGATTAAATTGGCTTCCATTATCGAGTGGAACAACCAAACGCTTGACAGATATTCATTTTTGTGACCCTTATACAGGTTATGCTGTTGGAAATGGTGGAACAATATTAAAGACTACTAATGGCGGATTAGATTGGACCAACCTGTCTTCCGGAACTACCATTGATTTGAACTCGCTTGATTTTGTCGATTCTCTGATTGGATATACTGTTGGAGGTGACTACGACGATTGGAAAATTCTTAAAACAACAAATGGTGGTGAGAGCTGGGTTGATAAATCAAGTAACATTCCTTTTACATATGGTTACGCAATCGCTATTGAATTTATTGATGCAAACACGGGATTTATAGGTGGAGGTCATACACCACACTATAACATAATTTACAAAACAACCAACGGTGGAGATACGTGGATTCAATCAACAGTTTCACCATACTTAAAGGAAACAGAAGAAAATAATAATGATCAAATGAGCATTTTTAAGTATGGAGGAATAAATTCAATATACTTTAAAGATTCAAACATTGGTTTTGCTGTAGCAGGTGATGGCGGAGGTTTTTACAGAGCAATTTACTCCACCATAGACGGGGGAGCTACCTGGAGCGAAAAGTACGTCGGTGAGGAAGAAGCCGGTTTAATCTCAATCTATTTAACAAATGCCGGCAAGGGATGGGCGGTCGGATTTAATGGTTCCATTTTTATTTCAGAATATAATGGTGAGTCCTGGACACAAATTCTAAGCGGGAACAGATATTCCTGCTGGACCGGAGATGACCTGTACTCTGTTTTTCACATAAATGAAAATATTGTTTGGGCTGCCGGTTATAGAGCAAGTTGCATTGGTGGCGGAGGAAATATTATTCTTAAAACTACAGACGGTGGTAATATCTGGAAAACAAAATTTTTAAATCAATACAACGGTGGTACAATAAAATCAGTGTATTTTGTTAATGAAAATTTTGGATGGGCTGTCGGTGAAGGAACTACTGGTCTTTATATGACAACTGATGGAGGCGAGACTTGGACTGAAAGCGGTGACAGATATTCCTCTGTAATTTTTGTTGATCAAAATAATGGTTGGGCAACCAAAAACAATTATGGTAGTGGTATTTATAAATCAACCGATGGTGGTATTACCTGGATACAAAAAAGTTCAGTAAGCAGTTCCAGCGTATTCTTTTCAGATATAAATAATGGCTGGGTAGTTGGTAATGGAGGCAGCATTTTAAAATCTACTGACGGTGGCGAATCATGGGAAGCAAGCAACAGTGGAACGACGAATGATTTAAAGTGTGTGAAATTTTATGATTCGAATGTAGGTATGTGTGTGGGAAATGAAGGCACAGTTTTATTATCCACAGATGCAGGTGAATCCTGGCTTACTCAAAACAGTGGAACTATTAATAAGCTTAACGAAATTACTTTCACGAACATAAACTCTGCCTGGGTCGTTGGTGTAAATGGAACAATACTCAATACAACAGATCTAGGTTATAGCTGGACATCTTATACCGGGGTAACTGAAGATGAATTAACTTCAATTAGTTTTGCAACTGAAAACATCGGCTGGTTTGCAGGTAAGAACGGAACAATGCTTAAATATGAAAATGATGTATTACCGGTTGAACTTACCTCATTTACTGCAAATGTAAAAAACAACATAGTGCAGCTTAATTGGCAGACAGCCACAGAAATTAACAATTACGGTTTCGAGATAGAAAGACGTATTGACGAGGAGACCTGGAATAAAATTGGATTTATAGAAGGACACGGTAACAGTAGTTTACCAAATTCCTATTCCTACCTAGATAGAAATGTTGCAGGAG
>Ga0210133_1000134_pt1 | contig 28471 bp, 21 predicted proteins | sample Joice_ThreeSqC_D_2_FD_184874 | JGI IMG/M metagenome (GOLD analysis project Ga0210133, IMG submission 184874) | Wetland microbial communities from San Francisco Bay, California, USA, that impact long-term carbon sequestration - Joice_ThreeSqC_D1... | ecosystem: Environmental > Aquatic > Marine >...
CGTAAGCAGTAGGCAACCGCCTGCCTGGGAAAGCCGGAATCGTGCTTCTTGCGGGTGAATCGCTCCTCCTGCGCCGCCGCCACGATGTCGCCATCCACGACCAGACAAGCAGCGCTGTCGTGGTAGTACGCTGACAACCCCAGGATCCTCATGACCGGGCGCAATCTATTACGAAACCCAATTCAGGACCAGACCCTCTGGAATAGGATCCTAGCTTGACCCGAGCTCGCCGAACGCCATTTTGTCGGCAACATCCCGAGCTTCCGCCATGCGTGCCTGTGAGCCGGGCACGTCGGTGTCGGCGACCCATTCACCACCTGAAGGAATCTACGTCTGTGGGGCGCGCCAGCCATACTTGGAGCCAACCTTCGAGAAGCGCCACATGGAGATCTCAACGAGCGCGGCGACATGTCTTTCCGTGTCCCTGAGTCTCTCAGTCTTGCCCATAAGGGCCGATCGCGCTTTCCGTGATGGAAAGGCCGCGTTCCTGCCAGATCCCCTCCGACATGGACGGGAAAGAGGAGGTTATGCGCTGCCGGTTCCCATTGGATTTGGTCGCGGGCAGCCCACCAACGGTGACGCTGCAGTGGACATGAGGATGAAAGCGCAAGTCCCTGGTCCAGCTATGAAGAATGGCGGTGCTATCGGGCTGGGGTGCGTGACTGAAAGAAGGGGGTTGGGAGGTGGGGGATACCGCGAGCGGAGTCGGAGGCTGCGGGTCGGCTTGGACTGAAATACCCCACCCGGAGATGAAACTCCACGACCCGTCTCGGCAAGCGGGCTGACAACCAAGGCTCGCCGGCTAAACCGCTGCCTTGTGGCCTCTGGGTGGGCCTACTCGAAGAGCTCGACCTGGGGACTCGGCCGCAGGCGCGTGACCGATGGGAAGTACGGTGGCGGTCTGGGACGGGCCTGCGGGGCGGGTGGCGTCTTCGTGGGTGCCGGCTCAGGCGGTGCAGAGATGACCCAAGGCCACCGGGGACTGGCGGGCTCGGGCGCCCAACCGTAGCGGGCCAAGTGCAGTCGCGAGGGCGGAGCCAGGCTGCGAGGCGGGCGAGCGCACATGACCTTCGAGGCCCGCAAGCACGAAGTCGGGCAATCTTGCGCCCATGAGGCCGCGCTTGACCGCCACGCAGAAAGTGCGCAGGTGCTCGCGCGCGAGACGGTGCAGGCTCTCGCCTTTCGGTTGCCGGCGCGCATAGGCCTGGTCGGCCGGAACATCCTTGCGAGCCCGCCGCACGCGAAGGGTGACAGATTTCTCCCGCCCCGGTGTCTAGGTGAGCATGGGCCCATCCTTCGCGGGCCCGACAAGGAGAACGCCATGATGAGAACAGCTTTTGCTTGTGCCGCACTCTTGCTGACCACCGCCGCGTGGGCCGCCGAGCCCGAGGGAGAGACCGCGCCGGCACAGCCCACCGAAGCGCAAGCCCCGGCCATGCCCGAGGTCGCGCCCCAGACGGCTCCGGCAGCGAGCACCCAGGTCGAGCCAGAGACGACCGCCAGCACCACGGCGATCGCTACACCCCCGAGCGAACCGGAACCCTACACGGGCTGGGGCCGTGGCGTCCGCGCACCCATGTACGTCAACTTGATGCTTTCCGCCGGTGCCCTGGGCGAAGACGGCGACAACCGACTGACCACGCGCGACTCGAAGATTCTCGAAGGCGCGGGCGGCCTGTTCCGCGTCGGCGCGGTGCTTGGCGAGCACCATCGCCTGGGCGGCAGATTCCAGTCCTTCGTGCGCCCGACCAAGAAGGTCGTTCCCGACCCCAGCTCCACCGCCGCGACCACCGATAGCTGGGGTGCCGTCACATTCGGCTACGCCGGCCCCGAGTACCTGTACACCAGCGACGTGGGCCTGTACGGCGGTGCATCTGTCGGGGTGGCCGGCGAGGTGTCGTCGCGCAAGGTGGACAACGGCAACTCCGATGACGACCCCGACGTGGAGAAGGCCTCCGCGGGCGTTGCGGGCATGCTCTCGCTCGGCTACGAATGGAGAGCCAACAAGTGGTTCGCCCTGAACGCCGAGGTCTTCGGCGGGCTGTACCACGGCGTGGACGACAACGAAGACTCGATGAACGGCAGCCTGTTCGGCGTTGCCATGGGCGTCGGGTTCTAGCCTGCTCCCGCATCCCGCATCCCGCATCCCGCGCCCGGATCCGTCCCGGACGCGGGATTTCGGCTATCATGCATGCTCGATGCTTCGCTTCAGCGACGATCCCGTGGTGGCCGAAAAGCAGATGCACGCGGTCATCTTTTACCTGACAACCTTCGGCTACATCGACGGCGACTTCGATCACGCGGAGAAGGACTTCGTGCGCGACTACATCAAGCGCCTGGTCGATCACCGCGTCGAGACCGGTGCCGCCAGCTTGTCCCCCGCCGCGAGAGCCACGCTCCGCGAGAGTTACCAGGCACGCTTTCTCGGCGTCTTCGCATCCACCGACAAGCAGATCGAGGACATGCTGACCGAGCCCGTGGCGCGTGACGAGGATGTCGCCCAGGTCGCGCAAACCAAGCTCAAGGTGCGTTGCTTCGAAATCTTCCAGGACTTCGACCACGACAACCAGGAGCAATTGATGGCGACCATCGACGAGTTGGTCATGGCCGACGGGGAGGCTCACCCGGCGGAAATCAAGTTCCGCGCCGAGCTGGCCCAGTTGCTCGAAGCCGATCTTTCCGTCGAATGGGTCGACGATGGCCCACCGGACCGCCCGGTCGTCGAAGCCGCGGCGGTCCTGCCCTCGAACGCGGAGGTGCACGCGTTCTTCGACCAGTTCGAGCACGACTACGCCACGGATCCCGACACCATGAATCGGCAGATCGCCGCCGATCGCCAGGCCATCTCCCGCACCCTTGCCGTCCTCGAGGAATGGCGACGCAAAGGCCAAGGCAAGCTCATGGGCAAACGAAAGGTATCCGAGCTCGCCGGCCAGTCGCCCTTCCTCGACGAACACATCTGGGTGTGTCCGGCCCAACCCGGCAAACGCTACGACCTCACGGTGCTCGGCGATCTGCACGGCTGCTACAGCTGCCTCAAGGGCGCGGTGATGCAGGCCCGCTTCTTCGAGAAGGTCCGCCTGTTCCGCGAAGATCCGGCGAAGCACCCCGAACCCAAGCTGGTCCTGCTCGGCGACTACATCGATCGGGGAATTTTCAGCCTGAACGGGGTCCTGCGCACGGCCCTGCTGCTCTTCTGCACAGCCCCCGAGCATGTGGTCATCCTGCGCGGCAACCACGAATACTTCGTCGAGTTCGAGGGCGACGTCTACGGCGGCGTGAAACCCTCCGAGGCCATCGATTCGCTGAAGCAGCGGGTGTCGACCGACGTCTTCCGCGACTACATGCGGTTGTTCGAGGCCCTGCCCAGCGCCTTCATCTTCGACCGCACCTTCTTCGTCCACGGCGGCATTCCGCGCGATCGGACGCTCAAGGCCCATTTCAGCGATCTCGCCAGTCTCAACCACCCGGACCTCCGCTTCGAGATGATGTGGAGCGATCCGTCGAGCGCCGACATCATCCCCATGTCGCTGCAGGATCAGAGCGCGCGCTTCTCCTTCGGCCGCCTGCAGGCTCAGCGCTTCTTGCAGAAGATCGGATGCCACGCCCTCGTGCGCGGTCACATGAAGATCAACGAAGGGTTTCGCCTGGACTACGACGACAAAGACATGCTGCTGGTCACCCTGTTCTCGTCGGGCGGAGCCAGTAATCACGATCTCCCGCCGCACTCGAACTACCGCATGGTCACGCCCATGGCTCTCACCCTGCACCACGAAGCCGGATCGAGCCGTATCACGCCATGGCAGATCGACTGGGCCACCTACAACGATCCCCAGCGCAACGCCTTCTTCCGCGAAGCCGGGGTGGCCCCTCCAGTCGGTCCGTAGCCAGGCGCGGTGGGTGCAAGCCGATTCTGCGGAGCCGCGATCGCCGGGTCGGCGCGCGCGACCATCGCCGCGATTGGATCCCCTGAACGACCTGCCCGCGACAAAGGTGTCCTTTCGCTACACGGTTTTCTGGCGGGGATCGCAGTATTCCAGAGCCCTGCGCTGGACTTTCGAGGGGTTGCACCACAACGATGCCGGCATGCATCTTGCTGAAAGAACCGGCATGAAAACCTTCCAATTCCTCTGGGCGCCCCTTGTCGGCGCGGTTGCGCTTTCCGCCTGCGGTGGCCTGGGACAAGTCGAAGCGACCAACGACGACAGCACGGGCAACGCCGGGGCCCCCGCCGTCACCGGTCCGACCGGCTCCGGTGGGCTCACCATCGGCACTACGACCGCATCAGGTGGCTCCATGGGAGCGGGCGGCGCGGCAAGCAGCACCGGGATAGCGGTTGCACCGCCGGCCCCGGCGATAGTTGATGGTAGTGGCTACACCTCGTCCGTCCCGCCCATGGCAATTGACGGCACGGGAGCCCCGAGCACCACCAGCGTCACCACGACAACGGCCATCGATGCCCAGGGCCCGCTGGCCGGCGGGCAGCTGACAGCCGGCACGTGGGACGACAACCTGAACTTCAGCTTCTACTCGAGCTACCTCTCCACCACGGCCGCCGCGCAATTGTCCGGCATGCCCATCATCGAGCGCTCCAATCGAATGGTCATCCTGGTCAAGGACGCCAGCGGCCAACCCATGGCCGGCGCACAGGTCAGCGTGGCGGACGCCGCAGGCCACAACTGGAATTCGACCACCGGGGCCGAGGGCCGGGTCGTCTACTTCCCCGAATGGGCATCCGTGGTTGCCGGCACCACCGTGGGCATCGTCGCCACCGTGGCCGACCTCAACGTGTCGACGACCGCCACGGCCTCTGCGGGCACGGTCGAGCTGACCTTGGCCCAAGGCACCTTGCCAACCGTGGGCGCGCTCGATCTGGCCTTCGTCATAGACACCACGGGCAGCATGGGCGACGAGCTCTCCTACGTGCAACGGGAGCTGGATGGCATCGTGGGCGGCATCGCCGAACAGTTCCCGGGGATCGCCCAGCGCTTCGCGCTCGTCGTCTACCGCGACGAGGGCGACGACTACGTCGTGCGCAGCTTCGATTTCACCTCCGATCTTGCTTCCTTCCGCGCCAACCTGGCCACGCAGCGGGCGGAGGGTGGCAATGACATGCCCGAGGCCGTAGACCAAGGCCTGACCGCCGCCAGCCAACTCGGCTGGAGTCGAGGAGCGGTGGCGCGCGTGGCCTTCTGGATCGCGGACGCGCCCCACCACGTGGGGAAAGAGAACGCCGTGACTGCCGCGCTGGCGGCCGCCGTCGCCAATGCCGTCCACATCTATCCCGTGGCGGCCAGTGGGATCGACGACCTGGGCGAGTTCGTCATGCGCACCGCCGCCGAGGTGACCGGCGGTCGCTACCTCTTCCTCACCAACGACTCAGGCATCGGCGGCTCCCACGCCGAGCCGCACATCCCTTGCTACTACGTCACCACGCTCACCCTGGCCATGCGCCGCATGGTCGCATCCGAAGTGACCGGGACGTACATGCCGCCGGCCGTGTCCGATATTCTGCGTACGGGTGGCGACCCACAGAATCAGCAGTGCACCCTGTCCACCGGCGAGCCGGTCACCGCTTGGTAGGGGCGTGAGTTTTCGGCCGCCCCTCATCCCCTACAGCAAGCGCTGTGCCTTGATGCGCAGGTAGCGGTTGATGAGGGTCAGCGTCAGCTTGCGCGGGGACACGTGCAGAACCAGCGCGCCAGCTTCCTGCAGATCGCGCACCAGACGGTCGCGCCACAAGATGGCCTCAGCCGCAGCGGCGCGCCGGTACAGATCGGCGGGCCTGCTCACGCTGATGCGCGGCTCAGCCATCAGGTCGAGGGCCTCGTCGCGAAAGAGCACGCACAGGGCGAGGTGGCGCGGACCAAGTCCTCGCACGGTGCGCACCACCGATTGGGCGCTCACCTCGTCCACGACCTGGGTGAAGAGCACGATCAGCGAACGTTTGCGCAATCGCTGCGACAGGAAGCCATAGGCTGCCTCGAAGTCGGTCTCCACGATCTGCGCGTGGATGTCGTAGGACGCCGCCACCACCCGGTGCGCCGCCCTGCGGCCTCCCTGCGGGGGCAGGTAGGCGCGCACGCGCGTATCGAAGGCGCACAGGCCGACTTGATCTCCGGCCCGCGTGGCCACGTGCGACAGCATGAGCATGGCGTTCAAAGCGTGGTCGAGTTGGGAGAGTCCCAGGGTCTCGGCCGTCATCAGCCTTCCGCAATCGAGCATGCACAGCACCGACTGGTTGCGCTCCTGCTGGTACTCGCGCGTGATGAGCTTCTGTCGGCGCGCCGTCGCCTTCCAGTCGATGGCACGGTAGTCGTCGTCGCGCTGGTAGTCGCGCAGCGCCTCGAACTCGTTCTCACCGCCGCGCAGGCGCACGGTGCGTACCAGTCGATTCTCCAGGCTCTGCCGCGCCAGCAACTCGTAACTGCGCACGGCCTGCACGTCAGGGTACACGCGTACGGGGTGGCGCGCGGCGACCCGCAACTGCCGCCACCAGAGTCCGAGCGGCGTGGGCCAGCGCAGATGGTGATCGCCGAGCTCGTACAGACCGCGCCGGCTGGGGCGCACGTGGTAGGTGACGAGGGCCCGCCCCTCACCTTCACCGGCCTCGCCACGCTCGGCACCCTCTCCCCGCCCGGCGGGGAGAGGGATGGGAGCAGGGGCAGCCGGCACCTGCACGGTCTTGGGCAAGCCTTCCAGCGTGAGCGTTGCGTCGGCATCATCGTTGACCTGCACGGCTAGCGGCCGCCGGCAGTGGGAATAGAGGTGAAGCCTGACCAGATTGGGCCGTCCCACCGAGAAGATGCGCGGAGGCTCGCGCTCGACTCGCAAGATCGCGCGCCGGCCGAGCCAGGCGTCGCCGGCCGCGAACAAGGTGACACCCAGATCCAGCAACAGCATGGGCCAGACGAATCCCGGCTCGAGGGCCGTCACCGCCCCGAGAAGGAGCGGTGCCAGGGCCAAGAGCACGAGTCTCGTGGTGGGAACGAAGGGCATGATGGGCTAGGCGGCGATGGTCTCGGGCACGCGCACGTCGCGCAGGATCTCGGCCACGCAGTCGTCGGTGGACATGCCTTCGATCTCGGCATCTGGCTGCAAACCCACGCGATGGCGCAGCACGGCCGGGGCGAGCGACTTGACGTCGTCGGGGATGACGAAGTCGCGTCCGCACCCTGCGGCGCGCGCCTGGGCCCCGTGCAGAAGCGCGATGGAGGCACGCGGCGAAGCACCGTAGTACAGCGAGCGGTGCCCGCGCGTCCGGCACACGATATCCGCGATGTAGGTCACGATGCCCTCGTCCACGCGCAGGCCGCGGACATGGGCCTGCATGTCGAGCAAACCGGCCGGCGTGATCACGCGCGCCAGGTTCAAGCGCCCGAGTGCCTGGGCATCGAAGCCGGCGAGGTGGTTGCGCAGGATCGCACTTTCGACCTCGTGCGATGGCGCGAGCACGCTCAGCTTGAACATGAAGCGGTCGAGCTGCGCTTCTGGCAAGGGGTAGGTGCCCTGCGATTCGATGGGGTTCTGCGTGGCCATGACCAGAAACGGCTCGGGTAGGGGTCGGGTGACACCGTCCACGGTGACCTGCCTTTCCTGCATGGCCTCGAGCAGGGCCGACTGGGTCTTGGCCGGCGCGCGGTTGATCTCGTCGGCTAGCAGGAGCTGCGTGAACACCGGCCCCTTCAAGAAATCGAAAGCGCCCTTCTGCTGATTGAACACGTTGCCACCGCTCACATCGGAGGGCATGAGGTCGGGCGTGAATTGGATACGCCGGTGATCGCACGCGAGCACCTGACCGAGCACACGCACGAGGAGCGTCTTGCCCAGGCCCGGCGCGCCCTCGAGCAGGACGTGCCCGCGAGCGAGCAGCGCGATGAGCGCGTGTTCGACGAGGTCGGTTTGCCCAACCAAGGCCCGTTCCACCTCGCCACGGATCCTGTCAAAGCTTGCTTTGAATTCGTTTGTGTCCACCGGTTCCTCCTGTTTCATCGAGCAGCTTGCACAGCTCGGCCATGTCTTCAACATCGCTTGCGTCGTTTTCCGCCGGCGCGCCACGACCGGCGTCGCGCGCATCGAGCAACAGGCGCATCACCTTGCCGACCGGACGGCCGGTGCGGGTGGCCACTGCGTCGGCGAGCCCGGACAGACTTCGATCCACGTGCAAGCCGCAGCGCTCGCGCAGCCGATCGATCGCGTACGCTCCCAGGAAGCCCAGGGCAACGCGTGCCCCGTGCGCCCGCGCGTAGTGCAAGCCAAGGGCACTGACGTGTTCGGCGAACTCGCGCCGCTCGATCTTGCGCATCGACAGCGGCCGGCCGAAACGCGCACCCTTGCACGCGAAGAAGATCAGCAGGAAGGCCGCCAGTTGCAACAATGCTGGCCCCAGACGGCCGCGCTGCACCGACTCGATGGGATTCGACGACACCAGGCCGGTCAGATCGCCGGCCATCTCGTTCGACAATCCTCCGTCGCGCAACAGGAGGTCGAGAGCGGCGGCATTGTCGGCCACCAGCAGGCTGGCGTTGCGCAACAGGAAGTCATCTGCCAGCACCACCACGCGGCTGCCTTGCTCCTTGCCCAGCCAGCGCCGGGCGGCATAGACCGTTTGCCCGCGCCTCAGAAGAGCGCCGCTTCCCGCGCGACACTCGAGCTGGTTGGCCTCCGGGACGCGCACCTGCAGCGCCCCCCAGCGCTTCGCGTCCGCATCTCCCGGGACGATGATCGCGGAGGCCAGCGCACGGTGCTCGATTACCTGCATGCCGACCCAGCCGGGCAGCTGGTGCCGGCCGCCCGCGATGACGAGCGACTTGCCACCTCCATCGAGCCATTTCTTGATCGCGCGCCATTCCTCGTCGCCGAGCTCCGCGGCCGGAAGCAAGACGAGTTGTTCGGCCTTGCCGTCGCCGATCTTCGCGACCGGGAGCAGCCGTTCATGGATGGAGAAGCCACGTTTGCCCAGGAAGGCGATGACCCCGGCGCGGCCCGACGGCGAGTGCTCCCAGTCGGCGCGAGGCTGGCCACAGGCGCCGCCGAGCAGCAACCCGAAGACGACGACCAGGATGCCCACGCGCTCCGCGAGCAGCCCGGTAACGGCCGACCATACCCCGTCGAATCTATCTCGCGTGACGGCCGTCTCGCCGAATTGGGCGAGCTCGACCGATGCGACCACTTCTGCCATGCGCCCGGCCATGGCGGGTCGCTCCCGCTTCAACCTGCCGAGATAGTCGCCGTTGGTCTGATCGGGCTCGACGCGCAGCAAGCCGGCTCCTTCAAACCGGCGCAAGAGTGCGGCATAGGCGGTGCCGATAGCAGCGCGAAAATCCCCAGCATTCGCCTCGGCGCGCGCTCGTTCCAGCAAGCGCTGGACATCGGTCTCGACCTCGCGAGCCAGCGCGGCGGCCGCTTCCGCCTCGGCCGGGGAAGGCGCCGCCGTGGTGACCAGGTCCTTGCTCTCGCGGTCGAGAAAGTGGCGCGCCAGAACGAAGATCAGCATCGCCACCACGAGAGCAAGCAGGGTCCAGAGGATCAGACGGAGCGGAAGTCCTAGGTCGGGCAGGTGGAAGGTCAACGGCCTGTCGGGTTCGATCTGCTTGGCCAGGGCGTCGCGCTTGCACGCTGCGGCCAGCGTGGGGCATGCCTGCGCGTTGGCGCCCGCACCAAGATCGCACCAATTCTTCTCCGATGGGGTCAAGGGGTAGTTCGCGTCGTGGCAATACTCGAAACGACGGGAGGCCAAAACTTCTGCCACGGCCTTGCGCGGCTCGGGGGTCGACTTGGCAATCCCCGGCGCGACGACACCATCGGCCAGAACCGGTCCAGGCCCGAGCGTGACGGCGAGGAGACACAGAAGGACGCGACAGCTCACGAGGCGATTCTCCGGCCGCGCGCTTCGGTATCCGTCAGCGCCATGAAACGCAGCTGGATGTCCCAACCCTCCTTGCGTGTACGCAGATCGACATAGCCGAGGAAGCTGGCGCTGGCCACGAAGGGCAACGAGAGCAGCGCGCCCACCACGGCGTAGGCGGATCCTCCGTCGGACCACAACGAGCCAAGCGGGCGCCCCATCTGGAAGACCATGTCGACCAGAGTATTGCCAAGCAGATCGGCGGCCACGGCAAATACAAACGGCGCGACCGCGCTGGCCAGGGCTAGTCCGAAGACGGGAAAGCTGCGGTAGAGCACCAGACGATTGCTGCGTCCAAACGAGCCGAACGGTTTGCCCGACTCGAGAAGCACCGCTTCGCTGACGAAGAACAGGCGTGCCGCGAAGATGGGCAAAGGCACGGCAAGCGCGGCGCAGAAGCCGAGCGCCAAGAGTTGCGCCACCCGAGCGATGACGTACTCGACAGATCTCCGTGCAAAGCGCGTCACCACCTGCGCCACGCGCACGTCGGATGGCTCGCGAAAGAGCAATTCGCCGGCTGCCACGGTGTAAAGGCCGCTCGCGAGCAGAAGATAGCCCGCGATGGCCAACCACACCGACGACCACGACCAGCCAGCCTCGATGCGGCACAGGAATGCCAGCAGCGCACCCGCGCTGGTCACCCAGAACCCCAGGGGCGCCAACAAGCGACGGTTGGCCATGCAAAAGGGACCGGACAGATCGAGGACATCGGACATGGAGCGCGGCCGCAGCGCCACGCGTGCCTCGAGAAGATTCACCTGTGGCCCCTTGCGGCCGAGGAGCGGCCAGCGAAGAGCAGGTAGAAGAGCACCAGAAGATGCAGTACGGCAGCCACGCTCCATTTCACGGGCGGCGGGACCGACGAGGGCGACCAGAAGCCCTCGATGAACGCCGCCACCAGCAGCATGAGCGCAGCGCCCATGATCATGGCAAAGAGATCCCCGGCCTTCGCCCGCAGGGAGGCCCACCGGCCAAGCGGCCCGCTGTTGACGAGGGCGTAGCCCATGGCGATGCCAGCCGCGCCCGAGATCACGATGGCCGTCAGCTCGAAGGCGCCGTGCCCGATGATGAAAGTGAAGAGGTTGCGACCATGGCCAGCGGCTCCCACCGCGCCGGCGACGACCCCGATGACCAGGCCGTTGTAGACGAGAAAGAACATGCTGCCCAGTCCGAAGAGAATGCCGGTGGCGAAGCAACGGAAGGCGATGCCCACGTTGTTGTGCACATAGAAGCTTGCCATCATGGCGTCGGCGCCATCTTCGCGACCGCGGCCGAGGTCGCTGTAGGACTTCTCCATCTGGGAGACCATGGACTCGGTCATGATCTGGACCGCGAAGCCGCGCGAACGGTAAGCGCCCACGAATCCGAGTGCGCCAGGCAGCACGAACAGAGCGGCGGCGATGGCGACGAAACGGGCATTGCGCCGCACGGCCCGGGGAAATCCGACGGCGACGAGCTCCCACAGGGCGCCCAGCCGGTAGGGAGGCGCGCTGTACATGGCCGCGCAGGTGCGCGCCGCGAGCGAGTCGAGCACGTCCACGATCTCCGAGGTGTAGCCCGCGCCGCGCGCTCGCATGAGGTCCGAACAGATCTCGCGGTAGAGGCTGGCCGCGCGAGAAATCGACGCCGGGGGCAGCTTGTGCAGCACGTTCTTCTTGCCCAGCAGGGAGTCGAGCTCGTCCCAGGCCGGCTTGCGCGCCGAAACGAATTCATCCTGCGTGCGCTTCACGGATGCGCTCTCCGCTTGGCGTTGCCATCGGCAGCGGCAGCCGCGCCCACGACGACGTGATGAACAAGCGCCAGAAAACGCACCGGATCCCCAGTCTTCATTCCGAGACGCGCCCCAAGAACCGGCGCGACCATCTCGGCCAGCTCCTGGCGCCTCCCGGAGGACAGATCCCGGCGACGCAGGAGCAATTCGATGCCCTCGCGCTCGGGCATGGGCAACACCACGTGGTGTGGGAACGCCTCCAGCTCGGACTGGGTCGGAGGTGGATCGAGGGTGATGGGGGGAGGCACGCGCACCGGATCCTCGATCACCACCATGGTACCGGCGGCGCGATCGCCCAAGCGCGCGAAGCGGCCGTCCCAGGCCATGGCCACGAGGCCGAGCAGGTAGCCCACGGGCAGGAAGTCCGCCGTACGCAGAAGATTGCGCAGGACCGCGTCCATGAAGGATAGCGGGTAGCCGCCTGCCTTGACCACGCGCAGACGCAGCACTCTTTTGCCCGGCGTGGTGCCGTTCCAGCCCGACTCGAAGGCCACGAAGTACACCCATTCGATGAGGAAGAGGGCGAGCAAGGTCCCGCCACTCATGACCGCTCGCCCTGAACGCAGGTGATGGCCCGTGCCGAGCACGAGGACGGTCTCGACGCCGAGAAGGATACCCAGGCGGACCAAGAGATCGATGAGGTAGGCCCAGGCGCGCCGGGTAGGTCCAGCGGCGCGGAAACGAAAGCGCACGTGCTCCGGCGTTTCGACTTCGACGGTGTTGTCGAGCTGCACGATTTACCGCAAATGCCGCACCACACGCGTGCCGGCGATATGATCGTGAACGCAACGGCGGTCAACGCGAAAGATGAAAAGGCAGTCGACCAGCCAGAAAATCGCCCCCAGGTAGGGCACCGACCCGATGAGCTTGGGAATCCAGTTGCGCAGGAACACGCCCGTAGCGAAACCCATCGGCCCGCCGTCGAGACGCTCGATGCGGATGCCAGTCCATTTCTTCCCCAGCGACTGGCCCGTCCGGCTGATGAGTATCCACTGGTAGATGGCGATGGCCAGCGCGCCCAGAAATCCGAGCCCCATGCTGCCCCCTATCAGGATCAACGTCTCGGGGCGATCCATGACGGAAAGCTGTTGTGTGCTTCCCTGGACCCCGGCCCGCGCCACCTCCGCCTGCATCCGCACGCCGAAATACAACGACACCACGATGGCCGGCACGAGCGGAATCGACATCAGCAAACCATCGACCATGATGGCCCACAGGCGGGTGCCACGCTCGGCAAGCTCTGCGCCTGTTGGCTCCCCCGCCACGCCAGCGTTCACGTCGCTGACGGGAGGGGAGTATGGATTGGCCTGAAATTCGCGGTCGATCAGTGACAAGCACTGATCGGACCACGCGCCCCGGTGGGCGTCAAGCGCGGCGAGGCTGCCGCGCGAAGGACTGGATTACTTCGCCGCCTTGTGCTGGGCCTCCATGTCGGCCACCATCTTCTGGAACATGGCGATGATCTCCTTGTGAATCTCGATGACCTTCTTGTTGGCTTCGGCCAGCTTGGGATCGGATCCCATCTTGGCCATGTCATGAGGCGCGTCCGGCCATTTGGCGGCCTTCTTCATTTCCTCGCTGGCCTTGAGCATGCTGGCGGCAATCTGCTTGTGGGTCTTCGCGATGGCTCGCAGCCCCTTGGCCTCGGCCATCGAGGCCTTGTCCTTGCCCATCAAGGCAGCGTGGGCGTCGAGCATTTCCGCTACCGAGGTTGCCCCTTCGGCAAGCTTCGCGGGAATAGGCGCCATCCCGGAAATCATCTGACCGCAAGTTGGAGTCTCTGCCTTCTGCATCGCGGGTGCGGCGGCCTTGGGCGCGGCCGTTGCGGTTCCTGAAGTACTTCCAGCCAAGAGCGCCAGAAAGAGTACGAGCTTCTTCATCGGATTCCTCCATTCACTGGTGATGACAGAGCCCCGAATACCCCACGACGGGTAGTCGAGTGGCCTGCCCAGGTTGGTTGCGTGCGGCGTTGGATGTCAGCAGGAAGGAAAGGGTGCGCTTCCTCCAAGCCGAAGGGCGGCAAAGCGTGAAAAAGATACGCCTTTGCAGCGAGACGCGAGCACATCTGACGCATCCTAGAAGTGCGGGTAGAATACCCCGCCGCACCCCATCATCCCCATGAACAACGCCATGCTCTCCGTCTCGCCGGTGTACGCCGGCAATTCCGAATTCATCGAGGATCTCTACGAGCGCTATCTGACCCAGCCGACGTCGGTCTCGGAGGAGTGGCGACATCTCTTCTCGGCTTTCAAGGGCTCGGATTCGCCGAGCCGCGCGGCGATTGCCGACCAGATCCGTCAGCTATTCGACGATCAGGAACGCCTCGCCAGCCCGGGCCGTCATGGCAAGGCCGAGAGCCAGGCCACGGTGGCCAAGCAAATCGCGGTCATGCGCCTGATCCAGGCCCACCGCGGACTGGGACATTTCCGCGCGGCGGTGGATCCCATCCGCCTGCGTTCCCAGCCCATCATCCCCGACCTCGCTCCGAGCTTCCACGGGCTCACCGAAGCGGACATGGACACGGTCTTCCACACCGGAAACCTGGGCGGGCGTTCGGAGATGACCCTGCACGAGATCGCGGAGATGCTCCGCGATACCTACACGGGATCGATCGGATCGGAATTCCTGCACATCTCCGAGGTCGAGGAGAAGCGCTGGCTGCAGACCCGCCTCGAGGCGACGCGAACCCATACCGATTGGAGCGCCGACCAGCGCATCCATTTCCTGTCGCGCCTGATCGCGGCCGAGGGCCTCGAACACTACCTGCACACCGCCTACGCGGGCCAGAAGCGCTTTTCCCTGGAAGGCGGCGAGACCACCATCACCGCGCTCGACACCATCATCGGCAGCGCCGGAGCGCGTGGCGTCGAGGAGATGGTCATCGGCATGGCCCACCGTGGGCGCCTCAACGTGCTGGTCAATATCATGGGCAAGTCGCCCCAGGATCTCTTTGCCGAATTCGAAGGGGTGCACGACTGGAAGGGCGTTTCGGGCGACGTCAAGTACCACCAGGGCTACTCGACGGACATCGCCACCCGTGGCGGCATTATGCATGTGGCGCTGGGCTACAACCCATCCCATCTCGAGATCATCGACCCCGTGACCGAAGGTTCGGTGCGCGCGCGCCAGGAGAAGCGCAAGGACGACGAACGCCGCAAGGTCATGGCCGTGCTGTTGCACGGGGATGCTTCCTTCGCCGGCCAGGGCGTGGTCTACGAGACCCTCAACCTGTCGCAGACCCGCGGCTATACCACGGGCGGGACGATCCACATCGTCATCAACAACCGCATCGGATTCACGACCAGCCACCCGCTCGACGCGCGCTCGACGCTGTATTGCACCGACGTGGGCAAGGTGGTGCAGGCGCCCATCTTCCACGTCAACGGCGAGGATCCCGAGGCGGTGGCCTACGTCGCCGAGTTGGCGGTCGACTACCGCATGACCTTCAAGAAGGACGTGATCATCGACCTCGTGTGCTATCGCCGCTACGGCCATAACGAAGCCGACGAGCCCGCCGCCACCCAGCCCAGGATGTACAAGAAGATTCGCGGCCACGACACCGTCGCGAAGATCTATGCGGGACGGCTGCAAGACGAAGGAGTCATCGAGCCGGGACAGGTCGCTGCCCTCTCGGGCGAGTACCGCGAGGCCCTCAAGCAAGGGCACCTGGTGGCCATGAACGTCGTGTGCCCCCTCGTCGACCGCAAGCCGCGTGTCTTTTCCGAGATTCGTGGCAACCACTGGACCGTCGCCGCCGACACCGGCCTGCCCATGGCCGACCTTCGCCGGCTGAGCGCCAGGTTGGACAGCTTGCCCGAGGATTTCGAGCTGCATCCGCGCGTGGCCAAGATCGTCGAGGACCGGCGCATGATGGGGGCGGGCGCCATGCCGGTCGACTGGGGCTTCGCCGAGATCATGGCCTACGCCAGCCTGGTAGACCAGGGCTACCCCGTGCGCTTGTCGGGACAGGACACCGGGCGCGGTACCTTCTTCCACCGCCACGCCGTGTTTCTGAACCAGCGCAACGGCGACGAGTACATCCCCATCCAACACATCTCGGACAAGCAGGCGCGCTTCACGGTCATCAATTCGATTCTGTCGGAGGAAGCCGCGCTGGGGTTCGAGTACGGCTTCTCGGCAGCCAGCCCGGGGACCTTGGTGATCTGGGAGGCGCAATTCGGCGACTTCGCCAACGGCGCGCAGGTGGTCATCGATCAATTCATCGTCTCCGCCGAGCAGAAATGGCGCCTGTTGTGCGGATTGACGCTGATGCTCCCTCATGGCCACGAGGGACAGGGGCCGGAGCACACCTCGGCGCGCATCGAGCGCTTCTTGCAGATGGCCGCGCAGGACAACATCCAGATCTGCTACCCGTCGACGCCGGCGCAGATGTTCCATCTTCTGCGCCGCCAGGTCATCCGACCCTACCGCAAGCCGCTCATCATCTTCAGCCCCAAGAGTCCCCTGCGGCGCAAGGAGACGTTCTCGCCGCTCGATGAGCTGGTGACGGGCCGTTTCCGCGAGGTCATCCCCGAGGTGGATTCGACCGATCCGGCCTCGGTCGAACGGCTGGTGCTGTGCTCGGGCAAGGTCTACTACGACATCCAGGAAGCGCGTCGGACGATGGGGATCGCCGGCGTCGCCGTTTCGCGCATCGAGCAGTTCAATCCCTATCCGGCCGAGGCCGTGGCCGCCGAGCTTGCCCGCTACCCAAAGGCGGCCCTCGTGGTGTGGGCGCAGGAAGAACCGGAGAACCAAGGCGCCTGGTACTTCATGCGCGACCATTTGACGGGGGCCCTGCGACCCGGGCAGCGCCTGGTCTACTCGGGCCGCCCCAACATGGCCGCGCCCTCGGGCGGCGACTACCATCGTCACCTGGTACGACACCAGCAGCTCGTCGAGGGAGCGCTGGGCATTGCGAGCGAAATGGAGCCGGGGAGCTAACCGGGCCATGGGTTATATTGGCCGCGAGATGCAGGCACGCTGGCCGTCCGAAGTGCCCACGGGACGCCAGACAAGAGGAGGTCTTGGTCGATGATCGTCGAGGTCAGAATCAACGAATTACCCGAGTCCGTGACCGATGGAACGCTCATTGCCTGGCACAAGCAACCCGGCGAGGCGATCAAGGCCGACGACGCGCTGGCCGAGATCGAGACCGACAAGGTGGTGCTGGAGATCTCCGCCACGAGCACAGGCGTGCTGGGACCGCAGCTACGCAAGCAAGGCGATACGGTCAAGCGCGGGGATGTCATCACGACCATCGACGTCCATGCCGCGCCGAAGGGCAAGACCGCCGTGGCGGAGGCCCCGAGCAAGAAGAACCTGCCGGCGACCAAGGCCGTGGCCGGCCCTGGCGGAAGGTCAACCCCGGCGCTGTCGAAGTCGGATGCCGTTGCCCAGGCATCGCCTGACGCCTCCGCGGCGGCGCCTACGTCGGGCGGAAATGGCGTCGACGACCACGGCGGCCTCGCACCGGCGGTTCGCCGCCTCCTCGAAGAACACAAGCTGAGCGCCGCGGACGTCGCGGGCACCGGACCGCGCGGCCGCGTTACCAAGGAAGACGTCCTCCGTCACATCGAGCACTCGCCGCAGCTCACGACAAACTTCGGCGAAGCGCCCACCGTGATCGAGCTTCCCGAGAACGCTCGCGCAAGGAGCGTCGAAGCCCTCGCTGCCCGCCCCACCACACGGGTCACCATGAGCAGGCTGCGCGCGCGCATTGCCGAGCGCATGCTGGAGGCGCAGCGCTCGGCCGCGATCCTGACGACGTTCAACGAGATCAACATGCAGGCTCTCATGGAGCTGCGGCGCAACTACCGCGACGTCTTCGCCAGCCAGCACAACGTCAAACTCGGCATCATGGGCTTCTACGTGCGGGCGTGCGCGGAGGCATTGCGCCGCTACCCCATCATCAATGCTTCGCTCGACGGCGACGAGATCGTCCACCACGGCTACTTCGACATCGGCGTGGCGGTGAGCACCTCGCGAGGGCTGGTGGTCCCCGTCCTGCGTGACGCCGACAAGATGAGCTTGGCCGAGATCGAACGCGCCATCGCCAGCTTCGCCCATCGCGGCGAGGAGGGTAAGCTGGCCATCGACGAGCTGACCGGCGGCACCTTCACCATCTCGAATGGCGGGGTGTTCGGCTCGATGCTATCGACCCCGATCCTGAATCCGCCACAAAGCGCGATCCTGGGCCTGCATCGCATCGAACCTCGCCCCATCGCCGAGGGAGACAAGGTCGTGATACGCCCCATGATGTACGTGGCGCTGTCCTACGACCACCGCATCATCGACGGCCGCGAGGCCGTGCTGTTCCTGGTCGCGGTGAAGGAGCTCATCGAGGACCCAACCCGCTTCATCCTCAAGGTGTGATCATGGCGCGAGCATTCGACCTCGTCGTTCTCGGCGCCGGCCCGGCCGGCTACGTGGCCGCCATCCGAGCCGCCCAACTCGGCATGCGCGTCCTGTGTGTCGACGCGGGACTGGGCAAGGATGGCAAGCCCTCCCTCGGAGGCACCTGCCTCAATGTCGGCTGTATTCCCTCGAAGGCACTGCTCGAATCTTCCGAGCACTTTGCCCGCTGCAAGCACGAGCTCGCCGATCACGGCATCAGCACCGGCCAGGTGCGCATGGACGTAGCGGCGATGCTCCATCGCAAGGACAAGATCGTGCGCGGACTCACCTCGGGCATCGGCGCTCTCTTCGCCCAGAACAAGGTCACCTCCATCACGGGCACGGCGCGTTTGCGTGCGGGGATGCGCGTCGAGGTCTCCCCTCTCGACGGCAAGCCTTCCGAAACCTTCGACGCCAAGCACATCCTCGTCGCGACCGGATCACTGCCGCGCGACATCGCCGCGGTTCCCGTCGACGGCAAGGTCGTGGTCGACTCCACGGGTGCGCTCGACTTTCCCTCCGTGCCGAAACGGCTGGGTGTCATCGGGGCGGGTGTCATCGGTCTCGAGCTTGGATCGGTGTGGCACCGGTTGGGCAGCCAGGTCGTGCTCCTCGAAGCCATGGATGCATTCCTGCCTGGCGCCGACGAGCAGATCTCCGAAGCAGCATTCAAGGAGATGTCCCGGCAGGGCCTGGACATACGTCTCGGCGCGCGCGTGCTCTCCGCCAAGACGAGCAAGGACTCGGTCGAGGTCACCTATGAGGATGGCCAGGGCCAGCACGTCATCGACTTCTCGCGGCTGGTCGTCGCCGTGGGTCGCAAACCCAACACGGCGGCACTGAACATGAACGAGGTCGGTCTGCTCCCGGACGAGCGCGACTACATCCACGTCGACGAGTTCTGCCGAACCAACCTGCCCAACGTGTTCGCGGTTGGCGATGTGGTACGCGGCCCCATGCTCGCGCACAAGGCCTCCGAGGAAGGCGTGATGGTCGTCGAGCGCATCGCTGGTGAAGAGACACGGATCAACTACGACACCATTCCGTGGATCATCTACACCTCGCCCGAGATCGCCTGGGTGGGCAAGACCGAGCGTCAGCTACGTGCGGCGGCCCGTCAATACAAGATCGGGGTCTTTCCCCTCTCGGCCAACGGCCGCGCGCGCGCCATGGGCCAGACCGTGGGCATGACCAAGATCCTGGCCGACAAGCGCACCGACCGTATTCTGGGCGTTCACGTCATGGCGCCCATGGCCTCCGAGTTGATTGCGGAAGCCGTGCTGGCCATGGAATTCGGTGCGAGCGCCGAGGACGTGCAACGCACCATTCACGCGCACCCGTCGATCGCGGAAACCCTGCACGAAGCCACGCTGGCGGTCGATGGACGCGCCATCAATTTCCACGGCTAGCCGGACGCGCTGGACTTCGCGATCTTGCTCCAGCCGTCCTTGAGCTGGACCGTGCGATTGAAGACTGGAGCCCCGGGTTTGGAATCGACGGCGTCCACGCAGAAGTAGCCCAGGCGCTCGAATTGGAAGCGGCTGCCAGGGCTGGCTTCGGCCAAGGCCGGCTCTATGGCCGCTTCGGTGAGCGTTTGCAGAGACGCCGGATTCAGCGTCGCCCGAAAGTCGGCGTCGCCCCCTCCGGGGCTCTCGACGGTGAACAAGCGGTCATACAGGCGGACCGTGGCCTTGCGCGCGTGTGCGGCCGAGACCCAGTGCGAGGTTCCCTTTACACGCCGGCCGTCGGGAGCATCGCCACCACGTGAGGCCGGATCCCAGGTGCAGTGCAACTCGACGACCTCGCCCTTGTCGTTCTTCACGACATCGGTGCATCGGACCAGGCAGGCGTAGCGCAGCCGGATCTCGGCGCCGGGCGCGAGCCGGAACCACTTCTTGGGCGGGTTCTCCATGAAGTCGTCCTGCTCGATGTACACGACCTTGGAAAACGGGATCTTGCGCGTGCCCATCGACGGATCGTCGGGATGGTTGGGCGCCTCGAACCAGTCGACCTGGCCGTCCGGGTAGTTGTCGATAACGATCCTGAGCGGCCGCAGGACGGCCAGGGCTCGCGGGGCCCGCCTTTCCAGATCCTCGCGAATCGCGAACTCCAGTAGCCCGACGTCGACCGTGCTGTCGTTCTTGGCCACGCCCACCCGTTCGGCAAAGCCACGGATCGCCTCGGGCGTGTAACCGCGACGGCGCAACCCAGAAAGTGTCGGCATGCGCGGATCGTTCCAGCCGCTGACCAGGCCCTCGTTCACGAGTTGCAGCAGCCGGCGCTTGCTCATCAGCGTATAGGTCAGGTTGAGTCGCGCGAACTCGATCTGGCGGGGCTGGTAGGGCAAGGGCAGATTCGCGATGCACCAGTCGTACAACGGCCGATGATCCTCGAACTCCAGGGTACAGATGGAATGCGTGATTCCCTCCAGCGCGTCGGAGATGGGATGGGCGTAGTCGTACATCGGGTAGATGCACCACGCGTCGCCCGTGCGGTGGTGGCTCGCCCTCTTGATGCGGTAGAGCGGTGGGTCGCGCATGTTGAGGTTGGGATGCCGCATGTCGATCTTGGCGCGCAGCACGCGCGAGCCATCCGGGAACTCACCCGCGCGCATGCGACGAAACAGGTCGAGGCTCTCCTCGGGCGGACGATTGCGATGAGGACTGTCCTTGCCCGGCTTGTAGAAATTGCCGCGGTACTCGCTGATCTGCTCGGGCGACAAGTCGCAGACGTAGGCCTTGCCCTCGCGGATCAGGTGCTCCGCGCACTCGTAGATCTTCTCGAAGTAGTCCGACGCATACAGGGCCTCGCCATTCCACTGGAAACCGAGCCAGCGGACATCTTCCGCGATGGAGTCGACGTACTCGACGTCCTCGGCAGTGGGGTTGGTGTCGTCGAAGCGCAGGTTGCACTTGCCGCCGTACTTGGCCGCGGTGCCGAAATTTAGGCAAATCGACTTGGCGTGCCCGATGTGCAGGTAGCCGTTGGGCTCGGGCGGAAAGCGCGTGTGCACCCGGCCGCCGTTCTTCCCGAGAGCCAGGTCTTCGTTGATGAAGTCCTCGATGAAGTTCGTGGCTTGCCGGCCGGCTGTCTCACCTGCCGCGGTTGCTTCCTTGTCGTCGCTCATGGCGGCTAGAACCTATGGTCGCAGCGCGCAGTTGTCCAAAGAAAAACGGGGCACCAAAGTGCCCCGTTTCCATCCCGCTCGATTGGCGGAAGATCAGCTTCCGCTAGTTGCCGAAGGTGATGCCGGTGACGCAGAAGTCCTGAACCGTGTACTCGTTGGTGATGTCCGACGAGATCTGAACGCCGATCTTGTCGATGTTGGGAATCTTGTCCGCCGTCAGCGTCAGCGCGGCGCTGGTCGGGCCCCAGCACTCGGTGTTGAACGCGGTGAGGGTGATCTTGTCGCCCGAGCTCGCCATGGTGGCGCAGTAGGGGTTGGCTTCCGCGGCCATGTCGACCGTGTGGATGACCACGCGAATCGCGTTGTTCTTCGGCGTGACCGTTCCACTCGTGGTGACCGCGATGGTCGAGTAGGTGGTGCCGAGGGTGCCGTTGCCAGCGCTGGTGGCCGGCGGGTCGACCGTATTCACGCCGATCTGAAGACCCCAGTTGCCGGTGTAGTCACCGCCCGTCACGACGGGGATGGTGCCCGAGATACAAAGCGAGTCGGCCGACTTCCATACCGTGGTGCCGCTGGTCGGGCACGGCGAGTCTTTGGTGATTTTCCGCGTCACAGTGGTGTCCGCCGAATCCGGAGCACACACGGGATCGGTCGCGGTGTCCGCGGCCCCAAGGGCGATGTACGCATAGCCCGTCATCTTGCCTTGGGCCCTGCCAAGACAGAAGTTCACCTCGTCGGCGCCCGGGGCCGCGGGGCACTCGGTAGAGCCCGTGGTACCGCCGTTGCTGCCGCCAGCGCCACCGTTGCTGCCACCCTGGCCACCGCCGTTGCCCGCCGTGCCGCCGCCTCCCGCGCATGAAGACGTACCGGAAATCGCCACGGCGCCGCATAGGGCCAAGGCGGTGACGGTCAAGCCAACTGGAACTTTGGAAAAGATCTTTGCGTTCATTTCACCCTCTTGTTTGGTCAGTCGCGCATTCAACAACAGATAGGGGGAGGATGGGAACAAATATGTGCAGAAAACCAGCGCTGCCGGGGTGATTCGCACGGCCTCGGCCAGCTTGGCCCATCGCGCCACCTGCGACCCTGCCCCGCACTACAGGCTGTTCAGGAAGTCCTGTTGGTAGGCCTCGACATCGCCGACATCACCCACGTCCACGGCCAGGATTTCCATGCTCCGCGGGTTGACCACGATGTTGAGCGGAACGGAGCGCACGGAAAAATACCGGCCTAGTTGTTCGCCCTGACCATCGACCACAACGGGAAAGTCGAGGCCGTGATCGCCGACCCACTTCTGCAACTCGGACCAGCCAGGTGACGCGCTGCCATAGCCTTCCATCGCGAGCTGGATCACCGCCACGCGGTGGTCGGACCTCCAAGAGGCGATCTGCGCCAGATTGTTCGTTTCGTTGTTGCAGTGCGGGCACCACATGAAGATGGCCGTCACATGCAACAGATCGTAGTGAAAGCCAGCGGGGTCGTAGTACTCGGACATGGACACCACCGCGAGGTCGTCGAGGGTCGCTGCCGAGCGGATGCCTTGAAGCGTGAGATTGGGGAAGATCTGGCCCGCTTGGTCAGCGGTTCTCGGCTGTCCACCGATGTTCGTCGTCGGATATGACGTGCCGTCGGGATTGGAGGGCTGGCCGGTCAGGTCGGCATCGGGCATGGGAACATAAAGTCCCCCGCCGGACGTGGGACCACACCCCAGCGCAGCCATGGCGAGTATTGCGGCAGCCGACATCCATCGCATCTGGCGCAAGGTTAGTGTGAAAGTCGGCGTCCGCCCAGGAAACTGTCCGGATGGCGTGCCCGGCGGGAATAGCCTGGCGCAACTTGGGGTTGTACCGTCGGACAAACTGTCGTTTCCTACGCCCCCACAAGAGCAAACCAGGAGCTTGCATGGACGTTCGCGTTATCAATGAAATGGTTCAACAGCAGTCGGCCTTCGTGGACAACCTCACCGCGGAGGTGGGCAAGGTCATCGTGGGCCAGAAAGTCATGGTCGACCGCATCCTCATCGGGCTTCTCACCGGTGGCCACGTGCTTCTGGAGGGCGTGCCCGGCCTGGCCAAGACCCTGACCGTCAAGACGCTCGCAGACGCGCTGTCCATGCGCTTCTCGCGCGTGCAGTTCACCCCCGACCTTCTGCCCGCGGACATCACCGGCACGGTCATCTACAACCAAAGCCGCAGCGAGTTCATCGCCAAGAAGGGCCCTATCTTCGCCAACCTGGTGCTGGCCGATGAGATCAACCGCGCGCCCGCCAAGGTGCAGTCGGCGCTGCTCGAGGCCATGCAGGAGCGGCAGGTCACCATCGGGGACAGCACGCACGCCCTGCCCGATCCCTTCCTGGTCATGGCCACGCAGAACCCCATCGAGCACGAAGGCACCTACGCCCTGCCCGAAGCGCAGCTCGACCGCTTCATGCTCATGGTCAAGGTCGGCTACCCGAGCAAGGAGGACGAGCGGACCATCATGGACCGCATGACCACCGGGCTTGCCGTCAAGGCGAACCCCTGCGCCACGCCCGAGCAGATCTCGCAAGCGCGTTCGGTCATCAACCAGATCTACATCGACGAGAAGATCCGCGACTACATCGTGAACCTGGTGCAAGCCACCCGCGATCCCAAGGCGTACGGCATGGCAGACATGGCCGACTACATCGAGTACGGCGCCAGCCCGCGCGCCTCCATCTACTTGAACCAGGCGGCACGCGCCCACGCCTTCCTGCGCCGGCGCGGCTACGTCACGCCCGAGGACATCAAGGCCATCGGCGCCGATGTCCTTCGCCACCGCGTGATCCTGACCTACGAGGCCGAGGCCGAAGAGCTGACCTCGGAGCAAGTGGTGCGCAAGCTCTTCGACCACGTGGAAGTGCCGTAGTCGAAGCGAGAAGTTCCGTCATGCTCACCCGCGAGCTCTTACGCAAGATCCGCAAGATCGAGATCGTCACCGAACGCCTGGTGCGCGACCGCACGGCCGGTCAGTACCACTCCGTGTTCAAGGGCGCGGGCATCGCCTTTTCCGAGGTACGCCAGTACATGCCCGGCGACGACATCCGGCTCATCGACTGGAACGTATCGGCGCGCATGAACGAGCCCTACGTCAAGTTGTTCGTCGAGGAACGCGAGATGACCGTGCTCCTGCTGGTCGACATGTCGGCCTCCGGGCGTTTCGGTTCGGCCGAGGAAGAGAAGCGCGAGCTGGCGGCCGAGCTGGCCGCGGTACTGGCGTTTTCCGCCATCAAGAACAACGATCGGGTGGGACTGATCATCTTCACCGACCGGGTCGAGCGTTTCGTGCCACCCAAGAAGGGCAAGAAGCACGTGCTGCGCGTGATCAGCGAGGTCCTTTCGTACGAGCCGCAGTCGCCGCGCACCGATCTGTCCGTGGGGCTCGACTTCATGGGGCACGTTGCACGCCGCCGCGCGGTCGCTTTCTTGGTATCGGACTTTCTCGCGCCGCAGGCGGGCTACGAGCGTTCCCTGCGCCTCGCGTCGCAACGGCACGACCTGGTTCCCGTCGTGGTGTCCGATCCCCTGGAAAGCCAGCTCCCCAAGGTGGGCATCGTCGACCTGCTCGATCCCGAGACCGGCGCGATCGTCCCTTTCGACACCTCCGGACCCGAAGCGCGCGCCTTCGCCAAGGAAAGCCGGAAACAGGCCGAGGCGCGTGAGGCGCTCTTCCGCCGACTTTCACTCGACGCCATCGCCGTGTCCACCGACCGCCCCTACCGGCCGGCCCTCACTACCTTCTTCGAGGCGCGCGCGCGGAGGTTGCGCCATTGAACCCGACCCTGCTTTTCGCCCTGCTCGCCGCTGCCCCCCTCGACGCCGGCGCCACCAATTCCAATTGGGAACCAGCCGCAGCCGCCGACGCGCCCACCATCGCGGCGCGCGCCGACAAGACGGAAGCCCACGTCGGCGACAAGGTAGCCTTTGCCATCACCTCGGTGGGGCCGCGTGCCATGCCCGTGGTGCTGCCCGCGAATCTCGATCTCGGCAAGTTCACCGAGCTGTCGCGGACGCTCGACGAAAAAGACCTCGGCGACGGCAAGATGCGCCGGGAGTTCACCCTGGGCGTGGCCGCCTACGAGCCAGGCAAGTTCGAGATCCCGCCGGTCGAGCTGACTTACTTCGGCCCGGACGGAAGCGTGAAGAGCGTGCGCACCCAGGCCGTGCCCATCACCATCAAGAGCCTGCTGGCCAACGAGCCCGAGCCCAAGCTCAAGGACAACGCGGCTTCGGTACCGGTGATCGAGCGCAACTATCTGTTCCTGTACATCGCGGGCGGTCTGGCGGCAGCGGGCCTCGGCGCGTTCGTCGCGTTGCTCGTGCGGCGGCGCCTGCGCGCCCGGAAGCCAGCCGCGCCCAAGGTCCCACCGCGACCGGCCCACGAGGTCGCCATGGAGAGGCTCGACCTCTTGGGTGCGCTGCTCGCCGAGGGTGGCGACCTGCGTCCCTTCTACTTCCAACTTTCCGAGGCCATCCGCGAGTACCTGGGAGGCCGCTTCGGCTTCGACTCGCTGGAGATGACTACGGAAGAGCTGGTCGCGATCATGCGCCGGGTGCCGGCGCGGGAGACCCGCGGCGTGCTGGGCACCGAGATCGAGGGCTGGCTCTCGAGCTGCGATCTGGTCAAGTTCGCCAAGGTCTCGCCCTCGCCCGAGCAAGCACGTGGTGCCCTCGAAACCGCTATCCGCATGGTCAGTGCCACGCGCCCACAGCCCCAGCTGCCGCCTCCCATCGCAAGCATGGAGGGTGCTGGTGGCTAGACCCTCCCCCAAGGCGCGTGGCCGCCTGCCCTATCGGCTGTTGGCCGCTCTCTTCTTGCCGGCCATTCTCGTCTACGCTTCGCTGTTCCGCGGGCTGACCACATTCCGCTTCGGACACCCCCTTTTGCTGCTGACGGTTCCCATCGGCATCGCGCTGGTCCTGTGGCTGGGCGTCCGCAGGCAACGGCCGGCCTACCTGGTGCACTCGCGCGCCGGCGAGCTTGGTGCGCGGCGGCCCGGTATCGTGGCACGCCTGCGCGACCTGCCCGTGGCCCTTCGGGTGTTCTCCATCGCGCTCATCGGCATGGGCCTGGCGCGCCCGCAAACCGCCACCCGCGAAGACAACTTCGATCTCGAGGGCATCGATATCGTCGTCACCCTCGACCTATCCGGTTCGATGGGAGAGCGCGACTTGGTGCCCAACCGCCTGGAGGCCGCCAAGGCGGTCATCAAAGACTTCGTGCGCCGCCGCGCCAGCGACCGCATCGGCCTCGTCATCTTCGGCCGCGAGGCCTACACCTACGCCCCGCTGACCCTCGATCACGGAACGCTCCTGCGCATGGTTGACGACCTGCGGCCGGGGATCGTCGAGGGCAACGCCACGGCCATCGGCAATGGCCTTGGCGTGGCGCTGGCCCGCCTGCGCAAGTCGGACGCGCGCTCGAAGGTGATCATCCTGCTCACCGACGGGGACAATAACGCCGGCAACATCTCGCCCATCCAGGCCGCGACCTTCGCGCAGAAGATGGGCGTGAAGATCTACACCATCTTGGCCGGCTCGCGAGTCAGCGCGGCCGAAGAAGAGGAAGCCGCCGCGGCGGGCGGCCGCTACTCGGTCAACCCCAAGCTGCTCGAAGAGATCGCCTCCATGACCGGCGGCTCGCCTTATCTCGCCACGGACACCCACGCCCTGGTCAAGCGTTTCCAGAGCATTCTCGAGGACCTGGAAAAGTCGCGCATCAAGGATCGCAGCGTGCTGTGGGCCGAGCTTTACCCGAGCTTCCTGTGGCCCGCGTTCGCGGCGCTGTTGCTCGAAACCATCCTGCGACTCAGTCGTCTGCGGAGGCTGCCGTGAGGCTGGCGCATCCGCAACTGCTTTGGCTGCTGCTGCTCGTGCCGGCGGCCGTGCTGGCCTACGCGATTGCCTTCGTGCTGCGCCGCCGCGCCCTCGCACGGCTGGGCAACCCGCTGCTCATCGCACGCATGTCAGCCGCCACCTCGGTTCCGCGCAAGGTCGCCCGCGCGACGTTGGTGTGCCTCGCGCTCGGACTTGTGGCCCTGGCCCTGACCCGACCGCAGGCGAGTGGGCGCGCACACCTGGAAAAACAACGCGGTCTCGACCTCGTGGTGGCTCTCGACTTCTCCAAATCGATGCTGGCCAAGGACATCTATCCCTCGCGCCTCGAGCGCGCAAAGCGAGAGCTGGAGCGCCTGATGGATCGCCTGTCGGGCGATCGCGTCGGACTGGTGGCCTTCGCGGGCGAAACCCTGACCTACCCTCCCACCACCGATTACGATGCTTTGAAGCTCTTCTGGCGCGACCTCACCCCCTCCGACATGCCCGTCGGCGGCACAGCCCTCGGCCGCGCCATCACCAGTGCCTCCGACATGCTCGCGCACCTGCGCGCCAAGGGCGGCTTGACGCGAGACCAGATTATCCTGCTGCTCACCGACGGCGAAGACACCGAAAGCCAGCCGCTCGATGCGGCCGACCAGGCAGCCAAGTTGGGCATCAAGATCTTCGCCGTGGGCATCGGTTCGCGTTCCGGCGAGTTGGTGCCCGAAATGGCAGAGGGCGACAAAGCCGCAGGATACCTCAAGGATCAGAACGGCAAGTATGTGACCTCGCGGCTCGACGAGGATCTGCTGGCGAAGATCGCCGCCAAGACCGGCGGCGGGTACCTGCGCGTGGACGCGCAGCACTTCGGGGTCGAGGCCATCGAGGCCGCCCTGGCCGGACTCAAGCGCACCGAAAGCGATTCCCGCCTGGTTCGGCAGTACGACGAGGTCTTCGAGTATCTGCTCTTGCCGGCGCTGCTGCTCTTGCTCGTCGAGGCGTGCGTGAGCGAACGCAGGCGAAAGCTCGGCAAAGCGCCGGTGGCTCTGGTCGTGGCCGTGCTCTTGCCCTTCCTCGGCGCGTGGAGCCCCCTTGAACGAAGCAACCGCGCGGTCGAGAGTGGCAATGCCAGCATGAAAGGCGGCAAGGCCGAGGAGGCTCTGGCCGCCTACAACAAGGCCGTCGCCGAGTTGCCCAACGATGCGGCCGCGCACTTCAACCGCGGCAACGCCCTCTTCGCGCTGTCGCGCTACGAGGAGGCCAGTGCGGAGTTTCTACGCGCCAGTCAGACCGCCGCACCGAGCTTGCGTCCCTCGGCCTTCTACAATCTCGCCAACAGCTACTTCAAGAACGACAAGTTCGAGGACGCCATTGCTGCCTACCGGCACGCTCTCGCCCTCGATCCGGCCAATACGCGCGCCAAGTGGAACCTCGAG
>Ga0210133_1000135_pt1 | contig 28378 bp, 22 predicted proteins | sample Joice_ThreeSqC_D_2_FD_184874 | JGI IMG/M metagenome (GOLD analysis project Ga0210133, IMG submission 184874) | Wetland microbial communities from San Francisco Bay, California, USA, that impact long-term carbon sequestration - Joice_ThreeSqC_D1... | ecosystem: Environmental > Aquatic > Marine >...
CTCCCCACGCGACTCATGGGAACCCTCACAGGAGTTCCCTTTCCCTCCCGCGATGGTTCGCGTCGAGCAATGCTCGCCGGCTCCCCACGCGACTCATGGAAACCCTGACAGGAGTTCCGCTCTGCACTCGGCACCTGCATCCCACCCTACCTCCCCCTCGCTGCGCTCGGCCTCGCCAAACCCTCCCGCGCTTTGGCTCGGGCGGGCGAAGCCAGCCTTCCCCTACGCGGCTGTCTACGACTGCACCGGCGCCATGTAAAGCGTGGCCAGTACGGCGTCCGCGCCAGCATCTGGAATTTGGGCCATGTAGCGCACCACGAGTCCGTCGCTGGCAGGCGCCGCGTCCGGAGTGATCGCGCTGTACACAGGAGCGATGTACACGGGGGCGATCCCGCCCGTGTCGTCGGCGGCGTCCGGAATGGGGGCTATGTACTTCACGACGATGGTGCCGAGATCGTCGTTGCCATCGATACCGGGCGCAACGTCGGCCTTCGTGGTATCGACCGCCGCGACCTCGGCCTGCGCGGTGTCACTGACCGTGAGGTCGGGGGTGGAGGGTAGATCAGCCGGGGTCGAGACGTCGCGTTCCAGGTCCGCAGCGACGTCATTGGTGGCGATGGCGTCGCGCGTGTCCACCGCGGCCAGGTCTGGGGCTGGCGCCGAGCTATCAGCTGCTGGACCGTCGCTCCTGGCCGGCGCGGCGTCATTGAAGACTGCCGAATAGATGGGAACGCCCCCTGCGTCGCTCGGCGCCTGCGTATTGGGTAATCCCTCGGTCTTGCAACCACCTACCGCGAGGCCGATGCCCAGGCCCACCGTCGCGGGCATGATCATGTTGCGCATCCGAACCTTCAGAAAACGGAATACGCGCATTCGCATCTCGTGTTCACGCATGGTTTGCTCCCTCGCGGCTGGTACCAGCCAATGATCCTTCAAGATTCGACCACCGAACACAAGAATCAGTGATGAATCGTCCCGGGGCGTGACTCTTCACACATCGTCCTGAGGGAATGCGCACTTGTGCTAGAAAGGCGTTCCGGCGCGTGATGACATGAGAGGGCTCCAGTCGAGAATTCTGGTCCTTGTGCTCGGCCTGGCCGCGCCCGCCCTCGCGGACGAGGAGGATCTTCCTGCCGGCGAGCCGGCCCTCGACGCGGCACCTGCAAACGCCAACCCGACGGTTGGCCCCATCCAGCCCTTCGTCCCGCCTTCCGTCGACTACCCGGGCGTCATCGACCTGGGGCCGAGGCTCGCGCTGTACGTCGACCACACCTACGAATACACGAACGATCTTTCCACCTTCTGGTGGGTGCAAGGACGTGGCGACAACTACCGCGTCGCCTTCGGTGGCGTGTACGCATTCGGTAACCTCCGCGTGCACGCCGAGGTGCCACTCCAGTACACCCGCCTTGCCATCGACACGTTGATGTACCAGCCGCCTGTCGACGCAGACCGGACCAAGGCGGCATTCTCTCTGGGAGATGTCATCACCGACGCGGCCTATTTCACGGACTTGTCTATTGATGGCTTCCCGACGCACCTGGGTTTCGGTTTGCGCGTGCGTTGGCCGACGCACACCACCAAATATCAGTTCGGGTTGATTGACGGCTCGATCTTGGAGTTCGGCTTTCCCTACTACCTGCACCTGGCGCCATCCGCATTTCTCTCCACGAGCTACGGCCCCGTCTTCCTCGTCGTGAACCAAGGAGCCCTCGCCATGCTGGCAAACGACGTCAGCCTCGGCGGCGTTATCCAGCGGATCCCGAATATCTACTTCTGGGAATCGCACGTCGTGGCCGGCTTGGCCGCGACGGACTGGCTGGCGTTCACCGTCGAGATGCTCAGCTTCGTCCAACTCAACCGCGTTGACGTCGAGCAAATGACCAACCTCAACAACACGAAGGCCGTCTTCTTGAATCCCGGGGTGACGTTCGACCTCGGCAATTACCGGGTCGCCGTGGCCGGCCGGCTCGATCTGGCCGGCAGAAGCAGCCGTGATTTCGGCGTTATCACCTTCTCGGGCTCGCGCGCCTTGCTGATTCGTCTTTCCTACCTGTTCTGACATGGCAAGCCCTGCTATACCTACCGGGATGCGTCGAGCCTTGGCAGTCATGGTGGTTCCCATGCTCGCGTTCGCTTGCGGCCAGGGCGGTGGTTTGACCGGCGGTAAGGATGCGGGCCCCGACGGCCCGACGTCGGATACTCAGGGCAGCATCTCCCTACCTGAGGTGCCCCCCGGCTGTCCGCCCGCCGCTGGCAATGAGACCGGCATTGGCAATCCGTGCACCGCAACGGGAACCGAATGTACGGGCACATTGCAGTGTTCGTGCAAGAACTGGTTTGGCTACACGATGCCGGCAAGCATGCCGTGCTTCTGCACGAACGTCTCTTTCGGCAGCACTTGCTCCAACTGCGGCAGCAACGCCCCCTGCTGCACGTACACGATTCCGATCAGCGGCGCCAACATCACCGTGAGCGCGTGCTTCCCGGCGGTCTGTGCCCCGGGCAACGTGTGCCCCGCCATCCAGTAGTCGGCGATCTCAGAAGCAGGTGTAGCTGCCCAAGCCGCAGATGCACGCGTTCGCGCCGCCGCCGATACAGACCGACAGGGGCGAGATGCAGGGCGACCCGGTGGCCGCCCCATTGGGGCACGCCTGCGGACCTGCCGCAGTATTGAGCGGGCAGAGATAGTTGCCGTTCATGCAGAGACAGGCTCCGCCCAGGCTCGGCAGCAGGCAACCGGGAGTGTCGTCCGAGCAAGTTGCCCCCAGTTTTACCTCTGGGGCGCAGATGACCTGGCCGAGCAGGCTGTCGCGTGGCGCATCCAGGATGCCTCCCAGCACGCCGCTATCGCCAAGGAGCGATGAGATGCCACCGTCGGGTAGCTGGACAATGACCGTTCCCCCTGCCCCGCCGCTTCCACCCCCGGCACCTGACTGTCCGCCAGATCCCTCCGGGACGATCAAGGGTTCCCGGCCGCATGCCCCCACGCACACCGCGAGGGCAAAGGCTACATGCGCAATAGCTTGATTCCCCATGCCGGTCCTGACTCTTCTAGCGAAGGAATTTGGAAATCTGCGAAGGATTGCCGGGTCTTGGATTGCGGAGAGGGGGAGATTCGAACTCCCGATACAGGTTTAAGCCCGTATAACGGTTTAGCAAACCGCCGCCTTCGGCCTCTCGGCCACCTCTCCAGAGGTGCTAGGTACTACTTGAGATTGAGGCCGATCTCAAGCCCTGCCTTTGGGGAATCAGGAGGTTTGAGGAGGAGAAGGGATTCGAACCCTTGGTGCCTTTGGAGCACTACGGTTTTCAAGACCGTCGCCTTCGACCACTCGGCCACTCCTCCGAGCGGAAGCGTTTTTACAACATCCGGGCCGCAAAAGCTGCCCTGCCCGCGTTACCGTCGGGGACGTCGGCCGGCCGTGGATACCACCGCGTCCGGGGCCTCAGGGGTAGGCGGATTTGCGCTGGCCACGGCGATGCGCCCGTCGATTCCGCGACGTTCTCCGCCTCGGCGATCCACGGGAACTCGCCAGTCGACCGCCACCGATGGTTCCTGGAGAAACGCGCCCGGCTCGTCGAGAGCGAGGGCATGACGTAGGACATCGTCCATGTGCCCCACCGGCACCAGGTGCATGGCCTTGAGCACACGCTTGGGAATGTCACGCAGATCCTTGGCGTTCTCCTTGGGGAAGATCACCGTCGAGATGCCACCCCGGTGGGCCGCGAGGATCTTCTCCTTGAGTCCACCAATGGGCAGGACGCGACCGCGCAGGGTGATCTCGCCGGTCATGGCCACGTCGCGCCGGACCTTGGTTCGCAAAAGGGCCGACACCATGCCGGTGCAGATGGTGATGCCGGCGGACGGACCGTCCTTGGGAATCGCGCCCTCGGGCAGGTGGACGTGAATGTCGGCGCGCGAGTAGAAATCGCGATCGATGCCCAGCGATGGCGCGCGCGAGCGAATGTAGCTGATGGCCGCTTGGGCGGACTCCTGCATGATGTCGCCGAGCTGGCCTGTGAGCACCAACTTGCCCTTGCCCGACACGATGGAAACCTCGGTGACCAAGAGGTCGCCGCCGTGTGAGGTGACGGCCAGACCGTTGGTCACGCCGATCTCGTCGCTCGTCTGCTGTTGCCCCACCCGGTAGCGCGCCGGTCCCAGGTACTTGACCAGACGTTTGGGCGTCACCTTCCAGCTGGCCGTGGATCTGTCGGCCAGGAACTCGCGTGCGATCTTTCGGCAGACCGAGGCGATCTCGCGCTCGAGGCTGCGCACGCCGGCCTCTTTGGTGTAGCCCTGGATGAGAGCGCGCAGGGTTTCCTCGGGCAGACCGATGGTGAGGTCACCGAGCCCATGATCGCGCTTCTGCTTGGGCACGAGGTACTGGGCGGCGATGGCCAGTTTTTCGAACTCGGTGTAGCCCGGGATGTGCACGATTTCCATGCGATCCTGCAGCGGCACCGGGATGCCCTGCATGTAGTTGGCCGTGGTGATGAACATGACGTCGGAGAGGTCGTAGTCGAGGTCGAGGTAGTGGTCGCAGAAGGTGTTGTTCTGCTCGGGGTCCAGCACCTCGAGCAGCGCCGCGGCAGGATCGCCACGAAAATCGGCGGACATCTTGTCGACCTCGTCGAGCAGAAACACGGGATTGGTGCTGCCGGCCTTCTTGAGCGACTGGATGATCTTTCCCGGCAAGGCGCCGATATACGTGCGGCGATGGCCACGGATCTCGGCCTCGTCGCGCACGCCACCCAGGGCCAAGCGTACGAAGGTGCGGCCGGTGGCGCTGGCGATCGAGTGCGCCAGCGAGGTCTTGCCCACGCCGGGCGGCCCTACCAGGCATAAGATAGGGCCCTTTTGCTTCTTCACCAGTGCCTGCACGGCAAGGTACTCGAGGATCCGCTCCTTGACCTTGTGCAAGCCAAAGTGGTCCCGGTCGAGCACGCGCTCGGCCTCGGCCACGTCGAGCCGTTCTTCCGTGCGCACACCCCAGGGCAGGGCCAGCACCCAATCGACGTAACCGCGCACCACCGCAGCTTCGGCCGACATGGGTGCCATCATGCGCAGCTTCTTGATCTCCTTCTTGACCCTGGCCGCGGCCTCGGCCGACAGCTTGACGGCAGCGGCCTTCTCCTCCAGCTCGGCCAGCTCGTTCCTCAAATCGTCGCGCTCGCCACCGTCCTTGGGCGCGGCCGCCGACGGATCGCCAAGCAGAGGTTCTTCCCGGCGCTTGTCCGGGTGGCGCCGCGGTCGACTGCGCATCTTTCGTTCGGTTTGCAGAACCTCGATCTCGCCCCTTAGGATCTCGGTCAGGCGCAGCAGACGATCGAGCGGCCGGTTCATTTCCAGAAGCGCCTGCTTGTTTGCCAGCTTGAGCTGGAGCTGGGCCGCGATGGTGTCGGCGATCTCGCCGGCGGCCTCGACGGAGTGGACCGAGTCGAGCAACTCCGGCGCCAACCCCTTGCTCAGCTTGATGTAGCTCTCGAAGGTCGCGAGCAGGGCGCGCACGGCGGCGGTGACCTCGGCCGAGCGCTCGTCAACCTCCGCAATCTCCTCGACCTCGACGGCAAAGAAGCCTTCACTGTCCACAAAGCTGCGAACCGTCGCGCGACGCCTGCCTTCGACCAGCACCTTCACGGTGCCGTCGGGCAGATGCAATACCTGAATGAGGGTGGCGAGGGTGCCCACCTGGAAGATGTCTTCGGGCGCTGGCTCGGGGATCTCCGGGCTGCGCTGGGCGGACAGGAAGAGCTCCTGGTTTTCGCCGCGCGCGGTGGCCTCGCCGAGGGCGCCGAGGGATTTCTCACGGCCGACAAAGAGCGGCACCACCATGTGGGGGAAGATCACGATGTCCCGCAAGGGGAGCAGCGGAACGCGCTTCAAGATGGGTTCGTCGTCGCGATGATCGGGCACGGATTTCCTTTCCGGCACAACGCCAGGAACCGAGGAATTGCCGCGATCGTATCAACGCTGGTGAGGGACAGCCAATTTCTGCCCGTTTTCCGCACCCGTCCGCTGCAAGCCAGAACGCCCCCGCACGGATCAGTACGCGGTTCGCCCGATGGACTCGCCTTGTTCCGGCGAGGTCGGCAGGTTGGGCGCATCGGGGGCCATCACGAAATAGGCGATGGCCAAGAGCAGGAGCGCGGAAAGCCAGAATAGGCGACGCCGCAAACGGCCGGGGTGCCCGCGATCCGTCTGCAAAGGCACCCGCCGCGGAATATCGAAAGAACCCTTGCGGGGCTCCTTCGGCGAGAACCTCACGACGCCTTCTCACCACTCGCCGCCGCCTGCTTCTGGTAGAGCAACAGGGGCTGTGCGCCGTTCTGGATGGTTTCTTCGCTGATGACGACTTCCTTGATGGCCGGGGTCGCGGTGGGAATATCGAACATCATGTCGAGCATGGTCTGCTCGAGGATGGCCCGGAGCCCTCGGGCGCCGGCCTTGTGCCTTTGCGCGTCCTGTGCGACCGCCGACAGTGCCCCCTTGGTGAAGCGCAACTTTACCCCGTCCATATCGAAGAGACGCTGGTACTGCCGGGTGAGTGCGTTCTTCGGCTTGGTCAGGATGTCGATGAGACTTGCCTCATCGAGCTCGTGCAGAGGCGCGATGACCGGCATGCGACCGACGAACTCGGGGATCATGCCGTACTTGAGCAGATCCTCGGGCTGCACCTCGCGCAGCAATTCCCATACACGGCGCTCCTTGCGCGACTGGACATTCGCGCCGAACCCGATCTGCTTTTGACCAATGCGCTGCTCGATGATGTCTTCCAGACCCACGAAGGCACCGCCGCAGATGAACAGGATGTGCGTGGTGTCGACCTGCAAGAACTCCTGCTGCGGATGCTTGCGTCCACCCTTGGGCGGGACGTTGCACACCGTGCCCTCCAGGATCTTGAGCAACGCCTGCTGCACACCCTCGCCCGATACGTCACGCGTGATGGACGGGTTCTCGCCCTTGCGCGCGATCTTGTCGATCTCATCGATGTAGACGATGCCTCGCTCGGCCTTCTCGATGTCGTGATCGGCGTTCTGCAGTAAAGAGACGATGATGTTCTCGACGTCCTCGCCGACATAGCCCGCCTCGGTCAGGTTGGTGGCGTCCGCGATAGCGAAGGGGACATTGAGAATCTTGGCCAGCGTTTGCGCCAGCAGGGTCTTGCCTGACCCCGTCGGCCCGAGGACCAAGATGTTCGACTTGCCAAGCTCCACATCGTCGGCGCCTACCTTGGCGTCGATGCGCTTGTAGTGGTTGTGGATGGCGACCGAAAGGATCTTCTTGGCCCGCTCCTGACCGATCACATAGTCGTCGAGGATGGTCTTGATTTCGGCGGGCTTGGGCACCGCCGCCAGGCCGAAGTTTTCACCATCCTTCTCGATCTCCTCGGCGATGATGTCGTTGCAAAGCCCGATGCACTCGTCGCAGATGTACACCGTGGGGCCGGCGATGAGCTTCTTGACTTCCTTCTGGCCCTTTCCACAGAAAGAGCAAGAAAGACTGGGCTGGTCTTCGCGTCTGGCGGGTGACACGGATCTAAACTACCACCCCATGGTCACTGCCGCCACCAGCGGCAGCGAACCGCGTGTCCGCTACTTGTCCTTGTCCTTGCCGTGCGGCTTGTGGGCGATGACCTCGTCCACGATGCCGTAGTCCTTGGCCTCGCCGGCGCTCATGAAGTAGTCGCGCTCGGTGTCGTTCTTGATGCGTTCGATGGGCTGGCCGGTATGCTTGACCAAGAGTTGGTTGAGGTTGTCGCGCGTGCGCAGGATCTCACGGGCGTGGATGTCCACGTCGGTGGCCTGCCCGGAAAACCCGCCAAGGGGTTGGTGTATCAGGATGCGCGAGTGAGGCAGGCTGTAGCGCTTGCCCTTGGCGCCCGCCGCGAGGAGGAAGGCGCCCATGGATGCCGCCTGCCCCATGCAGAAGGTGGCCACGTCCGGGCGCACGTACTGCATCGTATCGTAGATGGCCATGCCCGCGGTCACCATCCCGCCCGGCGAGTTGATGTAGAGCATGACGTCCTTGTCCGGATCCTCCGATTCGAGGAAGAGTAACTGCGCGATGATGACGTTCGCGACCATGTCGTCGACCGCAGTGCCCAGGAACACGATGCGGTCCTTGAGCAGGCGAGAAAAGATGTCCCAGCCACGTTCACCCCGGTGGGTCTGTTCGATGACCGTCGGAATGATGAAATTGTTGATGCTGGGCGGTCCTTCGTTTGCCATGGGTGTCATTTCCTTTTCCCGCGCTTGCTTGCCTCGGCGGCAGCCTCTTCGGGCGTGACGACCAGTCGCTCCTTGCCCGCCTGGTCCGGCGTGATGATCAAGCTGTCTGGATCTTCGTCGACGATCTTAGCCTGCCCCAGCAGCATATCAACCGTCTTCTCGTACACGATCTGCGACTTGACCGCGGCGATGCGGCCACTGTGATCGAGCTCGGCGCGGAGCTTCTTGCTGCTTTCACCCCGGGCGGCTGCGATCTCGGCGATGCGCTTCTGCACGTCGCCCTCGCTGGCCTCGATCCCCTCGCGCTCGCCGATGGCGTGCACCAGGATGCCCGCCTTGGCCTCTCCCTCCGCTTCGCCACGCATCTCCTTGAGCATGGCCTGGTCGTCGAAGCCGCCTGCCTCGACATCGATGCCCATCATCATGAGCTGCTGCTTGGTGCGGCTGACCATGTCCTCGGCGTAACGATCGACGAGCGACGGCGCCACGTCGAAGGGATTGGCCTTCACGATGTCCTTTATCAGGGCAGCCGACATCTCGCGTTTGATGCGCTGGTTTTCGGCCTCGGTGAGCCTTTCGCGAACCTTCTTACGCAGGTCGGCCAAGGTGTCGGCCTCGCCGCTGTCCTTGGCCAGCTCGTCGTCGAGCGCGGGCACCTTGCGGCTGCGCACCTCCTTCACGGTCACGCGCAGGCTGACATCCTTGCCGGCCAGACTCTTCACCGGCGAGTCCTCGCCAATCTTGTATTTGATTTCCAGGGCCTGGGCGTCCACGGCCACACCACGCAGGCGCTCGGCCAAGCCAGGCAGGCCGCCGGCATTCTCTTCGTTCAAGTCCACTTGGAGGGTGCGGGTCTTGACCTTGTGCTCGCCGATCCTGCCGTGAACTTCCACAGTCAAGACATCATCGGCCGCCGTCACCTTGCGATCTTCGACCGGCTTGAATTCGGTAAATCGGCGCTGGTAGCCCTCGAGGGCCTTGTCGATCTCGGCCTCGCTGACCTTGGCGGGCCGGCGCGACACGCGCACCCCGGTGTAGTCCTTGGGCGTGACCTGGGAACGAATTTCGACCCGCGCGGAGAACTTGAACGGCTCGCCGTGCTTCAATTCCAACTTGTCCACCGTGGGCGGCGCGATGGGGGCAATCTGCTTCTCGCTGATGGCCTGGCCGATGGCCATCTCCACGGACTCGCGCGAGACATCGTCCTCGACGCGGCTCCGGTACAACTTCTCGACGACCTGCCGCGGCACCTTGCCCGGCCGGAAGCCCTTGAGCCTGACCTCGCGGCGAAGCTTGTCGTAGGCCTTGTCGAGCCGCGCTGCCACCTCGGGCCACGGCACTTCGAAGTCGACCCGCTTTTCCACAGGAGAGATGTCTTCAATCGTTATCTGCATGGCGAGCGCCCAAGAATAGAGAGCAAGCCCACCACGTCAACCCGAAAGTCGGCCTTTTTCGCCTCGTTCCATTATTGCCAAGGGTGCGGAATTGCCGCTTGCCTTGTCGGAGCGTTGTTGCCACGATACGAAACTTCGCATGGCCGCCGGAACATTCACTCTCGCCGATCGATTGGGTGCCAAGTCTCTGCCCTGCCGCGTGCCGGGCTGCACTCGGACCTTCATCCAGCTCTCCAGCAAGGCCTTCAACCTCGGCCGCGCAGCCTCCGGTGGCGATGCCGCGTCAGATGGCATGTGCGAGCCATGCCGCGAGAAATCCCTCCGCGTGCACGACATGGAGCGCAAGTGCGACCGCCCCGGTTGTCAGGGCACCTGGGTCTGGACAGCCGCGGCCCAGTTGGAGGCCTTCGCCGGCGATCGACCCGCGCCCAAACAGCTCTGCACGCCCTGCCAGGCGTTGCTCGACACCTTGGAAGACCAGCAGATTCCGTGCGCGGTGCCGGGCTGCACGCGCAGCGCGCTTTTAACCAGACAGCAACAGCTGCTCACGCGGGACCAGCCCGAGGCGGAGCCCGAACCGGCCAAGCCCGGCGCCATTAGCTTGACCGGGATCCTCTGCGCGCCGTGCGCGGACGTCGCGCGGCGAATACGGGACCGCGAGGTTGGCTGCGGCATCAACGGCTGCTCGCGCAAGTGGATGTGGAAGGCCGACGATCAGATCGTCGCCTTCGCGGCGGGCAAGCCCAACGAGCCTCCGCGTCGCATGTGCGACACGTGCCGCGCGTCCTTCGGCAAACTGGCGGACCGCGAGATTCGCTGTCGCACCTCGGGTTGCAAGAACATCTGGGTCTGGTCGCGCTTCGATCAGCTCGACGCTTGCGTGGCCGACAAGCCACCGCCCAAGGCGCCCTCGCAAATGTGCCAGCGCTGCTTCGATTTGTGGAGCACCCTCAAGGACGTCGAGCGGCCCTGCCGCCGTTCTGGTTGCAAGGGCACTTGGCTCGACAAGCGCGGTGGCCAACTCGCGCGAGCGGTGCGCGGCAAGACGGGCGATCCCTACCCGCATCTTTGCCCCGATTGCGAGAAGGATCTGGGAGATCTCGAGGATCGGGAGATTCCGTGTCGAACCGACCACTGCCCCGGTACCTTCACCTGGACGCGCGAGCAACAGCTCGCGGCTGGCGTCCGGCCGAAGCTGAAGGAGCTCGATCAGCCCGCCGATGGAGGCACCCCAGCCTCACCCGAGACCACCGCGGTCATCGAGGGCGCGGAGCCCGCACCCGTGGAAACCACCACCGAGCCACAGGCGCCGCCAGCCGAGAGCGGCCCCGCCGCTGCTCCACAAGCCGTCGACCCCGGCAAGGGCAAGAAGAACAAGCGGAAGCGACGGCGCGAGGTCCAGCCGCCCGAGCGCCGCTGCTCGGCCTGCGCCGAATTTCTCGCCAACCGAAAGACCCAAGAAATCCCTTGCAGCCAATGCGGAACGCCCATTTTCTGGCCGCCAGAAAGCCAGCTGCAGACGCACCTCGGGAACTGGGCCGCGCCGTCGCTGTGCGGAGCCTGCAAACTGGTGCAAGTGCAAGCCGCGCGCGAGGCCGCGCGGGAAGTGCTGCGGCACCAGCACCCGCAACCGGGCGAGAGCATGCCAACGCCAGCCGAGGCCACGCCCGAGGAAGGCAACGCCGCCGCGGATCCCGAGCGGCCGGCCGAAGGCTAGAGCCGGCTGTCGCCTCCGTCACCAAGGTGTTGTGCATGACGCAATCGCGTGGGTGACAAGGGCGTTCTTTTCAGGGAGGATTCCGCCAAAGGCATTGGGCCGTGCAAACTCGATTTTCCAGCTTGCGATGCATCCCCGCGCGGTTGTTCTTGGTGGCGAATCTCGCGGTGCTGGCGCTGACGCCCGCGGGGTGTTTTCGCTCGCGCATGCTCAATCCGCCGAACGCCTGCCCGCCCGACGACCCGTCGTGCAATTCCCTGCCGTTCAACAAACACGACGCCGCAGCGGACGGCCGACACGATGGCGCGGGCGGCGCGACTTCCGATGCGACATCGGACGCTCGCCGCGACGGAAATGCCGATAGCAGCCGGGACGGAAGTCGGGACAACGCAAACACGGACCAGGCCGGCGATGGCCGCCGCGACGGAGGTCGAGACCTGGCGGCCGACGGCAATCGCGATCTTCGACTCGACGGCAGCGGTGACGGCAAGCCTGACAGCTACGTGTGCGGCAACGTCGAGATCTGCGGCAACGGCATCGACGACGATTGCAACGGTCTCGCCGATTGCTTCGACCCGAGCTGTGCCAGCCAGACATCTTGTATCGACCACAAGAAGGAAACCTGTGACAACGGCGTCGACGACGATGGTAACGGCCTCGTCGACTGCAAGGACCCAGCGTGCTTCGGTGACAAGGCCTGCGTGGTACCAGGGCGAGAGATCTGCAACAACGACCTGGACGACGACGCGGACGGTCTGGTGGATTGCGCCGATCCCGACTGTGCCAGGGATCCGACCTGCGTGGTGCAACCGGGGGACGAGATCTGCGACAACGGCCAGGACGACAATGGTGATGGCTTGGTCGACTGCACGGACCCCAAGTGCAAGAGCTTCCCGGCCTGCCTGCAGTCTGCGTGCTCACCCGACGTGGATTTCGGCGTGATTGCACCGTCCGGAGCCAGTGTCACGCGCACCCTGTCGACAGTGGGGGCTGCCGCGAGCTTTGCCACCTGCGCGTCGCCGGGAGGTGTGGCGCGCGTCGGCAGCTTCCATCTCCCGACCGCCGCCGACGTCAGGCTCGACTTCACCCAAGTCACGGGATCGGCCCACGTGGTGGCCCTGTTCCGCGCCGGGGTCGGCCAAACCTGCGATCAGAATCCGGTCGACTGCCTGCGCGTCGGCGACAAGGCAAGCGCGACCACCACGTACACCGCTCTGCTGCCTGGCAACTATTGGCTCGTGGTGCAGTCCTTCCCGGGCACCTCGGGCTCGACGACGGTCACGCTTTCCACCGGCGCGATTGGAACCGCAGAAGTCTGCGACAACGGCATCGACGACGACGGCGACGGAGCCATCGACTGCGCGGATCTGGACTGCGTCGGCGCGGCCACCTGCAACTTGTGCGTCGCGGACATCAACCTGGGCACCATCGTGGTCGGGGCCGCCGCGAAGAATGCGACCCTCGATCTCACCAAGAGCAGCAATCGCTACCACCCGAGTTGCGCCGGCGTTTCCACGGGCAACGACATGGTCGTGCAGTTCTCGGTCAAGGAGACTGTCGGACTGGCCCTCGACTGGTGGCAGACGGGCGACCACCTCTATGGCCTGTTCCGACTGCCGCCCGCGGGGCAATCGTGCGACACCAACCAGGGAGGTTGTACCGACATGGGCGCGCTTCGCTACGGCGCCGACAACTGGTCCTTCTTCGATCCGGGCAACTACCTGCTCATCTTCAAGGCGCGCGCCGCGGGCACGGAAGGAACCATCAACCTCAGCTTGAGCGCCTTCGCAAATCGTGGCGTGGAGATCTGCGACAACGGCATCGACGACGACGGTGATCAGCTGGTCGACTGCGAGGACACCGATTGCTCCGGACTACCCATTTGCGCCGCGCAGATGTGCGTGCCAGACGGCGATCTGGGCGACATCGACATCGGCACCACGACCAGCGTACACGTCGACCTGACCGACGCAACCAAGGTCTTCGCCACCACCTGCGGCAAGGGAGACGGACGCGGGCGCGCCTACAAGGTGAACCTGCTGCAACCGATGGTCCTCGATTTCTTCTGCTCGCAAACCGGCGACCAGGTCCTGCAGCTCTCGCCGCGGACTGGCCCACTCGACGCGTGCGACGAGAACGTGGACAACTGCGCCGACCCGTCCATCCTGCCCGGCGGCTGCAACTTCGGCATCCCGGATCTGCAGCCCGGCACCTACTACATCCTGGTACAGGGATTCACCGCGGGCAGCGAGGGCACGGTGGATCTCACCCTGCGCGGCGCGCAGCAACGCATCCTCGAAATTTGCAACAACGGCATCGACGATGACGGCGACGGCGCCATCGACTGCAACGACCGAAAGTGCGCGCTGGACCAGAATTGCCAGAGCCTTCGCTGCCGGCCCGACGAAGACCTCGGACTGCTTGCTCTCGACGGAACCACCCTGTCGGCGGCCGTACAGACCTCGGGCGCGGGCAACGATCAGGTGAACAGCACGTGCGTGTCCGGGCCGGGCGGTCAGGACGCCGTGGTTGGTTTCGAGCTTCCAGGCAAGACCGATCTCTCGCTCGAGTGGGCGCAGGTCGGCAACCACGATTTCGCGCTCTACCGGGCAGACACCGTTCCCCTGCCTTGTGAGGCCAATACCCTGGTGGACTGCAAGTCGACGGCTGGTGCCGGCACCGGCAAGTACACGGTGCCGGGTCTCGCCGCGGGCAAGTACTATCTGGTGGTCGACGCCGACAAGGCAGGCAGCGAAGGCGGCGTGATCTTGCAGATCGCCGGTACCCCCTCCCCCTGATCCCACGCCACATCCTCCCCATGAAAGCTCCCCGTGATGTCTACGTCCCCCCGATCGATCCCGCCGGGATCGCCGGTCCCAATCCCGAGATCTATGCGGCCATGGGTAAGGACAACATCTATCGCATGATCGAGGATCTGTACCGCGAGCTCGGAGCGTCGCCGATCCGCCCGATGTTCCCGCCCGATTTGGCTGCCAGCTCGCGTAAGTCGGCGGCGTTCTTCGTACAGCTCCTAGGCGGCCCGCAGGAATACAGCGAGCGATTCGGCCCCCCGCGCATGCGCGCGCGGCACCTGGCCTTCACCATCACCCCGTCCGCACGCGAGGCTTGGTTGGCGTGCTTCGAACGTGTGCTCGGACGAGCGGTGGAAGATTACGCCTTCCCCGCCGATCATCTGTCGAGCTTCCGCGAGTTCCTTCGGCGATTCTCGCAGTGGATGGTGAATACCGCCGAGAACGGGTAGTTTCCGCCTTAGAGTTCCTTGGAAGCACCTACCCACTCGTGTCGATCCGCGCCCAGCGCCTCGCTGCTTGCCCTGTCGTCCTCCGGGTTCTTTGCCAGCATGGCCATGCTGGCGCGACTGCTTACGCGCACCCTCCCCGGCCCGCAGATCGCACTGGTACGTTTCGCCACGGGTGTCACGGTCGTGCTGATCCTGGTAGCGACCATGCGCATCGAGCTTCGCCCCCGACGCTGGCGCTGGCTGATCTCGCGCGGGGTCTTCGGCGGCACCGCCGTGCTGCTCTACTTCATGAGCATCGAAAAGATCGGCGTGGGTGTGGCCACACTGCTCAATTACACCTCGCCGGTGTGGTCGATGTTCTTCGCCTGGCTCTTCTTGCGCGAGCGCCCCCGCAAGCACGCCTTCGTGGCCCTGGGCATGACCCTCCTCGGGGTGACCCTGGTGGCGACCAGCGGGGGTCGCGCCTGGCATCTCGGTGGTTGGGAGCTCGTCGCGACGCTTTCCGCCGTGGTGTCGGGCATGGCCATCACCTCCATCCGCGCCACCCGCATGACCATTCCGGACGGCACGCCAAGCGAGAGCAGCTGGACCGTGTTCGCCTCGTTCACGACGGTAGGTCTGCTCGTCACCCTGCCCAGCGTGCTGCCGCCATTCGGAGTGTGGGTCGCGCCGACAGCACGGCAATGGTGGCTTCTCGTCCTGTGCGGTCTGCTCAGCATCGGCGCGCAGATGCTGTTGACCTCGGCCATGGGCAGATTGACTGCCGTTGGCATCGGCATCCTCCAGCAGGCCACGGTCGTTCTGGCCATGGCAGGGGGAATTCTCTTCTTCGGCGAGCCCCTGAGCTCACGCGGCGCGCTCGGAAGCATCATTACCATGGCGGGCGTGGTCTGGTCGGTGCAGTCAAACCGCCAGAATATCCCACGGGATTGAACGCAAGCTCCCTGGTGCTATCCCCAGGGCGGAGACTCGGCGGCGACTTCGGCGGGCAGGTGGGCGCCCTCGTGTAGGATGTCGACGTTAGCGCCGACAGCGACCGGGTTCGCGAGAATGGCGAGGGCCAACGGTGCTTGGCCGGGAAGCTCTCCTGCACTGGTGATCTGCCCGGCCGCAGGTTGACCCTCTGCCGCGATCTTGTCGCCCGGCGCAGGCATCCCGGCAACCGCCAGGCGCAGCAGCACCAGCCGTTTGCGAATGACCCCGCGGTCACGCATGCGCACGATGGTTTCCTGGCCCACGTAGCAGCCCTTGCTGTGATCGATGGCACCGCCAAGCCCCACCTCGACGGGAAACCTCTCGGGCGTGATCTCCTTGCCCGGCGCGGGCTCCAGTGCGGAAATGCGTGTGGCCTCGACGACCCCGGGGGACAACCGAGGCGTGCCCGAGGTGAGAAGTGCCTCGGTGATCGCAGCACAACTCGCGCGTCGCGCGACCAGACAAAGCCCGTCAGTGCCACACCTGCGCCCGTGCGCGATAAAGAGCTGACCGAACGCTTCGCTGACGATGTCTTGATGGGCAAGAAGTGGCGCCTCCAGGAAGGACGTCGAAACCGGGATGCCCAGCGCCGCGAGTGCCTGCGCGGATTTCGGACCAAGCACCGCGATCGATGCCAGCTCCGTTTCGACCAGGATCTGGAAATCATCCATAACCGCGTATCTACCCAGTCCTGCTGCGACCTCTGCCCCCTGCCCCCCGGACACGACCAGCCGAACGCTCTTGCCACGCACGAACGCGAGCAAGCTGGCGAGGACGCGCCCACGCACGTCGAGTAGCAGGGTCCGACTGCCCTGCCCCACATCGACTCCGGAAACCCTTCCCGAGGTGATCCGGTGCAGGAAGGTCACCCGATCGTTGCCCGTCGCTTGGAGCACGTCGTGGCTGTCGCCATCAATCACGACTGCGAACTCGCGCAGACATGAAAGTTCCGGAATCTCAGACATGCTGTTCGTTCTCAGAACCGCATACTCGCCACGAAACCGGTCGTCTCGCCCGCCATGGGAGCGACGGCGACGGGCCGGCCCTCGACGAAGAAGAGCACGCCGGTGGTCACGGCCGCGGCCGCCGAGAGTCCCCACAACACGTTCGCGATGTTCTTGCGCGTGTCGAGCGAACTGATCTGGTCGTCGGTGCAACTCGGCGTGGGGCTGCCGCTCGCGCTTCCGCATGACTTGTTCAGCTCGTCGAACCTCGACTGCATGGCCAGCCCCTCGATAGCCGCGCCGGCAGCGAGGACCACCGTCGAGCCCGCAGCGACCCAGGTCCATTTGCGGCCCAACCACCAGCCTTGACCGGCGGCGGGCTGCTTCGCCGTTTCCGCCACACCCTGGTCGGGCTCGGGCGCATGCTCCGGTACCGACGCTGGCACGACAACAGGCACGGCCGGTGTTACGGGAACCTCGACCAGGGCGCGCAAGCGCAGCACCACCGTCTGAACGGTCCCGGCGGCCACGGTCACGTTCTCGATGGCCGGCGTCATGCCCTCATGGGTGACGGTGACCTGGTGGGTGCCCGGCTCCACGCGAATCAGATCGGAGATTGGAGATTCCCCCACCCTTTTGCCATCGACGGTGATCTCCGCACCCGATATTCCGCAGTCGATGAGAAGCTTACCTACCCTGGGTAGGAGTTCATCCACAGAACGTCTCGCCTCGGCGATCATTTCCGGTGGCGCCTCGCTGGCCTGCTCCAGGAACTTCTCGAAGGCCTCGACAGCGTCGACCGGGCGGCCCAGCTCGCGACTAGCTTGACCGATATTGAAGAGCAACTTGGGGCTGGGGAAAGCCTCATACGCCTGATCGAATTTATCCAGGGCATCGGCGAATTCGGCGCGCTCGTAGTACTGTGCGCCCTCGTTGAGCAATGCCTGTGCCTTGGCCTTCGCCTCGGAGGAGTCCGTCTCCGACGAAACCTGGGCCACCAGTGAAAGAGCAACGAACGAGGCTAGGTACATGATCAAAGCTCCTGGAAGATCTGCCGTTTCTTGCGCGACTTGGGAGGCTTGCGCTCGGGTGATGGTTCGGGTGGTTTCGGACGAGCGCGCGCCGATTCGAATGGATCTACATCCAGGCCGGACCTCTTGCCACCCGCGCTTTTCGGCGCCAAGCCAGTCGGGACCGAATCGGCGGGGACGGAGGTCTTGCCCAGCTTCGACCTGAATGGGCGAGCCGATGTTTCCGGCCTCGGGGGCGCCGTGGGTACGGGGGCGGGTGCGGCCAATGGCTCAACCGCGGGCGAGGGAATGGTCCGGACCATGGGCGCGGTCGGCGCAGGGACCTTCACCGGCGTCGTTGTGAGGGTTGGCGCCGTGCCAAGCGACCGCGCCACAAGGAAACCTCCTGCCAGCAAGACGGCCGCTGCGATCAGGATGATGTAGACAAGTCTGCCTCTCCCTGCCGGCGAGGCCACGAACGAGGCTGCGACGCCATCGCCGGATATCCCCACGCGCTGTCCCGTGGCACGACCGACGGCGGTCGTGGCCGGCGTGACTCGGGCTTGCCCCATCATGCCCTCGATTCCTGGCGTTTGCGACAGTGTCACGGGCGTGGGTGTCACGTCGATCGGCAGGCCATACGCCGCGGCTTCGAGGGCTCGCGCAAAATCCTTGATCGACGGGAAGCGATCCGCCGGCCGTTTGGCCAACGCTTGGCGGAGTGCAACCTCGACACCCGAGGGAAGATCAGGCACGCGGGACGCCAGCGGCTGCGGATCGAGGTTGATGACCTGGTAGAACAGAGCGGATGTGTCGTCGGCATTGAAGGGTGCACGGCCGGACAGCATCTCCCAGGCGATGCAGCCGAGCGACCACTGGTCCGCGCGGTGATCGATCTCGTCGACCAGCCCGGTGGCTTGCTCGGGCGACATGTATTCCGGGGTTCCCAACATGGTCGACGCCCTGGTCAGCTTGGTCCGCACGGCCTTGATCTTCGACACGCCAAAATCGAGGACCTTCACGAAGTCGGCCTCGCCCGGCACTTGCACCAGGTAGATGTTGGCCGGCTTCAGATCGCGGTGCACGATGCCCTGAGCGTGAGCGGCGGCGAGAGCCCCGGCGACCTGCTTGGTGATCTCCACGGCCTGCCCCAGTGACAGTCGACCCACGCGACGAATGCGGTGGTCGAGATCTTCGCCGTCCAGGTACTCCATCACCAAGAATGGTTCGCCGGACTCCGAGGTGCCAAAATCGATGACGTTCACCAGGTGCGGGTGTCCCAGGTGCGACGCCACCCCGGCTTCTCGATTGAAACGCACCAAGGCCTCTTCGTTCGAGGCTAGCTCGCGTGCCATGAGCTTGACCGCGACCCGCTTGTCCAGGCGGAGGTGAAGCGCCTCGTACACCGAGCCCATGCCGCCCTCGCCGATGAGGCGCGTGATCCGGTACGCGCCCCCCAGAACCGTGCCGACGAGGCCCCCCGCCTGTGTCTCAGCAGACATACGCACTCCCCCCATGGCTCATCCATGGGCGAATCTCGTCAGGCATCCTGCTCGGGCCGGTTTCCATCGAGTCACTTGCTCGCGCAGCACAGCATGCGCAGCTTTTCAATGATAACGCCCTTCGGCGCTTGTTGACAGGTCCGAGGGGCGGGACGGGGTATCAATCTTGCCTAAATTTGCTCGCGCGGGCTTCGACGACCGTCGCTGGTTTGCGGTATCATGCAAATCTCTGCGGGCAAGACGCCTCACCCCGGTGCCATGACGAAAACCACGCTCTATTCGTTACTCATCCTCTTCCTCGGTCCGTTGCTGCCAACACCGGCGATGGCCAGGCCATACAAGCTCGACGAGCTGCTCGCCATGGCGAGGAAAGGCAATCCCGGCCTTGCCGCTGGCGCCCAGGCGACGGCGGGCATCGAGGCCCAGCTCCTCGAGGCAAAGCGAAACTGGATGCCCACCGGCGAGCTCAACTCCTTCCTCGCTCCGGCGCCGAGTATCAGATGCCAAGCACCGGCCGGCTATGCGGGGAACCCGGAAGACGCGTGCCTCAAGACCAATGCTGTCGGGTACGATTCCTCGGAATTCCTCAGCACCATCACGCCGAGGGGTATCTTCACCCGCACCGAGCTCAAAGTGGTGCAGCCAATCTACACCTTCGGCAAGATCTCTGCGGGCGTGGCGGCGGCCGAGTCAGGCGTAAAAGCCTCGCAGAGTCGCGAGTTCGGCCTGCTGGCAGACCTGGAGCTCAACGTGCGGAAGGCGTACTGGGGTGCCAAGTTGGCACGCGAGATCTTGGTGACGCTCAACGAAGGTAGCGGATACCTCGACCAGGCGCAGAAGAAGGTCGATGCCGAGCTCGCCGATGGTTCGGGTGATGCATCGGTCACCGATCGCCTGCGACTGCGCACGATGCGCGCCGAGATCGATACGCGCATCCTGGAGGCCAAGCGCGGAGCGGACCTGGCGCGCAGTGGGCTGCGCACCCTCATCGGAGCCGACGCACCTGCCGACCTGGAGGTCGACGCCGATGCGCTGGAATCCCTCAACGTCGTCGACCGCTCCCTGCCCATGTACGAAGAGCAGGCGCTGCAGACCCGCCCCGAGGTCAAAGCCCTGGACAACCTGGTGGCGTCCAAGCGTGCCTTGGCCCAGGTCGAGTCGCGGCGGCAGTATCCCGACATCGTGCTCATCGGGACCGCGGCCTACGCCTACGCCAGCAGCGTCGACACGCCCCACAACGCCTATTTCAACGACCCCTTCCATACGCTTGGTGCGGGTATCGCCGCCGGTTTCCACATGCCACTCGATTTGGGCGTCAAGAATGCGCGCGCCGCCAAGCTACAAGCAGAGGCCCAAGAAGCCGAACAGAAGAGGCGCGAGGCCTTGAACGGCATCTCCTTCGAGGTCGAGAAGGCGCACACCGAGCTCAAGGAAGCCGAGGAGCGCATGAAGGTCGTGCAGAAGGGCGAGAAGGCCGGCCGGCAGTGGATCGCCGCCGTCGCACAGAACATCGCTCTCGGCCTGAGCGAGGCCAAGGACGTCTCGGATGCCCTGCTCGCTTTCTTCCAGGCGCGCGTCCGATACCTGCAGAGCATTTACGACTACAACATCGCCGCTGCGGCCCTTACCCGTGCCACCGGCATCGACGTGACCGCATCGAACAACTGACCCCTCACCGCCGAGTTCCGCTCGGCTGCCTCTCCCCGCGTTGCGGGGCGAGGCGAGAAGTCAGATCCCCAGGAATAGCCGAGTACCGAAGTTGGGCTCGAGGTCCGAGGCCAGGATCTTGCTCGCTGAAGTCTTGACGTCGTACTCCACGCGTTTGAATTCGAAGGTCTTCGATTCGGTGTCGAAGATGGTGTAGCTGGCCCGCGGATCGAAGTCGCGCGGCTGCCCCACCGAGCCGACGCTGATGATGTACTTCCACCCGTCGCGCAACTCGAACCTGAGCGTCACCACCTCCTGCGAGCCCTCGTATTTGGGATTGATGGCGAACGCCTTGCACAGGTGCGAATGCCCGATGAGGGTGAGCTGCGGCAGCCGATTCCAGATGCCGAGGCAGGCAGCGGCCTGGTCGCGCGCGAAGATGTAGTCGAATTCCTCGACGCTGATGGGCGAGCCGTGACAGAAGAGCACGCCGTTCTCGCTGAACTCGTAGGGCAGCGATTTCAGCCAGGCCATGTTGGCCGGCTCCAGCATCTGAGCGTGCTTGTCCAGGACGTGGCGGGCAGCGTGGTAGTAATACGAATAGTCCATGCGGCCGGCCACCGCTGCATCGTGATTGCCCAGCACGGTTTGCGCCACGGTCGCGCGCATGAGGTTGCATGCCTCGTTGGGGCTGGCCCCGTACCCGACGGTGTCGCCCAGGCAGATGAACTTGTCGATACTCTCGGACTCGAAGGCGCGCAACACCGCTTCGAGTGCCTCGATGTTTGCGTGCGTGTCGGAGAGGATGCCGTAGCGCATCGACCGGACACTATAGCATCAAGCATTCGGCCACGACGGGAACAACTGCGCTCGTGATAGAAGCGCATCCCAGGTCATGCCCTCCGTCGTGCTTTCCTGCTTCTTCCTGTCCGGAGCCTCGGGACTCATCCTCGAGCTGCTCTGGACGCGCATGCTGACGCTCGTCTTCGGCTCGACCGCTCTCGCGGTGTCGACCGTGCTCACCGCCTACATGGGTGGTCTGGGGCTCGGATCGTACCTGGCGGGCAAGTGGAGCGACCGCCTCAAAGATCCTGTTCGCGCCTACGCTCTGGCCGAGGCAGCCATCGGGATCTACGCCCTCGCGGTGCCCTGGATCATCGGTTTCTATCCGGGCCTCAACCAGTGGCTGTGGACGACCTTCGGCGACCGGTACACCCTCCTTTCCATCCTGCGCTTCGTCGCCTCGGCGGGGCTGCTCATTGTTCCCACCACGTTGATGGGTGCCACCCTGCCCCTGCTCGCGCGCTATTTCGTCTCGCGCCCCTTCGAGCTCCGTCGCGTCAGCCTGCGCCTCGGAACGCTCTACGCGGTCAACCTGTTTGGCGCCGTTGTCGGTTCATTCTTCGCGGGCTTCATCTTCCTGCCCGTGATCGGCGTCCGCCGAACCAACCTCGTGGCGGCCAGCTTCGACATTTCGTTGGCCGCGGCCATTATCCTCGCCCGTCGGCTGTTGCCGGCCAAGAGAGCCACCAGCGCCGCGGAATCGCTCGAGGAACTGGTCGCCACCACCGCAAGAGAGTCGCCCGAGTCGGCCGCCGAGGAGCACCCGCCCGTCACGTGCAGCGCTCGGCGCGCGGTGCTGTTCGCCTTTGCTGTTTCCGGCGCCACCGCCATGACCTTGCAAGTACTGTGGACGCGCGCCCTGGCGGTCATCATCGGCTCGTCCATCTTCTCGTTCACCATCATCCTGCTCGCCTTCCTCATCGGCCTGGGGGCCGGCTCTGCCGTGTTCGGCCGGTTGGTAGGCCGGTTCCGTGATCCCGTGCGCAGCCTTGCCCTGACCCACCTCGGCATCGTGGCGTGCATTGGTCTGTCCTACCTCATCACCGATCGCTTGCCCTTCGTCTTCACCTACCTGCTCTCCTCGACCCTGGTCAGCCCCGACGCGGTTCTGATCTGCCAGTTCGCCCTCGCCTGTCTGGCCGTGCTGCCTTCGACCTTCCTCATGGGGGCGATCTTTCCCCTCACCGTTCGCGTGGTGACCGGCGACCTTTCCACCGTGGGGCGCGACGTGGGCTCCGCCTATGCCCTCAACACCGTCGGGGCCATCACCGGGTCATTCTTTTCGGGATTCGTGATCTTGCCCAGCTTGGGCCTGCAGCATGGCATCTACCTGGCCGCGGTCATCGATCTCGCGCTTGCCTTCCTGCTCTTCGCCGTGGCGCCGGCCCTGCCCCGGCCGCGCCGCCTTGCCGGCATGGCGACCGCGGTGGCCATGGCGGTGCTGGCCCTGGGCCTGCCGCGCTGGAACCTGACCAGCTTCTCCATCGGCTTCTTCCGCATTTCCATGGCGCGCGACTACATCGACATGGTCGAGCACCGGCACCAGAAGAAGAAGTGGCAAACACCCAAGCTGGTCTATTACAAGGACGGCATCGCCACCACGGTCTCGGTCGATCAGTGGGGCAAGGTCTTCTCGCTCAAGAACAACGGCAAGGTCGACGCCTCGAACGACGCCGACATGCCGACCCAGATCAGCGTAGGCCTGCTACCACTGCTCCTCTACGAAAACGATCACCCTCCCAAGGTTGCGCTCATCGGCTACGGTTCGGGCGTCACCGCCGGAGCCACCACCCAGTACCCGATCGACAGCCTCGAGGTCGTCGAATTGGAACCCGCCATCTACGAGGCAGCGCACTTCTTCGACGACGTCAATCACCGCCCGACCGAGAATCCCAGGGTGAAAGCCATCGTGGGTGACGGTCGCAACTTCCTTTCGCAACGCCGCGACCTGTACGACGTCATCATCAGCCAGCCATCGAACCCGTGGATCACCGGCGTGTCCAACCTCTTCACGCGCGAGTACTTCCAGTCGGTGAAGTCGCGTCTTCGCCAGGACGGCATTTTCTGTCAGTGGGCCCAGCTCTACGAGATGGCGCCGTGGAACATCAAGGCCATCTACCGCACCCTGGCCAGCGAGTTCCCCTACGTGATGGTCTTCGCCGCCGAGGATCTCTCGTCGGACACCATCCTCATCGCCAGCCGCAAGCCCATCGACCTCGACATCCACAAGATCGCACGCGCCTTCGAGAATCCAATCACCCGGGCGGAGGCCAAGCGCGCCGGCTTCGACTCGCCTCACGACGTACCGGCCTTCCTGCTTCTCGGTGCGGAGGAGCTGCGTTCGTTCATCGCCGGTGCCCAGCTCAACACCGACGACAACGCGCTCATCGAGTTCGCGGCCCCGCGCGATCTCCTGCGCTACCAGTCCTACGATCCCTACCTGGCCAAGGTCTACGGGCCCATGTGGCCCTACGGTCACCTGACCGGGCTGGTCCACGGCTACGACGGACCGGAGCGCGCCGTGGACATGGCCCGCCTGGGTCGCAGCTTGCTCGCCCATGGCAAGTCGCGCGAGGCCAAGCTGTGGCAGGCGCGCGCCGAGGCCACCGCCGGGCAAGAACCCGCCACGCCGGAGGTGGCCCACACCCGCCTGTTGCTCGACCTGGTGGACACCCGCGAGGACCGAGATCCCGAGATCCCTCTCGCCCCCGATGAGGGACTGACTCCGCCGGTCATCCCGCCGGGACTGTCGCCCAAGGTGGCGGCCCGCATAGTCGAGGAGTACGTAGACGTCGCGGCTCAGGTCAAGAAGAACAAGTACGCCGGTGCCTTCAAGATGATCGAGGATTGGCCGGAGGAAACCTGGGGCGGCAGGCTTGGCAAGGACTTCGCGCTGCTCACCGGATTTCTCGACTACAAGGCCGAGTTCTACGGCGACGCCATCGACGAGCTGAAGCCGCTGGCCGACGACGCCGCCTTCGCCAAGCGACGGCCCGAGCTCCTCTATTATCTGGGACGCTCCTACTTCGCCAATGCCAACTGCGCCAAGGCCGTGGCCGCGCTGGAGCGCTTCATCGTGCTCCAGCAGGCGCTGGGGCGGCAGCTCTTGCCCTCATCGGCCATGCGGGAAGATGCCGAAAACTCACAAACCGCCGCGCCGGTGCTACCATGATGCCGTGGCAAGGAAGGCAACTGCGCGCAGGCGAGCACCTTGGACCGGCAAGACCCGGCCAGCCAAAGCGGCGAAGGCACGACCCGACTCGCCGCAGGTGGTCGTAGGCGTCGGACTCGCCACCATCGATCTTATTTTCGTCTCCCCGCGCATCGACGAGCGACTTGTCGACGCCTCAGTGTTCAGCATGCAAGCCGGCGGCTCGGCGTCGAACATGCTCGCCACACTCGCCGTCATGGGCGAGCGCACGCGCTTCTTCGGACGCCTCGCGGATGACGAACACGGCCACTTCATCCTGCGCAGCATGCAGAACCTACACATCGACACCTCCCTGCTCAGCATCGAAAAGGACAGGGTGTCGCCGGTTTCCATCCTGCAGGTCGACGAGCTCAGCCGACGGCGCAAGATCCTGCGTTCCCGTGGCAACGTCACCCCCCTTTCGCCCCGGGATCTCCCCGCGGGTCTGCTCAAGGATGCCCGCATGCTGGTCATCGACGGCAGCCAGCCCGCGCTGCAGGCGGCCATCGCGGAGAAGGCGCGCGAAAAGGGCATCACCGTGCTGCTCAATGCCAGCCAGCTCTCGGGCGGCATGGGCGAGCTACTCTCGCTTTCCGACATCGTCATCGGCGCCGAACGCTTCGCCCACGAGCTCGCCCCCTCGGACGAGCTTGGTGACAGCTTGCGCGAAATCCTCAACCTCGGTCCGCGTATCGCCCTCATCACCCTGGGCGAATCGGGCTCCATCGGGCTCGAAGGCAGCAAGCTGGTCGAGCAGCAGGCGCTGGACGTCTTCGTGGCCGACACCTCGGGGGCCGGCGATGCCTTTGCTGGCGCCTTCGCTTTCGCGCACATCCACGGCTGGCCGCTCGAACGAGCCGTGCCTTTCGCCAATGCCGCCGCCGGCCTGGTTTGCCGAAGCATAGGCGCTCGATCCGCCCTGCCCACGGTCGAGGAGGTCATGGCCGCGATGGACGGGGTCCAGCCGGCGCCAAGCCCCTGAGAGCCGGAACCCGGCATTCCGGGCCTGGCAGTTATCCACGCTACTTGCCGGGCGCGGCAGGAACCGGAGAGGGAGGAGGCAGAATCTGCGTCTGGAATACTTGTAGCCCCGATGACTTTGCCGCCAGGTTCTTGTTGAGCGAGGCCAACTCGGGGAGACTCAGATGGGTCATGTAATCGACCACCTGCTCCTCGCCAGGCGGCCACTTGTGCCCCAGCATGGCTCCGAGCACGAGCCCGATCACGGCGCCTACGGTAAAGGAGATGAGGATGCGTTTCATAGTCTTCCTTCGTCCGAGGGGTGGATTCGCGCATCGCCGGGATACCCGGCGGTGAGCCCGGCGATGATGTTCTCGGGAGGTCTACCGAGGCAACGGAAAAGGTAACGCAAGCTCGGCTTTGGCCCGCCGCGACTTGACCGGCGCCGAGAGAGCGGAACAATACTCTCGCTCTTATTGAAAACCCAATCAGTCGGAAGGAAGCTGCGATGCGTAAGACGAACTTGGCCTTGATGTGCGGACTTGTGACCATGGCAATTTATGGCTGCGGCAGCGATGGAGGCGGCAAGGCGACCGATGCCGCGCGCGATACCATCCCGCCCACGAACACGCTCACCGGCACGTCCACGCAAACGTCGACGACCACGCAGACGAGCACCCAAACGACTACAAGCACCCTCACTACGACCACGACCCAGACTTCGGTCGATGGCGGTGCGGGAAATCCCGATGCCGCGATTTCCGGCGTCAATGATGGCGGTGGTACGGGAATCGACATGGGCATCACCCAGCTCGACGCCGGGGGAGTCGATGCCGGCGTGACGGCCGATGTCGGCAGCACGGGCATCGACACTGGCACGTCCTTGATCGACAGCGCGGGAGTCGATGGCGGCGCGACGGTCGACGTGGGCATGGCCGCCGACGCCCCTGCCACCACCGATTCGCCGACCAGCACAGGAAGCTGCAACTACCCGCAGTGTTACATCGATATCTTCACGGACTGCGCACCGTCGGGTTCCTGCGTACTGCAGACCACAGCGGGAACGAGCTCCGCCACTACCAACATCTGTTTCGACAATGGCGTCAAGGATCAGTCGGTGAGCACCTTCACCTTCGATCTGGGAACACTAACCATGACCGGAACGACCATCAGCACCTGGAAGAACGCGGCGGGCATCTGCTACACGATCGAAGAGCCCTATTCGTCCGCCTCTGTCACGTCGCTGACCCAGACCTACAAGAGCCCGGCCGGCGTCGCGCTTGCGACCGTGACAATCGATACGACCGCCAACACGCAGACCATCACCTGCACCGGGCAGTCGCCCGTGGTTCTACCCACAAACTGCGGATCGTCCGACGCCGACGCCGGTAGCAGCGCCACCTGTCCTACGGGAACCTGCACGTTCTAACGCCAGGTTCCCATCGGGCGTGTGAGGCGGGGCCCCCGCTCCGCGGCTCGTGGTGAAAACCACGGGTTATTTGGGGGTCCCGGCCCCCTTGTGCCAATCTTTCACCGTGGCACTCAGCAAGGAATTGTCGTCCAACGTCGTCTTGCTCGTGCTGCGTGTTGTGGTCGGGGTCAACATGGCATGGCTACACGGGTGGGATAAGCTGCAGCACTTCAGCGCCAGGGCGGGAAGCTTCCCCGATCCCCTGGGTATCGGACACAAGTACTCGCTGGTCCTCGCTTTATCCGGCGAATTCTTCGGCGCCATCCTTCTGGCCACGGGTCTCCTGGGCCGGGTGGGCGCCTTCCTGGTCGCCGTCACCTCAGGGTTGACCTTGTTCTGGATCCAGTACGGCACCCAGTGGAAAGCGCGCGAGGTTTGGGAGCTCTACTTCGCGGCCAGCGTGACCATCCTTCTGCTCGGCTGCGGTCGCTATTCGCTCGACACCGTGGTGTGGAAAAGGTTCGGCAAGGGTGGTGGCAGAGGCGCGGCGACATCGACCAAGCGATAGCCGCGGTTGGGCAGGCACTTCGGATCCAGCCCAGATGGGCCAATAGGGACGATAGCGGGAGTTGGTGTGTCAACCCGCCCCGAGGCCCGGTCGCAGAGTCGCATCGACCTCACGGCCCGTGCGCACGACGATAGGCAGGAGTGCTTCCACATCGGTGGCGTCGGTGTTGAAGTTGACTACGCACGCGCGCAAGGCGAATCTTCCGCGGACGACGGCATTCGAGAGATATGCCTCGCCTCCCTGCTGCAAGCGCGTGAGCAGCTCCAGGTTCAGCTTGTCGAGGTAGGTCTCCACCGCCGCGTCGCCGGATCGCAAATCCGACGGCACATATCGGAAAGTGGTGATGCTGAGCGAGTGAGTCAGGGCTTGCAGCTCGGGGTGCTGCGGAATGCTTTCGAACAACGCGCGCGCCAGCCGCACATCATCGGAAATCATCTGCACATAACCCGCACGGCCCACCTGTTGTAGCGCCAGCCACACCTTCAACGCACGGAAGCCGCGTGAGTTTTCCGGACCGAGGTCGAAGTAGTTCGTGGCCGCGACACCGAAATGATAGTAGGGCGGATGGTAGGCGAAGGCTGCGCGCAACGACTCTGGGTTGCGCACGAGGGCGCAGCCGGCATCGAGCGGAGCATACAGCCACTTGTGGGGATCGACCGCCACCGAGTCCGCATGGCGCAGACCTGCGAAATCGGCGGGTCCGTCGGGCAGCACCGCGGC
>Ga0210133_1000137_pt1 | contig 28333 bp, 13 predicted proteins | sample Joice_ThreeSqC_D_2_FD_184874 | JGI IMG/M metagenome (GOLD analysis project Ga0210133, IMG submission 184874) | Wetland microbial communities from San Francisco Bay, California, USA, that impact long-term carbon sequestration - Joice_ThreeSqC_D1... | ecosystem: Environmental > Aquatic > Marine >...
GCCAGCTCGAGCACGGCGCGACCACGCCGGAAGACGCGCACGGTACCGGAGGTCTGCGAGATGACCACGGCGATGGCCTCGGTCTCGTGCGTGATGCCCGCGGCGGCCATGTGGCGGGAGCCGAGGCCGAGGGGAATGCGCACCTCCTTCTCCTCGAAGTTGAGGTAGCGCCCGGCGGCCAACACCACGCCGTCTTCCCGAAGCACGAAGGCGCCGTCGAGAACGGCGAATGCGCGCAGGGCCCGCTTCACCTCCGGGTTGAGCATGTTGCGCTCGTCCTCGGAATATCCCTGGAAGGGATTCAGGCTGAGCGGTCGCGACTGCTCCATCACGTTCTTCGAATCCCCGATGACGAACAGGGTGCCGACCGGCCGGCCCTCCCAGCCCTCGACGCCGATGGTGACCGCGAGATCGATGAGGGCTTCGAGGATTTCGGGCGACACACCCTCGGCGCGCAGGAAACCGAAACCCACGGCTTCGTCGTCGGGGCCCACGTTGACCATCAGGATCGAATCGGGCTTGCCCACGGGGCGCGCCGAGAGCAGCGCCACCACGACATCGCCCTCGGCGTAACGTCCGCGCGCGATACCGCCGACCAGGGCCAGCTTCAGCTTCTCGGTGCGGCCGAGATCGTACTGGGGAAGTGGGATGACCGGCACGCCGGAGGCCTCGACCACCGCGCGCTGGGCTTCGCTGACCACGGCCTGCACCAGTTTCTTGCGCGCGCCGGATTTTCCGCGAAATACCTCCTCGGGCAAGGGCAGGTCGCCGACGTACAGCAGGTGGTCGAAGGATCGCTTCGAGGCCAGGCCTACCGCCGCCCTGATGATCTCCATGTGGGTTGCGCGCGTTCTTGCCATGAGGGGTCCCGATGGGCTCATGCTACGACAAGACACGACGATGGTGAAGGCCGCACGTTCGTTATTGCTCCAGCATCCGTCTGTACTCGTCGGTGCGGTCGTCCCACCGGACGAAAATTCCCTTGCGCCCGAGGTGGATGATGCGCAATTCGGGCAGACGGGAAAGGACTTCATCGAGATCCGGCGCCTCTTCCCGGCGCGCCTGTCCGACGATGTTTTCGCCGCCGAACCGATAGGCTCCCGAGGGTGGCAAGGGCGGACGCGCGAGCAGGAAGCTCAACCGCCCGGCCATTGCGGGGGGCAGCCAGATGAAGGATGCCGGCACATCCGCGAGGACGACGAAGTCTTGCTTGAGGTGGCCCCGGTTGCCGGAGAGCTTGACGGCCAAGTCGAGATCCTTGACGCCGCCACGAAAGAGGAAGAGGCGATGCCCCTTGGACAGCCCCGCGCTCACGGCTTCGTTGGCTGCATCCACCACCAGCCGATACCTGCTGACCTCGGCGGCACGATGAGCCCCGCAAACGATGCCCAGGCCGAGCAGGGAGACGATCGCGCCGGCCGTGACCACGGCGCTCGCCTCCTCCAGCGCCACCGCGCCGAGCAGGATCAGCCCTACCGCCGGCAAGTAGAAGTAGCGCGCGCCCACGACCCAGCCGGCGGCGGGGAGTGGCAGCACCGTGATGAGAACCCACGGAAGCGCGATCCCCGCGAGGGTCTTCCGCCTCGCTGAAAGTGTGGCAGTGACGAGAATCGCACCCCCGCCGACCCACGCCAACCACTCGGGCAGCGGCGCGTAGGCGGTCACCGCATGGACGAGTCCACCGGCAATCTGAACACCCCAGCCCCACCATGGCGCCAGCACATCGTTCGTGCCTCCAAGCCCGTGCAGGACCTGCACCCGCGCCGCGAGGTAGATCAGCACCACGGCGAGGTGGGGCAGAATCGGCGAAAGGCATTGCCGCAAGGCCACCGGCCGGCCCTGGCTCTTCGCGCGGAACCACAGCCCGGTCGCCAGCAACGCCGGCAAGACCAGCGCGGTCTCCTTGGAGAAGCAGGCCACCGCCGCAAGCAGAACGGAAAGCGCGCGAGCCCACCACCTGCCGGCAAGAAGGGCGACCAGGGCGCCCAGGATGGCCGCGGCCGCGAGGAGATCCGTGCTGGCCGAGAACCACAACGCCGCTTCGCGCTCGGCTGGTGCCACGAAGAAGAGGATGCCCGCCACGACGGCGGAGCGGCGGGTCAGCCCCAGAGCGCGGCCGACGAACACGAGCAAGGTCGCGCAGAGCAGGTGCAGCAGATAGGAGGCGAGCGCGAAGGCCCAGACTCGACCGCCGCTGCATTGCTCGAGCAGCCACCACAGGAGCATGGGGATTGGCCGGTAGTACTCACCACCGTGCTTGTCCGCGACGAAGGCCAACCAGGGACTCGATTCGAGCAGCCCGTAGGCGCGAAAGACGTAGTCGTCGCCCAGGAAAGTGGTCCCCGCCGCGAAATCCCAGCCTACCAGCGTCAGCAGCAGTATGGCGCCACCCGCCCAGACGAGCTTCATCGAGCGTAATTGAGGAAGCATGGTTCCGGTTTCCGACTGCGTCGACACGAAGAAGATACTCAAGTGAAACGTCCGGTCACCCAGGGACATCCTAGTCGAGGAAGCAAACAGGTCACAAACCCTCGCTGCCTGATCCCGGTCAGGACGCGGTACCAAGAGCGAGGAGGTTTCAGGCCGGTGGCGGCTCAGGGAGGAAACCGCCTGAAAGGAATGCATTTGATGTTCGTGAGACGCATGCTGTCACCGACGATCCTTCTGGCTACACTTGTCGTGACTGCCGGCCCCGCGCGCGGCCAGACCATGCAGCTTTCGGGAAGCGGCACGGTGGCTTACCAGCTGGTGCACAAATTCCACACCATCGTCGGGACCAGCAAGACCATGGCCGTCCGCGGGCGGGTGGATGCGTCGGGCCTCAAGGTCATGGCGCGCGCTCCGGTGAGCAGCTTCGACAGTGACAACGCCAATCGCGATGAGCACATGATGGAAGCCGTCGAAGGCGCGAAGTTTCCCTGGGTGGTGGTGCGCGCGGCGTTGCCGGGATACAAGCTCCCGACCGCCGCGGGCAAGACGAAGATCACGGTGCAGGGAGGAGTCGAGTTGCACGGAGTGACGGTCAATCACCCCATCGACCTCAACCTGGAGACCAAGGACGGCGTGCATTTCCAGGTCAGCTTTCAATTCCCCGAGAGCCTGACCGCACACAAGATCGAGCGACCGAGCCTGCTTTTCGTCCCGGTGGACGACAGCATCACCATCAAAGGCAAGGCCGTGGTCACGGCGAAAGAGTAACCGAAGGGGCGAGCCGGAGCCTCCCTTCTTGTGCGAAACTCGCCTCCGTGAGCTTGCAGGAGGCCCATGCACAGTCCGCGCAGGTGAGCCTGCGCTTTGTCGCGGGCACCATCGAGATTGCCGGTTTGCCCGTTGGAACTGCGGGACTGCCTGCCGGCTGTCTTTGGGACGAGCGCAGCGCTTGTCTGCGCGCGCCGGCGTTCTGCTACGCCGCCATCGTGCGCGCGTTGCGCGCCCGCGAGATTCCTTACGTCGACGAGGCTCGCTGCTACGACACACTGACGACCTCGGCGCTGGTTCATCGTGAGCCACGGCCCTACCAGACCGCCGCCCTGGCCGCGTGGCGAGGCGCCGGTTTCCGCGGCGTGGTCGTGCTGCCCACGGGGGCGGGCAAAACCCTGGTGGCCCAGCTGGCCATCGACGACCGCAAGCGGTCCACCCTCGTGGTCACGCCCACGCTCGATCTCGTCCATCAGTGGCACGACGGCTTGGCCGCCACCTTCGCTACGACCATCGGCATCGTGGGCGGCGGCGACTACGACCTCCGACCGCTGACCGTGACGACCTACGATTCTGCCTACCTGCACATGGAGCACCTGGGCTGCCGTTTCGGCCTGGTGGTCTTCGACGAGTGCCACCACCTACCCGGAGAAAGCTATGCCTTGGGCGCGCGCTTGTGCCTGGCGCCTTTCCGCCTCGGGCTCACGGCAACTCCCGAGCGCACCGACGGGCGCGATCCCCTCGTGGACGAGCTCATCGGGCCCATCGTCTACCGCAAGGACATCGTCGAGATGGCCGGGGAATACCTGGCCGACTACGAAACCGTGCGTGTGCGCATCGATCTGTCCTCCGAGGAGCGCTGCGAATACGAGCGCGAACGGGGGATCTACCGCCAGTTCGTCAGCGACAATGGCATCACCATGTCGAGCCCGCGCGGCTTCTCCGATTTCATCATTCGCTCGTCGCGCACTGAGGAGGGCCGACGCGCCTTTGCCGCCTACCGTCGCCAGCGCGAGATCGCCTTCACCGCGCCGGCCAAGCTCGACTACGTCGAGCGGCTGCTGCATCAACACCGACACGACCGAACCATCGTCTTCACGCAGGACAACGCCACCGTGTACCTGCTGTCGCGCACGTTCCTCATCCCGGCCATCACCCACCTCACCAAGGTCAGCGAGCGCAGCGCCATCCTCGCGGGGTTTCGTCAGGGCCAGTTCGCGGCGCTAGCCACCTCGAAGGTGCTCAACGAGGGTGTCGACATTCCCGAGGCCAACGTGGCCATCGTCATGTCGGGAAGCGGTTCGGTGCGCGAGCACGTACAGCGCCTCGGGCGCATCCTGCGCAAGGGACAGGCCGGCAAGGAAGCCAAACGCGCGCTGCTCTACGAGCTGGTCACCGGCGGCACCAGCGAATCCATGACCAGCACGAGACGGCGGGACCACGTTGCTTACCGCTGATCTGGTCCACGTCCGCCGGCGCGGCGATCGCCTGATCCTCGTCCCCATTTCCGCTGCCGAGTGGCCACGCGCACGCGAGCTGGCGAGCACGGTACTTGCGCTGGTGCGCGGCCACGTCGGGCTTTCGCGGGGAGCGCTGCTGGAAGCGTGGGGCCACGCGAGGTTTGCGCCCTCAGAGAATCGCCTGGCCCGCGCCCTGTTCAAACTGGCGATGGACTCGTGTGAGTTCGAAGAGGGTGCCCCGTTCGACGCCGTCGAGCTTCGCCGCGAACTCTTCGCCCAGGCTGCGCTGGCGCGCGCCACGGGTCGGCCCTTCGATCGTCAGGCTTTGCTGGGGGAAATCGCGCATGCCCGCGGCGTGGGAGTAGACGTCATCGACAGGGCCCTCTACGCCGATTTGCCCTCGGCGCACGTTCTTCGCTCGGCCGAGCTGCCTTCCCCCGACGGCTTGCTGGCCGAGCACCAGCTGGCCTCGCACCAGGCGATCCTCCTGCGCGCGGTGCAGGTCCGGGCTCGCGTGTACAGCCGCGCGGCCGCGGGCTACCGCACCCTCTTTCGCAAGCTGAAGTTCCACCGTCTGCTCCATGGCATTGCCAAATTGGACCGTGGCGCCGGCTATGCCATCGACATCGACGGTCCCTTCAGCCTGTTCGAGCAGACCACCAAGTACGGCCTCAAGCTTGCTCTTGCCCTGCCCTCCATCATGGCCTGCGACGCCTGGGACGTGAACGCCGAGCTGCGCTGGGGCAAGGACCGACGATCGTTGCGCTACCACCTGCGCGGCACCGCAGATGTCGACACCGTGGCGACCGCCGCCCCATGCCTGGCTGACGATGTCGGCGCGCTGCTGACCGACCTGCGCCAGCAGGATTCGCGATGGGAGGCATCTCCCTCGGACACCATCCTGGATCTGCCCGGCACCGGCGTGTGCGTGCCGGATCTCGAGTTCATTCGCCGCGCGGATGGGCGGCGCGTGTTCCTCGAAGTCCTCGGCTTCTGGAGCCGCGCCGCCGTGTGGAAGCGCATCGAGATGGCACGGTCCGGCCTACCCCATCCCATGGTCTTCGCCGTCGGCAAGCACCTGCGCGTGAGCGAGGAAGCTCTCCCCGAGAATGCACCCGCGTCGCTGTACGTGTATGCCCGCAGCATGAACGCCCGCGCCGTGCTTGAGCGGGTGGAGGCGGTGGCCGGGCGATAGCCCGGTTACTTCGGTGTCGCGGCCAGCGCCTGCTTCAGCGCCTCGTTCTTGGGGTCGGTTTCCAGGCCGCGCTCGAACATGTTGCGCGCCTTCGCATTCTCGCCGGCGGCGCGGTGCAGGTTGCCCAGCTCCAAGTAGACCTCACCCTTGGTGATGCCGGCCGCCTTTTCGTCGAAGCTCTGCAGGAGCAAGGTACGCAGGTAACGGCGTGCCCCCTCGGCATCGTTTTGGCGAAGCGACAGACGGGCCAGGGAGCCCAGCACGAACGCCTGCGTCGGATCGATCTGATACGCGGAGGTGTAACGTTGCTTCGCGGTCGCAAGATCCCCGCGCGCCTCGGCAAACCGGCCGAGCAGGCCGTGCAGCCTCGCGACGTCCTTCTGACGCTTGGCCTTGCTCAGTTGCTCGACCAGCTGGCCAAGCGCGTACTCGCCCTCGTCGACACGACCCGAGGCGATGAGCGCGTGGCCCAGGTTCTCCTGCACCACTAGGTCGTCCGGGGCCATCTGGGCCAGGCGTTCGAGGGGCGCGACAGCCTCGCTCGGATTGCCCAGCGGCCCGAGGAATAGCTGCGCCAACTCCGAGAGAATGGCCTTCAGCTTGCCCTCGTCCTTTTCCAGGTCGAGTCGGGCGCGAAGCTGCGCCACGAGTTGCGCGTTGTCGCCCGTCTTGCGCGCCAGCGCTTCGAGCTCCAGGACAGCTGGCAGCCAAGTTGGGTCGTTGGACAGCGCCACGCGGTACAGCGCCGCAACGTCTTCGGGCTTGGCACCGGTCGCAGCGCGCACGCCCGCGCGCCGGCAAAAGACTTCAGCCTTGTCCTGCGGGGTCGCCGCCGCCTCTGAAGCCTTTTCCAGGGCTTCCTGCGCTTCGGACCAGCGCTCCTTGGTCTCGTGAATGCGAGCCATCGCCATGAGCGAGGAGAAGTGCGCGGGATCTCGCTCCAGCACGGCGGCGAGCGCCTCGAGTGCGCTGTCCTCGGCACCAAGCTTCTCGCCCCAGATCGCGGCCACCTTCACCCGGCACGAGAGCTCGGCCTCGCGGTTGCCCAGCTGCCCCTCTACCTCCGCCCGCTGCTCGAGCATTTCGATAAGCTCGTGCCAACGTTCGAGCGAGTTGAGCAGGCGCTCGGTTTCGGCGAACGCGGCCGCGTTGCGGGGATCGGCGGCCAGGATCTGCTGCAGGTACAGCAGGGCACGGTCGCCGTCATTGAGATGCTCGGCCGCGTTGCTTGCCAGCTTGGCCAGCACGCCGAGTTTTTGGGCGCCGGTGAGCGCCTCCGACTGGCGTAGCAGAGCCTCCTCCAACGCCCCGAAATCGCCCCGTCGCTCCTCCAACTGCACCAGTGTGGCCAGGGCGTGAGCGTCGTTCATGTCGGCGTCGAGCGCTTCCTTGACCGCATCCACCGCGCCTTCCACATCGGCCAGCGGGCCGGACTTGATCGCAGCTACCTTCATGAGCACGGCACAGCGCTGCTGGCCGTCGTCAAGCATGCGCGCCTTCTCGCGCAGGATGTCCACCTGGTCCTCTCTTTGCCCCGCGGCCTCGTAGAGGCGCGCCAACTCATCGAGGGCAGTCTGGTCGGTCTCGTCGCCCTCGCGGCCCATCTTCCAGGCAGCAATGGCCGCATCGAGGTTGCCCAGGCTCTCGTGAAGACTGGCCGCCTCGGCGTAGAAGATCAGCCGGCGTGAGGGATCGAGCTCCTGGGCGCCTCGACGCTCGAGGATCCCGGCCAGGCTTTGGCTGTCACCGCGGCGGCGGTAGATGGTGTCCAGCGCCTCGAGCGCAGTGACGTTTTCGGCGTCCGCGCCGAGAACACGCAGGTAGAGCTGCAAGGCAGACTCCTCGTTCTCCGGTTCGGAGGATTGCAGGCGCAAACGCGCGGCACGCATGGCCATCTCGGCGAACATCATGTCCTCGACCGCGTCGAGCACGGCCTCGATCCGCTTTGCGGCCTCGACACCGGCCCCTGTCGACTCGGCCAGGCGTTCCAGGTTGTCCACGATCTCCGGCGATCCGGGCTCCTCCGCCAACGCGCGACCGAGCAGATCGAGGGCGCACGGTGAATCGGACAGCTTGGTTTCGCAAATCTCGGCGATGCGGCGGAGTAACGCCGCCCTGTCCATGGCATCCTCGACCACGGCAAGACGAGCCTCGAGCAAAACGACCAGCCCGGCGAAGTCGTTCTCCTCCTCGGCGAGCGGTTCGAGGATGTCGAGCGCCTCGACCGGGGGATCCTTGCCGAGGGCCAAACCGCGCAGCGCAGTCAGGGCGTTGGCCTGCTTCGGAACCGCGTCGAGCGCGGAGCGAAAGGCTCCGATGGCGCCGTCGCGATCATCGAGCGTGGAAAGCCGAAGCTCGCCGAGCGCGGCCCAGTACCCCGCCTGCCTTGCCGGATCGGTTGCGACCTCGGCCTCGCGGGCAAGGACGTCGCCCAGATCCTGGTTGCGGCCGAGCCCGCGCAAAAGAACTTCCTGCCGCGACAGCGCCGTGCTTTCCCCACCCGGAAGGATTTCGACATCGCGCCACAGCTCCACGGCACGCTCGGGCTTGGCCAGGGTGTGCTCGTAGAGCTCCGCGAGTCGGCTAGCCAGCTTGAGCTGAAGCGCACTGTCGTACACCGCCTTCAATCGCTCCTCGTAGACCTCGGCCAGCCCGGCGAAGTCGCCGGTCTCGGCGGCCAGTCGCTCGAGCGCGCTGCTGGCGTACTCGCTCGACGCATCCTCGGCGAGAGCGCGCGACCATGTCGCGAATGCCGCCGCCCGATCCTTGAGAGCCACCTCCTCGACCTCGGCGATGCTGGCGAGCACCTCGAGCCGATCTGCGGGCGCGTCGACCACGGACAAACGCAAGGTAAGGCATTCGCACAGGGGCTTCCATTCCTGGCCCTGGCGGAGCAACGGTTCCAGCGCATCGAGGGCGGCCAAACGGCAGTCCTCCCCGCGAGCCAGCGCCCACAGCGCGGCGCGCGACTCGGGATGCGCGGGCGTCCCATCGAGAATGCGCCGGTAGCGAGCGATGGCATCGTTGAGATCGAGCAACTCGTGTTGGGTGACGTGCGCAGCCTGGAAGAGAAGCGTGTCGCGCTCGGTCGCGGCCGACGTGAACTTGGCGCGCCGATCGAGAACGTCGACAAGTTCCAGGTACCGTTTTTCGCGCAGGAAGATGCTGGCCAACATGTCGAGGGCATCTGCGTCGTCGGGAGTGACTTCAAGGATCTGGCGCAAGTGCTCCGCCGCGTCGGAGAGCTGGCCAAGTCTTACGTCCAGAATTTCGGCCGCCTGGAAGTGCAGCGCGCGCAGCAACAGCGCATCCTTGTCGCAGTCGATCTTGTGCTGCAGGGTCTCCACCAGGCTCTGCCAATCCTCCGTCGCGGCGTAAAGGCGCGCCAAGGCGTCCAAGGCCTCGGGATTTTCCTGATCGATGTCAAGAACGGCGCGCCATGAGGCGATGGACTTGGCAAGGTCGCCAAGCGGCGATTCGTACAGGGCGGCAACGCGCCGGATCAACGCCTCGCGCTTCTGCGCCTCGACCACGACCTCGGCGTGCTTCTCCAGGGTCTCGCACAACTCCTCCGTTCTCGCCGCGTCGGCGAGCAGCCGCTCGAGCGCGACGAAGGCGTCCTGGTGATCGGGACGCGACGCCAGTGCCTGGCGCCAGGCCTCGATGGCACGCTCCGGATCCTTGATTCGAGCATCGAGAATGTTGGCTTTGAAAGCGCAGAGATCCGCGCTCAGATCGGGATCCATGGCCAGGTCGATACCCTTGTCGAGGATCGCCACCAGCGTCTCGAATTCGCCCAGTCCCGCCGCCTGCGACTCGACCTCGACCAGTGTTTCCGCGTTGGTGACATCCTCGAGCCACGCGCGGCCGCGCGCGGCCAGCGATTCACGCTGGCGGCCAAGGTGCATTTCGAGAGTGGCGATCTCGCGCAAGGCATCGATGCGACGAGCGGAGTCGTCGAGGTTTTCCAGGCGGATCTCGAGTATGTCGGCCAGCTTGCGCAGATCGCGGATGGTACGCAGCGCCGGCTCGAGTAGCTCGGCGACTCGCGGGCGCAGATCGGTATCGCTCAGCAAGACCTCCAGGGCGGCGACGGCCTCGGTGTTGGCTGGCGAGCGCAGGAGCACATCGCCGTAGTGGTCCACCGCCATGGAAGCGCTGCCCAGGTGTTCGGCCTCGACCTTGGCCAATTGCAAGGTCAAATTGTCCTTGGTGAGAGCTTCTTCGGCGCGAGCAATCATCCACACCAAGTGGTCGCGCAGATCGTCCCATCGGGACTCGCGACCGAGGATATCGGCAAGCTGGGTTGCGGCGCGCTTGTCGGCGGGCTCGATATCGAGGATCGAACGCAGGGCATCGATGGCCGCCATCGGCTCGTTCAGCTTCTCGTCGCTCAGTGCCGCGCTCCGGTGAAGCAGCGCCACCTTGTCCGCGGCGGATTCCACGACACGCGATTGCTCGTCGAGTAGATCGCGCAGCTCACCCCATGACTCCCAACGCGCGAGCGCCTCCTCGAAAATCCCGCTGGCCGAACGATCGCCGGGCAGGGCCTCGAGGTAGCGCCGATAGTACCGGCGCGCGCTGTCGTGGTCGCCCACCTCCTGGTCGTAGACACGGATCGCGACGCGAACCAGGGACAGAACCTCGTCGGAATTGGCCGATTCGTCGTCCAAGTACCTGTCGAGCAGTCGCCCCAGGTCGCGCCAACGGTTCAGCTTGGGCGCCAGGCGCAGCAGTTGTTCCCGCGCGACGGGATCGGTGGCGCGCTCCTGGAAGACACGGCCGTACCAGTTGAACGCCTCGTCGAGATCCTCGATCTGCTCCTCGTAGATCTGCGCAATCCGTTGCGTCCAGGCCAGCCTCAGCGTCGGATCCTCGCTGAACTTGAGGCGCAGGCTGTCGATGCCGACCAGATCCTTCCAGGCGTTGCGCCGGATGTAGACCGCCTCGAGCAAGTTCGCGGCATCCACGGCCACCTCGGGCTCGGACAGCATCCCCTCGAGAATGGCGATGGCACCCGCATGGTCGGGCTCTCCCGAGAGCACGGCGCCCAGATACTCGATCGCGCGACTGCGGTTGGCCAGCTGCCGCAATTGGATCTCGGCCAGCTTGAAGCGAAGGTCGATGGCCACCCCCGCGGACACGCCGAGATCGAGCCGCCGTTCGAGTAGACCCGCCAGATCCTCCCAACGCCCGAGCTCGGTGTACAGATCCTCGAGTGCGGCCACGGCCTCGGCGTTGCTGGTTTGCAACGCCCACACCCGCTCCCATTCCACGATGGCGTCCTCGTGGCGCTGGAGCTTGCGCGCGAGGACGGCTGTCCGCCGCCGCAGGGACAACTCGGCCTTCTCGGTCTGGGCGAGGTCGGCCCGTCGGATCACGACCTCGTAGAGGTGCTCCTCGTCCGCGCGCTCCTCGTAGATGCGCTCGAGCGCTGCGAGCGCGCCGTCGTCGTCGGGGCGACTTTCCACGATGCGGCTGTAGTAGTCCGTGGCCAGGGGCAAATCGCCCAGCTTGATGGCGTGCTTGGCGATGGTCTGTTGCACGCGCATGCGCGTGGTCTCGGCCAGGATGTCGGACTCGATGGCCCGGTAGAGATCGATGATGTCGAGGATGGTGTCCTCGCCGAGAGCGGCGGCCAGCCGCTCGTACGCGTCGAGCAGACGGTCCAGCTCCGGATCGCTGGTGGCGTCTTTGATGGCCTCCGCCCAGGTGTGGAACGCGGCCTTCTTGTCTTTGAGCTGATTCTCCTCGATCGCCGCCAGGCGGGTGCGATAGACGGCGCGCGATGGCCCGTCCTCGGCCAGCTCGATCTGTACGCGGAGGATGCCGGCCAGGCGAACGTGGTCCGCCGCCTTGGCGTAGAGCGGTTCCAAGGTTTCGGCGGCGGCGAAGCGCAGGCTGACCTCCTCGGCCGCGAGCAGGGCTTCCACTTCCGCCATGGCCGCTTGGTCCTTGGGTGCCAGTCGCAGGATCTCCCGCCAACGATCGAGAGCCTCGGCGGGACGTCCCAGCGGCCCCTTGAGTAGCCCCGCGATCTGGCGCAGCAGATCGACACGCTCTCCGTCGTCCTTGGCCGCAAGCAACAGCCGTTCGAGGATCTCCATGTGCTCGACGGACACACCCCGGGCCTGATACAGCCGGGCCAGGGTCAGCAGCGCCTCGCGGTCCTCGGGGATATCGTCAAGGATAGGCCGCACCGTGGCCACGGCCTCTTCCAGATCGGACAGCTCTTTCTCCGCGATGGTGGCGATGAGGAAGCGCATGGTGCGCCTGGCCGGCACGTCGAGGTGTTCGAGCCAGCGCTTGAGCAGCTCGACGCGCTCGCGCGGTTGATTCTGCTTCTGGTAGATGCGGTCCAGGTTCTCGAAGGCGCGCATCACCGGCTCGCCCTCGCCGTCGAGCAGGCCGCGATACGTCTTCACCGCCTCGCTCAATTGTTCCAGGCGATTCTCCTGCAGGTCGGCCACACGCAAGAGCAGACGCCCGCGCTCCTCCGCGTCGCCAGGCCAGTCGGCCCGCGTGCGCAGAACGTGGACCAGGCCGGCGTAGTCGTCGGACTCGGTGTAGAGCTTTTCCAGCGCCTCTGCCGCCGAACCTCCGGTGTCCGGGTTGCTCGGGTCCAGGTCCAGGACCCGACGCCATGCCGCGACGGCGGCCGAGCGATCGGCCAGATGGGCCATTCCCATGCGGGCCGCCCGCGACAGCAGGTCGGCGATGCCGGCCACGTCGGACGGGTCGCGCTTGTCCGCCATGGCCTGGTACATCGCAATGAGGTCTTCGTAACGGCCGAGCGAGCTGCCCAGCCGCTCCGCCTCGGCCAGCGCGCGTTCGGCGTGAGCGTCGAGGTCGAGCAACGTCCGCCAGGTCTCGAGCGCCAGCTCGGGAGCAGCCAGTTTCTCTTCCTGCAACTCTGCCTTGCGCATGAGTAAAGCAACGGCCGAGGCCCCCTCGGCACCCTCTCTCTCGATTTCCAGGATCTCCGCCAGGCGGGCCCAGTTGCCGCCCGTCAGGTACAGCGCATCGAGCATAGAAGCCGCACGCTGCCGTTCGGCCGGCACGTCGAGCAGTCGTTCGAGAAGCGGGATGGCCTGGGGGTGCGCGGGCACGAGGTCGAGGATTTCCGCCACCAGATGCAGTGCCCCCGCCGCGTCGTCGAAATGCGCCAGTGCAAGGTCGGCCCGACGGGCTTTGACGTCCGCAACATCGCCGCGGGCGACCAGGGTGGTTTCAGTCTGCAGCAGGTTGTCGAGCTCTCGCCATTTCTTGGCCTCGGCGTGGTGTCGCTCGAGGATGCGGTAGGCCTTGAGATCGCTGGGATCGAGCTCGATGATCCTGGACAGGGTTGCCGTGGCGTGGTCGCGGTCGTAAAGCAGCCCCTCGTCGATCTCGATGATCTGCCAAAGCAGCTCCACCCGCTGCTTGACGTCGGGAAGGTGCGTCTCGCGGGCCGCGATGGTTTCACGCAATGCTCCCCAGCGCTCGGAGTCCTTGCAGATGCGACACAGGGTCCGATACGCGGCCATGTGCAACGGATCGATCTTGAGCACCTCGCGAAGCGCTGCCTCGGCATCGCTCAGGCGCTGGGGCTGCCGCTCCTCCACGTCGGCCACGAGAATGAATAGCTCTTGACGAAGGCTCGGCTCTTGGGCGGTTTCGAGGACGCGGCGGGCGCTTTCCGCAATCTCGGGCAGCTTGCCCACCAGCTCGGCGAGCTGCACCAAGCGTTCGCGCACGGCATGATTGGCCGGTTCGATTTCGAAGATGCGACGGACGGCACCGTAGGCGGCCGTCGCGTCTCCAAGGGGACCGGCATAGAGATCCGCCAGCATCTCGAGATGCGCCTTGCGCTCGACCTCGTCCTTCGCCACGCGCACCAGGGATTCGAGCGAGCGCGCCCACTTGACGTAATTCTCGGTCAGCTCGTAGTACGGCGCCAGGCGCCTGGCCACGGCCTGAACATCTTCGTCGCGGATGGCGTCGGCTGCGAAGAGCCGTTCCAGGCCGTCCACCGCGCCACTGGCAATGTTGTCGAGCTCGAGGGCCTGCAAGTAGGCCTGCGTCGCTTGCTTGTGCTCGCCCAGATCCTGCTCGCACACCCTGCCCAGGTGAAGCAGGGCGGATGCGCGATCGCCCTCCTCGCCGATGCTCGCCTGCCGCATCAACACCGCGGCCAGGCTGCGGAAGTCCTTCTGCTCCTCGAGCAGCCGCGCCAGCTCGCGTAGGGCGCGTAGGTTCTCCGGCTCGACCTCGACGGCACTCTGCAGGGTGCGCGTGGCGGCCTGGGCATCGCCCAGCTTCTCTTCCTCGATGCGGGCGATGCGCAGGAGGGCTTCGGCGCGCAGGGACGGGTCGGTCACGCGGCGCTGCCGCGCCTGCTGCAAGGTGACCAATTCCGCCCAGCGCTCCTTCACGGTGAACAACTTGATGAGCGCCAGCTCGGCCTCGGGATCCCCGGGCACTTCGGCCAGAATGGTCTCGGCAAAGCGCTGCAGGTCGACGGGCCGGTCCACGTGGGACACCAGCAGGTCGAGACACCGGCGCAAGAGTGCGAGCCGCTCTTCAGGACTCGGAGCGTCCTTGCCGCCCATGCCCTGACGCTCGACGAAGAGGGCGAGCAGCATGTCCCATTCCTCGGCCTCCCCGGCCAGCCGTTCCAGATCCGCTCGCGTCGCAGCATCGGTGGGGGCGATGCGATAAGCGCGGGCGCACCACTTGAACGCCAAGCTCTTGGCTTGCAGCTTCTCTTCGCATACCTTTCGCACGCGCTCGAGGATGGGCAAGCTCTCCTCGGCACCGAGCGCCGGCTCGGATTCCGGGCCGAGAATGATTTCGTAGGTCGCGACCAGACGTCCCCAGCGTTCCGTCTTCTCGTAAAGCTCCGCGGCCTGTTTGGCCACGGCCCGGTTGTCGGGCTCGGTGGCGAGGATGCCCTCGTAGGCCTTGATCACCCTCTCGCTTTGGCCGAGTCGGGTGCGGGCAATGTCAGCCACGCGCTCGAAGGCGCGCACGCGCAGTCGCATGTCCGAGGTGCGCTCGGCAAGCCCGGAGAGCACGTCGCATAGATCGTCCCACGCGTTGCGAACCGAGTAGAGCGACTCCAGGGCGTCGATGTCGCCGACTTGCGAATGCGCCTCGCGCAGGGCGCGCAACACACGCGGATTTTCCGGTTGCGCCGAGTGGACTCGGCGGAGGGTGTCGAGCGCTGCGCGACCGGCGCCCAGTTTCTCGAGGAGGATGAGTCCGCGCCGTTCGAGCAGGGAGCAACCATCGGCACTCCCCTCCCCGCCCGCGGATTCGGCGAGTCGGCCGAGGATCTCGGCCAGCGCGGGCCAGCGCTTCTCGCGTTCGTACAGTCCGACGAGAGCCGTGGCCGCCTGGCGGTCGGCAGGCGCCAACTCCAGCACATCGTTCCACAGGCCGATAGCCTGGCGCAAATCGGCGAGCCGCTCGGCGGCCAGCACCGCCATCTCGGCCAGGTGTGCGCGGCGCGCTTCCGCGTCGAGCAGAGGCAGCTCGCGCCGAAGGAGATCGAGGAGCGCGCGCCACGAGCGGCCGCGCGTGTAGATTTCCCGCAGAGTCGTGCGCGCCTTTCCGTCGCGCGGTTCTGCTTCCAGGATCTTTTCCAAAGCCGCAATGGCGTTGTGATGGTTGCCGAATTTCTCGATCCACAGCCCCGCGATACGGTGGTACAGCGCAACCCGTTGCGCGACATCCTCTGTGGCCAGAGCTTTGCGGGCCAGCACGCCCGCCAGATCGCCCCAGCGCGATTGCGCCTCGTAGCGCTCGGCCAGCGCCACCAGCGCGTCTTGATGCTCGGGGCGAAGGGCGAGGATGGCCGCGTAGGTGTTGATGACCATCGTCTCGAGCTTGAGGCGATCACGGTAGATGGGAACCATGTCGAGGTAGCACTGAACCTTGCCGTCCACGTCGCTCGAAGGCAGCGCCTCGCATTGGTCCTTCAACAGTTCGAGCAGCTGATTCCACTTCCCGGCTTTGCTGTACAGCCGGCGCAAGGCCTCCACCGCCTCGGGCAAGTTGGGACGGATGCGCAGCAGCAGCTTCCACGCATCGATGGCCTTCTCGAGAAGCTGAGGTCGCCGTTCGGCCACCGTGGCCATTTCGATGCCGAAGCGAATGCGCGCATCGGGGTCGGTCTCGTTCTTCTGGGCCTGGCCGAGCAGGGCGAGCAACTGCGGGATGTCGTCCTTGGCCGAGTAGTATGTGCGATAGAAATCGATGACCAGGGGATGCGAAGGCTGGACCTTCCTGACCCGGCGGAAGCACGGCTCGGCCTCCTCTAGTTTGGACTGCCGCTTCCACAGGACCTCTCCGAGCGCAAGCGCGGGGGCCACCTCCGCGGGGCCGCGCTTCGCGGCCTTGAGCGCCGCCTCGTAGGTCTTGACGAGCTCGTTGACGTCGCCGCCAGCGAGCAGCCTCTCCCGCGCGCGCTTGGCTCGCTCGTCGTCGGGACGAATCGCCACGGCCTGCTGGTAGTGCTCCTGCGCCTGGGCCGTCTGTCCGATCTTCTCGGCCAGCCGTCCGGCAGCCCACTCGGCCGCACCCTTGTCCTCGGGAGAGGCCGCGTTCGCAATCCGCCGAGCGAGGTGTTCCCCCAGCTCCGGGTGCCGCCCCGACGCCGCGAGAAGCCGCTCGAGCGCGAAATCCGCGCGCCGATTGCGCGGGTCTATCTCGAGACAGCGGCGCAAGAGCGCCTCGGCCTCGTCCGTGACGTTGCGATGGCGGAGCAGAAGCTCGGCCTCGGCCGCGAACCCGGCCGCCGCCTCGGCGCCCTCTGCCGCCGCCGCCTTCTGCGACAACGACTCCGCCTGCTCCTGCCAGCCCGACTCCTCGGCGTCGAGATCCTTGAGCATGGCTGCGGCTTCTGCGTGCTCCGGCGAAAGTTGCAATGCCTCTCGCAAACATTCGCGCGCGGGCTCGAACTGCCACAGCTCGCCCCACAGGAGCCGAGCCTTTTCGACGAGGAGGTCCGGACGCGTCGACTCGCCGACCTGCGCAATCTCGGCGTCGACAAGCGCCAGACACAGGCTTGGGGAGTTCGACGCCGCGTGAAAGGCACGCTCCCCGGCGAGAGTCTTCGCCATTTCCTCGGATCCGTCGGAGGCGGGCTTGGGCTCGGACCAACCCGCGAGGGCCTCCCGGGCTTCTGCATCCTCAGGGTCCAATCGCAACGTCTCAAGGGCAGTGGAAAGGTCGTTGGTCATGTAGGAAATCCAAGCCTCCGCGCCGGACAGGTAGCCTCCGGACAGGCCCATAACTATAGCTCCGAACGACCCGCCAGTATCGGGAAACCCACGCTCTCGAAACGCTTTTCCCGGCGAGGCATGGCCCATCGGCCATGGCGATAGCCTGCCCCGATTTTGCCCTTTCACGGTTCCCGGCCGGCCTGCCTATGTGTATGCTGCCCGCTGCTTTCTACCCCCGAACCGGAGGCCCCACCATGAAGACAGGGATGACTGGAAAGACAGGAATGACCTTGCTGCTCCTCTCGGCCACACTGGCGATGGCAGCGTGCAAGAAGGAAACCGCGGGTCCCAAACCTTGCTGCACGCAGATCGACATCCCAGCGGGCGTCCCCAAGTTCACCGTCGTCGCGGACGACGTGACTGGCCCCACCGATGGGCAGAAGGTCATGATGAAGTTGGGTATGCTTCAGCCCGTCAAGCGCGACCAAATGTACAAGCCCATGCAGGTGCTCTACGCCAATGTCATGAAGCGTACGGCGTTCGAGCCCATCCACTTCGAAGGCTGGTTCTACGCCTCCGAATCCGACGCCAGGGCGGGCAGCCCGGACAAGGTCATCGCCAAGATCGTGCGCGAGCAAGACGACCGCGCCCCGAAGTGCGAGAACAACGTCAAGTACGATTTCGTCGAGCAGGTCGATCGCGCCTTCATCCGCAGCACCCAGGGCGAGCAGGTGCTGCAAGAGGATCTCAACGACACCTGTCACATCGGCGAGAAGAAGAAGGTCGCCCGCTATGACGAGAAGTTCGCGCACAAGACGGTCTACAAGCTCGACGCAGGCAACCAGGCCGTCGAAGTCACCTACCCCTACCTCGAGATGGGCAAGGACGAGTACGTCGCCAATCTCAAGATCAACTCGGCCTTGGCGGCCTGGGCCGAGTACATGACCAGCATGTTCAGCAACGCCCAGGAGCTCAAGTCGTTGACCTTCATCGGCCTGTGGAACGACGAGCCGGCGATCAAGATCTCCATCTCACGCCAGCAGTTCGACAACATGCTGGCCCGCCTGCAGGAGACCATCGCCTCCCATGCGGCCATCACCTTTCAGACCATCGGCATGGGCGCGAAGACGAGCGAAGCGGCCGAGAAGGAGCAGGAAAAGTTCAAGAGCAAGACCTACAAGGACGCGCTCGCCAAACTGCCCAAGGAACAGGTCACGATCTCCCCCAAGCTGAAGTGGGTGAAGTAACCAGCCACGAACCCTAGCCGCCCTCGTCGCACTGGACGACGGCGGTCAGGCTGGGCGTCATTTCGGCGGCGGCGGCCTGGCAGGCGTCGCCAATCAAGATGATCTCGCCGTTCGCCATGTTGCCCCACATCCACTGCTCCGTCGGCAACTCGGTGCCGTCGAGGCTGATGACGATGGATCCGTTCAGGTCGGGAACCGACGTGGTCAGGTAGGTACACGCCCCGACCTGGTCACGGATGGCCTCGAGCGCAGTGTTGAGCTCTGTTGCCGAGTCGGCGGCGTAGTAGCTCTCTGTGGCGCCAGGACGAGGACGGCCGCCTGCGATGGCCATGGCGTTCAAGACATCCATGAACTGGGTGTCGCCCTGGGACTGGATGCCAACCACATAGGTGGGCAGGCCCTGCGCCTCGTACTTCTCGATGATGGACTCGGTGCGCGTGTCGTCGAGACAACGCACGGGGCTTGTACAGGTACTCGGCGCGTTGGCAGCTCCGGTGGTACACCGGCAGGTCCGGGTGCTGAGCAGCGGGTTGCAATTGGGCTCGCCGTCGGTCGCGAGAACCAGAGCGCGTGCCGCCGTGGCCGTGCGCAGACCGAGCACCAGCCCGGCGGCCGTGTCGATCGCGCTTGCCGTAGGCGTCGAGCCTCCGGGTGGGTTGGAGCTCATCAGACCGACCAGGGCGCCGACGTTGCCCGCGGCGGGATGAACGTCCGCACGGTCGACGACGGAGCAACTGGAGCTGCCCGACCCCGGCGTGGGAAAGAGCAGCGCGCCTATGGCCATGGCGTTGTCCACCGACGGCAACACGGTTGCAAGCGACGAGCTAAGAGCCTCCCACCGCGTGGGACTATTCCGGGTCGCGTCCATGGCGGTGTCCATCGAGCCCGACCGGTCGAGCACGAACATGACGGTTGGCTCGGCGTGGGTCAGTCCAAAACCGCCCGGCAGGCAGGGAACTCTCGCGTCTCCCGCATCGGATCTTGGCAGCTCATCGAGCGGTGTCCGATAGCCGACACACCCGCAAAGGAGTAGTAGGCCCGCGAAAACAATCGATGAAGGGTGCATGCTATGCCGAGTTAGAGACTCGAACGGTAGGGTTTCGATGAGGGATCATACCTGTGAAAGATCAAGGGGCTCGGACAACGTCATCCGAACCCCTTCGTTCTCCGGGTTGTCGCCCCGGCTATGTGTTCCGTTCGTCCCTACCTACTGATAGAGGAACACGATCTCGACGCGGTAGTTCTTGGCCCGACCAGCCGAGGTCCGGCCATCGGCGATGGGCTCGGCCCCACCTTGCCCGCTGGCCATCATGCGCCTGACGTCGACTCCCCGGGTGACCAGGGCATTGAACACGGATTGCGCGCGCGCGCCCGACATGGCCAGAAGCGAGGACTGCCTGCCCCTGCTATCGGTATGTCCGATGACCTGGACGGGAAAATCCTCGTATTCCTTCTTTCTGATGAGCTCGGCAATGGGATCCAAGATGGTATCCCTGCCGGGAGCGATCACCGTGCGATTCCCCTTGAACAGCGTGCTGGCCGGCACGGTGATGATGACTCGCTGGAGCGATCCGTGCACGTCGCGGCGCACGCTGACGCCCGCGACCCTGCTCGCCTCCGCGAAGAGGGTGTCCGCCTTCTTGCGATTCGCCTCGGCGGCCGAATCACGTTCGTAACTCGGCTTGGCCGCTGCGGCGGCGTCCTCGGCCGTCTTCTTGGCGATGGCGGCACTCGCCTTCGCCTGCTCCATCTGGCCAGCTTGGAATTCCGTTTGCGCCTTGGCCAGGATCTGCGTTGCGGACTTGTACAGCTCGGGCGCGTACTTTGCCGCGTTCACCGTCTCGGCGGTCTTCACGGAGAGCTCGGCGTCGGAGATGCGGTCCCCGGTCTCACCACGCAACTTTTCCTGGGCCAGTTTCTGTTCGTTGGCCAACTTGTCGGCGGCCATCTGCGCCTCCAGCGCCTTCATCTCCTCGTTCTTCTGCGCCTGCTTGTTCTGTTCCTGGCTCAGCTTCCGCAGAAGGCCAATCTTCTCGTTCATGTCGTCGAGATCCTTCCGGACCTTCGCCTGTTCCTCCGCCACCGTCGCCAGGGCGTCCTCCGCATCACCGATGCGCTCGTTGGACTTGTCTTGATCGGCCAACGCAAGCGCGTGGCGGAAGTAGATCTGCCCGAGCAGCGCGTGGTTCACCGACTCGTTGAGATCGTTGCTTTGCCACTTCTCGGTGGCCTCTGCGAAAGCCTTGTCCGCCTTTTTGCACAGGTCGGGAGCGCGCTTGCGCGCAGCCGGCATGGCGGTATCGGCACGCAGCTTTTCCAGCGCGTCGAGCTCGCGCGGCTTGGGCGGCGTGGCGCAGCCGATGGAAAGAAGGCCGGCTGCAATCACCGCGAGCAGGGAGGCACGGTGGACGGTGTTCATGGTGGATCTCCTCATGGCGGAATTCGTCATACCTTGCCCTCCAGACGCGCCTTCTCGATCTTGGCGTTTTCGAGCGCCTTCTTGGTGCGCGCCAGCTGACTCTTCGCCCGCTTGACCTCGTCCTCCTTGGCGGAGGCCTGCGCGGCCAGCTTGGCCGCGGTCAATCGCTGCCGGACCATGTTGGCCTGGGCATCGCAGCGATCGAGCACGATGCGAACCTCTTCGTACTTCTCTTGCGACCGTAAGGTCCATGCGTTGTCGAGCCACGACCGCATCATCGTGATGTCGGTGGTCACCTCCTTCTGGTCGTCCTGGCGCTCGAGATCGCTGGTGGTCTGCTTGAGATAGTCGATCTGCCGCTGGAGATCGTCGGCTTCTCCGGCACGCGCCATGATTGGTGCCGTCAGGAAAGCCAGGAACAGGAAGCTGGTCACGTATCTGGTCATGATTCCCTCGTCTGGTTGCGCTGCGGAGATATGTTCAGGGCTAGGCGCTGGCCACGTCAACCTGAAAAAGCGGACGCGCAGCAAGTCCAGTTTGCCCCCTTGACTCAGGCACCGCGCTCGCGGCATACCTTGGCGTCCTCGCAAGGGGATGCGGTGGGCGTAGCTCAATGGCAGAGCATCGGATTGTGGATCCGAGGGTTGGGGGTTCGAAACCCCTCGCCCACCCAAGAGATGTCCGTACGGGGGCAGCACTAAGATGGCCAGCTTCTTCGGCGTGACCCTGCCCGACGGAGCCGATGCGCGCCTACGAGCGGGGACGCCTGTGCTGGCTCTCGATGATCTGCCGGCCGCAAGCGGCTGCGAGTCCGGCCGGCAGGTCCGATTGCTCGACGCGCATGGCGCGCCCGTGGCGTCGGGCATCGCGGATGCGGAGAACGGCGTCATCCACGTGCTCAGCCGACAGGCCGTGCGCGCTTTCGACGCCAGGTTCTTCGACGAGCTCGTCGCGCGCGCCTTGCAGCTGCGCCGGACGGTCGGCCTTTCGGAGGGGGAATCCAGCTACCGGATCGTCAACGCCGAGGGCGACGGGTTGCCGGGGTTCTCGGTCGACCGCTTCGGCGAGTACGCCGTGGTTTGCGCGCCCAGCCGCCCGCTTCTGCCCTTCGCCCGGCTGCTGGCCAACGCGATCCTCGCGGCGGTCGATCAGCCGGTTTCGCAACCGCGCCTGCGCGGGGCCGTGATCAAGGTGCGCGGCAAAGACCCACAGGATCGTTCGAGCAAGGACGAAGTCGTCGGCCAGGCGCCTCCGGAGAAGTACATCGCCACGGAGCTGGGCGTGCCCTACGAGGTCCACTTGCTGGGGTCTCTCAACATCGGGCTCTTCCCCGACATGCGCGAGCAGCGCCGCAACATCGCTCGCTTCGTCACCGGCCGCAGGGTGCTCAACACCTTCGCCTATACCGGCGCGCTATCGCTGGCCGCCGCACGAGCCGGGGCCGAGAGCGTGACCAGCGTGGATCTCTCCTCGGGCGTTCTCGCATGGGCGAAAGAGAACTTCCGGCTCTCGGGGCTCGACGCGAGCGACCGGCGTTTTCGCTTCGAGGTATCCGATGTCCGCCGCTTCATGGAGAAGGAGGCGGAGCGCAGCAGCTTATACGAAACCATCATCCTGGATCCCCCCACGGTCTCCGCCGCCCGTGCCTCGCAGTGGTCGATGAAACGGGACTACCCGAAGCTCATCGCCCTCGGTTGCAAGTTGCTGCCACCTGACGGTGGAATTCTGTGGGTGTCCGCCAACACGCGGCGCGGGCCTTCCGTGCTTCGCCACGTCGAGGAAGGGATTCGCCAGTCCGGCCGGCGCGGCGCGCTGCTGGAGATCGGCGGGCTTCCCCCGGACTTCCCCACCCCGCCTGGGTGGGCCGAGTCGCGTTACCTGGAAATCTGCCAAGTCTTCGTGGCGAGCGAGTAACATGCCCCATGCGATGAACCGTGTCCTTTGGGCCGTGCTGGCCGTTGCCGCTTGCAACAAGGGCGAAACCACCGTGGGCGACGGGGGGCCAGACCTCGTTTCGCGCGATTCCACGCAAGCGCCCGGCGATGCACCGATCCCGCTGGCCGTGGATTTTGCCGTCGAGAACTGCCCCGCCTTCGATCCCGTCGAGATCACCTGCACAGGCACCGTCCCGCTCGCGGTCAGGTTCGTTCCCCTGGCCACCACCACCGTGACCAAGTACTTGTGGGACTTCGGGGATGGATCGTCCGGCTTGGAAGTTGCCCCCTACCACGTTTATGCAAACCCCGGCGAGTTCACCGTGCGGATCGTCGCCACGGGCGCAGGTGGTGGAGTGGTGACCAAGGCCCACATCGGCTTCATCGTCGCGAAGACCAACGCGCTCGGCCAGCCCTGCGATGCAAGCCAGCAGTGCGACGACGGGCTCTTCTGCCTCTGCCCGTCAACCGCCCCGTGCAGCTCCGGCCCGAGCCGGGGTGTCTGCGCCTCCGCATGCCCCTCTGGCCTTTGCGACAGTGGGCAAATCTGCGCCGGGCTGCTCACCGCAACGCCACCGGAGGCGGCAGATCCCTGGCAAACCGACTTGTGCCTGCTCGGATGTACGACGGACTTGGACTGCGCGGCCGGGCTCCATTGCCGGACACTTCCGCCGGGTCCAGTGGGCATCGCCTGGGTGCATGGTTGTTTCGCGGACGTTCCGGCCGACGTCGGGGAGCCATGCATGGACGCGGCAGGAAGCCTGCGCAATGATCTCTGCGCCAGCGGGATGTGCGCCGACCTCGGCAGCCAGGGCACGTGCAGCTCGAACTGCGCCAATGCGTCCTGCCCCCTCGGCTCGGACTGCGCCGTGCTGGGCGACGGACGAAGCTTGTGCCTTCGCCCGTGCAGCGGCAATTTCACGTGTGCCAAGGATGCGCTGCTCGCTTGCCAGCAACCAGGCCCTGGCGTGCTCGGCTACCACCTGGCGGACCCCGGCGCGGACAACTCGGCATCGACTTACTGCGCGCCCAAGTCGTGTGGATCGGATGTGGACTGCTTGCCCTCCGGCATCTGCCAAGCTCAACCCGCCCCAGGCCACTGCGTGCGCCGGTAGGCACAGACTACGGGCTAGCAACAGCGCGTGGGATTCGACGGGTTGTCGTATCGATCTGCGAGGATCTGCGTCAAGGCCTCGTCTGGCGGAAGTTGCGTGCGCGCGGCGGCGGCTTCGCCGGACAGCTCGCGAATGAGAGCGCCCACCAGGATGACCGCCGAACCGAGTTGCCACCAGCGCCGCTGGGTTTCGGATTCGATGACCGTCTTGGGCAGCCAGACCGGTTCGGTTTCATGTAACAGCGCGGCCTTGCGCCCTGACAGAACCCGCACCCATTCGCGCAGCGAAACCAGCACGATGGCCACCACCAGAAGTAGAAAGATCGCGGCGACCACGGCGTCGAGCCGGCTGTTGAAGATGAGACTCTTGACGGCCGCCACCTTGGCGGCGGGCACGCTGCCGGCCGCGATGTCGGCCCCCAGCTTGTCCGCCATGGCGAGGAAGCCGATGCGCGGATTGGGGTGAACGATCTTCTCGATACCCGCGGTGAAGGTCACGGTGCCGAGAAATGCGAGGGGAACGATGGCAACCCAGGCGTAGCGCGCCCTGCCCGCCTTGATGATGATGGTCGCCGCCAGACACAGCGCCACGCAGGCGAGCAACTGATTGGCGATGCCGAAGAGCGGCCACAGCGAATTCACCCCGCCCAGGGGATCCTTTACCCCGGCGTACAGGAAGTAACCCCAGGAGCAGGCAAAGAGCATGCTCGCGCCGATGTTGGCCGGGTAGAACTTGGTGTCGCCCGCGCGCTTCCACACCCGGCCGCCCAGCTCCTGGATGAGAAAGCGCCCGATGCGGGTGGCCACGTCGACGGTGGTGAGAATGAACAGCGCTTCGAACATGAGCGCGAAGTGGTACCAGATCTTCATCGCCGCATCTCCGCCGATGATGGCGTGGAAGATCTTGGCCATGCCGATGGCCAGGGTCGGCGCGCCGCCCGTCCGCGCGAGCACGCTCTTCTCGCCGATGGCCTCGGCCAGCGACGAGAAGTCGCCGGCCGACACGGGAAATCCCCAAGCCGACACCGCGTGCGCGACGGCGGCGGGCGTAGTTCCCACCAGGCCTGCGGGCGAGTTCACGCCGAAGTACACGCCGGGGTCGAGCACGCACGCGGCGATCATGGCCATGATGGCCACGAAACTTTCGAGGCACATCGCCCCGTACCCGATGGGCCGGATGGTGCGCTCGCGCGTGACCATTTTGGGCGTCGTTCCGCTCGAGACCAGGGAATGGAACCCGCTGATGGCCCCGCAGGCGATGGTGATGAAGCAGAACGGGAACAGGCTGCCCGCGACCACCGGTCGCATGCCGCCGCCGAAGCTGCTCGCGGCCGTCAGCGCCGGCATCTTGATGGGCGGCAGGACCACCACGATGCCGACGGCGAGCAGCACGACCACGCCGATCTTGAGGAAGGTCACGAGGTAGTCGCGCGGAGCGAGCAGCAGCCACACCGGCAACACGCTGGCGGCGAAGCCGTAGACGATGAGGTACAGGGCCAGCCTGCTCTTGCTCAAGGTGAAGATCGGCGCCAGGGTCGGATGGTAGTTCACCAGGTAGCCCGCGAACAGCGAGGCGGCGAGGAACACCACGCCGATGGCGGTCATCTCGATCACCTTGCCGACGCGCAAGTAGCGCATGTACAGGCCCATGAGTATCGCGAAGGGCATGGTCATCGCGGTCGTGACTAGCCCCCACGGGCTCTCGGCCAGGGCGTTGTCCACCACCAGTCCCAGGCTCGCGACCAGGATGACCAGGATGCCCAAGATGGCGAAAAGCGCGACGGTGCCGGCCACGCCGCCGATCTCCTCGCGTACCATCTCGGCCAGCGACTTGCCGTCGCGACGAACCGAGGCGAACAGGATGACGAAGTCCTGCACGGCCCCGCCCAGGATGGCGCCAATGAGGATCCACAGGGTCCCCGGCAGGTAGCCGAATTGCGCGGCCAGCACCGGCCCAACCAACGGACCGGGACCGGCGATGGAGGCGAAGTGGTGGCCGAAGAGCACGAACTTGTTGGTCTTGACGAAGTCGCGGCCGTCGTCGTGCACCTCGGAGGGAGGGGCACGCAGATCGTCGATCATCAAGGCCTTGGCCTCGACCCATTTGGAATAGAAGCGCAACCCGACGGCGTAAGTGCACACCGCCGCGAGGACGAACCAGCCGGCATTGAGCGGCTCGCCCCGGCGAAGGGCGATCACCGCATACGCCGTCGCACCGAAGAGCGACACGACGGACCAGATGGCGAGGGAAGCGAGGCGCTTCATGAGCGAGGGGAAATACTAGCCCTCAGCCACCGCGCTGGCCAGACTGCGGTAACAGGGCCTCGCGCACCGCCGCAAACAGGTCTTCCGAGTCGAAGGGCTTCTGCAGGAAGTGCTCGGTGACGACCGCGTCGTTTCGTCGGGCCAGGCTCGATCGGTCGTACCCGGAAATGAAGAGCACCGGGAGACCCGGACGAAGCTCGCGCACGCGAGCAACCATCTCCTTTCCGCTCATCTCGGGCATGACGACGTCACTGATCAACAGATCCATCGGCACATCCAGCCGCGCGACGGCCGCGATGCAACGCTCGCCGCTGTCCACGCTCGTCACCTGGCAACCTGCCGCGCGCAGGGTGACCTCGATGGATCGACGCACCATCGGGTTGTCCTCGACCAAAAGCACGGAGGCTTTCAGTACGGACGAAGACGCGGAGGTTTCTTCGGGGGAGCTGGAAACCGGGGTGACGTGCGCCTGCTGGCCCGAGCCTTCGTTCGGCAAGTAGATGGATATCGTGGTCCCCTCTCCTGGCCGGGACTCGGCGTCGACGAACCCGCCATGCTGCCGCACGATGCCGGCAACCACCGACAGCCCGAGGCCGAAACCACCCGCTGGCACCTTCGTGGTGACGAAGGGTTCGAAGGCATGCGCGAGCAGCGAAGGTTCCATGCCGCGACCCGTGTCGCGCACGCGCAGCCTGACCCAATGGCCCGCCGGCAGATCCCCCGTGCCGCCCTCCACGGACTCGATATCGATGTGCAGCGAGCCCTTGCCATCCATGGCGTCATCGGCATTCCGTGCCAGCTCTACCAGGGCCCGCTCGATCTGCCTAGCATCGACCGGCACGCGGGGAGACGCAACGGAGGCAGGATTCGAACCGGCATCCGACGCGGGATTGGGCAAGATCTCGATGACGATTCCCGGGCGAAGTTGCTCGCGCAGCGCGGGAAGGCAGCCACGAACCACGGCACCGATCTCGATGTGATGAAGCGAAGGCTTCCGCCTCGTGTCGAGAAGCGCCAGACGCTGGGCGTAGGCGCGGCCCGCCAGGGCCGCCTCTCGCATTCCGAGCAATCGCTGCTGGAGCGGGTGCCCCTCGGGAAGCTCCTTCTCGAGCAGAGCGACATTGCCCAGCACGGGGGCAAGCAGGTTGGCGAAATCGTGAGCCACCCGGGCAGCAAGCACCTCCAGCTCCGCCAACCTGGCCGACGGACCGGTGCAGCCCGGCGCGCATCCACGCCCTGGAACTTCGCCGTCTCGGCCGAACGGATTCACCTCGCCGGCAGGATACCACCGTCTGGCGGCTTGCCAATCCCGCACGGCGGATATCCCGCATGGCGGGCCATGGACAAGATCGCCGGGCCGCCGTAGCTTGATTTCTTCATGGCGGACCCCGCATTCGACGTCGCAATCCTAGGTGCCGGAATCAGCGGCCTGACCTTCGCGCACCATGTGGCCCGCGCCGGCATGCGCTGCCTGCTCCTGGAGGCTGCGGCGGCGCCCGGCGGCTGCATCCGCACCGCGCGCACGCGAGAGGGATTCTGGTTCGAGCTCGGTGCCCACACGCTCTACAATTCCTATTCCGCCCTCCTTGACATCCTGGTCGCCGCTGGCCTGCAAGACGCCATCCTGACGAGGCGCAAAGCCCCCTATCGCCTGCTGGTCGAAGGGCAGGTGCGATCGGTGGGCTCGCAACTGGCCGTGGGCGAGCTGTTGACGTCCGCGTGGCGCATCCTGAGTGAACGGAAAGCCGGCCGCAGCGTGGGCGATTACTATGGACGGCTGGTCGGCAGGAAGAACTGGCAGCGTGTATTCTCGCCGGTTTTTTCCGCGGTGCCCTCGCAGCGTGCCGACGACTTCCCGGCCGAGATGCTCTTCAAGCGCCGCCCACGGCGCAAGGAGTTTCCGCGCACCTTCACATTGAGGAACGGCCTTGCCACGCTCGTCGAGCGCTTGGCCGCAGGGGAGCGCATCGTCCTGCGCCTGAATGCGGAGGCTGTCGCACTGGCCAGCGCCGAGGCGGGCTACACCGTGACCTGCAAGGATGGCAGTACCGCCTGCTCGCGCAATGTGGTGCTGGCGTTGCCGCCGGATGCGGGCTCCCGCCTGCTCGCGCCGAACTTTTCCGCAGCCGCCGCCGCGCTGGCTCGAATCCGCACCACCTCCATCGATTCGACCGGCGTGGCCTTCGCCATGCGCGATCTGCCGCTGCCGCGATTTGCCGGACTGGTTCCTCTCGACGATATCTTCTTCTCGGCGGTCAGCCGCGACGTGGTCCCCGACGAGGATCGGCGGGGCC
>Ga0210133_1000142_pt1 | contig 27755 bp, 20 predicted proteins | sample Joice_ThreeSqC_D_2_FD_184874 | JGI IMG/M metagenome (GOLD analysis project Ga0210133, IMG submission 184874) | Wetland microbial communities from San Francisco Bay, California, USA, that impact long-term carbon sequestration - Joice_ThreeSqC_D1... | ecosystem: Environmental > Aquatic > Marine >...
CGAGCGAGGCGGGCGGCCAGACGGGGACCGGCGGCACGAGTGCTGCGGGTGGTGGCATCGCTTCGGGCGGCCAGACGGGGACCGGCGGGGCCAGCTCGACTGGCGCCGTCGAGGCAACCGGCGGCGCCAGCGCGACGGGCGGCGTCGCAGGAAACGGCGGCCGCATTGGCCGCGACGGCGGCCCCGATGTGCCAGGTGGCACCGGCGGAGCATCGACAGGCGGCGGACCGGGGACCGGCGGCGCATCGACAGGCGGCGGACTGGGCACCGGCGGTGGCGGCGGAAGTGGTGGCGGCAGTGGTGGCGCGACCAGCACGAGCACCGACCCGCGCGAGCCTGGAAACGATCCTGTCCCGAGCGCCGGCTGCGGCAAGGCTCCGACGATAACGAACGGTGTGAAGACGATAACGAGCGCGGGCCTGAGCCGGCAGTACACCATCGACATCCCCAGCAACTACGACAACAGCAAGCCGTACAAGTTGTTCATTGGATTCCACTGGATGGGCGCCACCATGCAGAACGTCGTCACTGGCAATACGGTGTCACCAGCCAACAGCTGGAATTGGTTCGGGCTCATGAGACTCGATACATCCCGCGAGTACATCATGGTCGCGCCTCAGGGCATCGACAATGGTTGGGCCAATACCGATGGCCGAGACTTGGCCTTCACCGACGACATGATCAAGATATTCAAGGAGGGCCTCTGCATCGACGAGTCGCGCATCTTCGCCGGCGGCTTCAGCTACGGCGGCATGTGGAGCAGCACCCTTTCGTGTCAGCGCGGGAATGTCTTCCGCGCGCTCTCGCCCCAGAACGGGTCGGCCAATTGCTCGACTCCAGTGAGCAAGGTCGCCTTCATCTGCTTCGGTTCGAACGACGGGACCAAGACCAGCCTGCTAACCTTGGCGCGAACGCACGCGAAGAACAACGGCTGTGCCGACGCCGCCAACCAGGCCATGCCCCAACCAGATGCCGGCAGCCTGCTCCACACGTGCACGAGCTTCACAGGGTGCCCAGCCGCATTCCCGGTCAGATACTGCGCGTTCGACCAGAACCACAAATCCACTCCTTATGATGGCGGCTGCGCCGAGTGCGACGACGGCCTCAAGAGCTGGCTCCCCGGGGAGATTTGGAAGTTCTACGAGCAGTTCTAACCATCGGCCACCGTGGACACCCCCGGCCGCGCCAAAGCTTCGGTGGGTAGGCGAGATCCGGTCCGGCGGCCTGGAGCGATTCGATGTGGGTGCAAAGCGGCGCAACCTTGGCCCACAGCCGGCCGAAGGCAAGGACATGGCCAGCATGGGTCCGATCGCGGGCGACGTGGCCGGAATCCCGCGACTGGGCGTAATCGACTCCAATCGGGTGGGCTGATAGCCCGGCCATGAGCCCGAGGGACTACGCATTTCTTGGGAATTCTCGGACCCGCGTCCGCGGCAAGTAGGCCCCGGGTGCTGATGGGACGGTTGCTCTGGAGCACAATAGGGTGACCATGACCCAGGTACGACGGGAGTTGTTGTTCGTCCTCTTTGTCTCGCTCGCCGCCTGCGCGGGATCGAAGCCAGGCGCACCCACCGCTGGGAGCTCCGGTGGGACCACCACGATGTCCGGGGGTGCCGGCTCGGGCGGCGCCGCGGGTGCAGGCGGGACGGTGACTACCGGAGGGGACTCGAGCCAGGGTGGGACAATCGGCAGCGGCGGCTCGCAGACCTCGGGCGGAGCGCCGGGCACCGGCGGTTCGCAGGGCTCGGGCGGTCTGCCAGGGACGGGTGGCCTATCCGGCGCCGGCGGGCTGCCGGGCTCGGGTGGTGTGCAAGGCAGGGGCGGCGCCACGGGCTCGGGCGGCCTGCCGGGGACGGGCGGCGAGGCGGTCAAGGGTGGTGCCTCGGGCACAGGGGGATTGCTGGGGACAGGCGGCGCTCCGGGCAAGGGAGGAAGCGCCGGAACCGGCGGCGCTCCCGGCACCGGGGGAACGTCAGGCGCCAAGTGCCCCGACGGCTGGACGCTGGCTTGGAGCGACGAATTCGAGGGCGCGGCGGGCGCGGCCGTCGACAGCTCCAAATGGACTTACGACTACGGTCCCAACTGGTACAACGGCGAGCTGCAGTACTACAGCCAGGGCACCGACAACGCCAAGCTCGACGGCAGCGGAAACCTGGTCATCGAGGCGCGCAAGGAGACCCGCGAGGGCAAGCAGTACACCTCGGCGCGCATCAAGACCGAGGGCAAGAAGACCTTCACCTACGGTCGCTTCGAGGGCCGCATGAAGCTGCCCTACGGTCAGGGCATGTGGCCGGCCTTCTGGATGCTGGGCGGGAACTCCTGGCCCAACACCGGCGAGATCGACATCATGGAGAACCTCGGCCGCGAGCCCTCGCTCATCCATGGGACCATGCACGGCCCGGGCTACTCAGGCTCGGCAGGCCCAACGGCTTCCTACACCTTGCCCGGCAACGCCAAGGTCTCGGACGACTTCCACGTCTTCGCCATCGAGTGGGAAACCAACGTGATTCGCTGGTATGTCGACGGCGAGCTCTACTCGACCAAGACGCCCGCCGACATCGGCGGCAACTCCTGGGTGTTCAACCACGGATTCTTCTTCATCCTGAACCTGGCCGTGGGCGGAGACTGGCCCGGCAACCCGGACAGCACCACCGTGTTCCCCCAGAAGATGATCATCGACTACGTTCGCGTCTGCCAGCGCTGAGGAAGCTCCCGCCATGCTTCGCGAACCCGTGCGCCCAGGCGGTGCAGCGCCGGACCTGATGCGGCCATCCGCTAGGTTGGTTCGGTCATTCGGAGCCGTGAGCAGCGCTTGTGGCAAACTGAAGGCGATGTACCGGTTGTCCGCGGTCTGCCGTTCGAGTTCTCGCAACTTTCTCTTGATGGCCGTCGCTGCTTCCCTGCTTGGCTGCCTTGCCGGGGCCAGCGACGGCACTGCCGGTAACACGGGCGGCGCCACGGTTGCCTCAGGCGGAACCGGTGGGAGCTTGTCCGAGGGCGGCAGCACCGGCAGCGGTGGACAGGGCGCGGGTGCTGGTGGCGCGACCGTCGTCCCATCGGGAGGGGCCATCGCTTCCGGTGGCAGTGGCAGCGGGGACACGGCTGGCGCGACGGCCGGCATGGGAGGCGGGAGCGCGCTCGGCGGCGTCACCGGCGGTGGCGGCGCGACTGGCCGGGGTGGGAGCTCGGCGGGCGGCGCGACCGGACGTGGCGGGGCGACCGGCCGGGGCGGCAGCTCCGCTGGTGGCACGACTGGACGAGGCGGCGCGACTGGCCGGGGTGGAAGCTCGCCGGGCGGCGCGACCGGACGAGGCGGGGCGACCTCGACCGGGGGAACCACCAGCTCGGGATCGGTCTTCAGCCAGTGCCGCTTTCACTTCGGTACAATCGACAGCAAGGCGAAGAGCGGCGGCACGTCGATGATCGCCCAGCTCGACTACTTCACGCCGGGGTGGATGGGGACCAACGGCGACATCTTCGACCAAACCTACGTGTGCGACGAGGGCAAGCCGGGCGCCGTGCTCGGCAACCTGGTGCCCGTGGTGGTGTCCTATATCGCCGCCGGGTATGTCAAACGCCATCACAACCTGTGCGACGCCAACGTCTCCGGCTGCGCCGGCGGCGATCTGGTCAAAAACGGCGCCCAGTACATCGCCCAGGATTGGAACGCCATTCTCACCGAGTACAAGTCGTTCGCGACCGGCTATGCCGGTTGCTGGGGAACCACGCGTCCCATCGTGTTCGAGATGGAGCCGGACTGGTATCAGTACACCATCAGCAATCAGACCGCGCCGTGGACTGCCGCCCAGGCGGGATCCAGGATGACCGAGCTGGTCAACGCACTCAAGGCCAGCTTGCCCAACGCGCGTTTCTCGATGGACGTATCCCCCTGGATCGGGGAGAACGGCGCCGACAACGGCAAGGCGTGGTTCGCTAACTTCGACATGAGCCTGTTCACCTTCGTGAACACCTCGGGAGGCGGCACCAACGCGAATACGACGAAGATCCGTTCCTCGAACGAGATGACGTGGTCTGGCCTCGCCCAGGTCACGGGCAAGCCCATCCTCGCCGACACTGGATACGGGGCCAACGGAATGTCGGCCGGGCACGATGCCAACTGGGACGTGGTGGCCAACATCAATGCCCGCATCGCGGACGGGGTGATTGCGATTGCGCAATACAACCCCAACTCGAATTGGGGATCGACCATTTCGGGCATCCGCGGCCAGTTGAGCGCACCCAAGACCTGCCCGTGACGCTACTGTCTTTCTGGTCGAGTTGGGCACTGGCCCTGGGCGTGCTGTCGCTCGCCTGCTCGCGCCCGGCCGTACCTGTTCGCAAGCCCCAGGTCGTGGTCGTGCCGTCGAGACTCGATCTCGGCGTGCTGACACAGAACGAGAGCGCCCGGGGCACGGTCGAGCTGCGCAACCTGGGCGCCTCGGTGGTGCGCCTGGGCAGCTTCGCTTCCAGCGCACGCTGCCGGGGGCTGGATCTGCCCGGGGAGCTGGCGCCGGGCGCGACGGCACGCGTGTCGGTGATGTGCCAATCGGATCTGCTGGGTCCCCTGGAAGAGCATCTGACGCTGCTCGATGCTTCGCGGGGCGAAGGGCTGGCCGCGCTCTTGATCGTGGGCAGGGTCGAGCCCATCGTCGGATTCGCTACTGCGTTCGTGGATCTGCGCCCCGAGTGGGGTCAGGTCGAGTCCAAGGATGTCCACATCGTCGGCAAGCGCGCGCGTGAGGCGCGACCCAAGGTCACGACCACGGGCGGGGACATCGTGAGAGCCACCCCGCTGGCGGCGACCGCGGGTGGAATGCCAGGACTCAGGATCTCGTGCCGCGCCGATCGGGTCGGCATGCACGCCGGCAGCCTAGTCATGGCCACGGGCATCGCGGATCATCCCAAGCTGACCCTCTCCTGGGGATGCCGCGTGCCTGGCACTCTCGCCGTCGAGCCGGCGACCCCGTACTTCAACCTGCGGATGAGCGGCGAACGCGCCACCACCGTCGTCGTCAGGAGCCGACAACCCGGCTTCTCGATCAAGTCCGCGCGAATCATCGAAGGTCCGTTCCGTGCCACCCTAGAGAAGCCGAACACCGACGGGAGTATTCCCGTCACCATCCGAGTCAAGCACCGCGCGATCCCGGACGAGGCCCGCTCGGCCAGTGGCAAGCTCCTGATCCAGAGCAACGACGCGCGCGAGCCTCGCAAGGAGGTGCCGCTCTTCGGCTTCGGCAAGGTGAACAAGGACTAGTGCCGTCGTTCAGAAGCTCGAGTTCTTCGGACCGGCGGTAACAGCCGCTGAGCAGCAGGCGGGCCCAGAACCCTCGCGGAGTCGGCCACGGACTGCTCATGCGTCCTGACGGACAGCTCTTCATCGTACCTGCAACAGGCGGCAAGGCTCGCCGCATGAACTGCAACACGCCGCTCATGAACTCCTGGCACAGCTTCTCGCCGAACGGACGCTGGCTGGTCTTCTCGTCGAAAGGCCGGTCTCCCTACACCCAGATGTTTCTGACCCACATCGACGAATCGGGCGAGGACAGCCCCCCGGTCCTGATCGAAAACGCCACGGCGGCAAATCGTGCGGTCAACATTCCGGAATTCGTGAACCTTCCTCCCGATGGATTGCAAGGAATCGAAACGCCGGTGGCCGATTACGCCCGCCATGCGGACCTCGCGATCGAAGCGATGAAGAACCGCCGGTATTCGGACGCGGTGGAGGAATGGAACAAGGCGCTTGACCTCGACGCAACGGATGCCCAGGCGCACAACAACTTCGGCGTCGCGCTCATGGAGACCGGAAAAACCGCTCAGGCGATCGAGCATTACCGCAAGGCCTTGGAGATACACCCGAAGTTTTCTGAGGCCTGCAACAATCTGGGCGAAGCGCTTGCCAGCAAGGGCGCCGACAAGGAGGCGATCGTTCACTTTGATAAGGCAGTCCAGCTCGATCCCGGATTCACCGTCGCCCGGCAGAACCTGGCAATGGTGCTCGCCCGCACGGGGCAGACGGACAAGGCGATCGAGCACATGAAGAAGGTGATTGAGCAGCAGCCCGATGCACCGGAGAACCACCGCAATCTCGGCCATGCGCTGGCGACCAAGGGAGCTTTCAAGGAAGCGCGCGCCCATCTAGAGGAGGCGGTCAGACTTTCCGGCAGAAGGGACCCTCTGGCGCTGTTTCTCCTTGGTCGCGTCTCTGCCGACCAGGGCAGGCGCCAGGAAGGCGTTCGATATGACCAAGAGGCGCTCAGCGTCGCAACTCAGCGGAACAGGGCCGATCTCGTGCAAGCCATCAGCGCCCACCTCCGTGAGCTGCTCGCGACCCAGTAGCACGATGTATCGTGCCCGGATATCTCGGAGCGTGGCATGGGGGGGCCGCTGCCGGCGTCGACGCAGTGGCTGGTGGTAGATCGAGCGGCCGAGCAGCTCGCGCCGGCCCACCGGGGCCTGCTTGACGAGGCGGCGGAAGGTGAGGTCCTGCACAACTCCGGTCTGAGCGCCGGCCTGCCTGCGTTCTTCTTCGCAGTGTTCCCACCTTCCCCGCTTCCAGAATGGTACGCGCAGCGTCGACGGCGCCTGACCATGTGTCAGGTTGATGCTCGGTTCATCTTGACCAACGGCCGAAGATCACGGCATATCTTGGCGTCCCGCTGGCAGGCATCCCTCCGTCGGCGTGGCCAGGGCACAACGGTGCAAGCTTGGAACGAAATCAATGATCTAACTTAGCGAAATCATTCACGGAGAGATGGCCGAGTGGCCGAAGGCGCCTGATTCGAAATCAGGTTTACCGAAAGGTAACGTGGGTTCGACTCCCACTCTCTCCTCAGTTATCTTGGGAACCCCCGAAGGAGTTCCCGAACCCTCCCGCGCTCTGGCTCCGGCGAGCAAAGCCCGCCTATGCCAAAGCGGGCAGGGAAACCGAAAAGCTAGAATAGAATGTGCGTGAGCGACGGCGGGCTTGGCCCGACGGCACTCGACGCGGGGGTCTTAAAGGACCCTTCGAGGGTCCTTTTGAAAATGGAGAGATGCCCGAGTGGCCGAAGGGGCATGATTGGAAATCATGTGTACCGCAAGGTACCGTGGGTTCGACTCCCACTCTCTCCTCCAACATCTACAAAAGAGCAGCGGTCCAACCCTTGGCAAGGAGCGAGGATGCAAACGCACTTCCCGATCATGACCACCATGGATCCGCCGCCCGGGTATGAGGTCGGCGAGTTGCTGGGCGCGTGCTGGGGCATCACCGTGCGGTCGCGCAGCGTGGTCGGCACCATGTGCGCGGGCTGCCAGACCTTCTTCGGCGGCGAGATCACGGCCCTGACCGAGCTGGCAAACGACGCGCGCAACCAGGCCATGAAGCGTCTGGAAGAGCACGCCAAGGCCATGGGCGCCGATGCCGTGCTGATGATGCGCTTCGATTCAGGCGAGCTGATGCAGAACACGAACGAAATCGTCGCCTACGGCACCGCGGTCAAGCTCGTGTCCAAGATCTCGTGACCGCACCGGAGATCCCGCGGTCGCTGGCCCGGCGGATCGACCGCCTGTCACGGCGAGCACACGCCTTTCATCGCCACGCCCACCATCCGCTGTGCGAGCCTTACCGCGGGGAAGTCATCCGCGTGGGGCGCCAGCTGCGCCTGTGCAAGGGGTGCAGCTTCCTCACCGCGGGTTTGTTCGCGGGACTGGCGGCAGGCGCCACGCTCCGGCCGCCGCTCGTCTGGGGCCTCGTGGCCCTGGCGGTCGCGCTCGGTGCGGGATTCTGGTCGCTGCGCGCGCGCTTGCCGAAGCTCCTCGGGCGCCTGCTTCCGGGCGCCGGTCTGGGGCTGGCGCTCTTTTCCGGCTGGCCGGCCGCGCTCGGTGCGCTGCTCGTGCTTGGTGCCTCGGGCCTGCTCTATCGCAGGCGCGGAGTCGCGCGTGAGCGCTGCCGGACCTGTTCCGAGCAGTCGGCAAGCCCTTGCTCCGGCTTCGTGCGCATCGTGCGTCGCGAGCGCGCCTTCCAGCGCGTGGTAGCGCGCTGGCTGCGCGATCTGCCGCGATCCGTGGCATAGATCGTTCGATTCACAAGGAGCAGCCATGCACGCAGTCGCTATCTCGGGGAGCCCGCGCAAGAACGGCAACACGGAAACCTTGCTTCGGCATTGCCTGACCGGGCTGGCCCGGCACGGCGTGACCGGCGAGCTGATCTCCCTGCGCGACAAGACCATCAAGGGCTGCCGTGCGTGCGAGAACTGCCGCAAGAACAAGGACAAGCGCTGCGCCACCCGCGACGACGACTTTCATCCCGTGTTCGAGGCCATGCTCGGGGCCGACATCATCGTGGTTGGCTCTCCGGTCTATTTCGGCTCGGCCACGCCCGAGCTGATGGCCCTGCTCGATCGCGCCGGCTATGTGTCCAAGGTGAACGGCGAGCTGTTCTCGCGCAAGCTGGGCGGCCCGGTGGCCGTCGCCCGTCGCGCCGGTCACAACTTCACATACGCCCAGCTTCTGTTTTGGTTCATGATCAACGACATGATCGTGCCGGGCGCGAGCTACTGGAACGTCGGCCTGGCGCGCAAGGTGGGCGAGATCGACGATGACAAGGAAGCCCTCGCCACCGTCGATCGCTTCGCGGAGAACTTGGCCTGGCTGGCCGAGAGGACTGCCGGCTGACTGCCCCTTTACTACTTCTGATCCAGCACCTTGATGGGCGGCATCTCCTTGCCCTCGAGGTACTGCAAGCTGGCGCCACCGCCGGTGGACACGTGGGTCATCTTGTCGGCCAGGCCCATCTTCTCGACCGCGGCCGCCGAGTCTCCCCCTCCGATCACGGTCACTGCCCCGCGGCCAGTGGCCGCGGCGATGGCTTGCGCCACGGCTAGCGTGCCCGACGCGTAGTCCGCCGCCTCGAACACGCCCATGGGGCCGTTCCACACGATGGTGCCGGCCTTGCCGATGATGTCGCTGAAGGCCTTGACGGTCTTTCCGCCGATGTCCATGCCCATGAGACCGTCGGGGATATTGGCGTCGCCAACCACGACCGGCTTGTCACCCGTCATGGCCTTGAAGTCGAAATTGGCGGCGGCCGAGTGATCGCAGGGCAGGATGATCTTGCCGCCGGCGCCGGCCAAGAGCTTCTTCATCTCCTCGAGCTGATCCTCTTCCACGCGGCTCTTGCCCACGGTCACGCCGCTTGCCTTCAACAGGGTGTACGCCATGGCACCGCCGATGAGGATGTTGTCCACCTTTCCTAGCAGGTTGGAGATGAGCTTGATCTTGTCGCTGACCTTGGCCCCGCCCAGGATGGCCACGAAGGGCTTCTTGGGCGACGACACGGCTTCGTGCAGGTAGCGGATCTCTTTCTCGACCAGGTAGCCAGCGACCGCGGCCCCGCCCTTGGCCTGAATGGCCTTGGCCGCGCCGAACATGCTGGCGTGCTTGCGATGGCAGGTACCGAAAGCGTCGTTGACGTACAAGTCGCCGAGCTTCGCAAGGCCGGCAACGAAGTCGTCGTGGATCTTCTGCTGCTCGGCCGTGAGCTTCTTGTCGGGATTCTTCTTGGCCTTGTCGGGCATGGTCTCGCCGGCGTTGAAGCGGACGTTTTCGAGCAACGCCACGTCACCAGCCTTCATACCGGCGACCAGCGCTTCGGCGGCGGCTCCGACGACCTCGTTCGGTCCAAGCGCCACCTTCTTGCCCAGCAGCTCGCCCAGGCGTTCGGCGCACGGTTTGAGGCTGCCGTCTGGATCGTAGGCGCCGTCGGGCCGGCCGAGGTGACTCATGAGCACCAGCTTGCCGCCTTGCTCGATGACTTGCTTGATGCTGGGAAGGGCCGCGCGGATGCGGCGGTCGTCGGTGATCTTCCCTCCCTTCAAGGGAACGTTGAAGTCCACGCGCATGAGTACGGTCTTGCCGCTGGCGTTGATGTCGGAGAGCGTCTTGGTAGCCATGGTCACTGCCTCGTCGATGTGGGTTGGTGGTTGATACGGAGCCCCGTGCTGGGACCGCGGCAGCATACTACGGTTCGCGCAGGGTGGATCCAGTCACCCGCGACGGCGAAACGCTGTTCGTTCTCTCACGCCGCATGTTGAAAATCTGTCGGCGAAGGGCGGGGTGAATGCTGGGGCCAGCCGTGAAATCGCGCCTTTTCTTGCTGGCGCGCTTTCTGCACTGGCGGGTCTTGTCTCACCCCCGGTCTCGCATGTCACCCGAGAGCCACCAGTCATCGCCGATTACCCGGTCGATCCGCGCCGCGACCCGGCCGCGTGTCTTGCTCTGGTTGCTGGGACTGACTTGCCTCCTGCGCTTTCCCGCGCTCGTGAGCGAGCCCTTCAACATCGACGAGTCCTACTACGCCGCCGGCGCGGCCGAGTTGGTGTTCGGCGGCACTTTTTATCGAAACGTGGTCGACCACAAGCCGCCAGGTATCTATCTGCTCTACTCCCTCATCTACCGCGTGGCCGGGACGTACAACCAGACCGCCGTGCACCTGGCGCTGGTGCTGGTCGCAGCGCTGACCGCATATGTCGTGGGCCTTCTCGCGCAGGAGCTTTTCGACGGCCGCACGGGGGTGTGGGCGGGCGCGCTCTACGCGCTTGCCAGCGTGGTCGGCCCGGCCAACGATGTGCAGGCCGCCAACAGCGAGTTGTTCATGAACCTGCCGGTGGTAGTGGCGCTTTGGTTGGCCGCGCGCCTTTGGGTGCGGCAGCGTGCCCCGCGCTTCGAGACCATGACCATGGGGCTGCTCGCGGGTGTCGCAGTTCTCATCAAGCCGCAGTCGGCGCTGGCGCTCGTCCCCATCGCGGTGGTGCTGCTACGCCGCAGATCAGACGCTGCAACCCTGGCCATCGTCGCTGCCGGCGCGGCGCTGCCCTCTCTGGTCCTGCTTGCGTCGCTGTGGCGCGCGGACGCCCTGGCGGATTTTCAGACCAGCCTCGCCTACGCGCGCTACTACAGCAACAGCCTTCCCTTCGAGGTCAAGCTGGCCAACGCGACGCTGAAGACGTTGTTCTTCGTGGCCATCGACGTGGGACTGCTCATTCCCGTGGTCATGCTCTTGCTTCATGGGCGACGTTGCGATCTCGCCTGGCGGGCCGGGGCCGGGTGCCTCCTGACCAGTTGGCTGCTTGCCAGCTTCGTCGCCGTGAGCATGGGCGGACGTTTCTATCCTCACTACTTCATCCAGCTATTGCCCCCGCTCGCCGCGATGGCGGCTCGCCAGCTTGCGACCTGGCGTCGCGAGGTCGGGTGATGCAGACGCGGATGGTTCTCCGGAAGATCGCGCTGACACTGCTCGCGCTCGCGGCCGGCATCTCGGTCATCCTGGCCTTGGCGAATCGCCACGTGTGGCCGCGCTCGGCGTGGCACCAGGACCACTACCTGGCCGTGGCCCGCTATCTCGCCCGGCACACCTCGCCCGAGGCCCGCATCTTCGTGTGGGGCAACTCGCCGGAGATATACCTCTACGCTCGCCGCCGCATGGCCACGCGCTATTTGTCGGTGAACTACCAGACCGGACACGTGTGGGGGACATCGGCCAACGACCTGGGTGGCCGTCCCGATCGCGACCATGTGACCACGCAGTCCTGGGACTACCTCATGGCGGATCTGGAACGCAACCGCCCCGAGTTCATCGTCGACGCGGCCGCCGGCAAGCTCGACAAGATGGATGACGAGCCCATCGCCCGCCACCCGCGCATGGCCGCCTTCGTGCACCGGCACTACCGGCTCGACGCAACCGTGCTTGGCGTGCCGCTCTACCGGAGCCGGTGAGGCTCCCGGCTCGACACGCCACGTCAACCGGTGCCGTCCTTGAGGGACTCTTTTGGGCGCCTGCGGTGTTGATCGCGGAGGGTAAAAGGTACATATAGTGGCGCAAACCGACGGACGATAGGAATCCAGCTGACATGAAGAAGCCCTTGCGAGGCGCGATCGTTGGGTACGGATTCATCATGGAGAAAGGCCACCTTTCTGCCTATAGCCAGCGTGTGGAGAGGGCGAGGGCCGAGGGCCGGGACCCTGACGTCGAGATCGTTGCCCTTGCGGACGTCTGCCGAGAGCGCCGCGAGCTGGCGTCCAAGCAAATTCCCGGGATTCGAACCTACTCGGATTTTCTCGAGCTTCTCGACGCCGAGGCCGGCAACCTGGATTTCGTCGACATCGCCACGCCGCCGGCGAAGCATGCCGCCGTGGCGCGCGCTGCGCTTGGCCGCGGGCTCCACGTACTTTGCGAGAAGCCGCTGGCCACCACCATCGCCGATGCGCGCGATATGCTGGAGTGCGCCGTCGTGGCCAAACGCGTTCTTTACCCCTGCCACAACTACAAGCACGCACCGGTGATTCGCAACGTGCGCAAGATCATCGCCTCTGGCGCGATAGGCCAGGTGCACCTGGTCACCCTGCAGACCTTCCGCAACACACACGCCCGCGGCGTGCCCGAGTGGCGGCCGGACTGGCGGCGCGAGAAGCGGCACTCGGGAGGCGGCATCGCCATGGACCACGGCAGCCACACCTTCTACCTGGCCTTCGAGTGGATGCAGGCCTATCCGACCGCCATCTCCGGTCGCATGTCCAACATGAGCAGCTACGACACCGAGGACGATTTTTCGTGCAGCCTGAAGTTTCCCACGGGCGTGGCCTCGGCCCACCTCTCCTGGCAGGCCGGCATGCGCAAGGTGATTTACACGATCCATGGAAACCACGGCGCGATCCGGGTCGAGGACGATCACATCGAGGTCTCGCGCAACCGCGCCGGTCACGTGGTAGGCGCGGCGAACGTCGATTGGCAATTCGAGCGGCACGAAATCCCTTCGAACTGGATGGACTCGAGCCATGTCACCTGGTTCGACACGCTCTTCGAAGGATTCAAGAAGGCCATCGCCGAGGGTGAATGGGTGGGCAAGGACGCCGAGGAATCCTTCCTGTGTATCCAGCTCATCCAGACCGCATATGCCTCGGCCCAGCAGGGCTCGTTGGAGTTGCCCCTGCCCGAGCTGGACCTGCACGAGCAGCCCGCGCTCGCGTCGTCGTAAGATCAGGCGTGGTACGGAGTTCCTCATGGTGCACGGTTGAACGATGGATCAGCGCACCGAGGTGCGCTGCATCGGGTGTACGAGTGGCTTCGTCACCACATCTCTTCGCTGGTCGGAACGGGTGTGGATTTCGCAACCATGATCGGCGCGGTCGAGTTGCTGCGCCTCTCGCCGGTCCTCGGAACCGTGATGGGCGCGACGGTCGGCGGGGTGACCAATTTTTGGTTGGGTCGCCACTTCACCTTTCGCTCCCGGTCCAGCCAGGTCTCCGGCCAGTTCCTTCGCTACGGGCTGGTGTCCGCGGCGAGCCTCGGGCTTAATGCTCTCGGTGAACACGTGTTCATCACATTTATCGCGGGGCGCTATGTGCTCGGACGTATCGTGGTGGCCAGCACCGTGAACAACGCGTGGAACTACCCCATGCAGCGTTTCTTCGTATTCGCCGAGCGCAAAGCCGCCAAGGAGGACCGAGCGTGAGCGCCATCGCCAATCCGTCACAGCCCAAGAATCAGCGCGCGCAGATCTCCGGCCCGGTGCCCGGCCCCCGAAGCCAGGAGCTGCGGCGGCGCGAGGACGCCCACATGGCGCCCGGGTTGCAGGGCTACGCCGTCATGGCCGGCATCGCCGTGCAAGAGGGTCGGGGCAGTGCCGTGACCGACGTGGACGGCAACACCTATCTCGACTTCATCGGCGGCATCAACGTGAACGCCCTCGGCCACTCGCATCCGCGGTTCGTGGCGGCCGTGCAACAACAGGTCGCGGCCGCCTCGGTCGGATCCTTCACCTCGCCGGCGCGCGTGGAGCTGGTGGAGCGGCTGGCACAGAAGCCACCCGCGCCGGGTGTGCACCGACTGCAGCTCTATTCCGGTGGCACCGAAGCCGTGGAGAGCGCCCTCCGCCTGGCCAAATCTCATACCGGCAAGCACGAGTTCATCAGTTTCTGGGGCGGCTTTCACGGCAAGACCATGGGATCGCTCTCGCTCATGGGATCGACGTTCAAGCACGGCCTGGGGCCCATGGTGCCCGGTTCGCACCAGGTGCCCTACGCCGACTGTTACCGCTGCCCCTTGCGCGTGGAATACCCATCTTGCGGCCTGGCCTGTGCCGAGCTGGCCCGTCGCCACGCCAAGATCGCGACCGCGGGCTCGGTGGCGGCGTTCGTCATCGAGCCCATGCAGGGAACGGCCGGGAACATCATCCCACCCAAGGAATTCCTACCCGCCATTCGCAGCATCGCCGACGACATCGGTGCGCTGCTCATCGTCGACGAGATGATCACGGGATTCGGCCGCACCGGACGGCGCTGGGGCGTCGACCATTGCGGCGTGCGTCCCGACATCGTGACTATCGGCAAGGCCTTCGGCGGCGGTTTCCCGGTGTCGGGCGTGCTCACGACCGATGAAATCTCGACGGCCAAGCCGTGGAGCGTGCCTTCGGGCTCCTCGTCGAGCTACGGCGGCAATCCACTGGCGTCCGCGGCTGCGGCAGCGGCCCTGCGCATCATCGACGAGGAACGGCTGGAGGAGAATTCCAGCAAGGTTGGGGCCGTGATGCTGCGCGAGCTGGAGGGATTCGCCGAGCGCTTCCCCTTCGTGGGCTTCGTACAGGGCTCGGGGCTCTTTCTGCGCGTCGAGCTGGTCAAGGATCGCAAGACCAAAGAGCCGCTGTCCCGCAAGGTCACGGAGCGCATCTTCATGGAATGCGTGCGCCACGGGCTCCTCACCATGGCCTACAGCGCGAGCTTCCGTGTGCAACCTGCGCTGACCATCGACGAGGCCACCGCGCGCAATGGGCTGGCCATCCTGACCGAGGTGTTCGACCTGGTCTTGCGCGAGAAGTGGTGGACGGCGGCGTAGGGTCGTCACCGAGGACGGTGCTCATGCCCCGTGCGGTTGTGCAAGGGAAAGCTTCGCCGCACGGCACCCGAGGTGCCTATTCGACGGCCGGCAGCGCCGCGCTTTGGTTTTCGCCACGCCCGCGCAACCAAACGAGCGCGGCGGGCAACACCACGACCGCGACGGAGAGACAGGTGATCTCGCCCAAGACCGCGAGGAAGCCGAAGTAGAAAAGGCCGAGGTTCTTGGCCACGAGAAGCGAGGAGTAGCCGATGATGGTGGTGACCGAGCACAGGCTCACGGCCCCGCCGGTGCCGCGGATGGCACCGCCTACGTCGCGTGCGCCGTCGCCCACGTAGCGAGCCATGACGTTCACCGCGTAGTCCACGCCGATCCCGAAGGTGATGGGGAAGGCGATGAAGTTGATGAAGTTGATCTTGATCTTCATGGCCATGCACAGGGCGAGCATCCACAACACGCCGACAAGCAGGGCGGAAAGTACGAAGGGGGTGGCCATGCGGGCGCGAAAGAGCAAGAGCACGGTGAGCACCACGCCAATGAACGCCAGCAGCGAGGCGAGGGGCCCGTCGTGTTGCATGGACGAGATGATGTCGGCGGTGATGGGTGGTCCGCCAGCCACCCGCGCGGCGGCGCCGCCGATCTTCTTTGGCGCACGCGCGACGGCGCGCAGAGCTGTCACGAAGGCTTCGTTTCGCGGACCATCCCAAAGGTTGGCGGTCAGCTTGGGGAAGACCAGCACCGCCGAGTCGGCGCGACCTTCGCGATCCTTCAAGCCCTTCAACAAGGTTTCCGGGATGGCGGCAAAATCTACGGTTGAAAGGGCGTCCGGACCGAAGAGCGTGTCGACACGTTTGCGCTGGTTCTCGGTGAGGTTGGCGCGCACGTTGGGCGTCAGCTTCTTGCGGATGCGAAGGATGACCTGGCGCCGTTCCGACTCGTCGGGTGGCATCAGGTCGTCGAGGGTTCGCACCCGGGCCACCATTCCATCAAGGGGCGGGGACTTCATCGCCTCGCGCAGGGCGTGTGCCACGGCGCGCGTTTCGGCGGCGTTGTTGGTGAGCATCACCACCGGGGTGAGGTATTGCCCGAGCAGGGCGTCCATCTTCTTGCCCCAGTAGCCCTCGCCATGCTGCCAGGTGTCCGCGCGGCGCATGCGCGAAAGGTCGTATTCGAGCTGCGCGTCGGAGAATTCGCGCACTTGCAGGGCCGCTGCCAGGGTGAAGACGAGCGCCGCGGCGAGGATCGTGCGCGGGTATTGCGCGACCACCCGCGCGAGCCGTGCCATCGGGCGAATTCTTGCCAGCCAGCGAAAGCCCACGGGCTGCGTGGGAGCCTTCTTGCGATCCAGCCACGCCACCAGCGGAGGAGTGAGCACGAAGGTCGAGGACCAGGCCAACACCATGCCGATGCCGCCGATCACGCCGAACTGGCGGAAGCCGCGGAACTGCATGGCCATGAGCGAGGCGTAGGCCACGGCCGCGGCCAGTGCCGCCGAGAGGGTGCCCACGCGCGTCCCCCACAGGCTGCGCGCCCAGGCTTCGTTCACCGTCTGGCCGGCGCGGCGTTCTTCCATGTAGCGCGCGAGCTGGACGATGCCGAAGTTGATGCCGTTGCCTACGATGATGGAACCGAGGAAAGCGGTGTTGGAATTGAGCACCCGGATACCGAGCAGGCTGGCCAGGGCGAAGGCGTAGACGGTCGCCAGGGTCAGAGGCAAGAGCAGGGCCAGGACGCTCGGAAGCCAACGGAAGAAGAGCAGCAGCGCCAGCGTCACGGCGCCGATCACGAGGAGCGACGACAGAGTGAGATCTTGCATGAGAGCCGAGGTTTCCTCGGCGGAGATCGCCACGTCGCCCGTGTACCCGAGACGCATGCCGGGGGCGTAGGCGCCAGGTCCCCCCAGGGCGACTACATCCTTGGCCACGCGATCGAGCAACTGCTTGGCCTGGCGCGCGTTCGTGGAGAAGCCGCCGGTTTCGATGAGCAGGAGCGAGAGGCCCAGGCGCGGGCTGGTGAAGCGATCGTCGGCAAGCTCCGTCCACCTGCTGTCTTGCTGGTAACGCTTCTCCACGTCGGAGAAGTCGAGGGGCGGGGGGGGCTCGCTATCGTCAATCAACGTGCCGGCGCGCTTGCCGAACTCGTAGCGCAAACGATCCTGCAGGCGGTCGCCGATGATCTTCAGGTCCGCCGGATCGAGTAGCAGCGCGGCATGGCGTTCGAGGAAGGCGCGTTCGGCCGCGAAACCGACGCGCACGCCGCCGACCAGTTCTGCCGGGTAGGTCCGCACCCGGGCCGCGAGATCGTCGACGAAGCGTTGAGCCGCTGCGATGCGCTCTGGTGGGGCATGCTCGCCCACGTCGGCCAACACGCCGAGGAACTGCAGCCCAGGCATGCGCCTACGCAATTCCCGCACCGCTCGCACGCTATCCGCGTTTGGCGGCAGAAGCTCCTCCACGTCGCTGTGCAGGTTTTTGTACAGGACGGCCGTGCGCCAGGTCGCGGGGATTGCAGCGAGCAGAGCCAGAATCCACAGCAGACGACCGTGGCGAAGAAGCCACGCGACGAATTTCCGGCTCTTGTCGTCAGGGGGGACGGTATCGCGAAACACTGCTGGCGGAATATACCCACACAGGAGGTGCGGCGCGCGAATTCCTGCATCCGTCGATCAGGCCAACCTCGAAGGCGCGCCCCGCGGCCGCGCCTTGCACCAACCCCCGACGGCAAGCTCGCAGAGGCGTGCAAGACGTCAGCTGCGGTCTGCCGAACGGAAGAGATCTCGTGCCCGTGATCTTGAAAGCGGGATCGCGAGCACGCACTACTTCCGCTTCCGGCGACTGCTCCTTCTGCCGACGCCGGCAATCGCCACCAGCAGCCCGATGATTGGCAGTATTCCCGCGGATCCGCGCGCGAGGCCGATGCGGCAAGAGCAGCCGGAGGCGCTGCCGCCGCCGGTGGCGGTGGAAGAAGTCGAGCCACCTACTCCGGAGATCCCACCACCACCGGAGCCACCCGCACCACCCGCCGCGCCTGCCGCCCCACTGGAACTGCCGGCCGCACCGCCGCTGTTCGGCGACGTGTTTGGGCCGGACGAGCCGCTGGTCCCGCTATTCCCGCCGCCACCGCCAGATCCGCTACCGGAATTGCCACCCGCGCCTCCGCTGCCGACGCCACTGGAGCCACCACCAGAATTGCCGCCCGTGCCTCCGCTGGCGGGGGCGGCATCCTGGTCGGTCGAACCGCCCGCGCCGCCACTGCCGGATCCGCCACCGTTTCCACCAGCACCGCCAGCTGTGTTGCCGCTGCTACCGCCCGCGGCGCCACCGGTCCCCCCACTGCTGCTCGTGCTTCCTCCACTGCCCGTCGTTCCCCCGGTACCCGTCACGGTGGCGCTGTTGGAGATGCGCAAAGTGGTGTCCACCGGCTTCGCGGACACGTAGACGTTGAGCAGCTTCTTGCCGGAATCCCACACCGTCCCATCGCTGTTTGCCGGGATGCTGCTCTGGCTGGTGAATGAGGGTATCGCCGTGCCGTTGAGAAACAGCGACTCGGCAGCAGACAAACCGTGATAGATGACCTGATAGGAACGGCTGGATGGCGCATTGGAATACGTGCCCTGCGCTGCCCCGATCTCGACGCCAAGATCGGCCTCGGTGTATCGCAGGCTCGTCTGGCGAGACTCGTTCTTTGTCCTGAACTTCTCGGTCACGCCGTCGTCCTCGAAAAGCTCGAACGACCCGTCTGCGCCGGTGTAGGCGTGAATCAGCAGGACGTCCTTGGGGATGAAGAAGGTGGATTTCGCAAATGGGGCCATGGGGAAGATCGCACCTGCCCGCACGAATGCCGGGATGAATCCCGTGGCCGCGGAGATGCTTTCCGTCGTGTCTCCGGCGTATTTCGTGTCGTCCCAGAAGGAGTACCAGTTGCCCTTCGGCAGCCAAACCCCGACGCTGTTGTTCCCGTCGGAGCAATTGGGGGCTATCAGCATCTCCCTTCCCCACATATATTGCATGTCCTTCTGCCAGGCCGTCGCGTTGGTTGGATCTTCGAAGAACATCGGGCGGGCCATGGGAGCGCCGGTTGCTTGCGCGATGCGCGCGTACGAATAGATGTAGGGGATCATCTGGTAGCGCGTGGTGATGAAGGTCTTGGCGGTTGCTTGGCAAGTGCTGTTTCGCTGAAGCGGCCATCGCTTGTGCGATGGTCCGTGTGGCTTGAAGATCGGCGTGAAGCTGCCGAAGGCCATGTCCCATTGCCGGTAGATGTTGTCTTCGTTGACCGTCAAATTGTAGTGACCGCCGGCATCGTGATTGAAATAGGGGAAACCAGATATCCCCGCGGACTGCATGGCCTTGACCTGGTACGCCATGTCCGTCCAGTTGCCGTCGAGATCCCCGGTCCAGTACGCACCCCATCGCTGCGCGCCCGCGGTGAAGCCCCGGCTCCAGAAGTACGGCCGTTTCGCTTCGCCGATTGCCGGGTCCCAGCCCTCTTTCACGCACGCCTTCTGCAGATCGAGGTGATAGTTGATCGATTCTTCCGCCCAGCGCTTTCCGCTGGAAAGCGTCATCGAATGGACCTGGTCCGGGTAGTCGAACTCATCGAGCCAGATCGCATCGCCGGGATACTTGAGGGCCGGGTTGAGCGCCTTCGTGAAGAAGAGCTGCCATAGCCAAGTTCTGGTTGCAGCCTTCGTGAGATCGGGACACGAGGTCGTGCCCGGCATGCCGTACTGGGAGTCGCTCCACCCTGGGGTGATCGCCAGGCCCGGCCGGTTGAGGTCGAGCGTGACCGTGACGCCATTGGCGTCGCACCAGGTCTTGTACTCCGCCGGATCGGGGTAACGGTCCTTCCTGAACTCGAACCAGGAATTCATCTGCGCGGAAGTCGCCTCGTTCGAGGCCCTCCAGGCGTTGTCATTGACCTGGTGGTCGAAGGCGTACCCGGCGTTGCGGTGGTCGGTGATCATCTGCTTCCACCACGGCTCGCCGTTGTTGTTGGGATCGGATTTGTCGGAAAGCAGCAACCCGAACAAGGATTTCTGCGGCATGCGCGGGCGCCCGGTGAGCTGGGTGTAGCGATCGACCACCTGTGCGGGCATCGGTCCGGCGATGAAGAAGTAGTCCATCTGTCCGCCATACCCCTCGCCATCGATGTTCAGCGAATAGGTATTGCTCTGGCCCAGATTGATTGTATGGGTGAATGTCGTATTGAGAAGGACGCCATATCCTTTCGATGACAGGTAGAAGGGCACCACGAGCGCACCCTCGTTGCCACTGGTCACCTTCAGCGAGGTTCCTCGCCGATCCAGTTTCGGGATTCGCCCCTTGGTTTCATGTCCGAGACCGGCGAAGTGCTCGTCCGCGGCCGGGGTAGAAAAGGACTCGTTCACCGTGTTGCCGCTCCAGGTGACTCCGTTCTGCTCGGTCAGCAGTGCAGCGGCTTGACCATTGACGGCAAACGACAGGCGCATTGGCTGCTTCGCGACGGATATCGACACCCCGTCAGCGGCGCCGGTCGAAACACCCAAGGACGAAGTGGTATCGTCGACGGTCAGGGCACCGTCCCAGTCATGGCGCTCGACGATCTCGTACCGGTCGTCGGCGTAGAAGGCCTCGCCGTTCTTGGCAAACTGCACCCGTACGATGTAATCGCCATAGGGCGTGATGCGGATGCTCTCGCCGGAGGCCCCTTTGATCACTACGCTCCTTCCCGACGTGGCGTGCGACGCGTAGTTGCCGACCTGGGTCTGCGCAAGAGATGGGGGCGCCCACAAGCAGGCGAGCAAGACGGCGCCGATCACGCCGGCATTCCGGATGTGGTGACTCGGGCTTCCTTCTGGATGCATTGCAGTTCCTCTCTTCATCTCGTTATCGAGGGTTGGAATCGCCTCGGATCAGCGGGCGGGCTGCCCCGGAACCGCCCTATGATGCCCGCTTTTGGGCCTGAGATCACGACTTTGGCGGGGAGCATCGGCGATGGCAGGCGCCTGCGACTGCGAACCGGGCCGCTTCACGGTTCAAACGTGATCACCCTTTCTCGAACCTGGCCCTTGATTGTGGTGATTGCGACAAGCGTGTTGCTTCTTCCAGGCTGCGCCCGGCGGACCCGGGTGCCATCGACCAGGCATGCATCGGCAAATCCCAATGGTCCATGGATCCCGACTTCGACGGCCAGATCGACGAGCTTCGTGTTTACACCCGCGCCCTGTCCGCCACCGGGGTACAGGCGCTGTATCAGAACCCGCGTGCGGCCGCTCGGCCCGGCTCACGTCACGCCGGTAGATTTCTCTCGCCAGGGAGCGTGGGCTCGGCCGCTCGCTCGGTCAATTGTCCTTCGAGGAAAACACGACTGCGCCGGCGTCTTCCTCCCCGGCGGTGACGGCACCGCGCGCGCGCGCCACGGCGTCCAGCTCTTCCTTGATGCGTGGAAAGGCGTAGCGCATCCGCCCCTCCGAATCGGTGACCACGTCGCCGCCGAGGGTGACGAGGGAGCGGTCGAGCACTTTGGCGGTGGCGGGATCGGGCGCCAGCTGCTCGGGGGGTAGCGGCGCGCCACGGTGTTCGATGGCAACCCGCAAGATTTCTCGCCGTGCGTTGCGTTCGAGCCGACCGCGATCGCGCGCCTTCTCGACCAGGACGCGGCCGAGCGGGATGGCGAAGAACAATGTCGAGAACACCAGGGGAAAGCTGTGCAGCGCGAACGCGTGACCGATCGGGTGCTGCAAGCGCGCCTCGAAGGCGGGCACGATCAGGAACGGAGCCAACAGATTGAACCCGTTGAACAAGGAGATCGCCACGTTGGTGGCTGGGGTGTTTGCGGTCAGCAGCGGACGAGATTCCATGCGCTCCCAGCTCGGACGCGGGCGCGGCTGCCTGCGGTCGCTCTCGCTCAGCTGTGCGGTCTTGCGGATGTCCTTGAAGACATACAGCACCACGCCCTCGTCGGTGGCTTCGGGCTCGCCACCGTAGTCGACCAGAAGACGCGTGGCTTGCTCTTCGGCGTGCTGGAAGTCCCAGCCCATCAGCTTGACCAGGTCCACCGGCGCGATGCGGCCTCGCTGCTGGCGGATATAGGTCAAGATCTCCTTCTCTTGGGCCAACGGATCCTCCTGCGGCCGAGGCGGTCCAAAGACGAAATCGAATACCTTCTTATACAGCGGCTTGCCCGGCGGGCCTCGCCGGCGCTGGCGATAGCGCGGCGACGGTCCCCATCCCCACATCCAGAACAGAGGCCAGCCGAAGTCCATCCCGTCACCGCTGTCACGATCGTCCGAACTACGCCGGCCGAAGATGATCGCCAGCAGCATGGCCAGGAAGATCAAGAAGTAGGCCACCAGCGTGACCATGATGGAGATCTTGAACAGGAAAGTGAACCCCTTCCACAACGCCCGGCCCAGCTTGGTCAACCGCTCACGCAGGGGAACCGCGTCCCTTCGCTCGAACGCGGGATCGAACTGGTAGAGTAGCTCTCCGCTTTCCGTCGCGGCCAGGTGGCTGCGGTATTCTTTGAGCAGGCTGGTCAGCGCCTGCTCGGCCTGGAAGACCGATAGGCCCGAGAGCGCGACCGCATCCGCCTTGGTCAACTGTCCACCACGCCCTCGCAGGGCCTTGAGCAAGACCCTCTTGGATTGCTCGTCCGTGTAGGCCTTCTTGTCGTCCATGGGCTTGCCGGCCATGTGCAGAGTCTTGTATGCCCGCGGCGCGGATGCCACTTCATTCGGATATCGCGAGTCGATGACATGGCGGATGGCCTGCCGCCCATCCGCGGCTGCCCGATCCCTAGCTGGTCAGGATCTCCTCGATTCTCTCGTCGACCCAGCTTTCCATGCGGAAGTTCTTGATGAAACCACAGTGGCCTCCGTGGGGGGTGACCTCGACGGTCAGGCACGGTGGACGCGCCAGTCGGTCGAGGTGGCGCACGTCAATCACGGGGTCGTCGGCGGCGGCGATGATGTGCGAGGGAACGGTGAGGCCGGCGAGCACGTTGCCGGCGATGGCATAGCCCATGAAGTAGTCGATGGGGCGCTTGAACTCGGTCAGGTTCGGGACGAAGTAGTCGTTCATCGTGCGCAGGCTGTGGCGCGTGCGCAGTTCCTCGCCGTAGCCGAGATCGGGAAAGAGCGCGAGCTTGCGCCTGAGCGAGCGTTTCCACTTGAAGAGGAAGTAGGCGTTGTACAGGAAGAATCCCTTTTCGAGATCCTCCATGGTCAAGTGGGGCAGGATGGCCGGGCAGACCGCCACGACCCGGGCCAGGTCGACGGCCGCCTCCTTGGTGTGTAAGGCCATGCGCAGGGCGAAGTTACCGCCCAGGGAGAAGCCGACGAGAAAGTGTCGCCGGTCCGCGTGCTGACGCCGGTGCATTCGATCGATGGCGGCAAGAGCTGCGACCGCCTCGCCGAGCCGCGTGCAGGTGAAGGGCTCGCGGTTGAGCGCGTGGGTCTTTCCGTGGTCGCGTAGGTGCAGGCGGAAGACGTCAAAGCCGCGGTCAAAGAGACGCCCGGCCGTGGAGAGCACGTACAGCGAGTTGGCGCTACCCTCCCAGCCGTGGATGACCGTCACGAGGTCGCGCGGCCCTTCGCCGTGGCTCGACAGGAGGCCGGACAGCCGGACGCCTTGACCGGCGTCCAGGATGACCTCGGTCGAGTTTTGTCGGAGCGCCTTCCAGGTGCCTCGTTGCAAGAATCTGCGCGGTCCGCTGGTGGCGAAAATGGTCTGGACGTGCCGACTGCGCAGCAGCAGGGGAGGACGGTATGGATGCATGAGCCTATCCGGCATGGACCGTGGCCAGCAAGCAGGCCACCCCATGATCGAAGGTGTCGGTCGGGGTCAGAAGGCTCACCACCAGGGTGGCGCCGAGACGCAGATCGAAGAAATACCCCGGTTGCACCAACACGGAGGATTCGCGCAGCAGGCGCAGCGCCCATTCTTCGTCGCTGATGGTTTCCGGCACGCGCAGCATGGCAGACCAGCCCGCTTCCGCGGGCAGCAGCGTGCACGGCGAAGCACGGTCGATCCGATCCTCGAGCGCCCGCCGGTTGCGCAGGATGCGCGCCCGGATCGAGTCGCGAATGCCCGCGCCGATCTCGATCAGGCTGGGCAGGGCCAGTTGCACCGGCGTGCCCGCCGAGAGGTAGGTATCGGCCACCAGCTCCAGGTTGGCGAGGGCGGGTTCGACCAGCGCATCGGGGCCGGTGGCGGCGATCCAGCCGAGCTTCATCTGCGGCAGGCCGCTCGCCTTGGACAGGCCGCCCAAGCAGAAGGCCAGCGCGGGTCCCGGGCGGCTGGCCAGCGCATTCAACGCGTCCGCGGCAGGCGCGATGGGGAAATCCGCGAAGACTTCATCAGCGATGATCGCCACACCATGTTCGGCGGCCAGGTCGGCGAGGCGATTCCAGTCGTCGCTGCACAGGTAGGATCCGGTCGGGTTGTTGGGACTGACCACGACGAGCGCGGCGGCATGGTCGAAGTCGAAGGTGGAAAAATCGACGTGCCAGCGGCCGTCGTAGGCAAGCCGGTAGGCTCGTGGCACGAGTCCCTCGAGCCGGGCCAGGTACTCGAACAGCGGGTAGCTGGGCTCGGGCACCAGCACGGCCTGCCCGGGATCGCCGAGCAGCTTGAAGAGCAGGCCATAGGATTCGCTCGAGCTGGCCGTGAGGAAGATCCTGTCGTCGCCCACGCTGGCACCACGGCGGAGGTAATCGGCGGCGACGGCGGCACGCGCGCTCGGCAGGCCACGCGGCGAGGGGTGGTAGCGGGCCATCGCCGAATCCTTGAAAGCGCTCGTGATGGCCCTGGCTGGGTAGGGCAGGCCGGCGGCCGTGGGATTGGCAATCGTCAAGTCGAAGAGCGGCCGACCGGTCGAACGCAACTCGCGCTCTGTGGCGGCCAGCCGGTTCTCCGAAACGCCCCAGGCCAGGCGCTGCGAGAATCCCACGCGGGCACCCCGTTTCACAGCAACCCGATGTCTTCCCCGCGCACGAAGCCTTCGAGGCCGTTGGCCAAGCGCACGCGCACCCAGTCCTGCTCGCGTTCGAGCACGCGCACGCGCAGGCCGCCGTGTACCTCGAAGCTGGTGCGGAAGTTGCTGTCCGCGCCTTCCTTCACGGCAACCTGGTCGGGCAGCACCACCGCGAAGGGAATGCGGTCCAGGTTCATGCGGCCGAAGACCAGCAACCCGGCCAAGATCGCGCCTGCGCCCAAGATGGCCGCGCCGGTCGTGAAGGCGAGGCGTGAATCGCGCGGCACGCCTCGGCGAATGAACAGCAAGGCGAAGCACCCGAGATAGAGGCCGCAGAACAGCCACACCTCGGTCGAGGGGCCGAGGTAGGTGACCACGCGGGTCCATAGCGGCTCGTGCTCGGCGCCTTCCAGCTTGTCGCGCGCGCGCTGGCTCGCCAACTTGCGCGCCTGGGTCAGGTTGAAGCGTGCGTCCTCGTCGTCGGGGGCGACCACCAGGGCGCGCTCGAAGGACCAGATGGCGCGGCCGAGCTGGCCCTGACGGAAGTAGCTGACGCCCAGGTTGTAGTAGAGGTCGGCGGAGATCACGTGCTGCTTGTCGAGTTGCTCGTACGCGGCTATCGCGGCGCCGTAGTCCCCGCGCAGGTGGGCCTCGTTGCCGCGCTTCCACGCCTGATCGAGCAGGTCGGCTCGGCTTTCGCCGCCCAGGCAAGCGAAGGCGACGACCATAGCCAAGACAAAGGCCAGCGCTCGCGATGTCACGATGCCCCCCCCGGCTTGGAGTCGAGCCTGTCGAAGCCCTCGATGAGCTCCCCGGCGCGATCGATGGCGTGGCTGGCTTCTTCGGGGGTGATGCTGCCGGGAGCGAAACGGGCGCGATCGCAAGCATCAAGCGCGGCCACGGTCCCGTCGACAAGGGGCGTGTCCGCGCCCGCGTTCGCCAAGGACGCGCGCAGCTCCTCGCGCGACATGCCGGTGGCGGCGCGGCCCATCTTGCCGGCAAGGATCTCGCGCAACACCCGCTCGATTTCCGCGAGCGAGCTCGCGAGGCGACCCTCGTGCAGAAGGGTGGTGGCCGTGCGCAGACGGCGACTGACCGAACGGCGCAGTTTTCGGCGCCGCTTCCCCTCGGATTCCTCGCCCAGCCGAGTCCGCGCCACGCCGAGCAGGCCGACCAAGGCCATCGCGGCGGGTGGGGCGACGACCACGCCAAGGAAGAGCGGTGAGTGGTAGAGCACGGAGCCGAGGTCGCGACGTAGGGTCGGCCGGTTGCGCAGTGGGCGCACGTCGATGGCCAGGAGGTTCTCGCTACCCGCCGCGGCTGGTGCAGCCACGGCCGTGGCAGGGCTTTGCGCGACGGCCTGGCCGGTAACCACGAGGTGCAGCGGTTGGGTCCTTTCGGTGAGGTACGCCGTCTGCTGCGTGTCGAAGTAGGTGAACGAGAACGCCGGGATGTCCGTCTCGCCCGGTTTTTCCGGCACGAGCAGGTACTCGGCGGTCTTGCTGCCGCCCACGTCGTCGCCTTGATTGAGCTGCACGGTCACCTTGGGATCGTAGATCTTCCAACCATCGAGGCGGGGCAAGGCGGGCAGAGCGAGCTTGTGTAGATTGCCTTGGCCATCGATGCGCACCTTGAGCGTGACGGCATCGCCGACCTGAACGTGGTCGCGGTCCACCTCGGCTGCCAACGTGAAACGGCCCACCGCCGAGGGGTCGAACCCCGCGGGCGCGCCGGGAGGCAACGGTACGATCTCGATGGCGACGGGATCGGCCTTCAAGTGTTCACCGCGCTGGGTGCCGAAAAAGCTCACGCGTGAAAGGTCGACCTCGAGAGGCGTGACGGTGTATTTGCCCGGTTTGAGCCCGAACAGCGCCTTGCGTATGAGCGGCGCGACCAAGTACACGCGGCCGTCGAGGACCTGTTCCGACAGTCTCAGCCCTTGCTGGCCTCCCGGAACCTCCAGATCCTCCACCCAGAATCCATCGGTGCGCGGTTCCTTGGTGGGGGTGACATTGAGGCGCTGGACGAGGCACAACGACCACTCGATGGTGATCTGTTCGCCGACGAAGGCCCTGGTCTTGCTCGGGACGACACGCAGGAAGTTGCGCTGCCCGGTGGGGCGTGAGGTCTCGGGTTCGGGTTCGGGATCGGCACCGAAGCCAGGGAAGATGGAACTGGGATCCGGAAAGCCCGGAAATCCGCGCGGCGCCCGCTGGCGGGGCGGCGGCGCGGTGGCTGCGTCCACCACGGTGACGTTGACCTTGTTGGTGTGCATTTCGCGGCCCTCGACCCGAGCCGTGGCCGGGCCGATCGCCAGCTTGCCCTTCTGCGAGGCGACGAGTTGGTAGTGCCAGGTGTACGTCTGGCGCATCAGGCTGCCACCGCCGCCCATGGTGAATTGTGTGGACTGGCTCGGCTGCTCGGACAACACGCGGAAACCCCGGAAGTCCGGCGGTCGGTAGTCCTCCATGCTCACGTTGCTGCCGCTGAGGGTGATCTCGAAGGGAAAACTCTCGCCCACGCCGACCGGGTTGCGGCCGAGTTGCGCCGTGAACGACGTTGCCTGCCCGAACGCCGTCGCGGCGAAAAGGAACGTGGTGGCGGCTGACAAGGTTGCGAGAGCGCGCATTGTCTCGTCTTTCGTTTACCAGTCTTTGGCCGGCGGTGCACGGCGGGCAGCACGGAGCCGAGCCCGCATCTTCTCGAGATCCTTCGGACTGTGCTCCAGGTTGTCGAGCACGGCATCGATCTCGCGCATCTCGGGGGCCTTCTCCGGTTGCTGTTGCTGCTGTTGCTGCTCCTGCTGGCTTTGCTCGTCCTTCTTCTGATCCTGCTTCTTGTCCTGGTCCTTCTTGTCCTGGTCCTTCTTGTCCTGGTCCTTCTTGTCCTGGTCCTTCTTGTCCTGGTCCTTCTTGTCCTGGTCCTTCTTGTC